>Ga0190275_10002028_pt1 | contig 14763 bp, 12 predicted proteins | sample Popmic550T_FD_133745 | JGI IMG/M metagenome (GOLD analysis project Ga0190275, IMG submission 133745) | Populus adjacent soil microbial communities from riparian zone of Yellowstone River, Montana, USA - 550 T | ecosystem: Environmental > Terrestrial > Soil > Riparian zone > Trees stand | place... | reverse complement strand
CGCTGCCGCCTTCTCCGCCACCGCCTTCTCTTCGGCCTGCTTCTTCGCCTCGGCCTCCGCCGCCGTCTTCATGGTGGCCAGCCCCGACTCGAAGTCCTTGCCGATCATCGAATCCATGTCCATGAAGAGCGAGAAGGCCTTGCCCATGAAGGTGTTCTGGCCTTCCATCTTCCAGGTCACCGTGACGCCGTCGCCCGTGGGCATGAAGGAGAAGGCGGTGGTGTTGTTGGCCTCCCAGGGCTCGAGGAACTCGAGCCGGATGCGGACGAGCTCGCTCGGCTTGCTCTCCTCGATGGTCATCCGGCCCTTGCCCACCTTGTCGTTGCCGGACCACTCGTACACGGAGTCCAGACCCGCGTTCGCCCCGGTGAAGGTGCGCGACTGGTTCGGGTCCAGCTTCTCCCAAGGGGACCACTGGCCCCAGCGGTGGAAGTCGTTCACCATCGCGAACGGGATGTCCGCCGGCGCCTGGATCGTCGCCGTGCGCTGCACGGTGAACGTGGACGGACGGGTGGAGATGACGCCGGCCAGCGCCGCGACGACGATGGCCAGGCCGATGAGGATCTTCTTGAGCATGGTGGTGGGCCCCTTGTGTGGCTCCTACCCGTGGAGCCGGGTAGGTCATATGGGAAGTGCCCGGTAGGGCTCAAGCGGGACCCAGGAGGTTGGCTGGCCGTGGGGCTCTGGAGAGACCGGCAGTGTCGCGGCAGGTGCCAGGGCGTCGAGGCCTCGCCGCGGTGCGGCAGAAAGTGACTCCCCAGGTGGGTTTCTCGTGCCGGCCGCTGGCTTGCGATACCGTTCACTCTTCGGTGAGTCCAAATGCTACGTAAGATTCTGATCGGTATGGGTGCGCTGGTAGGTGTGATCGTCCTGGGGGTGGCGGTCCTGGCAGTCTACGTCAACCACCAGGCTGGCAGGACGTATGACACGCCTCCCCCCAACATCCAGCGTGCGAGCTCACCCGAGGCGCTGGCTCGCGGGGAGATGATCTACCGCTCGGTCTGCGGGGAGTGCCACGCGGCGCTGGGACAGTCGCACGCGACGGGCACTCGGCTGCTGGACTTCCCCACGGCGCTGGGCTCCTTCTACTCGGCCAACATCACCTCGGACCCCGTGGGCGGTGTCGGCGACATGAAGGACGAGGAGATCGCGCGGATGATCGTCCATGCGATCAACCGTGAGGGGAAGGCCCGGTTCATGCCTGCGTTCTACGGGATGGCGGACGCGGACGTGGCGGCGGTGATTGGCTACATGCGCTCGGGCAGCCCCGACTTCGCGCCTCATGCCCAGAAGGCCCCGCCGACGGAGCTGACGTTCCCGGGCCGACTCGTCCAGGTGCTCGTCACTGGCATCAAGTCCGCGCCGCGGCCGCCCGTGAGCGCGCCGCCCAAGGGCCCCACGGCGGAGTATGGGGAGTACGCGGCAACGGCCCTGTTTGACTGCGTCTTCTGCCACACCGCCGGTTTCTCTCCGGGCGAGGAGAAGATGAAGGATCCAGATGCGTACGCCGGTGGCTTCGAGTTCGCCCTGGATCCGGCGAGTGGCGAGGGCTTCATCTACTCGACCAACATCACGCAGCATGAGACGCAGGGGATTGGCAGGTGGACCCTGGAGCAGTTCAAGCTGGCGCTCCGCGAGGGTGTCACCCCAGACCGCTACATCCTGCGCAAGCCGATGCCGCTCTACCGCCACGTCGATGATGTGGAGATCGAGGCGCTCTATACCTATCTGAAGCGCGTCAAGCCGGCCGAGTCGCCGAAGGTGGCCCACGTCGCGATACCCCGTCCCAAGGCGGACAGCGCGGTCTCCAGCCCCGAGCAGCTGTTCAGCTCGCTGGGCTGCCAGTACTGCCACGGCCCGAAGGGGCAGTTCCGCGAGATGCTGAAGAACTCCCTGGGCAAGCAACCCGAGGAGGTGGCGAAGTGGATCCGCAACCCGGAGAGCTTCAAGCCGGGCACGCAGATGCCGACCTTCGCGTCGCTGATCGACGAGAACCAGGCGATCGAGCTCGCCAGGTGGGTGCAGGCAAAGGGCGGCACTCCGTAGCCTGAGCGTCCATGGGGGCCCGGCGCGTACCTCCGTGCTGCCTACCGTCGTGTCAGCTCGTGACGAAGTTGACGAGCTTCTCGAAGAGGGAGGGGGCCCGGGCCAGCCCGCGGATGAGGCGGGTGCGCAGCGCCGGGTACCGGGCGATCGCCAGCATCAGCCTCACGGAGAGCGCGTAGCGCCGGTAGTGCCGTGCGACGGCGCGCTCGTAGGGGAGGAGAGACGCCCGAGAGGCCCCACGGGCGAGCACCTCGGGCAGCAGGTGGCCCAGTGCGCTCGCGCTGCGGAGCGCCAGTGTGAGCCCCTCGCCGGTGATGGCATCCACGTAGCCCGCGGCATCCCCCACCAGGACGAAGCGATCGAGGATTCGGCTCCGCACCTGGCGTAGGAAGGGCCCGGCTCCTCGCGCGCTCGAGTCCGGCGCCGCCCCGCCCAGCCGCTCCTGCAGGAGGGGAAAGCGTTGCAGCAGGGTGGAGAAGGAGATGGAGCCCTCCACCTTGCCGTGCTCCCACAGGAAGGCCACACCCACTCGCTCCGCTCCAGCGGGGGTGACGTAGGCCTCCAGTCCCGGGGCGAGGTGGATCTCCACGTATTGGGACCAGGGCGCGAGGCGGAAGTGCTGGCGCAGGCCGAAGCGCCGAGGACTCCGGGCCTTCACGGGCTGATCGAGCCCCTGGGCCTGGCGCAAGGGCGAGGCCAGGCCGTCCGCGGCCACCAGGAGGCGGGCCTCCAGCTCTTCTCCCGCCGCGGTGGTCAGCCGCACCTGCTCGGGCGTGCGGACCACCCTCGCCACGCCGCAGCGATCCTGGAGTGCGACGCCCGCCTCCCGCGCCGTGCGTGTCAGGGCCTCCGCCAGGGCTGTGCGGCGAATGGCGAGCCCCGGCGCGGGGGTGAAGCGTCCAGAGACCTCCGTCCCGTCCTCCTGGATGTAGCGAATCCCCAGCATGGGGGTGCAGTCCGCGGGGGTGAGGTACTGGCGGGCGCCCAGCGCTTCCAGCTCGCGCAGGCCCGGAGGCGTGAGTCCCTCTCCGCAGGCCTTGTCGGCCGGGAGCTCCTGGCGATCAAAGACGACGGTGGAGAAGCCGCGGCGGGCGGCGTGGATGGCCACGGCGAGCCCCGCGGGCCCTCCTCCCACGATGGCGACGTCGATCGTCCTCACGGTGGCGGCGGAGCCGGGCCCGGGCGGGAGGCGGTGGGGAGGAAGCGCGGCCTGTCGGAGAACGCGTGCTGGTACTCGGCGCCGAGCGCCTGCTCCTCGGCGCGGATGCGGACGTAGAGCAGCGCCGCGTTGCCCAGGGAGAAGAGGAGGGCCGTGAGGTAGCCGCCGTGGATGAGCGGCAGGCAGAGGAACTCCAGGATGACGGCCACGTAGTTGGGGTGGCGGATGTAGCGGTAGGGGCCGCCCGTCACCGGCGTGTCGCCTGGGACGAAGATGATGCGGGTGTTCCACCGCTCGCCGAGCGTGGAGATGGCCCAGTAGCGCAGGAGCTGGGAGGCGAGGGCACCGCCGAATGCGACGGAGCCGGGCCAGCCCGGGAAGGGCCGGTGCAGCGCGAGCGGCTCCACGGCGCAGGCCACCAGGAACGCCGTGTGGAACAGCACCATGACGCGGAAGTGGCCCTGGCCTACCTCCCGGCCACCCCGCGCGAGCGCCCTCCGCGCGTTGCGACGCGAGAGGACGAGCTCGTACAGACGCTCGGCACCGACCAGCCCCAGGAAGACGTAGTAGGCGGCGAGCGTATGTGCCTCACTTCCTGGCCTTGGCCCAGACGCGCTTCATCCAGGCCTCCACATCCTTCACCGTGCGGGGGATGGCGCCGGAGAGCACCTTGCAGCCGCGGGCGGTGACGACGACGTCGTCCTCGATGCGCACGCCGATGCCGCGGTAGCGCGCCGGCACCGTCAGGTCATCCGTCTGGAAGTAGAGGCCCGGCTCCACCGTGAGCACCATGCCGGCCTTGAGCTTGCCGTACTTGTACGCCTCCTGCCGCGCCTGGGCGCAGTCATGCACGTCCAGGCCCAGCATGTGGCTGACGTTGTGCAGCGAGTAGCGCTTGTAGAACTGGTGCTGGTCCTTCAGCGCCTCCTCGGCGTCAGGGAGGATGCCCAGGCGCTGCAGTCCGTGGGCGAGCACGCGCATGGCCACGCGGTTGGGCTCCATGAAGTCGTTGCCCGGCTTCACGGCCTGGAGGGCCTGCTCCTGCGCCTCGAGCACCAGCTCGTAGATCTCTCGCTGCTCCTTGGAGAACTTGCCGGAGACGGGGAGCGTTCGGGTGATGTCCGCGGTGTAGAGGCTGTTGCCTTCCACGCCCGCGTCCAGCAGCAGCAGCTCGCCCTTCTTCACCGGGCCGTCGTTGCGCGTCCAGTGGAGCACGCAGGCGTGCGCGCCGGCGGCGGCGATGGTGCCGTAGCCCACGTCATTGCCCTCGACACGGGCGCGCAGGTTGAAGATGCCCTCCACCTCGCGCTCGCTCTTGGCGGACTTGAGGCCGCGGATGACGTCCTCGAAGCCGCGCTGAGTGGAGTCGATGGCGGCCTGCAGCTCGCGCAGCTCCTGGGCGTCCTTGAGGAGCCGCAGCTCTGAGAGCGCCTGAGCGAGCAGCTTGTCGCGCTCGGCCTGGGCGGGCAGCACCTCGTCCACCTTGGGGGAGAAGCCGCGCAGCACTCGAGTGGGCCGGGACACGGCGCCGTGGAGGCCGCCGAGGTAGCCCGCCAGCTCGGGGAGCCCGCGTGCCTCGTCCACGGCGTAGCGGGCCTGGCTCTCCTTCACGCCGAGCCGCGGACCCACCCACAGCTCACCCTTCACGCGATCCGTGAAGAAGGTGGCGTCGCTGCGGCCTGGGTTGGGCTCGACGAAGAGGATGTCCGTGTGGCCACCGCCCTCCTTGGGTTGGAGCACGAGGACGCAGTCCGGCTCGGTGTTGCCGGTGAGGTAGTAGAAGTCCGTGCCTGGGCGGAAGCGGTAGTGGGTGTCGTTGGCTCGGACTTTTTCGTGGCCCGTGGGGATGACGAGCGTCTCGCCGGGGAAGAGCTTGGAGAGGGCCTGGCGGCGCGCGCGGAAGGAGTCCGCATGCTTGAGCTTGGGAGGGAGCTTCCGGTTGCCCGGCTTCCAGCGCTTCATCATGAAGTCGAGCAGCGCGGGCGGCGGCACGGTGTCGTGGCCGGCAGGCTTGGCCTGGGGCTCGGAGGTGACGGGCTGGGGGGCAGGCTGGGCAGCGGCCTCGGCGGCGGCGGTCTGGGCGGCGGCTTCGGACTGGGTCGTCATAGATGGGGGCAACTCTTATCAACCGCGAGTGTGGCTTCAAGCCCTCAACGGTCGGTTGGGGGGGAGATGTTCTCCCGGAGAAGGGCGACCTGCCCCAGGAGGACGGGCACGGCCGTCTCCACCCGGAGGATGCGTGGGCCGAGGGTGAAGGGGTGGAAGCCGTGGGCCTCGAGCAGCTGTGCCTCAAAGGGGACCCAGCCGCCATCCGGCCCGATGGCCAGCACCACCCGAGGCGCGGTGGCCACGCCCGTGGTGGCGAGCGGCTGGTGGGCGGGCGGGTGGGGGAGGAGCCGGAGCGGCTCCCGGCCGAAGAGCGCGTCCAGCTCGTCCTCCACGAATGGGCGGAAGCGCTCGCGCACGAGCACCTCTGGGGGGCACGTGTCGCGGGCCTGCTCGAGTCCCTGGAGGAGCAGCTCCTGGACGAAGGCGGGGGCGAGCACCTTGGAGTCGAAGTAGCTCTTCTCGACGCGGGCGGCGTTGACGAGCACCACGCGATCCACGCCGAGAGAGGCCACGGCGGGTAGCACTTTCTTGAGCGCCTTGGGGCGGGGGATGGCGAGCAGCAGATCCACTCCCGCGCGGGTGGGGGGCGGATCGGTGAGGGTGACTCGGAGGTGGAGGAGGCCCTCGGTGTTCTCCAGCACCTCACCCGTGCCGACGAGGCCCCCGAGCCTGCCCACGCGCAGCAGCTCTCCGGCCTCGGCACGCAGCACCTCCCGAGCGTGCTGAGCCCGGCGTCCCGTCAGGCGGGCGGTACCGTCGGGGAGGAAGTCCTCGTCGGAGAGCAGGAGCAGGTTCACACCAGGCTCTCGGGGCAATCAGTGAACTCTGCGCAGCGCCGCCGCGGCGTCATCGAAGACCTCGGCAAAGACGGGATCATCCGCGGGGCGACGGCTCTCCAGAAGCGGGATGTCCGCGGGGCGTCCCACCAATCCGAGCACGACTGCCGCAGGCAGGGCACTGCCCATGGAAGGAGACGCCACGAGGCTCTGAGCCACGGCCCGCAGCCTAACGCGTGCTTGCTCCGGCAGGGCCGGGATGAAGCGTTCCCGGTCTCCCAAGAGCAAGCTGAACAGGCGCTCGCAATAGTACGCAGCGTCGCCATCCTGGCGTTGCGCTTGCTCGCGCAGGGTGTCAGCCGTGGCAATGAACGCGGGCAAGATGGGCTCCAGCGTATCGGGAACATCCTCCTCGAGCACGACGAGGACTCGCGTTTTGTTCTCAATGGGAATCGACGGATTGCGAGCCCATGCATCCAAAGCTTCCGGAGACTTCTCCAACAAGACCAACAACCCATGGAGATCATTCGGTTCCGGTAGGGGGCGTGTCTCCAGGTTCCGCCGCACGACGGGGATCAGATCCGGGTGGCGTTGCCGCCAGAGCGCACGTGCCAGGTCGTTCACGTCCGCAATATCGGGCTTACTGGACGCCAGTCGCTCCAGCTTTCGGACGAGAGACGCTCGCGCGTTGGTGCCTCTGATACGTCCCAGCGCCCGGACGATGTCCTCCACGACGGCCCCGCCACCATAATCCCCTCGCGCTTCTTCAATGGCGAGCTGCTGTTCCAACCGTTTGGCACTGGCGGGTCCACCCAGCTCACCCAGCCCAAACGCAGCCGCTTGTCGTACGAGCGACTCCGAGTCGCCCAGCATGGTTTCTAGAACGGTCCGTATCTGTCGAGGTCCTGCTCCCAACTGGACCACCAGTTCGCGCACGCGGGTCTCGTTGCCCCACCTGAACTCCTGGACCAGCTCTTCTTGGATGTGTGCCAAAGCGATCTTGGTTGCCATCTCGATGTCACATCCCTTTCTAGGGGAACTTCACCCCAGCGGGCACGTACCTTCTCACCAAGGTCCCGTCGAGCAGGTACAGCTCATGGATGGCCTTCGGATCTGCCCGTCGCATGGCTTCGAAAGCTTCCAGTTCCCGCTTCAGGTCGCGCAAGTTGGAGACATAGTTGGTGTTGTGCCGCACGCCATCAGGTCTCACGGAGGACGCGTCTGGCCTACGGAAACGGGTTCCACCCACTGGTTTTGGGTCCAGAAGGGGGCTGTCCTTGGCATCCACTTGCGCCTTGTTCTTCCGAAGGCGGGAGTGCTCAGTGGCCTCTCGGGAAGCCAAATCCTTTTCGATGGCCTCGTTGTGAGGTGGATTCGCCCGGGTGTGGGGTGGCCCGTAGCGGGTGGAGAGCCCCGCGCTGCTACCCGAGCCCCCGGCCCCGCCATTCATCGTCGCGCACAACGCCATGCCACCGCACACGTGCGTAGCCACCTCTCCCAGCGCCACACCGCTGAGAATGAGGCTGCCATCCGCTACCACCGTGGCCGTGGCCGCGGCCCCCACCGCCAACCCACCTTCCACCGCGTGCATGGGGCTGCCCAGCAGCGCACCCAGCCCGCCATGAGGCACTGTGGGCGCCGTCTTGGCCACCCCCATGCTCGCCACCATCACCATCACCCGCAGCATCGTCCCCCCTACCGACTTGCCGAAGTGCTCCGAGGCCGCATCCAGTTCCTTCTGTGTCCTGGCCGCTTCGGACTCTCGGTAGAGCCGCAAGCACGCCAGCGCCAGGTTGGCCACCTCCAGCATCCCCACCGTGAGGGCCAGCGCCGCCGTCAGCGTCACTGCGAAGGCCTTGGAGAAGAGCGGCTCGGGGTTCAGCCATGCTCCGAAGTACACCACCACCGACAAGCACACGCTGGCCAGGAAGACCGGTGAGCTGAACAACTCGGCGGCTGCCTCGCGCACCCCGGCGCCCATGTAGCGCGGCGACAGCTTCAAGGCCTGGTAGAGGCGGCTGTGCTCCCACGTCTCCGGCAGAGATAGCAGTGCTCCACCGAAACGGGACAGGAACCGCTCTCGCAGGTGCCGCTCCCATCCCTTACCGTCCACCTCGTCCAAGAGCCGCAACCTCGAAGGTGGGATGATTCGGATCTCCGGCCGCTCGGACAGCACGGCCGCGTGGAAGACGGTGAGCACCGCCTGGGCCTCCTCCACGCTCATCTCCGCAAGGGCAGGGTCGGGCTCCACCGGCTCGAAGGAGAGGCGCACCCGGCCTCCTGGCAGTGAGTTCGCCCTCACCGTTCTGGACTCTGCCTCCTGAGGGAAACCTGCCCGGGAAGTGGCACATGCGGCCGGTAGGACGAGGCTCAAGAGGAGGGCCAACCGTGCGACCGAGGGGATGACGCTCATACCCCCCAGCATGCCCCAACTCCAGAACGCGCGGCATCCAGCCCTTTTGAGCCTCCCACCCACTCGAAGCAGGAGGGAGAGACGAGGGAGCACGGGCGCACTCCCGCATGCTCGCTTGCCGGCCCGGGCAGGCTGCCGTAAAGCGGGAGTGTGCGTCCCGTCTGCCTGCGCTGCCGCCGTCCCGAGGCCACGTGTTACTGCGCGCGCCTGCCGCGCCTGGAGACCCGTACGCGCGTCGTCTTCCTCCAGCACCCTCGGGAGCGGCGCGTGGCCATCGGCACCGCGCGCATGGCCCACCTGTCTCTGCCCAACTCCGAGCTGCACCTCGGCGTGGACTTCACCGGCCATGCCCGGCTGGAGGCGCTCGCGGCCAATCCCGGGAGCGTTGCTGTGCTCTTCCCGGGCCAGGGTGCCATGACGCTGGAGCAGGCCCGCGCGCACCCTCCCGAGGCCCTCATCGTCGTGGACGGGACGTGGCCGCTCGCGAAGAAGGTCGTGAAGACCAACCCGCTCCTGGCGAGCCTGCCCCGCATCGGCTTCACCCCGCGCCGCCCCAGCAACTACCGCATCCGGGCCGAGCCGGCCGAGCACTGCGTCTCCACCATCGAGGCCGTGGTGGAGGTGCTCGGCGTGCTGGAGGAGGGAGACCCCGCGCGCTTCGACGCCATGCTCCACCCCTTCGAGTTCATGGTGGACACCCAGCTCGAGAGCCAGTCCCACCGGGACGATCCTCCCCGCCGCCGCATCTTCAAGTCTCCCTGGCGCCCACCGCTGGAGCTCCGCTCACTGACGGAGGACTTTCCCCGGCTCGTGCTCCTGTACGCCGAGGCCAACGCTCATCCCCTCGAGGAGGGCATCCCGCCGGAGCTGGTCCACCTGGTGGCATGCCGCCCGTCCACCGACGAGCACTTCGAGGCCCTCCTCGCGCCCCGCCAGCCGCTGGCACGCAGCACCCCCCTGCACACGGAGCTGCCGGAGGAGGCCCTCCGCGCGGGCGAGGATCGAGACTCGGCGCTGTCCCGCTTCGAGGCGTTCCTGCGCCCCGACGACGTGCTCGCGGTGTGGACCACCTATGCCCTGGACCTGTTGTGGCGTGACGGCGTCACCCGGCGAGCTGCCGCGAACATCCGCCTGGCCACTGCGCGGGCGTTGAAGGGAAAGGCCGGAGGCGTGGAGCAGGCAGTGCCGCTCCTGGGCGCCCAGCTCCCAAGGCCCTGGGCCCCCGGACGCGCGGGCCGCCGCATCCAGGCGCTGGAGGCCGTGCTCCGCGAGCTGATCCGGCGCGGCCTGGCCTCGCATCCTCCCCCACCGCAGAGGTGAGCATGAGCTCCTCCGCGGCTTTTGCGCGGTGGGCTCAGACGCGCTGGCTGTTGCCCAGGGAGTGGCCGAAGGTCGTCGTCGCGTTGGGCCGCCAGGGAAGGGTGAGCCTGCGCAGCCCTCTCAGCAGCCGGGCCAGGGCGTAGCTGGCCCCGAGCACTCCCAGCCCGACGAGGAGCGCTGGGACGAGCCCGAGGGTGGGCCCCACAAGGCCGGCCAGGCCCGCGGTGCCCGCCCAGCCGTACACCAGGGGCAGGTGGAGCACGTAGACCCAGAGTGAGAGCAGGCCCAGGGGCGCCAGGAACCGGGAGAGCCGCACCGGAGCAAAGCTCACCGCGGCCAGCACGAGCAGCCCCTGGCCCACCCGCAAGGCCACGAGCCACGCGCTCGTGGGGCTCCAGTCCGGTGGGAGCAGGAGCGTGATGCCGAGCATCCCCGCCCCCAGCACTGCGAGCGCCAGCGCCTGGGGCCCTCCCGGCCGCAGGAGGCGCAGCAGCCAGGCCACCAGCGCGCCGGCGAAGAAGCACCCCGCCCACGGGAAGAGCGAGAACGGGCTGCCTTCCATGCCGGTGGCCTGCCGCAGCGCGACGGGCAGCTGCGCCCCGAGCTGCCACACCTCCGGGCTCGCCAGAGGAATGGCCACCGTCAGCGCCCCGAGGGCCAGCGTCCGGGGCCCGCTCCGCTGCACGAGCGCGAGCACGGTGGCTCCTACCAGCAGGCTGACGCCGATGCACTGGAGGGCATCGAACTCGAAGAGCCGCGCCACGAGTGCCTCGCTCCAGCCCAGCGCCTGGAGGGCCTCCCAGCCGGGCCAGCGCAGCAGGTACCCAAGGAAGAGCAGCAGCAGCGCTCGACGGACGGTGCGGCCGTAGGTGTCCGGGGCAGTTCCCGTCTGCTGATCCAGCGCGGCCACCAAGGACCAGCCGCTCACCATCAAGAAGAGGGACGCGGTGAAGTCGCGCAGCTCCCCAGCGTGCTGGACCCACAGCTCGCCGCGGGCGCTGGGGGACAGCAAGGCGTTCAGCGCGTGGACCAGCACCATCGCCAGGACGGCCAGTCCCCGCGCCGCATCGAGCGCAGGGTGGTGGGGCGGGGGGCGCAAGCTGAAGGAGCCTGAGAGTGGCAAGCGCTGATCAGCATATGAGGGGAGTGCAACCCCGTCCCGAAAACGCCCGAGCCCGGCCAGCCGAACAAGGGAACGGCCTGCGCACAGTGACTGCCAGTGTGGGCCCGCTCTACAACGCAGTGGAGCGAGGAGCGCGAAGGTGAGGTGCCGCTGTTAATCTGTAAGAGATGAAGGCTCCCACCCGGCTCAGGCTCATCCTCGGGCGTGCCGCGTTGGTGGCGCTGGGAGTGCTGACGTTGCGGGCGGTGGCTGCCCCACCCGAGGCTGAGCTCAAGCCTGCTCCCTTGTCTCACGAGAAGCTGGTGGCGTTCTTCAAGAGGCCCCCTCCGGTGAGTGCCGCGCCAGGCACTCAGGACACCGAGGCCCGGATCGCGCTGGGGAGGATGCTCTTCTTCGACGCGCGGCTCTCCAAGAACCACGACGTCTCCTGCAACACCTGCCACAACCTGGCCACCTATGGCGTGGACCTCGTGCCCCTCTCCAGCGGTCATCGGGGGCAGAAGGGCACGCGCAACTCGCCCACCGTCTACAACGTGGCGGGCTACATCGCCCACTTCTGGGATGGTCGCGCGCCCACTCTGGAGATCCAGGCGGAGGGGCCCCTCTTCAACCCCGTCGAGATGGCCATGCCGGACGACAAGCGCGTCCTGGCCACGCTCACCTCCATGCCGGAGTACCTGAGGCGCTTCAAGGAGGCCTTCCCCGAGGAGAAGAAGCCGGTGACGCTGCCCAACGTGACGCGGGCCCTCGCCGCCTTCGAGCGCCAGCTCAGCACTCCGTCGCGCTTCGACCCGTTCCTCGCGGGCCAGCAGGATGCGCTCAGCGCTCAGGAGCGCCGCGGGCTGGAGCACTTCATCACCACCGGCTGCATCACCTGTCACGGCGGGCCGGCGTTGGGCGGCACCTCCTTCGCGAAGCTGGGGCTCGTCGAGCCCTACCCGGGGGCAGCGGATCCGGGCCGCTACGAGGTGACGCGGGAGGAGCAGGACCGGATGAAGTTCCGCGTCCCCACGCTGCGCAACGTGGAGAAGACGGCGCCCTATCTCCACGACGGCTCCATCGCGGACCTGGCCGAGATGGTCCGGATGATGGCGAGGTACCAGCTTGGCCAGACGCTGACGGAGGCGCAGGTGGAGGAACTGGTGGCCTTCCTCCGCAGCCTCACCGGCGAGCTGCCCGCGCGCTACACCACCCCGCCCGAGCTCCCGAAGAGCACGCGAGAGACGCCTCGGCCCGATCCCACGTGAAGGGTCGTGCGCGGCACGCCCGCTGGTAGTAAGAGCGGGGCATGAACATCCTGTTCCAGGCCCACTCCGGGCTCCGCTACCTGGTGCTGCTCGTGGGGGTTGTCGCCCTGGCCTACTTCGTGTCCGGGCTCGCGACGAAGCGCCCCGTGGACAAGGGCGTGCGCATCCTCGGCTCCGCCTTCGCCGGACTGCTCGACCTGCAGTTCCTCCTGGGCATCCTCATGGTCGCCATGGGGCGCTACTACCCGCAGCTCATTGGCCACATCGTGATGATGCTGCTCGCCGTGGTGCTGACCCACGTGCTGATGGTGCGCAACCGCAAGCGCCCCCAGCCCGGCTACCTGCTGCCGCTGATCGCCGTCGCCGTGTCCCTGGCGCTCATCGCCGGCGGCATCATGGCCATTGGGCGGGGCCTCCTCACCCACACCCCCGTCGCGGGCTGAGGTGCCTGGCGCACACCTCAGTTCAGCCGATCCCGCCTCCGGAGCATCTCCACGGCCAGCTCCTGGAGCGTCTCCTGGGGGAAGCTCGCGCGGACGAGGGGGAAGAGGTACTGCTCCTCCTGCATGAGGTGCACCTCCAGCTGGATCATGAGCTGCCGGCCGAGCTTCGCCAGGGGCTCGGCCAGGGTGGGGTAGCACGCCGGCACGTTGCGCACGGCAAGCCACAGCGGCGCGAGCTGGTCCAGGGACAGCTCGATCCCCTCATGCTGGCGCTCCAGCTCCTGGAAGCGCTGCATCATCTCCACGGAGATCGTCGTGGTGAACAGGCGGGGCAGGAGGGCGCAGTCCTCGTCCTCGAAGTGCTGCGGCAGCCCCTGGGTGAAGTAGCTGAGGACGCGCCCCGCCGTCTCCGAGAGGTACGACGGCGAGGCATCCTGCGCCTGGCCCAGCTGGGCCGCGAGCGCGGCGACCCTGCGGATGTGATCGTGGCTCTCGAGCAGGAGCTGAAGGACGTCCAGCTGCTCGAGCGAGGCATGGGCAGCAGAAGGGGACAGGGGTAGGGAGAAGCGCATGGAGTCTGGGAGGGCAGGAGGGCGGACGGGGGCCGCAGTGCCGTGAGGATGCACTGTGCAATCCGTGATCCATCGCCCCTGCGCCCTGGCGAGGTGCATGAGAGATGCGCACCCCGTGGAAAAGGCTGCGCACCGCCGTGAAAGTGGCGCAAATCCTGCGCCGCGTGCCAGGTCAGTGGCCAGGGAGGGTGGCCAGCCACTGGCTGACACGTGAGAGGTTCGGCTGATGGCCGAGACCTCGCCAGTACTCCTGTGCCTGAGTCGCCAGGCTTCGCGCGCGTGGCAGCTCCTGCTTCTTCGCCGCCAGCGCGCGGGCGATCGCAAACTGCACGTCGGCGCGATCCTCCACCGAGGCCATAGGCAAGGCCCGCTCGAGGAGGGGGAGGGCTTCGGAAGGCTTGCCAAGGGTGAGGTGGAGCTCGCCCAGTCCCAGCAGCGATGAGGCGACCTTGGGGTGCCGAGGGCCCAGGGCCTTCTCCTGCAGGGCCAGCGCCTGCTCATACCGCTGCCGCGCCTCCTCAGATCGGCCCAGCTCCCGGAGTACGGCTCCCATGTGGGTGAGGATGAGGGCTACCCCAACGGCTTCAGGCCCCTGGGTCTTCTCTCGCAACGCCAGCGCGCGCTCGTGAGCCTCGAGCGCCTCCTTGTATCGTCCCAGGGCCCAGAGCGTCCGGCCCAGGCCGATGAAGGCGCTGTCGCTGAGGGGATCATCCGGCCCCAAGGCCTTCTCCCGCAGTGCCAGCGCGCGCTCGTAGGTCTGCCGCGCCTCTTCATAGTGGCCCAGCGCCTGGTACGCGTGGCCCAGGTTCATGAGGGCGAAGGCATTGGCCGGGTGCTCGGGCCCGAGGATCTTCTCGCGCAGCGCCAGCGCGCGTGCGTTCGCCTGCCGAGCCTCCTCGTACCGCCCCAGCCCTTGGAGTGCACGGCCCAGGTTGCTGAGGGAGAGGGTGGTGTGGGGATGCTCGGGGCCGAGGATCTTCTCGCGCAGAGCCAGGGCCCGTGCGTGTCGCTGCTGCGCCTCCTCGTACCTGTCCAGGGAGTGGAGCACGTTGCCCAGCGTGTTGTCCGCGTCCGCCCGGGCCAGGGGATCGTCGGCCAGCTCCACGGCTGCCTCCAAGGCCAGCGACTGGTGCAACACCTCCTCGTAGCGGCCCTGCCTGGTGCCCATGACGAAGAAGAGCTGGCTCCACGCCTTGGAGACCAGCTGCAAGTCCTTGCCCTGCGCGGCCACGACGATGGCCCGCTGTGCCAGCGCCTTGGCGCCTTCGTAGTCGCCGACAGGTTCCTTGAGCTCCGACAGCACGTACAGGACATGCGCCTGCAGCGGCGCGTAGGGGACCGCCTCGACCTCCTTGAGCAGCGCCTCGCCCGTGGCCAGCCCCTCCGGGTACCTGCCTGCCTCGTACAAGGACTCCAGCCGATCGGCCTGCTCCTGCAGGGCTTCCACTCGTGCCCGCAGTCCGGGATCCTCTGGTGGGGGCACTGCCGCCGTCAGCGCCTGCGTGTCCGCGCAGTACTCCAGCAGGGGCAGGGCCTGCGCTGCCTGCACGGCCTG
>Ga0190275_10002027_pt1 | contig 14769 bp, 12 predicted proteins | sample Popmic550T_FD_133745 | JGI IMG/M metagenome (GOLD analysis project Ga0190275, IMG submission 133745) | Populus adjacent soil microbial communities from riparian zone of Yellowstone River, Montana, USA - 550 T | ecosystem: Environmental > Terrestrial > Soil > Riparian zone > Trees stand | place... | reverse complement strand
GGAGGCGCGCGGCGCCGGGATCGTGGTGCAGGACACGGTGCTGAACGGGATCGCCGGCTACCTCACCCGCGCGCTGCGCGACACCATTGCGCTGCGCCCGGTGTACGGCGGGCGCGGGCGCGACCTGGAGGTGCGCTGGGTGCTCACCGAGCGCCTGGCCGCGGTGGACCTGCTCAGCCGCCTGCGCCGGCCCGACGTGCCGGCGGAGAACCTGCTGCTGGGCCAGGCCGCCCGGATGTCGTGGGAAGACCGCGTGGCGCTGGCCGAGGTGCTGGGGCGCCGCGGCGCGCGCGAGCCGGCGCGGCGGCTGCTGGACGCCGCCTGGGCCGGGGTGCGCCTGCGCGGCACCCGCGCGGTGCTCCCCCCGGGCGCGTACCGCGACGACTTCTACTTCGCCTCGAGCGTGCGGCCGGCGGCGCGCCTGCTCACCGCCACGCTGGCGATCCGTCCCGACCACCCCGCGCTGGGCGCGCTGGTGGAGACGCTGGTGCTGCAGGGCCGGGACGAGGCCACCCTCCCCTGGACCACGCAGGACTACGGCGCCGCCGTGCTCGCCCTCGCCCGCTTCGAGCCGCGCGGCGGCGAGGGCGCGCGCGTGGTGCGGGTGCGGCAGGGCGGCCGGCTGGTGACGGAGACGCGCGCCCGCCGCGGCCAGGCGCCCGACACGACGCGCGCGCTCACCGGGCTGCTGACGAGGCGGCTGGACGGGCGGAGGGTGCTGCGGGTGACGCTTCAGGCGACGGGGCCCGGCCCGGCGGTCTTCTACCAGCTCGGCGTGCGCGAGGTGGCGGCGCGCGCCTCCTTCACCCCGCTGGACCGGGGGATCGAGGTGGAGCGCTGGTACGAGTCGGTGGAGACGCGCCGCCCGCTGACCTCGGTGGCCGCGGGGCAGGTGGTGCGGGTGCGGCTGCGCATCAAGGTCCCCGAGGACCGGTCGATGGTGGTGCTGGACGACCCGCTCCCCGCCGGGCTGGAGGCGGTGGACCTGAGCCTGCGCACCGTGAGCCCGTTCTCCGCCGACCTGCTGGCCCCGGAGCCCGAGGAGGGCGACCCGGACAGCCCGATGTCGACCTGGGCCTACGGGAGCTGGGATTCGGGGATGTGGTCGCCCTTCGACCACACCGAGATCCGCGACGACCGCGTGGTCTACTTCGCCCGGCGGCTGTGGCGGGGCAGGTACAACGCCAGCTACCTGGCGCGCGCCACCACCGCCGGCCGCTTCGTCTCGGCGCCGGCGCACGCGGAGGAGATGTACAACCCGGGCGTGCACGGCCGCAGCGGCGGCGGCGTGTTCACCGTGCGCCCGGCGGATCGATGAGACGGCGCGCGCGCTGGGCGGCGTGGGCCGGGGCGGGCGCGGCCGCGTCGGCGCTGCTGGTGGGGGGATGGATCGCCCTGCCGCTGCCGGCGGGGACGGCCGCGCCCATCCCCATGCCGCGGCTGGTGCTGGAGGACCGCGGCGGCCTTCCGCTCCGCGCCACCCGCGCGGAGGACGGGAGCCGCGGCGGGTGGACGCCGGTGGGCGAGATCGACCCGCGGCTGGTGCAGGCGTTCGTATCCGCCGAAGACCACCGCTTCTTCTCGCACCCGGGGGTGGACGCGCGCTCGGTGGGCCGGGCGGTGCGCGACAACCTGCGCGGCGGGCGGCGCTCGGGCGCGTCCACACTGTCGATGCAGACGGCGCGGCTGCTGCGGCCGGTGAAGCGGAGCTGGACGGGGAAGCTGCGGCAGGCGCTCTGGGCGCTGCGGCTGGAGGCGCACCTCCCCAAGCGCACGATCCTGGAGCAGTACCTCAACCGCGTGCCGCTGGGGCAGGGCTCGGTGGGGGTGTCTGCCGCGTCTTCCCTCTACTTCGGCGCTTCGGCGCGGGAGCTGAGCCTGGGACAGGCGGCGCTGCTGGCCGGGGTCGCGCGCTCCCCCTCGCGCGACAACCCGCTGGTGTCGCCGAAGCGGGCGCGGGCGCGGCGCAACGCGGTGCTGCGGCGGATGCGGGCGCTGGGCTACGCCACGGCGGAGGAGGTGGCGCGGGCGCTGGACGAGCCGGTGATCCCCCCGAGCGGCGCCGCGGCGTTCCTGGCCCCGCATTTCACCACGCGCGTGCTCCAGTGGGCGGAGGCGGACGGCGTGCGAGACGGAACGCTGAGAACTTCGCTCGACCTGGAGCTGCAGACGCTGCTGGAGGCGGAGGTGCGCCACACGGTTCGGGTGCTGCACGACCGCGGCGCGCGGCACGCGGCGGCGGTGGTGGTGGACAACGCGACGGGGGAGGTGCTGGCGTGGGTGGGCTCGCCCGACTTCGCCGAGCCGGCGACGGGGCAGGTGGACATGGTGGTGTCGCCGCGGCAGCCGGGGTCGGCGCTGAAGCCGTTCCTCTACGGCCTCGCGTTCGACCGGGGCCACACCGCGGCCACCGTCATCCCCGACGTGCCGCGCAGCTTCGCGACGACGCTGGGGCCGTATCGGCCGCAAAACTACGACCGCCGCTTTCACGGCCCGGTGCGGGCGCGCGAGGCGCTGGGGAGCTCGTTCAACGTGCCCGCGGTGGAGCTGGCCGACCGGCTGGGGGTGGAGGCGCTGCTGGAGACGCTGCACCGCGCCGGCTTCGCCTCGCTCTCGCGGAGCGCGGCGCACTACGGGCTGGGGCTGGCGCTGGGCAACGGCGACGTGACGCTGCTGGAGCTGGCGAACGGCTACCGCGCGCTGGCGAACGGCGGCGAGTGGATGCCGTACCGCTGGCGCCCCGTCGCGCCGGGCGAGGCCGCGCCGCCGCGCGAGCGGGTGATGTCGCCCCAGGCGGCGGCGCTGGTGGTGGACGTGCTCTCGGACGCGGAGGCGCGGATCGCGGGCTTCGGGACCGAGACGCCGTTCGACTTCCCCTTCCCCGCCGCGGCCAAGACGGGGACGAGCCGGCACTTCACCGACAACTGGGCGGTGGGGGTCACGCGCGGGTTCACGGTGGCGGTGTGGGTGGGCAACTTCAGCGGGCGGCCGATGGAGGGGGTGAGCGGGATCACGGGCGCCGGGCCGCTGCTGTACCGCGCGATGCTCGTCACGGCCGGCCGACGGGCGCCGGGCGCGCTGGCGGTGCCGGAGGCGGCGGGGCTGGTGCCGGTGCGCGTCTGCCGGCTTTCCGGGATGCGGGCGACGGCGGGATGCGCCTCGGTGGTGGAGTGGTTCATCCCCGGAACGGAACCGACGCGCGCGGACGACTGGGAGCGCGACGGGCGCGTGGCGCTGCCGCGGGAATACGCGGAGTGGGCGGCGGGGCGGGGCGGGCGCTGGGCCGGGCTCGCGCCGCGCACGGAGGAGCGCTTCCGCATCGTGGCGCCGCGCAACGGCGACCGTTACGCCGTGCCGATCGGCGTGGATGCGCGCTATGCCACGCTGGCGCTGCAGGCGGCCGGCGCGCCGGCCCCGGTGCGCTGGTTCGTGGATGGCGCCGAGGTGCCGGACGGGCGCTGGCGCCTGATGCCCGGCGAGCACACGGTGCGCGCCCAAGCCCCCTCCGGCGCGGTGGACCAGGTACGCATCGTCGTAGCCGGGGAGTAGCGCGGGAGCCGCGGGCGGGGTGAGGGGGCTAAGCGTGCGCTGTGGATCGAAATTTTTGAAAGTGGACACCACCGGGTCGGTGCTTGCTTCTTCCACGATCGGAAGCGAGTTCCGGCCCGTATCTATCGTTGCTATCGGTAGATGGGTCCCGTTCGCGCTCTGATCCAGGTGCGCCACCCGTCGGTAAATCATGCCGATGCGCACTGCGGGTTCAGCGTGACCTATCCTCCTCTGATAAACGCAGTTGCGGATTCTGGTGCGTGCGATCGCCCGTTGGCCCGCGGGAGCTTCCGCGGGCTTTCGTGCGAGCGGCGGCATCGCCAACTGCGTTTATCAGATGGAGCACTCCTCAACTCCGCAGCGTTCCTGCGGCCGCTTCGCTGCTCTGACGCTCCGACGCAAAGCGGTGCGGATTCATGATTTATGGCGGAACAACCATAGGGATACGAGGGACGCGGATTCATCTCCCGACGAGGTCATGGGGAATATGACCTGGGACGTCATAGCTTGGTGATGAGGGGACCGGTATCCTTTACGCCGACCCTCTGACGGAGCTTTCGGATGAACCAATCGGATCGCGCGGCTCGGTTCCGCGCGCTGCACGAACAGCGGCCGCTGGTGCTGCCCAACGCGTGGGACGCGGCCAGCGCCCGCGTGATCGAGCTGGCCGGGGCGCAGGCGATCGCCACGACCAGCGCGGGCGTCTCATGGGCGCTCGGGCGCCCGGACGGGGAGGGGCTGCGGCAGGATGAGATGCTCGGCGCGGTCGCCAGCATCGTGCGCGCGGTGTCGGTGCCGGTGACGGCGGACGTGGAGAGCGGCTACGGCGGCGGCTCGCCGGAGGACGTGGCAGACACGGTGCGCGCCCTGGTCGGGCTGGGCGTGGCCGGGATCAACCTGGAAGACACGCCCGGCGCGGACGGGAACGTCCTGATGCCCGCCGAGGTCCACGCCATGCGGATCCGGGCGGCGCGCGACGCGGCGAAGGCCGCCGGCGGCGACATCGTGATCAACGCCCGCACGGACGTGTACCTGTTCGCGGTGGGCGCGTCCGAGACGCGGTTCGACGAGACCGTGCGGCGCGGCAGGATCTACCGGGACGCGGGGGCGGACTGCGTCTTCGTCCCCGGAGTGATCGACGCCGACACCATCGCCGCGCTGGTCCGGGCGATCGGCGGGGCGATCAACGTGATGGCGATGCCCGGCGCGCCGAGCGTGTCGCGGCTGGGCGAGCTGGGCGTGGCGCGGGTGAGCGTGGGGCCGGCGATCGCCGAGGTTGCGCTCGCGGCCACGCGCCGGGCGGCACGCGAGCTGCTCGAGCAGGGCACCTACCTCTCGCTCGGCGAAGGGATGCCCTTCCCCGAGGCGAACGGCATGTTCGCGCGCACCGCGGCGCCAACGTGAGCACACGGGCACCTCGTCATCGACCCGTGAGCTCCGCCCGTACGCATCCGCAGCCGCGCCCGGCGGCGGCGCACGTGGGCACGCTGCTCCGCGAGTGGCGCGCGGCGCGGCGGGTGAGCCAGCTCGGCCTCGCGCTGGAGGCGGGCACGTCAATGCGGCACCTCAGCTACGTGGAGACGGGGAAGGCGCAGCCGAGCCGCGACATGGTTTCGAGGCTCGCCCGGGCGCTGGAGATGCCGCTGCGCGAGCGCAACGCGCTGCTCCTGGCCGCCGGCTACGCCCCCGAATACGCCGAAACGGATCTCGACGCGCCGGAGCTGGCGCAGGTGCGCCGCGCCATCGAGATGATCGTCCAGCACCAGGAGCCGTTCCCCGCCTTTCGTCCTCAACCGGCGCTGGGACGTGCTGGCGACGAACCGCGCCGCGGTGCGCGTGGGCACCTTCCTGTGCGGCGGGAGCCGGCACGCAAACATGGTGCGGCAGTTCTTCGATCCCGACGACATGCGCGCGGCCGTGGTGAACTGGGAAGAGGTGGCGGGCGACCTGATCCGCCACCTGCACGACGAGGTCGCCGCAGCGCCGTCGGACGTGAAGGCGCGTGCGCTGCTCGACGAGGTGCTGCGTTATCCCGGCGTGCCGGCCCGGTGGCGCGAGCGCGAGCTGGGCGCGCCGCCGCCGCCCCTCCTGACCGTGCATTTCAGGCGGGAGACGCGGGACCTGCGGTTCTTCTCCACCATCTCCACCTTCGGCACGCCGCGCGACGTCACGCTCGACGAGCTGCGCATCGAGTGCGCCTTCCCCGCCGACGAAGCGACCGCCGAGTTCTGCCACGCGCTCGCACGGGACGACACAGCCGACGGTTGATCGGGAATGCACCTGCCTATCGACCGTCGACACAGTGAGAAAGGGTCAGCAACGCCGGAGCTCGCGCGCAGGTGACGCCGTTTCCGCGTGCGCTGTGGATCGAAATTTTTGAAAGTGGACACGACTGGCCAGAAAGTTCCGCCTCCTACGTACGGGAGTGATCATCCGGCCACGTCTGCCGTCGTTGGCCGCATCGAACACCGGTCGGGAGGTGTCATCGGTGCTGTCGGAGCGCACTGTGCGTTCGGCGTGACAGGTCTCCCCTGATCGATGCAGTTTACAGATCCTGACGCGCGCGATCGTCCATCCACCTGTAGCAAGGTTCCGCCAGCCTCGTCGCGAGCGCTGGCATCGTCAACTGCGTCGATCAGGTGGAGCACTCCGCTACATCCGGAGCATCCCTCGAAGCCGCTCCAGCCTCGGCGACGTTGCACCACGCTGGACGAGCGGGAGTCGATCGGGCGAGGCGAGGGGGCGGAGGGCGATGCGGCGCTGACAAGCGCCAAGGCCGCATCCGCCTGCTGCTCGTCGACGGCGGACGTCGATCGAGGCCGATCCCGCCTGGGTGGTGTCCACTTTCAAAAAAACTGATCCACAGCGCACGCTGAAGCCGCGGCACCTTGTCGCGAGCGCTGGTGCTGGCGAATGCTCGATGGCGACGTCGCCTCCAGGATGGATCGGACGCGGAATCAGCCTTCGCGGGCGGCGTCGATCCTGGCGAGGGTGGCGCGGAGGGCGAGGACGCGGACGTCGTCCGCGCCGTCGCGCTCGGTGAACCAGTCGGCGGCGCGCTCCAGGTAGGGGCGCGCCGCTTCGCCTTCGCCAGCGGCGGCGAGGAGCTCGCCAAGCTTGGCCAGGTCGCGCGCCACGCTGTTGTGCCGCAGCCCGTACACGGCCTCGTCGATCGCCAGCGCCTTGCGGTAGGCGTGGCGGGCGCCCTCGCCGTCGCCCTCGCGCGCGTGCAGGTCGCCCAGGTTGCTCAGGATGGTGGCCACGAACGGATGCCCCGCGCCGAACACCGGGTTCGCCAGCGCCAGCGCGCGGTTGAACCAGGCGCGCGCACGCTCCGTCTCGCCCGCGCGGACGAGGAGGAGCGCGGCGTTGTTGACGTGGGTGATCACCATGCGGTCGTCCGGCCCGGCGGCGGCCTCCAGCAGCTCGGCGGCGCGCACGGCGTTGCGGGCCATCCGCGGCCACTCGCCCAGGTGCAGGAGCGCGCCGTTCAGGTAGGTCACGTCCCAGGCCACGCGCACGTCGCGCTCGCCGTGCGCCCGCTCGCGCAGCTCCACGGCGCGGGTGAGCAGCGCGCGGGCGGCCGCCGCGTCGCCCTGCACCTCCAGCACGTAGCGCCCGGCCAGGTGCAGCACCTGCGCGGCCGAGGCCAGCCCCGCGCCCTGCTCGGCCGCGTGCTCGGCGGCGGCCTGGGCGTGCGGGAGGAGGCGCTCGCAGGTGGCGCGGCTCTCGGGCTTCACCGGGTCGCCGGGGAACGCCTTCTCCAGCAGCGCCGCGGCGGCGGCCGTCCAACTGTGCCGCTCCTCCGCCTCCATCCGCCCGGCGGCGGCGCGGGCCAGCTCCGCGTTCACCACCAGCTCGTCGCCGGCCACGCCGCCGGCGCCGGCGTCCAGCAGCGCGTCCCACATCCCCTCGCGCCCCGCGGCGTCGCGCAGGGCGGCGGCCAGCGGCTCGGGGAGCGCGTCCGCCGCCGCCTCCAGCGCGGCCACGGGCACCGGGTGCGCGGGGCTGAGGAACGCCGCCAGCCGCAGCACCGCGCCGGCCGCCGGGCTCGCCCGCACCAGCCGCTCCAGCGCCTCGGGGGGATCGGTGTCGGGCAGCGTCATCGGGCTCCGGTGGTTGCGATCGGGGCGGCGGAGGGCGATTCGGCCGCCTTGCGGATCGACCTGAGCAGCTCCACGCGGATCAGCGCGCTGAACGGGCCCACCACGCGCCAGTAGCGCAGGAAGGCGCGGCGGCTGGCCTCGTCGGTGCAGCGCACGCGCGTCTCGGTGGCGAGCACCACGGCGTCTCCATCCTCCCGCAGGGTGAAGTCCCACGCCGCCACCGCGAAGCCCGGGCGGCTGAACGCGCGCAGCTCGTCCTCGTCCACCCGCGCGATGTTTCCCGACGGGCGCCAGAACTTGCCGGCCACGCCCAGCATCAGCTCGTGGCCCACGCGCTCGCCCAGCAGCACGAAGCCGGCGCGCAGCACCCCGCCGCCGCCGGCGGATTCCCTGGCTTTTTCGCGGCCTTCGCGGGTGAGGAGCGCCGGGAGCGTGCGCAGCGCCATCAGCGCGCGAATCACCGGCGGGCGGCCGAAGTCCAGCCGCCGCACCACCTCCCACACGCGATCCCGCGGCGCCCGGATGCGCGTCTCGTGCCGCTCCGACGCGTGGAACTCCGGCATCCAATCGTCGATCAGCATGGCGGTTCGGGAAGATGCGTGGACCTGCGCGTCATCATCCATCCAACCTAACGCCGAATCCGCAAACGACGAGTGCCAGGGCCTCATCGATCGTAATCCCCATCTCCAGTGCGATCCACGATTCAACGACCCTGTTTCACGCAAAGTCAGCAGAGTCAGCGGAGAACTGCGGTTGTTTCTGCTCACTCTGCCGACTCTGCGTGAACCCTTCCGTTCTGGACTCGGGGATTGAGATGCAGCTTGCGGCGCGGTGGATGAAACGCACTCGCGCATTGGCGCACTTGCGCACCTGTTCGCCCTTCCCTTGACGCCGCACGCGCCCGCGCCGAGCTTCCGAGTCGCGCGCGTGTGCGCCCCGGCATCCATACTATCTGCGCGGCTGTCTCCCGATGCTCCTCAAACGCTTCTACGACGACAACCTGGCCCACGCGAGCTGGATGGTGGGGTGCGCCGCCACCGGCGAGGCGCTGGTGGTGGACCCCAACCGCGACGTGGAGCAGTACCTCGAGGCGGCCGCCCGCGAGGGGCTGCGCCTGACGCACGTGGCCGAGACGCACATCCACGCCGACTTCGTGTCGGGCACCCGCGAGCTGGCGCAGCGCACCGGCGCCGTCCCCCACCTGTCGGACGAGGGCGGCGACGACTGGCGCTACGGCTGGGCCGAGGGCGCCGGCGCGGTGCTGCTGAAGGACGGCTCGCGCTTCATGGTGGGCAACGTGCGCGTGGACGTGATGCACACGCCCGGGCACACCCCCGAGCACCTCTGCTTCGTGGTCACCGACACCGCCGGCGCCGACCGGCCGATGGGCGTGCTCACCGGCGACTTCGTGTTCGTGGGCGCCGTGGGCCGCCCCGACCTGCTGGAGCGCGCGGCCAGGCAGGCCGGCACCATGGAGTCGAGCGCGCGCACCCTCTTCCAGTCGCTGCGGCGCTTCAAGGCCGCGCTCCCCGACTGGGTGCAGCTCTGGCCCGCGCACGGCGCCGGCAGCGCCTGCGGCAAGGGCCTGGGCTCGGTGCCGCAGACCACGCTGGGCTACGAGAAGCTGTTCAACCGCGATCTGGCGGAGGAAGACGAAGAGGCGTTCGTGCGCTCCGTGCTCTCCGGCCAGCCCGAGCCGCCGATGTACTTCGCCGAGATGAAGCGCGTGAACCGCGACGGGCCGCGGGTCCTGGGCGGGTTCCGCGTGCCCAAGCGGCTGCCGGACGGCGAGCTGGCCGCGGCCGCGGCGACCGGGGCCACGGTGATCGACACGCGCCGCGGCGCCGCGTTCGCCGCGCGGCACGTGCCGGGGACGCTGAGCGTGCCGCTGGGCAAGCAGTTCAGCACCTGGGCCGGCTCGGTGGTGCCGTACGGCCGCCCGTTCTGGCTGATCGTGGAGGACGAGTGCGCCCGCGCCGCCGTGCGCGACCTGGCGATGATCGGGCTGGACGAGTGCGCCGGCTACTTCCCCCCCGAGGCGGTGGAAGCCTGGATCCGCGACAACGGCGGCCGCGCGTCCGTCGCCGACGTGGCGCCGGACGATCTGGAGGCGCGGCACGTGGCGGGCGCGGTGGAGATCGTGGACGTGCGCAACGCGTCGGAGTTCGAGGCCGGGCACCTGCCGGGCGCGGTGAACGTGCCGCTGGGCCGCCTTCCCGAGCGCCTGGGCGAGCTGCCGCGCGACCGGCCGCTGGTGGTGCACTGCCAGGGCGGCGCGCGTGCCGGCGTGGCCATCGGCCTGCTGCAGGCGAACGGCTTCGGCGACGTGGCGCACCTGGCGGGCGACTACGCCGGCTGGTCCGCCGCCGGACGCCCGGTGGAGACGGGCACGCCGGTCGCCGCCGCCGCGTCCGTCGACGATGCGTAGCTTTCCCGACAGACGCATGTTCTCCGCGCCGCGTACCTTCAGCGCATGATGCCCCGCGCCCGCGCCTTCGCCCGCCTGCTGGCCGCCGTCGCCCTGCTGGTCTCGTGGACCACGGCAGGGTGGGCGGCCGCATGCGCGCAGCGTGCGTCGGAACGGGCCGACGCGCCGGCGCACGGGCATGCGATGGCGCACGCGGGGACACACGACGGGGCGCACGGGGCGATGCATCATCCCGCCCCGCCGGCACCCGCGCCCGAGCCGGAGCCGGGTCCGCCCGAGCCGGCGGGCGAGGTGCCGCCGTGCCCGCTGCTGGTGATGAACGGCGGGTCATGCCTGGGCGCGCCGCAGCTCCCGTCCGCCGCCCCGCTCCCCGCGTTCGCGCCGGCCGACATGGGCGGCTATCCGCCCGCCGACGCGATCCACGACCGCCTGCTCCCCCTCTCGCTCTTCCGCCCTCCGGAAGCCTGATCCCGGCATCGCGTCCGTAGACTCGACGATCTCCACCGGGTGTCATCGACCGAACGCATTGCGATGCCACGAGGAACCAGATGCGATCGAACGCGTCCCTGTCCGGGCATCTCCGCCCGGCAGAACCAGGCTGAACGAACTTTCGGGAGATCCAACCGATGAGAAAGACACTCGGCGCGCTCGCGCTGGTGGTGATCGCCGCCGCGCCCGCGGGCGCCCAGCAGCACGCGCACGGGCAGGCGCAGCAGCACGGGGGCGGGGAGATGATGCACCCCGTCGCCCACGCCGCGCTGGAGCACCGGCAGGAGGTGGGGCTGAACGCCGACCAGGTGCGGCGCCTCACCGCCATCGACAGCGCGCACACACGGGCGATGCGCGACCACTGCGCACGCGTCCGCGCCGCCGGCGGCCCCAGCGCGCAGACGCACGCCGCCCTGCACGGCGAGATGACCGCGCTGATGCAGCGCTCGCAGCGCGACGCCCAGGCGGTGCTCACCGCGGCGCAGAAGGCCACGCTCGACAGCCTCCACGCCGCGCACCACCCGGCCGCCGGCCAGGGCGCGCACGCGATGCACGCGAAGCCCGCCGCGCACGACTCGATGCACGCCGCCCACCACGGCGCGGCCGGCTCCCACGGCGCCGCGCAGGGGCAGGCGCACGCCGCCGGCGCCAAGCATGACTCCACGCACGCGGCCCACCACGGCGCGGCCGCATCGCACGGGGCCGCGCAGGGTCAGTCGCACGACGCGGCGCACGGGCAGGCACACGCGGCCGGGCACGGGCAGGCGCACGGCGCGGCTGCCGCCGGCGGCGCGGCGTGCGGGCACTGCTGCGAGCACGCGGCGGGGCATCAGGAAGACTGAGCCGCGGGACGCGGTCCGGTAGAACGGAGCCCGCCCTCCACGTGGAGGGCGGGCTCTTCTTCGTCATGCACACGCCCTGTTCGATCAAACCCCCACGTCATGCATCGGCGGACTGGGCCGCGGTGTCCCGGTGCCAGCCGAAGCCGCGGTACCGGGTGATGTCGGCGGCTCGCTGGCGCGCGTCGCCCGCCACCAGGCGCGACTCGCGGGCGGCGGAGGTGGCCGCGCCCGCCATGTCGCGCAACGCCGCCGACCGATCGCGTGACGCGGCACACGCTTCCCGAATGGCGCCTGCGGGCATGAGCCCCCACCGGCCGCGAGCCCAGTCGAGAGCCAGGCTTCGCGCGGTCATCATCAGCCACGTCGACAGCGCACCACGCCCGGAATCGAGGCGCCCCGCCTGCCGCCACGCCTGCCAGAAGGTTTCCTCCACCACCTCGTCGGCGTCGTCGTCGTCGTCGTCGTCGTCGTCGTCGTCGTCGGTGTCACCGATGGTACGCGCGACGGTGCGGTGCACCAGCGCCGCGTAGCGGTCGTACACGACGCCCAGCGCGCCCTCGTCCCCCGCGCGCATGCGGGCAACCAGCTCCGCGTCCGTGACGAGGGCGGCCGCCGGCCGGCTCCCCTTGCCGATGTTTCCCGTCGGACCGACGGCATCGTCCCGCGGGTGCTCTGCAGCCTGGCTCATGGGACCGCCGCGGTCTCCGGCAGCGCGGCCGGTGCGGGCGCCTGGGCCTGGAGGACCGACGCGTTCGGCTCGTCGTCGGGGCTGTGCAGCGCGCGCTTGAAGTCGCGGATGCCCTTACCCATCCCGCCCGCGAGCTCCGGCAGCCGCTTGGCGCCGAACAACAGCAGCAGAACGCCGAAGATCAGGATCAACTCGAAAGGACCAAGCCCCAGACCCATCATCGCCTTCCTTCCCGTGTCGTTGCGTGCCGGCGGGGAGAAGGCGCCGCGTTCCCGCCCCCTCCCCCGGATCCTCCCCGACCCTCCGACGCGTCAGGGCAGCCCGCGCGCCGGGTCGTCCCTGATGAAGTCGCGGACGATGGCGATCACCTCTTCCTTGGTGAGCGGCTCGTCGAACGCCTGCGTGGCCGCCGCCTGGCGCTCCGACGCGTCGATCACGTCCAGCCCGGTGAGCGTGGCCGCGTCGATGGTCACCGCGCTGGTGCCGTTGAACACCACGTGCTGCGTGTTGCTCTCGGGCGTGGCGCCGCCGTAGATGAGGTCCAGCGCGGCCAGCACCGCGGCCGGCGGGTTGGCGATGTTCCCCGCGCCGCCCGCCGCCCGGGCGCCGCCGCGAACGTAGCCGCTGAAGCGCAGCGTGGCGTCGCCCGGGTTCCGCTGGCGGCGGATGCGGCGGATCTTGGCCGCGTGCCGCGCCTCCACCGAGTGGATGCGCAGCGCGCTCTCCAGCGCGATGTCGGCGTTGTTGTTCCCGTTGATCAGCAGGCGCCCGGCCTGCCCCTTGTACGCACGCACCCCCGTGTCCTCGAACGCCTGCGTGGCCAGCAGCAGGAAGTCGAGCTCGGTGGTGGCGCGGGCGAAGGGGCCGTTCCCCGCGCCGTTGCCGCCGGTGAAGTCGAAGTCGGCCGCGGTGATGGTGACCGGGGTGCCGCCGAACTGCGGGATCACGGCCTTCAGGAAGTCCACGTGCTGCTGCTCGTGCTTCTGGATCTGCTGGAAGGTCTGCTTCGCCGCGTCGGGGATCAGGGCGCGCACGGGGGCGAAGGCGTTGTTCTGCGCCGCCACGGCGCTGGTGCCCAGCACGGCGCGGTAGAACTCGTTCTCCAGGTTCTCCAGGATGAACGCGAAGCGGAGCACGTCCAGGATGTCGGCGGGCGTCTGCGCGAAGGTGTCCCTGGCCAGCGCGGCGAGTGCCACGGGCACCGAGCCCATGGCCAGCCCGGCCGCCAGTCGCGAGCTCATCGAGGCGCCCCGGCGGATGGCGTCGCGCCGCGAGACGAGCCGTTCGGTGATCTCCGGGTCGATCCCGTCCAGTATCGGCTGCTGATTGTCCATCGTCTCGATCTCCTTGCCGATCACGGGTTGGCGGGGAAGAAGTCGGCCGTGGCCACGCCCTGCGCGGCCGTGGGGGCGGCGGTGATCGCGGGGTTGGCCAGCGTGTTGGCGCGCAGCAGCCCGGTGGAGGCCACCAGCTGCAGCGCCACGCCCGCTTCCACCTTCACGTCGCGCCCGGTGCCGTCGATGATGTCGTCGCCCGCGAAGGCGGTGTTGGCGTTGATCCCCGGGGGCGGCGCCACGTCGCGCAGCGCGGCGGCGTGGCGCGCCTCGACCGAGGCGAACTTTCCCGCCAGCAGCAGGTTGCGCGCGTCCTGCAGGTACTTGCCGGCGCCGTTCAGCGCGGCCACGCCCAGGTTCTCGAACGCCCGCGAGAGGTTCAGGATGCTGGTGCGGCTGGAGAGGACCTGGTTCAGCACGTTCAGGTCGATCGAGCCGCGGATGTCGGGGACGGCCTGGCTCCCCAGCGCGGTGCGCACGAACTCGCGGTGGATGATCTCGGTGTTGCGCAGGTCGATGAACAGCTCGCGCTCGTCGGTGCTGAAGCCGCCGAAGGCGCCGCTGCCCACCACCGCGGTGTAGAACGCCGCCTCGAGCTGCTCGTTCAGGTGCACCAGGCGGAAGATCCCCACGTCCGAGCGCAGGTCGAATGACACCCCGGTGACGGGGTCGGGGAGGTTCCCCGGGCCCAGCGGGTTGTCGTCGTCGTCGTCGCTGCAGGCGGTGAACACGCTGGGCAGCAGCATCACCGACCCGCCCGCCATCAGCGTGCGGATGAAGCCGCGACGCGTCGCGGGGAACATCAGCTCTCCCGCGCTGGCGACCACCATCGGTTCGCCCCTCCCCCGATCTTTCTCGGACATGTGGCCCTTCCTCCCTGCTTCCCTGTCTAGCCCCGCTACGTGAGGGAGCGGCCTGACTAGAGAGGCCGTTCCCGGCGCCTACCATGAGTTGGTGGCGCTGCTCCATGCTCACTGCCCGAACGCCGTCCCGTCCCGTCCGTTCCACCCGTCACCACGCGGACGAGCCACGCCTGGGGGCTCGCACGGCCCCTTCCGCGTCCGCCTGCGCAACCGCCGCCCTCCGCCGCGTCCATGCCGTGGAAACGGATGACGCGGCCACGCAAGGCACGCGCCAAACATTGTACAAACCATGTAGCGGTTGAGCATGAAATGCCCCCAACCGCTACATGGTCCGATCGCCCCTGATCTCTTCCCCGTGATACGCGTGGCACCGAAGCGCAGGCGTATCACGGACAGGTCGCCGCACGGGCTCAGCGTTCCCGCCACCGGAGCGGCGCACCGGGGAGCGCGGAGATCAGAAGAAATGCGCG
>Ga0190275_10002026_pt1 | contig 14769 bp, 11 predicted proteins | sample Popmic550T_FD_133745 | JGI IMG/M metagenome (GOLD analysis project Ga0190275, IMG submission 133745) | Populus adjacent soil microbial communities from riparian zone of Yellowstone River, Montana, USA - 550 T | ecosystem: Environmental > Terrestrial > Soil > Riparian zone > Trees stand | place... | reverse complement strand
GAAGCGCGCGAGCTCGGCCGCGAGCGCCTCGGCGGCGGCGCGGGCCTCGCCTTCGGGCACCACCCGGTTGGCGAGGCCGATGGCGAGCGCTTCGGCGGCGCCGACCGGGCGGCCGGTGAGGATCAGGTCGAGCGCCCTGCCCTGCCCGACGATGCGCGGCAGCCGGACTGTGCCGCCGTCGATCAGCGGCACGCCCCAGCGCCGGCAGAAGACGCCGAAGGTCGCGCTTTCGCCACAGACGCGCAGATCGCACCACAAAGCCAGCTCCAGGCCTCCGGCGACCGCATAGCCCTCCACCGCGGCGATCACCGGTTTGGCGAGCAGCCGCCGGGTCGGCCCCATCGGCCCTTCGCCCAGCGGATCGTAATCGGCGCCCTCAGCGGCGAAGGCCTTGAGATCGTAGCCCGCGCAGAAATGCCCGCCCGCGCCGGTCAGCACCGCGACCGCGGCGCTCTCGTCCGCTTCGAACGCGTCGAAGGCCGCGCGCAGCGCCTCGGCGGTCGCCGGATCGACCGCGTTGCGGCGCTCCGGGCGATCGATGATCACCGTGACCACCGCGCCCTGCCGTTCGACCGCCACGCTCATACCCGCCGCTCCCGCCCTTCCCAGAAGGGCTCGCGCAGCGCGCGGCGCAACGGCTTGCCGACCGCGCTCAGCGGCAGCGCCTCGACGAAGCGGATCGCTTTGGGCGCCTTGTAGCCGGCCAGATGCGCGTGGGCGTGGGCGATCAGTTCGCCTTCCTCGACCGCCTGGCCCGCGTGCAGGACGACGAAGGCCATCACCGCCTCGACCCAGATTTCGTCCGGCACCCCGATCACCGCGACCTGCGCGACCGCCGGATGGGCGGCGAGCACGTCCTCGACCTCGCGCGGGTAGACGTTGTAGCCGCCGCTGACGATCATGTCGGAAGTGCGGTCGATCAGGCTGAGATAGCCCTCGGCGTCGAAGCGGCCGATGTCGCGGGTCCTCAGCCAGCCGCCGGGCAGGAACGCGGCGGCGTTCAGCGCGGCATCGGTATAGCCCTTCATCACGAACGGCGCGCGAAGCACGATCTCGCCGGGAGCGCCGGGCGGGGCGTCATGGCCGTCCTCGTCGACCAGCCGGATTTCGCACTCCAAGGCGGGCTGGCCGCAGGAGAGCAGGCGCTCGGCGCTGGCGCCGACATGGTCCTGCTTGTTCAGGCAACAGATCGCGAGCGGGGCTTCGGTCTGGCCGTAATATTGGACGAAGACTGGGCCCCACAGCGCCAGCGCTTTCTCCAGCACCGGCCGCGGCATCGGCGAAGCGCCGTAGCAGATCGTCTCGACGCTGGAGAGATCGGCATTCTCGATCCCGGGCAGCTGGAACAGCATCTGCAACATCGTCGGCACGAGGTTGAGCGCTTGCGGGCGCCAGCGCTCGATCGCTTCCAGATAGGAGGCCGGCGCGAAGCCGGGCAGGATCGCAGCGCAGCCGCCGCGGATCCAGTAAGGCAGGACGAAGGTGCCGCTGGCATGGATCATCGAGGCGGCGTGAAGCATGATCTCGCCGGGTCTGGGATCGATCATGTTCGACAGGATGTTGTGGACCACCGCGCCGTAGGTCGCATGGGTGTGCTCGACCGCCTTCAGCGTCCCGGTCGTGCCCGAGGTGAACAGCGCCAGGATGACGTCGTCGGGATGATGGAGGATCGCGGGATCGGCGTCGTCGGCGTCTGCGGCGAGCCCCAGCAGATCCGGTCCCACCTCCGCGTCGCCGAGCCCGAGCACGCGCAGCCCCGGCACCGCCCCGGCCAGCGCGGCGGCACGCTCGGCCTGGCTCGCGCCGTAGATCATCGTGCCCGCGCCGATTCTGCCGAGCATCGTCTTGTGCTCGTCGAGCGACAGCCGCCCGTTGAGCGGCGTCCGCACCAGCCCCGCCTTCACGCAGCCGAAATCGCAGGGCAGCGAATAGAGGCCATTGTCGATCAGCAACGCGATCGGCGCGCCCTTGCCGAGCCCGAGCCCGGCCAGCGCATGGGCGATCCGGTTCGAGAGAAGATCGACCTCGCCGAAGCTGAGGCTCTCCTCGCCGAACAGGATCGCGGTGCGCTCTCCATGCCAGGCCGCGCCGCGGCGGATGAGCTCTGTGACCAGCATCGATGCCTCCTCGCCCCTTTAGGCCATGGCCCTGTGCGGCTGGCAAGTCAGGCCGCCCGTGGACCCCGGCAGCCCAAAATGCTGCTCCAGCGCGGCGATCTCCTTGTCGTAGCGCCCGGCGAGGTTCGCCGAATGAAGGGTGACCGCCTGCGAGCCCGGCCACTCCCGATAGGCGAAGCCGGCGCCGACCTGGCGGTGCTTCGAGCCGGCGAGCCGGGCCATCCAGTAGAACCAGAAATCGTCATTGTGCGGGCAAAGACCGGCGAAGAGCGCTTCGTCTAATATGCGGGGATCGAGCAGCCCAGGCGGGTAGAGCACGCCGCCGACGCCGGTCGGAATCAGATCGATGCTCGGCGCGCGGGCCGGACCGTCGCGAACGTCCTTCTGCCATTCGGCATAGGGACGAAGCGCGCCATCCTCGCCGAGCCCGAGGCGGTGCGTCCGACGACACAGGATCGTCGGGGCCTTGGCGTCATGGTCTTCGATGAGCCCCTCGAGCCAATCTGGCGGATAATAGACGTCGTCGTCGGCGGTGACGATGAAGGCTTGGGGGAAAACGGCGAGCGCCGGAAGCAGCTTTGTAAACGAGCCCTGATCGCGGACCGGCCGGATCTCCAGCCCGCGCGAAACCAGGCGCACGACCTTAAGCGGCGCTACCGTTCCTTCACCGATCCACAGGATGAGCCGGTCCGGTTGCACGCTCTGGCGAAGCAAGGCGCTCAGCGTCCGGTGCAAGGTGGCGAAGCGCGCCGGGTGCGAGGTCAGCGAGACGATCAGCTGGCCGGGCAGGCCGTGGCTTCGCCGGCGCGACGGGCGCAGCCGATCGCGCCACACTTTCTGTTCGAGCGCGAGGCGATGGACCGCGGGATCGATCCAGCGAAAGCGCCGATGCAGCACCGACGGCACGACCCGCTTTGCGTAGCTGCGAAGCCTATCCGCCATTGGCGCTCGCGGCCGGCAAGCCATGGGCGATCCGGCTCCACAGCAGATTGACCTCGCCGATGGCGCGCACCGACGGGAAAGCAGCCGGAAGGTCCGGAAGGTCCGGAAAGTCCGGCTTCCCAAGAGGCGAAAAAACTCCCCTCCCGCCAAGGCCTCCCGAGCCATGCCTGGCCGGCGCTCGAAATGGAGGGCGACTCGTCATCGGGAGAGGATGACAGAAAGCGGGCGTGTAGGAAAATGGCGAGCGGAGGGGCGCGATGTTACAGAGCCGTATCGAATTGACTCTTTTGCGAGGGGACCTAGGCTCCTTGCGAGCGCCGAGACGATGCGCGCCGGGGCCAGGGAGGGCAGCATGGAGACCACACCCGAACCTCAGCCCCAGGAGTCCGGTCAGGCGGATCTTCGCCCGCTTTCCACGGCGGTTGGAGGCGAGGCGAGCTTTCCGCCCCTGATGACCAGGCCTGCGCAGTTTGATCAGTTCAGCAATATCTGGTCATCGCAGCGGGGCGAGGTACCGATCCAGTTCTGGCAGTTTACCGGTGACCCGGACGGCTTCCTCATCCTGGGCGATCAGGCGTCAATCGGCGGAGAACCATTCGACCCGAGCCCGGTTCAGCTGTTCAAGGCGATGCCGGGACAGGAGGCTGCGCTCGCCCATCCGACCGGCTTCACCTGGATCCTGGACGATAAGGGCTCCGGCAATCCCAACGACATCAACTATTTCTGGCCGGTCGCGCCGCTCGGCTATTCGGCGCTGGGCATCGCGATCTCATCGACGGGCGAGGCCCCCGATCCGGCCAACTATTGGTGCGTGAGAGACGATCTGCTGTTGCCGGCGGACACGGGGCCGGCGTGGAGCGACAACGGCTCGGGCTGGAGCCACCATAATGGCAATCTCAGCTGTCCCGTCTTCGGCTCGTCCGAGCCCCCGGCTCCGCAGGTGGCGATTCTGCCGATGACGTTCCTCAGCGACGAATTCACCAATGATAATAACGGCATCACCAACAGCTTCGCGCTCTTGTTGACCACCGCACCAACGGCGTAGCCGGGACGGAGCGCGACTGCCCCCGAGAGAGGTGACCGATCGATCCAGCCGGACCTCAGAACGCCTCCGCCGGAAGCGCCATGATGCTGTCCGCGCCGGCCTCGATCTTGCGCCGCTCAGCGTTGCTCTGCGGCATGATCCGGTCGGCGTAGAAGCGGGCGGTGGCGAGCTTGTTGCGGTGGAAATCGGCATTGTCGGCGCCGTTGGCGAGCGCGGCGCTGCTCGCCTTGGCCATGCGCAGCCACATCAGGCCCAGGCACACGATGCCCATCAGGTTCATATACGGATAGGCGGCGGCGCCGGCATTGTTGGGGTTGGCGAGGCCGTTTTGCATCAGCCACAGGGTCGCGGTCTGGAGGTCGCCATTGGCGCGCTCGAGGGCGCCGGCCAGCGTGGCGGTGGCCTCGTCGCCCTTCGCCGCGCCGGCTTCCTCGGCGACCAGCTTGAAGAGGGCCTGGATGGCGCGGCCATTGTCCTTGCCGAGCTTGCGGCCGACCAGATCGAGCGCCTGGATGCCGTTGGTGCCTTCGTAGATCTGGGCGATGCGGGCGTCGCGGACGAACTGTTCCATCCCCCATTCGCGGATATAGCCGTGGCCGCCATAGATTTGCTGGGCGTTGACCGCGGCCTCGAAGCCCTTGTCGGTCAGATAGCCCTTGATCACCGGGGTCAGCAGCCCGAGCAGGTCGTTGGCCGCCTCGCGCTCTTCCTCGGTCTGCGCCTTGCGCGAAATATCGACCTGGAGCGCGCCCCACAGGACGAGCGCGCGGGCGCCCTCGTTGAAGGCGCGGGCCTCCATCAGCATCCGGCGGACATCGGGGTGGACGATGATCGCATCGGCCTTGGCGCCCTCCTCGCGCTCGTCGGTGCGGAGCGCGCGGCCCTGGCGGCGGTCCTTGGCGTAGATGACGGCGTTCTGATAGGCGATCTCGCCCTGCGCGAGGCCCTGCAAGCCGACGCCGAGCCGGGCCGCGTTCATCATGATGAACATCGCCTCCAGCCCCTTCTCGGGCTGGCCGACCAGCCAGCCGGTGGCGCCGTCATAATTGAGCAGGCAGGTCGAATTGCCGTGAATGCCCATCTTCTCCTCGATCGAACCGCAGGAGACGCCGTTGCGCGCGCCGATCGAACCGTCGTCGTTGAGCAGGAATTTGGGGACGATGAAGAGCGAAATGCCCTTCACATTGTCGGGCGCGCCGACGACCTTGGCGAGGACCAGGTGGATGATGTTCTCGGCCAGATCGTGCTCGCCGGCGGAGATGAAGATCTTGGTGCCGGTGATTTTGTAGCTGCCGTCGTCCTGCGGTTCGGCCTTGGTCTTGAGCAGCCCCAAATCGGTGCCGCAATGCGGCTCGGTCAGGTTCATCGTCCCCGTCCAGCGGCCCGAGACCATGTTGGGCAGCCAGGTGCGCTTCTGCTCGTCCGAGCCCTTGACCAGGATCGAGGCGATCGCGCCCTGGGTCAGGCCGTTATACATTTCGAACGCCTGATTGGCGGAGAGCAGATATTCGGTGACCGCGGTCGCGACCACCGCCGGAAGCGCCTGGCCGCCATATTCCTCGGGCGCCGACAAAGTCGTCCAGCCGCCCTCGACGAACTGCTTATAGGCCTCCTTGAAGCCCTTGGGCGTGGTCACCGAGCCATCCTCGTGGCGGGTGCAGCCTTCCTCGTCGCCGCTGCGGTTGAGCGGATGGAGCACCTCGGCGGCGAAGCGGCCGCCTTCGGTCAGGATCGCCTCAATGAGATCGGGCGAGGCATTCTCGAAGCCGGGCAGGTTCGAATAGCGCTCGATGCCGAGCACCTCCTCCAGCACAAAGCGCGTGTCGGCGACGGGGGCGGTGTAGCTCGGCATCGTGCGATATCCTCTTGCGGCAGGTTCAGTCGTGAAGCTTGGGGTCGCTCGCCTCGACCATCGCGATGAAGCGGTCGAGCTCGTCGATCGTGGCGTCGATGTCGAGCTTTTGCTTCTTCAGCAGATCGACCCGGGCGCGGCATTTGGCGAGCGTCACCCGGCGTTGCGAAGCGCGATCGTCGCCGACGTCGTAGAGGTCGATCATCTCGCGAATGTCGGCGAGGCTGAAGCCGACGCGCTTGCCGCGCAGGATCCAGGCGAGACGGGCGCGATCGCGCCACGAATAGATGCGCGACAGGCCCTGCCGCTCGGGCGAGATCAGGCCCTCGTCCTCGTAAAAGCGTAGCGCCCGGGCGGTCACGCCGAATTCCTCGCCGAGCTGGCTGATCGTGTAGGTCCTGACCTGCGGCGGCCGGTGATAATCGGAATGGAGCGCGGTTTCGGACATGAGCAGCGGTTAATTCACCTTTACGTTAACGTCAAGCAAGCGCTTTTCGCGCGCAAGCGCCGCAAACGGGGCGACAAATGCGCAAGCGCTGCCTATAGGCCCGCAACGCAGCTTCGCAGGCCATGATGCTGACCACGAATCCATTCGACGACGACAAGCTCCGCGAGGAATGCGGGATCTTCGGCATCTGGGGTGCCGAGAGCGCCTCCGCGATCACTGCGCTGGGGCTGCACGCGCTCCAGCATCGCGGCCAGGAGGCGGCCGGGATGACCAGCTATGACGGCGCGAATTTCCACAACCATCGCGGGATGGGCCATGTCGCCCGCACGTTTCGCGAAGACGGCGAGATTCGCCGGCTCGCCGGCCGCGCGGCGATCGGCCATGTCCGCTATGCGACCACCGGCGACGCCGCGCTGCGCAACGTCCAGCCGCTCTTCGCCGAATTGGCAAGCGGCGGCTTCTCGATCGCCCATAACGGCAATATCTCGAATGCGATGCGGGTACGCGGCGAGCTCAACCGGCGCGGCTCGATCTTCCAGTCGACCTCGGATACTGAGGTCATCATTCATCTGGTCGCGACCTCGAGCTACCGGACCCTGCTCGACCGCTTCATCGATGCGCTCAAGCAGGTCGAGGGCGCCTACAGCCTGATCTGCCTGACGCCCCAGGGCATGATCGCCTGCCGCGATCCGCTCGGCATCAGGCCGCTGGTCATGGGCAGACTCGGCGATGCCTATATCTTCGCCTCCGAGACGGTGGCGCTCGATATCGTCGGCGCGACCTATTTGCGCGGGGTCGAGCCCGGCGAATTGATCGAGGTCTCCGACGAGGGCCTGCGCAGCCACCGCCCGTTCGCGCCGCAGCGGCCCCGCCCCTGTGTCTTCGAACATATCTATTTCTCGCGGCCCGACAGCGTGATCGACGGCCACTCGGTCTACAGCGTGCGCAAACGGATCGGCGCCGAGCTTGCGGCGGAAAGCCCGGTCGAGGCGGATTACACCGTCCCCGTCCCCGATTCGGGCGTGCCGGCCGCGATAGGCTTCGCCCAGGCCAGCGGCATCCCGTTCGAGCTCGGCATCATCCGCTCGCATTATGTCGGCCGCACCTTCATCCAGCCCGGCGATCAGGTCCGCCACCTTGGCGTCAAGCTCAAGCACAATGCGAACAGCGCCCTGATCCGCGGCAAGCGCATCGTCCTGGTCGACGATTCGATCGTGCGCGGCACGACAAGCTTGAAGATCGTGCAGATGATGCGCGAGGCCGGCGCCAGCGAAGTCCATATGCGGATCGCGAGCCCGCCGACCCGCCATTCCTGCTTCTACGGGGTCGATACGCCCGAGCGCAGCAAGCTCCTCGCCGCGCGGATGAACGTCGCCGAGATGGCCCGCTATATCGGCGCGGACAGCCTCGCCTTCATCTCGGTCGAGGGGCTCTACCGGGCGATCGGCGAAGGCCAGCGCGACGAAGCGCAGCCGCAGCAATGCGACGCCTGCTTCACCGGCGACTATCCGACCTATCTGACCGACCAGTCTGACCTCGAAAAAACCGACCAGCTGATCCTCGCCGACGAGCGCGCGGCCTGATGGGCTTCCTCGACGGAAAACTGGCGCTGGTCACCGGCGCGAGCCGGGGGATCGGCGCGGCGACGGCCGAGGCGCTCGCGGCGGCCGGCGCGCATGTCGTGCTGACCGCGCGGACCGCGGCCGACCTGGAGGGCGTGGAGGAGCGGATCCATGCCGCCGGCGGCGCGGCGACGATCGCGCCGCTCGACCTCGTCGACGGCGAGAGCATCGCCAAGCTCGCTTTGGCGGTGAGCGGGCGCTGGGAGGCGCTTGACGTCATGGTGCTGAACGCGGCGATGCTCGGCACGCTGACCCCGGTCGCGGCGATCGACGGCAAGGAGTTCAACCGCGTGTTGACCCTGAACGTGCTCGCCCAGCAGGCGCTGATCGCCGCCTTCGATCCGCTGCTGCGGCAAAGCGATGCGGGACGCGTGGTCGCGGTCACATCCAGCGTCGGCGCCGGCCCGCGCGCTTATTGGGGCGCTTATGGCGCGTCCAAGGCCGCGCTTGAAAATCTCGTCCTCGCTTACGGCCAGGAGGTCGGCAGGATCACGCCGATCAGGGTCGCGATCGTCGATCCCGGCGCGACCGCGACGGTGATGCGCGCTCGCGCCTTTCCGGGCGAGGATCCCGCGACGCTGAAGCCGCCGAGCGCAGTGGCCGAGGCGGTTGTGGAGCTGCTGAAGAGCGATTTCGAGACTGGCGCGCGGCTCGAGGTCTCAGCCAACCCTGAGACCCGTTCGTCCCGAGCGTAGTCGAGGGGCGCTGGCACGGAGTCATCACGGACGCCCCTCGACTTCGCTCGGGACGAACGATCCTCTCTAGACCTTAACGAGAGTCACCTGCGCCACGTTGATGCCGCCACCGCGAAAGCCACCCTCGCAATACATCAAATAGTAGCGCCACAGATCGTGGAAGGCGGCGTCGAAGCCGGGCGGGAGCTGGCCCCGGGCGACCGCGTCGTCATAGCGACCGCGCCAGCGCTTGAGCGTCTCGGCATAATCGAGGCCATAGCCGCGCCGGTCGCGCCATTCGAGCCCGGCCCTGGCGGCGAGAGCACGGAAGCGCTCCTCGGCGATCAGCATGCCGCCGGGGAAGACATAGGTCTGGATGAAATCGGCGCTCGCCGCATAGCGTTCGAACAATTCGTCGCGGATCGAGATAAGCTGCAGCGCCGCTCGGCCCCCGGGCTTCAGCGCGCGGGCGATGCAATCGAGATAAGCGGGCCAATATTCCTCGCCGACCGCCTCGACCATCTCGACGCTGGCGACCGCGTCGAAGCGGCCCGAGACCTCGCGATAGTCGGTCAGGCTGATCTCCACCCGGTCCGCGACGCCGGCCCTGGCGAGCCGCGCCTCGGCATAGGCCTTCTGCTCGGCCGAGAGGGTGAGGCCGGTGACCCGCACCCCGTAATCGCGCGCCGCGATCTCGGCGAGGCCGCCCCAGCCGCAGCCGATTTCGAGCAACTGCTGGCCGGGCTTGAGCTCGAGCCGGTCGAGCAGCAGGCGGACCTTGCGCTCCTGTGCGGCTTCCAGCGGCTCATCGGGCGAGGCGAAGACCGCGCTCGAATAGGTCATCCCCGGATCGAGCCAGGCGGCGTAGAAATCGTTGCCGAGGTCGTAATGGTGGGCGATGTTGAGCCGGGCGCGGCGCGGATCGTTGGCGCGCAGGCGATGCGCGGCCCAATTGACCAGCTTCCACGGCCCCTTGGCCCGCGCCGAATCACCGAGCGTCACCGCGTTGCGCATGAACAGATCGAACAGCGGCACCGGATCCGGGCTCGCCCATTCGCCGAGCGCCCAGGCCTTGTACCAGCCCACCGAGCCCGAGGTGGCGAGCCGGACCAGCGAACGCCAACTCCTCAGATGAACGATCGCGACCGGCCCCGGCGCCCGCCCGCCGAGCATCCGGAAACTGCCGTCGGGCAGCGTTGCCTCGATCCGACCCTCCACCAGGGCAGCGTCGATTCGGTCGAGCAAGCGGCGAAAGCCGCCCGCGAACAAGCGCGCGGCGAAGCCGCCGCCGGTCGCGAGGCCCCGGTCGGCCCCGATCAGATGTCTGCCCCTCTCGAACACCGCGCGGAAATGCGGCGGAAACGCCGACGAGGCAAGCAGGCTCGCTTATCCGCGCCGGATTTTGTAGCCGCACGCGACGGCGCCAAGTTGCGGAGCCGATTGGAGATCGAGATGGACATGCGCGTCGCGGGATTTGCGATCGGACTGGCCATATTGCTGCTTCCGGCGGGGGCGGTCGCGGAGCCGGTTCGCCTCACGATCGGCGAGACCGTCATTCAACTCGACGCCGAGCTTCCGGTCCTGGCGTGCGCCGTGGTCCGAACGGGCGGCGACGCCGAAACCGACGATCGCGCCTGCGACGCGGCCCGTGCGCAACGCGGTCTTCCCGAACCCACGATGAGCTTCAGGCCCGATGCGGAAGGTCGTTTCGTAAGCTGCGCGCCTCATCCCCGCCGGGCGCCGTCACCGGAATTCGAAGCCGCCTGCGCCGCCCAGTTGGCGCGAATCGGAAATATGCGGGCGATGGTGCCGATCGAACCATCCTCATGGATCAGCCAGAACGACCTGATCAGGGCGTTGCGTTCAAGTCCGCGCATCGTGATCAGGATCGGCATCGACGACCGCGGGCAGCCGTCATTCTGTCAAATTGAAGGGCCGACCCAGGCCCGAGCTCGCCCCAATTTGTGCGGCCAGATCAGAAGGCGCGCCCGATTCCATCCGGCTCGCGACTTGCAGGGGCGGCCGATGCCGTCGGTCTACAGGCGAAGCCTGACGGCGGCCGAGTAGCGAGGCCACGCCTAGCGGGTGGCGGCGAGCGCCGCCAGCGCCCGTTCGCGCGCCTCGCGATGGCCGATCAGCTTGGCCGGATAGGAGGTCGGGCGGCAGCCGGCCTCATCGGGATCGTGGATCGCGGCATCGTCGAGGGCGCTGAGCTCGGGCACCCATAAGCGGATATAAGCGGCCGCGTCGAACTTCTCGGATTGCAGCAGCGGCGCCATGATCCGGGCGAACATGTTGGCATCGACGCCGGTCCCCGCGACCCACTGCCAGTTGACGCTGTTATTGCCGTAATCGGCGTCGACGAGCGTGTCCCAGAACCAGCGCTCGCCGGTGCGCCAGTCGATCAGCAGATGCTTCACCAGGAAGCTCGCGGCGATCATCCGCACCCGATTGTGCATCCAGCCGCTCGCCCAGAGCTGGCGCATGCCGGCATCGACGATCGGATAGCCGGTGCGGCCCTGTTGCCAGGCGGCGAGATCGCTCTTCGAGGTGCGCCACGGCAGCGAATCGAGCTTTGGGCTGCCATTCTCGCGGCCGTAAGCGGGGAGCAACTGGATCAGATTGGCCGCATAGTCGCGCCAGGCCAGCTCCTTGAGGAATTTGTCGGTCCGCGGCTGCGCGGCGAGGCCGTGCCAGACCTGCGCCGGCGAAATTTCGCCGAAGTGGAGATGGGGCGAGAGCCTGGAGCTGCCGTCCTCGGACGGACGGTCGCGGCGCTCCGGATAAGCGCCGACCTCGTCGACGAAGTCCGCGAGCCGGCGCCGGCCGCCCGCCTCCCCCGGCGTCCACGCCTCGCCGAAGCCGGCCGCCCAATCGGGCCTGGTGGGAAGCAGCGCCCAATCGGCAAGGCGGTCGCTGGCGGGCCAGTGCGCGGGCGCGGGGAGCGCCTCCGGGGCTTTGGCGGGCTTGGGCGGCGGCATGGTCTGCGACAGCGCCCGCCAGAAGGGCGAGTAGATCTTGTAGGGCGCGCCGCCGCCATTGAGCACCGAGCCGAGCGGGGCGAGATGGTTGCCGTCATGAAGGACGAGATCGAGCGCCTGGCCGAGCGCCCGCTCGGCGTTGCGCCACCAGGGCTCGGCATGGCGGATCGCATGGGCCCGCCGGGTCCCCATTTCTTCCGCCAGCTCCGCCAGCACTTGCTCGCTGCGCCCGCGCCTCAGGATCAGCCGCGACCCTTTGGCGCGCAGGCTCTTGTCCAGCGCCTCCAGCGAATGGTGCAGCCACCAGCGCTGCGCCGCGCCGATCGCCCAATCGCGCGGGCTCTCGTCGTCGAGAATATAGACCGGCAGCACCGGCCCTTCGGCGGCCGCCGCGGTCAGAGCGGCCTGGTCGGTCAGCCGCAGATCCTGCCGCAGCCAGACGATGGTTGGCGTGTCCATGCGCCGCGAACCGCTTCAGAGCTCGCGCGGTTCCTTTTCGACCTGCCAGGTCTGGCCGCGCGAGACGAGCGCCTGCAGATCGGCGGGCTTGCCGGCGGCGGCGGCTTCGTTCTGCTCGCGCACCGCGCTTTCGAAGGTCGGGCGCGGATCGTCGTAGATCACCCCCAACGCCATCGGGAAGCTGCCGATCGGCATGTCGATCAGCATGTGCGCGACCGCCTTGTTGGTCGGATCGTGGACGATCACCTCGGCCGCCTGCCAGTCGCCGTCGACGACCTCGACGACCTTGAGATTGAGCGCCTGGCGGTTGAGGGTCAGGCCCTTGGAGCCGCCGTCGAACAGCATCGGCTCGCCGGGCTTCAGCCAGAGCTGCTTGCCGGCATTTTCCCTGGCGGTGAACGGCGCGAAGACGTCGTCATTGTAGACGATGCAATTCTGGAAAATCTCGACGAAGGCCGCGCCCTTATGGGCGTGAGCGGCCTTCAGCACGTCGGGCAGATTCTTCTGAACGTCGATCGCGCGGGCGACGAAACGGCCGCCCGAGCCCAAAGCGAAGGCGCAGGGGCGGACCGGCCGGTCGACCGAGCCGAAGGGCGTGGATGGCGAACGCGTGCCGACCCGCGATGTCGGAGAATATTGCCCCTTCGTAAGGCCATAGATCTCGTTGTTGAAAAGCAATATCTGGCAATCGAGGTTGCGGCGCAGGATGTGCATCGTGTGATTGCCGCCGATCGACAGCGCATCGCCGTCGCCGGTGATGATCCACACGTCGAGCTCCGGATTGGCGAGCTTGACCCCCGTCGCGAAGGCGGGCGCGCGGCCGTGGATGGTGTGGAAGCCGTAGGTTTCCATATAATAGGGAAAGCGCGAGGAGCAGCCGATGCCGGAGACGAACACGGTCTTGGCCGGATCGGCGCCGAGATCCGGCATCGTGCGCTGCACGGCTTTGAGCACCGCATAATCGCCGCAGCCGGGGCACCAGCGCACCTCCTGATCGGTGGCGAAATCCTTGGCCGTAAGCTTGACCATTTCGGTCATTTGCAAATTCCTCAATTCAAATAATAAATCAGCGCCACGACGACGATCAGCATCGCCACCAGGCCGAGCAGATTGGGTGGTTTCATGATCTACCTCCATCGTCCCGTAGGACACCCCCGTCATCCCGGCGTGGGCCGGGATCTCGGGACAAGAAGTCGCGGCTCGTCTCCACGAGGTCCCGGCCTTCGCCGGGATGACGGATTTTGCTCATCCCAACGCCTCCTCGATCGCCGCTTCGATCTCGGCGATCTTGAAGGGTTGGCCGGAGACTTTGGTGACCGGGCGGGCATCGACCAGATATTGATCGCGGAGCACGGTCTTGAGCTGGCCCTTGTTCATTTCCGGTACGATGATCCGATCGTAAGACCTTAAAAGATCGCCAAGATTGTTCGGAAGCGGCCAGATGTGGCGGATGTGGATGTGGCTGACGTCCTTGCCGTCCCTGCGCGCCCGGCGGACCGCCTGGTGGATCGGCCCGAAGGTCGAGCCCCAGCCGACGACGGCGAGCCGGCCGCCCTCCTGCCCAAGGCACACCTCCTGATCCGGGCAGGAATTGGCGACGCCCAGCACCTTGTCGGCGCGGATGTCGGTCATCGCCTGATGGTTGGCCGGATCGTAATCGATATGACCGGTGCCGACATTCTTCTCGATGCCGCCGATCCGGTGCATCAGCCCGGCCGTGCCCGGCTTGATCCAGACGCGCTTGAGCTTCTCGTCGCGGGCATAGGGATTGACGCTTTCGCCCTCCCCCGGCGGCTCCTCGTGAAAGGCGACCGGGAAGGGCTCGTAAGTATCCATGTCCGGCACCCGCCAGGGCTCGGCCGCATTGGCGATATAGCCGTCGGTGAGCAGCATGACGGGCGTCATGTACTGCACCGCGATCCGGCACGCCTCGATCGCGCAATCGAAGGCGTCGGCGGGCGAGCGCGCCGCGATCACCGGCAAGGGCGCATCGGCGTTGCGGCCATAGACCGCCTGATAGAGATCCGATTGCTCGGTCTTGGTCGGCAGGCCGGTCGACGGGCCGCCGCGCTGCGAATTGACGATGATCAAAGGCAGCTCGGTCATGATCGCGAGCCCCATCGCCTCGCCCTTCAGCGCGATCCCCGGGCCAGACGAGGAGGTCACGCCGAGCGAGCCAGCGAAGCTCGCGCCGATCGCGGCGCCGATCGCGGCGATCTCATCCTCGGCCTGGAAGGTGGTGACGCCATATTCCTTGAGCCGCGAGAGATGGTGGAGGATCGCGGAGGCCGGCGTGATCGGATAGCCGCCGAAAAACATCGGCAGCCCGGCCAGCCGGCAGCCCGCGACCAGCCCCAGCGAGATCGCCTCGGCGCCGGTGACGGTGCGGTAGAGGCCCGGCGCGGCGGGCGCGGCGGCGATATGGTGCTGGGCGACCTGCCCGCCCATCTCGGCGGTCTCGCCATAAGCGTGGCCGGCGTTGAGCGCCGCGATATTGGCCTCGGCCAGCTCGCTCGCTTTGGCGAATTTGGCTTTCAGCCAATCGACGATCGGCTGGCGGTCGCGATCGAACATCCACAGCGCCAGCCCCAGCGTCCACATATTCTTGCAGCGCAGCGCTTCCTTGTTG
>Ga0190275_10002025_pt1 | contig 14771 bp, 17 predicted proteins | sample Popmic550T_FD_133745 | JGI IMG/M metagenome (GOLD analysis project Ga0190275, IMG submission 133745) | Populus adjacent soil microbial communities from riparian zone of Yellowstone River, Montana, USA - 550 T | ecosystem: Environmental > Terrestrial > Soil > Riparian zone > Trees stand | place... | reverse complement strand
GTACTGGGCGGGGGCACGCCTTACTTCCCGGCCCTGGAGGAGAGGATCGAGCTGGAGCTGGTCGAGACGCAGACGTTTGGCTCTCGCGTCGTCTACCTCCGCTACCGGCGCGTGCCCTAGACCGGAGCCGCGATCCCTGCTCGGCGCCCGAGGGCGATCAGGGTGCGCCGCATCAGCGGCACTCCGCCCTGGGCGTCCGTCTCGACTCGCTCGATGGCGAACGCTTCGAGCAGCGCGCGCAGCGAGCGGGCGGTGTAGAAGCGCAACACGGGCTCGAGCGGGTCGAAGTGGCGCTCGAACGAGGTCAGTGCGGTGAGCGCCCCCTGTAAGCGCCCGTGGAACGGGACCGACACGAGGAGGACTCCTCCCGAGACCAGCACCCGCCGCACCTCCGACATCAGCGTCTGGGTGTCGGCGACGTGCTCGAGCACGTGCACGCAGGTGACGACGTCGAAGCTCGCGTCGGGCGCCGGCAGCCGGCCGTCCTCGGAGGGTAGGGCCCAGTTCATGTCGGGGTGGGCCGCGCGCGCCCGTTCGATCGCGGCCGGTGAGGGATCGACCCCCGTGACGAGCGCTCCCTGTGCCGCCAGCCGTGCGGCCAGCGCCCCGTCACCGCACCCGACATCGAGCAGCGTTCCCTCGCCCCGGCCGGCGTCGTGCAGCCGCGTCTCGAGCGAGCGCAGCACATGGTCGTGCGCCGCCGGACTCACATGATCGTGAGCCGCCGAACTGGCTACCGGCCGACCGTCGGGCAGCCCGCGCCAGATCTCGTCGTGGACGGCTAAAACGCGCCTTTGCGCCTGAACACGGCGGGCAGCGTCTTCAGCAGGATCGAGAGGTCGAGGAAGACGCTCCACCGCTCCAGGTACAGGAAATCGAGCCGCACCAGCTCGTCGAAGTCCAGCTCGGCCCGGCCCGACACCTGCCACAGGCCCGTGATGCCCGGCAGCACCAGGTAGCGCTTGCGGTGCCACTCGTCGAGGCGGTGGTAGTCGCGCGTCGGCAGCGGCCGCGGCCCGACCATCGACATGTCGCCGCGCAGCACGTTCACGAGCTGCGGCAGCTCGTCGAGGCTGTAGCGGCGCAGGATGCCGCCGACTCTCGTGATGCGCGGGTCGTGGCGGATCTTGAACAGGGCGCCGGTGGCCTCGTTCAGGCCCTCCAGCTCCTCCTGGCGCTGCTCGGCGTCGGAGAGCATCGTGCGGAACTTGAGGCAGTCGAACGGCTCCCCGCCGATGCCGGGGCGGCTGGAGCGGAACAGCACGGGACCCTTCGACGTGACCTTGATCGACGCTGCGATCGCGAACATCAGCGGCGACAGCACCACGAGCGAGGCGCCCGCGACGACCACGTCGAAGCTGCGCTTCAGCACGAAGTCCAGGCCCTCGAAGACCGGCGGCTTGAGCTCGAACAGCGGCACCGACTGGCCCGGGACCAGCTCGTGGCGGTGGGTCATGATCTCCATCGTGGTGGGGGCGATCCGGACCGCGACGCCGCGGTCGTGGCAGCGGTCCACGAGCTCGAACGCCTCCAGCTCGGGGAAGTTGGGGTCGGCGATCACGACCTCCTGCACACGATGCTCGGCCAGCAGCTCGGGCAGCTCTGGCAGCGAGCCGAGGTTGCGCAGGCCGTTGTCGGGCTTCGGGGTCAGCGAGATGTAGCCGACCGGCTCGTAGCGGGTGTGGGTCGTGTCGGCGAGCAGCGCATGCGCGACCGCGTCGATCTGGCTGCCGCTGCCGACCAGCAGCACGCGGCGGCTCCTGCCGAGCGCGCGCAGGCCGAGGTCGGTGGTGCGCTCGTACAGCCACCGGAGGCCGGTCACCCAGATCAGCCCGAAGAACAGGCCGCCGTAGAAGATGTAGTAGGAGCTGAACTCGAGGCCGTTCACGACCGCGAACGCCAGCGCCGCGGACGCCGTCAGGAACAGGTTCGCCCCGATCGCGGTAAAGCCCGGCCGTCCCTCCCGCTGGGCGTAGAGGCCGCTGCGCGCGAACATCAGTGCGGTCACCAGGAACACGAACGGCAGGTAGTCGATCGCCGCCCCCATCTCCTCGCTGAACACGAAGTCGCCCAGGATCAAGTCCTTGACGGCCAGGGCGGTGAAGATCGCACCCAGCAGCGCGGCCAGGTCGAGAGCCAGCAGCGACACCACGCGCAGGGCGCGCTCGAAGGCGCGGGCGTTGACGAGCGCCCCGGCCACGCTCGGGCGGCGGGCGCGGACGTCGCGGCTCAGCTCCATGTGGTCCACATCGGCCGGAATTGTCCCCGCCACGCGCAGGGTAGGCGAGGTGCGGGGAAAGCGGGGACCGCCGGTCGCGCCGGGCGCAGAGGAACGCTCGTCGAGATCAGGCGTGCGGGTGGCCGGTTCGCTCATGTGGATTCAGGTGGCCCTGGCGGGGCCGGCGTCAGTGCGCTCTTCGCTGATGTAGAACACCACGGGTGGACTGGTGTAGCGGCGGGCATGCCATGGTTTTCGGTCAAGGGCCGCCGTCTCCGACCTCGGCCGGACGCACTGCAAGAGGGTTCCCGCTGGGCGGGCAGCGAAACTAGGTGCGCACCCGCTGGGGAGGATCTCACGGGGTCCGGGCAGGGGGAATGTACCTGAGCGGCAAGACAAGCGACAACCTGCGGGCAGCGGAAACCGGCTTCCGGGCACGGATCCGCCCCCGGCGCGCCAAACGGAGGTGCTGGACATGACGCCACAGGAGTGGGTTAGAACATTTGCCGAGGCGGCCGGCGCGGAGCCGCCGACCGAGGAGCAGATGGACGAGATCTTGCGCCTGGCGGCCGTCGCGGCGCACTCTTCAGAGCGGATCGCGGCCCCGATCGCGTGCTGGGTCGCCGGCACGACGGGGCGTCCGCCGGCCGAGCTGCGCGAGCTGGCCGAGGGTCTGTCGACCGCGGATTAGGGACGGTTCCAGGACTCGGAAAGCCCCGCGCGCTCGAGGCCGAGCCAGATGCCGTTGATCGCCACCTGGACGATGGCGTCGCGCGGCAGCTCGTGATGCTCGCTCCACCAGATCGCAAGGCCGGCAAGCGCGGCTCGGGTCAGCTCCGCGAGCGGTTCGACCTTCGACTCCGGCACGGCGAAGTCTGGCTCGGCCGCGATCAGCGCGGCCACGGCCGTCCGGGCTGTCGCTTGCATCTCCTCGTAGAAGCGCCGCACCTCCGGGTCTCCGGTGGTGTCGCGAAAGAGCATCGCGCCGGCATAGGGGTGGGCCTCGACGTACGAGAACCACGCGTCCGTGGCCCGCGGAACGCGCTCGGCAAGAGTGCCGGGTTGTCGCATCGCCTCGGCAAGCGTGGAGAGCAGCTCGTCACGATGTAGCGCCAACAGCGCGAGGTGCAACTTCTTCTTGGGGCCGAAGTGACGGTAGACGATCGGCTTGGTGACTCCCGCCTCGGCGGCGATGTCGTCGATGGACGTGCTCGCGTACCCGCGGGTCGCGAAGAGCCTGCTGGCGGCCTCGATGATCAACTGGCGCCGCTCGCTCCAGGGCAGTTTCGCGGTCTTGCGGACCATGTTACTCTAGGGTAACATCGTCCGCGGATACAAACCCGAGGAGGCCGCAAATGCCCGCTGAGATCGTGGACCCGGTGCGCCGCCAGCGCATGTCGTTCGCAAGCGACGGGGATGTTCTGCACGCCGAGGTGTGGACCGCCCCCGGAGGGGATGTCCCCGCCCACTACCACCCCCAGCAAACCGAGCGTTTCGAAGTGGTCAGCGGCGAAGTCGTGTTCCGCGTCGGAAGGGACCGCCGGCGGGTTGGGCCGGGCGAACGGGTAATCGCGGAACCGGGCGTCGTGCACGCCTTCAAGAACAGCGGAGCGGTCGATGCGCTGGTCCGGGTGGAGGTTCAACCGGCGCTGGGACTGCAGGCATTTCTCGAAGAGGCCGCTGCGCTCGCCCGCCAGGGCAAATACAACCGGTTCGGCGTGCCACGCGGCCTGCGTGCAGCCGCAGAGCTGGCCGAGCTCATGAAGCGGTATTCGGACGTGACCGTGATGGCCTTTCCGCCTCGTCCACTGCAGCGCCTCCTGCTGTCGCCGCTTGCCCGTCTGGCTCACCGCAACGGTTCGGGCACAGTGGCATGAAGCTGTACGTCTGTTGGGGCCTGTTCCGCACGCCCAGGCCGGGCCATCCGTGCCGTAATGCCCATAACGCACTGATCGCTGCGGGCTGGGAGCCGGAGGTCATCCGCTGCTACGGATGGGGCCTGTTGCCCCGCGCCCTCAATCGAACCGCAGGCCGGCGCAAGGTGCGTGAGCTGACTGGTCAGGACTCGGTCCCCGTCCTGGTGACCGATGAGGACACCATTGTCGGCTCGCAGGCGATCGCCCATTGGGCCCGGCGCCACCATCTGGCAGAGGGTCCGGCGAGCGGCGACTAGGTGGCGATGCCGACGAGGCGCTCGATGCCCGAGCGCTCGATCGTCATCTTCATGCCGTCCGCGAGCAACGTCTCCGGCTCCCAGCCCAGAACCTCGCGTGCGAGCGTGATGTCGGGCTGGCGCACCTTGGGGTCGTCCTGGGGGAGCGCCTCGTACACGATCTCCGAGCGCGAGCCGGTGACCTCGATCACCGTCTCGGCCAGCTCCAGCAGTGACATCTCGTGCGGGTTCCCGAGGTTGACCGGGTCGTGGTACTCCGAGCACATGAGCGAATACAGCCCGCGCACCATGTCGTCCACGTAACAGAAGCTGCGGGTCTGGGAGCCGTCGCCGAACACGGTCAGCGGCTTGTCCTGGAGCGCCTGGCGCAGGAACGTCGGCACCGCGCGCCCGTCGTGGGGGCGCATGCGCGGCCCGTAGGTGTTGAAGATCCGTGCGATGCGGGTGTCGACGCCCTGCTGGCGGTGGTAGGCCATCGTGAGCGCCTCGGCGTAGCGCTTCGCCTCGTCGTAGACGCCGCGCGGGCCGATGGGGTTCACGTGGCCCCAGTAGGTCTCGGGCTGGGGGTGCACCTCCGGGTCGCCGTACACCTCCGAGGTGGAGGTGAGCAGGAAGCGCGCGCGCTTGCGCTTGGCCACCCCGAGCATGTGGTGCGTGCCATAGGAGCCCACCTTCAGCGTGTGCAGCGGCAGCCGCGAGTAGTCGATCGGGCTCGCGGGACTGGCGAGGTGGTAGACGAAGTCGACCGGCTCCTCGACCGACACGAACTCCGTCAGGTCCTGGTTGATGAACGTGAACTCGGGCTGGCCGATGTGCTCGATGTTCTCGAGCGACCCCGTGTCGAGGTTGTCGATGCAGATCACGTGGTCGCCGCGCTCCAGCAGGTACTCGCACAGGTGCGAGCCCAAGAAGCCGGCGCCCCCTGTCACGACGCACGTTGGCATCTAGCTGCCTCTCCTATCCAGAAACTGAGACGACGCTGTCGCCGTCATCGCCACTGTAACAGCGGGCCGCCGTGCTCGCATCCGTTGGCGGGTTTCCCGCAATTTGCGGGTTTTTCGAGGTTTTCCCGCAAATCGGGCATTTCGACCAGGACATCGGGACAATCGGCGCCTGCCTTGATTGGGGAAACACCCCTGTCGGCGACGGTCGTCCGTGACATTCGGGCCACCGCGACCTGGCGAGGCGGCCAATCGACACAACGGGCGCCGTCAACGAGTGTCGGGCCGCATGCGGGCGGGCCCACAGAGCGAGGAGCTGTTCGCGGCGGCGGTCGAGCTGGTCACGTACAGCTCCGTTTCGTTGAAGCGCACCGCGCGTCGCTTCTCCCTGTGCGGGCACGATGCCGAGGACGCCTACCAGCGCAGTCTCGAGATCCTCCTCACGAAGGCGCCCACCGCTCGTCGCGACGAGCTCCGACCCTGGCTGCATACGGTCATCAAGCACGAGGCGCTCGCGCTACGCCGGCAACGCGAGCGGGCCGTGTCCGTGGATGACGAGACAGCAGGTGCTGACGCCGTGCCCGCCACGGATCGCGAACCGGACGAGGCGGTGACCAGCAGGGAACGGGTGCACCGGACCGCGGAGGCGCTCGGGGGGCTGAAGCCGAGCGAGATGCAATGCATGATCCTGAAGGCGCTCGGTTACTCCTACGACGAGATCGCGGCGCGGACCGGCTTCAGTTGGACCAAGGTGAACCGCTCGCTCACCGAGGGCCGGCGCCGCTTCTTCGAGCGGTTCGGCGAGATCGCTGCCGGTACCGCGTGCCGGCGCTACCAGCCGCTGCTGTCCGCCGCCTGTGACGGGCACGCCGGCGCGGATGACGAGCGGCTGCTGAAGGCACACTTGGCGTCGTGCTCGGGGTGCCGGGCAGCGTTGCGCGAGTACCGGTCGGCTCCCGTCCGGCTGGCCGAGCTGCTGCCGCCGGCGGTCGTTCTGCCTCTGCTCGACCGTGCGAGCGTATGGTCCCGGATCAACGACTGGTTCGCCGTCACCGCCGGCGAGCGGGCGACTGCGATCGGTGTGAAGCTCCAACACGGCGCCGAGGTGGTGAGCGCGCAGAAGGCCGCCGCGGTGGTGGCCTCGACGGCCGCGATCGCGGGCGGCGGCGCGGCGGTGCAGCACGCCGACCGGCCGGATCGTGACCGCGCGAATCGCCCAGAGCAGGCGAACGACCGGAGACCGAGGGCTCCAGCCGCCGAGCCGGCCGCCGTTACCGTCGGCGGCGCGCCGGCCGATTCGGGCGCTGACCCGGCACGCACAGCGCCACGACGAACACGTGACGACGCTTCCAAGCGGGGAACCGAGTTCGGCTTCGAAGGAGGTGGTGGGCCCGCGCCTGCGGCCTCGGAACCAGATTCTGGCGGGAACGTGTCGGCAGCGGCGACCAAGGTGTCCCCGCCACGGGAATTCTCCACCGCGGGTGGAGGCTCTACCGCCGGTACGGGCGGGGGGGAGTTCGGCCCATGAGAGCGTCGTTGCCGATCGCGCTGGCGGCCGCCCTGTTGGGGGTCTCAGCAGGATCCGCACACGCGGGGGGTTACGACGTGCACGCCTGCGGCGGGCCGGCCGGCGGAGTGCAGAACGCGTTCGTCGCCTCTGCCGACACGAACATGGACGCCTACTCGATTTGTCCTCCGCACGCCTCGGTGGGGACGGGCATCGCCACGAAGGCGAAGTCCATCGGAGGCGTCGCCGCGTATCTCGCAGGGGCCTTTCAGGTCTTCACTGCCCCGCCCGGAGCGTTGGTGCATAGCGTCAGCTTCGACGTTGGCGCGATCCGGCTGGACGACCACTGGTCGGTGGGGATCGTCGCGTTCAACTCGAACACAGATCCGGGAGTGCTGCCCTACGGCTGCTATGCCTTCCGGGCCGGCTGTGGCATCGGCACCCCCACGTTCAACCATCGCACCACCGTGCCTCTGTACCACCGCGCGAAGTTCCGCTTCGAGACGCGCTGCGGCGCAACCAGCGGCTGTCCGACAACGGCAAGCGGCTTCAGCCCCGGCAATCGCGCACTGTTCTCGGCCGCGAACGTCGTCGTGCACGTCGACGACGGGACCTTACCGGCGGTGGCGCCGCACTCCGGTGCGCTGTGGCGCACCGGCTGGCACCGCGGCCATGAGGAAGCCTGGACGAGTTACACGGACAACGTCGGGATCATGGTCACGCGCATGACCGTTGACGGCGAGCAGCGCGATGTCCAGGACTACCGCGACGGGCGCTGGCCGGCCTGGGTGCAATGCGATTTCACCCGCCCGCGGCCATGCGTCGACGTCGTACCGGGCCGGCTCGACCTGAACACCGCTGCGCTTACCGACGGCACGCACCGGATGCGGGTGGAGGCTGTGGACGCAGCCGGCAACGTCGGCGGCGTGACTCACGACATCAATGTCGACAACCATGCGCCCGCGAAGCCGAACGGCCTGACACTGGAGGGGGGCCAGGGCTGGCGCGCGGTGAACGACTTCACCGTGCGGTGGTCGAACCCGGCCGGCCAGGTGTCGCCGATCGTGCGTGCGCGGTACCGGCTCTGCGGAGGGTCGAGCTGCACCGAAGGCGGCCGTGAGGGCCAGGACCTCCAGTCACTGCCGCTCCGGGTTCCCTCACCGGGCGCGTACACGCTGCGTGTATGGCTGGAGGATGCCGCCGGCAATGAAGACGCCGAGCGCGCGAGCGATCCCGTCAGCCTGCGCTTCGACGACGAGGCGCCGACCGCTGTCTTCGAAGCTCACGACCCCGCGGATCCGCTCTCGGTGGTGGCGTCCGTCGCCGACCGTGGGGCGGGCGTCGTGGCCGGGACGATCGAGGCGCGTCGCGCCGGAGAGCCGGTCTGGAGGGACCTCGGAGCGAGGTTGGGCGGGGATCGCCTGGTGGGGACGCTTGACGATACGGCGCTTCCTGACGGCACCTACGAGGTCCGTGCACACCTCCGTGACGGCGCCGGCAACGAGCGCACGGCCGACAGGCGGCGTGACGGCTCGCCGATGCTCGTATCGCTGCCGGCCCGAGCCGCGACCCGGATCGTGCTCGTGGAGCGGCGGCGTTGCAAGCGCCGCAGGAGCGGCCGCCCGCGCTGCACGGCGAACCGCGGGCCGGTGCGCGGCAACGGGATCACCGTCCGCGGCGAGCTGCGCACCGAGGATCGCCCCCTCGTGCGGTCGCCGATCGTGGTGATGAGCACGCCGCGCAGCGGTGGCCGGCCGCCGCGTGCGGCAACGGTCGTCACGGACGCGGCCGGCCGGTTCTCCTTTGCCACCGGCGTTGGTCCGTCACGCACAGTGCGGTTCGAGTACGGCGGCAACCGGGTGACCCGGCCCGCCCGGGCCGAGGTCCGCGTCCTCGTGCCGGCAAGCTCCTCGATCGCGGTCGACCGGCGGTTCGCGCTCAACGGGCAGGCCGTCCGCTTCCGCGGGCGGCTGGTGCGGGGCCCGATTCCCGACGGCGGCAAGCTGATCGACCTCCAGGCCTTCTACCGCGGGCGGTGGCGCACATTCGCGACGCCCCGTACGGATCCGCGCGGCCGCTGGTCCTACGACTACCGCTTCGAGGCCACCAGCGGGGTCGTCACGTACCGCTTCCGGGCTCGCATCCGGCGCGAAGCGGCCTATCCCTACGAGCTCGGCCGCTCCCGGGTCGTGCGCGTGACGGTCCGCGGCTAACGGCCGGAGCCCGTTTGAGCGCACTGCGGCGGGGTATCCCGGCCGCGATCCCCTTTCCGCAATGATGCCCCCCGTGACGACCAAGCAACGCCTGCGCGAGCTTGCCTCCCTGAGGCCCGAGGGCCACAAGGTGCTGAGCGTCTATCTGAACCTCGACCCGAGCGAGTTCCCGACCCAGCGGGACCGCAAGATCGAGGTGGAGTCGCTGCTCGACGTCGCCGAGCGTGCCCTGCGCGAGGACGGCCTTCCCCATCAGCAGCGCGACGCGCTGAGGCAGGACGTGGAGCGGATCCGCGCATGGTTCGACCGCGAGTTCGACGCCAGCGGCGCCCGGGGGGTGGTGGTGTTCGCCTCCTCCGGCGCGGACCTGTTCGAGGTCCACCGCCTCTCGCGGCCCGTGCGCAGCGAGGTCACGATCGACGACTCGCCGTTCATCGAACCGCTCGCCGGCATGCCCGGCGACGACGGCTACGGGGTGGCGCTGATCAACCGCAAGGTCACCCGCATCCTCGCGGGTGGCGCCGACCGGATGCGCGAGGTGATCAGCTTCGCGGACGACGTGCATCCCTGGCACGACCAGGGCGGCTGGTCCCAGTCACGCTTCCAGCGCGGCATCGAGAAGGAGGTGAAGGACCACCTCAAGCACGCCAACGACGAGCTGTTCAAGCTCTTCAAGCGCGGCGTGGTGCAGCGCCTGATCATCGGCTGCCCCGACGAGATGCGCGGGGAGGTCGAGCACACCCTCCACAGCTACCTGCGTGAGCGGATCGCCGGCTGGCTCGACATCGACGTGCGCGCCCGCCCGGCGGAGGTCGCCGCCGAGGCGGCCGAGATCATCGAGCGCGACGAGCGTGACCGCGAGCGCCATTGGCTCGACCGGCTTCAAGCAGGGCTGGCACGCCATGAGCGCGCCGTGGCAGGCCTGGCCGACACGCTCGAGGCCCTCAACGAGCAGCGCGTCGAGGCGCTGCTGGTGGCCGACGGCTTCCGCGCCGAGGGCTATGCCTCACCGCAGGCGGACTTCCTGTCCGCCGAGCCGGGCAGCTCCCCCACGGGGGACGAGCTCCAGCATCGCGACGACGTCGTCGAGTCGGCGATCGAGCGGACTCTCGAGCAGGCCGCGGAGGTCGTGTTCGTCCGCCACCACCCGGACATGCAGGCGGTCGGGTCGATCGGCGCCGTCCTGCGCTACTGACCCCCGCCTAGCAGGCGCTCCAGAGGCCGCGCCCCTTGGTTCGCGCCAGGCGTTGGAGCTCCGCGAAGCGTCCGGCGCGATCGGTGTTGGGCGGGATGGCGAGCGTGCGCGCGTAGCCCCGGCGCAGCAGCTCCGCGTTCACGAACGGGTCGCCGTGCCCGCGCAGGTAGACATAGGCGAGCAGGCGGCCGTACCGGTCGGTCCGCTCACGCCCGACCTCCAGCCGCACCCGGCGGCCCTCGACGAGCCGCTCGTTGAAGGCGCTCGCCTGCTTGCCGAAGCACTGCACAGGTTCGCCCGGCTTGACCGTCTCGGGCGTGTCGACGCCGATGTAGCGCACGGTCTGCGTGCCTCGTCCTCCTCCCAGCCGCACCTTCACCGTGTCGCCGTCGACCACGCGTGTAACGCGCCCCGTGAGGTCGGCCCGGTTGGAGCCGGAATCGTCGCCCAGCAGGTCGAGCCCGCCACCGCCTGCGAACGCGAGCAACAGGAAGACGGCCACCCAGAAGCCGGCCGAACGCGACGACACCTCACGCTCCGTCGGGGTCCGGGCGCCGGCGGGCACGCTTGCGCTCGGAGGTCCGCCGCTTTTGCTCCTGCACGCGCCGCCGCGCCGCGGCACTCGGCCGGGAGGGCCTGCGCGCGCGCCGCACGTGGAGCGCTGCCTCCAGGCGGTCCCGCAGCCGCTCCAGCGCCAGCTCGCGGTTGCGGGCCTGGCTGCGCGTGTCCTGGGCGGTGGCGGTGACCCGCGGGCCCAGCCGTGCCATCACCCGCCGCTTGCAGTCCTCCGGCAAGGACGAGGCAGCGACGTCGAGCACCGCCTCCACGCGCGAGGCCGTGACGTTCGCGTGCTGGCCGCCCGGCCCCGACGAGCGGCTGGTGCGCAGCTCGACGTCGGAGAGCCGCAGCTCCACCCCCGGGCGGATCACGATCAGGTCGTCCACTGGTCCGGCGTGCCCCGGCGGTCGGTCTACGCCGGGTCGAGCTCGATGCGCGCGATCACCTGGGGCGTGGTGGGCCTGTCCCCGCCGCCTGTCTGGGTGTCCTCGATCGCGTCGACCGCGTCCATGCCGTCCGTGACCTCGCCGAACACGGTGTGCTTGCCGTCCAGCCAGGGCGCTGCCTCGGTGGTGACGACGAAGAACTGCGACCCGTTCGTGTTCGGGCCGGCGTTTGCCATCGCGAGCGCGCCGCGCACGACGCGATGCTGGTTCGGCTCGTCCTCGAACGTGTAGCCGGGACCGCCGGTGCCGGTGCCCTCGGGGCAGCCTCCCTGGATCATGAAGTCCTTGATCACGCGGTGGAAGGACAGGCCGTCGTAGAAACCGTCGCCGGCCAGCTTGCGGAAGTTCTCGACGGTCTTGGGCGCGTCCTCGTCGAACAGCTCGACGGTGATCGGCCCGGCGTTCGTGTGCAGGATCGCGCGGGACACGGGCGGTAGCCTAGCGACCCGATGGCAGATTTCCAGAGCGGGACGGTCGTCGGCATCCACATCGCCCCCGGAGCGGAGCAGGCGACGCATGCCGTCGAGACGGCCAACGTGGTCGCAGGACGCGGCATCGAGGGCGACCGCTACTTCCGGGCCGAGGGCGACGGGACCTTCTACGAGCCCGGCAAGGAGGGCCAGGACCTGACGCTGATCGAGGCCGAGGCGATCGAGGGCCTGGCTGCCGACACCGGGATCGAGCTGGGCCCCGGCGAGGCGCGGCGAAACGTGGTCACGCGCGGCGTGGCGCTGAACGACCTGGTCGGGCGGCGCTTCGCGGTGGGCGAGGTGGAGGCCGTCGGCAACCGGCTGTGTGACCCGTGCAGCCACCTCGAGAAGCTGACCCAACCGGGTGTCCTGAAGGGGCTGGCCGACCGCGGGGGCCTGCGCGCGGACGTCGTGCGTGGCGGGCGAATCGCCACGGGCGACGCGGTCAGGGAACTGGGGCCTGCATGACCGCCACGGGCTGCGCGCCGTTCGATGCCGCGGATCGCCGGCCCGTGCCTGCATATCCCGGGCTGAGCAGCGCCCGCCGGAGCGCCGCGTCGAGCCTGTCCTCCAGCAGCGTCAGTCCCTCGAGGCCGGGCAGCTCCGCGATCGTGGCGTCGATCTCACGGATCGCCTCGCGTCCCTCCGGGGACTCGCCGAACAGGTAGAGCGCCAGCGCGTCGACCTCCTCGTCGGTCTTCACGCCCGCCCCGACCGGCGTCCAGAAGGCCTGCAGCCCCCAGCGCACGAGCTGTCCCGCACGCCGCTTGCCCTCCAAGCGTGCCTTCGCCTGCGCCCGGTAGAACGCGAAATGGCGCCGCTCGTCCTGGATGATGCGGCGCAGCATCTGATGCAGAACCGGGTGGTCGGAGCGCCGCAGCAGCTGGTGGTAGGCGGTCAGCGTGGTGAGCTCGTTGATCGCACCCCAGGTCATGTGGAGGGCGACGAAGTCGCGCATCGCCATCGACCCGAACAGCGTCGGGAGCAGGAACAGCTTGTGCCCGACGCCCATCTGCTCGCGAAACGCGCGTACGCGGTTCGGGCGCGTCGGCATCGGGGTTGACCCGTCAGGCAGCTTCGGCTCGGCCGGCACCTCGAGCCCGTACGCGCGTAGGAAGTCCGAGAACGCCTCGCCGTGCCACAGCTCCTCGTACACCCAGCACGACAGGAAGCCGGTCACGTAGGGATCGTGCGCCGCGCGCGTCGCCAGCAGGTCGCGCAGGTAGATGACCGTATGCGTCTCGATGTCCATCATGTAGTGCAGGCACATCACGTCCCCGTCGGAGAGGGGATGATCTGGGATGTCGCGCCAGTCGATTCCGCTCAGGTCGAGCCGCTTGGAGTTGCGCAGATAGCGGTCGACGTCGAACTCGACGATTCTTTTCGTGGTCATCGGCCGGTCCTACGAAGGACACGGCGATTTGGTTCACTCACCCGGGCGCGGCAGCGAGGAGGTGTCGACCACCTCGAAGTCGGCGCCCCGCACGCGGCGCAGCTCGTGCAGCTGCTCGTTGTTCCAGCCGCTCGACGGCGCGCCGCTGACGTACCAGGGGGAGCCGTTGTCGGCCAGGATCATGCCGTAGCGCTTCAGCGCCGTGAGCACGACACGCGCCTGGCGCGGGAAGCCCGACGTATCGAAGCCTGCGTGCAGCCGTACGCGCAGCCCCATCGGCGGCAGGCCGGGATCGTCGGAGTTGGAGGCGAAGTGGCGGGCCGGATACACGAACGCGCGCCGCGTGCGCTGCGCCGTGAACCGCAGCGCGTGGTCGATTGAACCGCGGCGGACCTCCTCGTAGCGGGCCAGGCCGGGCAGGATCGGGAGGCCGGCGGCGTCTGCCGACGTCCAGCCGCGGGGCCGGAGACGGTTCGAGCGCAGGCTCCACACCGCGCCCGAGCCGGCGCGCCAGCGCCTGCCACCCGCCTGCGGATACGCCGCGAACAGCTCGTACAGGCGGCAGCGGTCCCGGTCCACGACGATCACGTGGCGGTCGCCGTCGGAGTTGCGACCGCCCTCGATCGGCGCGCGGCGCGGGATCGGGTAGCGGCCGCGGTCGGACTCGTCGGCGTAATCGAAGGACACGCGCACGCGCCGTTGCCGGCGCGACACCGTCGTGTATGGGATGCCGATCGGCCGCCCCTCGTACAGCCCGGCGCCGAAGTCGGGGTGCACCGGGCGGTCGAGACCGATGCTGCGCACGAGCGCCGCCGAGTCGCTCGCGACCGGCAGGCCGTCGACGCGCACGTTCCAGTGACTGTCGCGCGGGAACACCTCGCAGCGCGGTGCCCGCTTCACCGTGCTCCCCGGTGCGAGCGCAGCGAGTGGGAGCAGGCAGCAAAGGGCGGCCAGCGCCACGACGGTCGGCTTGCGCGACATTAGGTGAGCGTAGATGCGGATGCGGCGCACGAAGGCGCTCTGGACGGATGGCCGGGGTGCGATGATCGGCTCGTGATGCGATCGGCTGTACTGCTGTGTGCCGCCGCGGCTGCGCTCGGCGGGTGCGGTGGGGACGACCCGGCCGAGCGCCCGCCGCCTCCCCGCGACCCCTCGCCGGCCGCGGTGATCCGGGCCTGGGCGAATGCCCTCCGCATTGGCAATGTCGACGCCGCGGCCCGGTTCTTCGCGCTGCCCAGCGTGGTGTCGAACGGGACTCCACCGATCACGCTGCGCAGCCGCGCGCAGGTGAAGCGGTTCAACGAGTCGCTGCCATGTGGGGCGGTGCTTGAGCGCACCTACCGCGACGGCCGCTACACGGCCGCCGTGTTCCGGCTCACGGAGCGCCCGGGTCCCGGGCGTTGCGGGGCAGGGACGGGCGCCAGCGCACGCACCGCGTTCCTCGTGCGGGACGGGAAGATTCGCCAGTGGCGGCGAGTGGCCGAGCCGGAGGCGCCGCCGGCCCCCGTCGTGTGAGCCGACATAGGATGCGCTCGAGATGAAGCGCCTCGCCGACGGCCTGCAAATGCTGAGCGGGTTCCCGCCGAACGGGATCAACGTGTACCTGATGGGTGACGTGCTCATCGACGCCGGCACGCGCCATTCCGGACGGCGCATC
>Ga0190275_10002024_pt1 | contig 14776 bp, 11 predicted proteins | sample Popmic550T_FD_133745 | JGI IMG/M metagenome (GOLD analysis project Ga0190275, IMG submission 133745) | Populus adjacent soil microbial communities from riparian zone of Yellowstone River, Montana, USA - 550 T | ecosystem: Environmental > Terrestrial > Soil > Riparian zone > Trees stand | place... | reverse complement strand
CGCCGCGCCCGGCGGCATCGACTTCGCTCAGATCTCGCGCTCGTAGAAGAGCATCGAGGGGCCGTCGGGGCCGCCTTCGAGATTGGTGAAGCCGGCGCTCTCGTACAGCGCCCGTGCCGCGGTGTCGGTCTCGCCGGTGTTGAGGTCGATGCCGCTGGCGCCCGCCTCGCGGGCGACCGCCATCGTCGCCTCCAGCAGCGCCCTGCCGATACCGCCGCCGCGCCGCGCCGGCACCACGTAGAGCTCCTGCAGGTGCGCTTCCGGGCCGCCGGTCCAGACCGAGGTGCGGAAGCGAATCAGGGCGATCCCGTCCGGCCCCGCGCCGGCGAGCAGGACCGTCATCTCGCCCGTGGCCAGGAGCTGCCGGGAGTGCTCCGTCAGGCTCTCGACGCCCGGGCTCGGTTCCTCGAACTCGGTGTTGAAGTCGTGCAGCAGCCGGGCGATTTCGGCGCTGTCCTCGACGCCGGCACGGCGGATCTCGATCTCGCTCATGGCAGGCTCCTAAGCGAAGCGCCCGATGCGCTGCCCTCGAGCTCGTGAATCGTCGCCATCTCACGCCTTTCTCGTCGACCCTGCCCGCCTCTCTAGAGGGTGACATGGTTGGCAAGCAGGCAACTGCGAAACGCCCGCGAGTACGGCGCGGGAGTCAATCCCACGCCGTACTGCTCTCGCGCCAAGACAGACAGACAGACCCAGGAGTGTTACCCGGTGACGGCCCAGGAGCCGTAGACGTAACCGGTCGTTGCCGTGGCCGCATAGCCAATCAGAGCTCCAGCGACGGACGTGCCGGTGGCATCACCACTGGGCGGAGCGATTCCGAGGAATCCCGAAATGGTGGAGGCCTGCTCGTAAACGCACAGATACCCACTGGCCGCCTGGGGATTGTTCACGGTTCCCGGGCAGTTCGCATTTGGCGGGGAGACCGAGGTCATGCGAATCGTGTGCGCTTCGTCTAGCGGCGCGGCCAACGGGATGTTGAAAGAAACCGGGACCCACGTCGGTGCCGGGCCACTGGTACCCGCCCATGAGTAAACACCTTTCAGGGTCGCGCCGACGGGAAGGGTCGCGGTGAACCCGGTCGCGCCGTCTTTGCCGTTGCAGGCGTAGGTGGTGCTGGCGCCGGCCACGAATTTAGAACCACCTTTTTCGCAGTTGGCGCCGGCGGGCTCGACGCTGCTGACCACGCTGGTGCCGTTTTTTCCATTGGTGCCAGCCGCACCGGTCTCACCCTTGGCACCGGCCGGTCCAGCCGGTCCAGCCGGTCCAGCCGGTCCAGCGAGCCCAGCGGGGCCAGCGGGGCCGGCGGGGCCGGCGGGGCCGGTTTTGCCAGTCTTGCCTCGGGGCCCCGGCTTTCCTTTGGCCGATGCCGTGGCTGCGGTGCCCTCACCGCCGCCGTTTGCGGCGACAGCACCGCCGGCGAGGGCGGCGACCAGGGCCACGACGGAGACGACCAGACCGGCCGTGCCGAAGTGTCTACGTAGTTGCGAGAACATCGAATCCTCCCTGTGGAGTTTGCATGAGCACTGTTGTCGGGGAGGCAGCCGGGCCGGATGCGATGGGCGCGTTAGCGGCGGCAGATGATGCCCCAGCGTAGGCGTGGGTTAATCCCATTCTCAAGTTCCCCCGTCCCATGGTTCGATGACTCCCGTTCCTCTGCCCGGAACCCAGTCCAGGCAAAATGAAAGTAACGGAACGCCAGAGTCCTTGTCAAGGTAAGCACTAAGTCCTGAGGGATCTCCTGTAGTGGCGAACGCCGACGAGCTCATGGTGAAGGCTGTCAAGAAGGGCCCGGGTTAGTTGCTGGTCCCCGCCTATCTCGAGTGCGTCGGTGGGATAGTCGATCACGGCGCGGAGCCAGGCGGATGCGGAGCCGGAGGCCCAGGCGCCGGCGTGACCCTGCAGGCCTGCGGCGCAAGAAATGACACGGCCCTCTCCTACCGTCGCAAGGATGCCGGCCAGCCGCTTTCCCCTTCCGCCTTCCACCTCGACCGCAAAGCGGCAGGATCCGGAAAGGTGCGATGGCAGGCTGAGGAGCGGGGCGACGAGAAGAAAGGCCGCCTCGATGTCGAGTCGCCTGATCGGCGCCGTGCGTGGGGAGACGTTCAGGCGCTCCCAGCGCGCGGCTGCGGCAAGCGGCGCGATCGCGCGACGTAGCCAACCGGTGACGCTGTAGGGGGTCCCGCCGCCTCGCCCGGCCGTCTTCTCGATCTGCCCCGCCAGGCGCATCGCCCCAAGCCGACGTTCAAGCGACGGGTAGCTGATTCCGGAGATGAGATCGCTCAACTCGGTCAGCGAGAGCGGCCTGGCGACGAGAGCGCGGATGACGTTGGTGTCCCATCCCTCCACCAGGGCCTTGATCGCGCTCTTGGAGGCGACGCTGCCCAGAAGCACCGGCCCCTCGGGCGCTGTCGCCAGCCAGGCCCTCAGGACCTCGGCCACCGCCCAGAGTTCGCGGCCGGAATCGGTCAGCTCGTAGTCGCGGTAGCCCGGGAACTCACTCTGGCGGCGACCCGCCACCACGCCTGTCTGGGTAAGTGTGCGCAGGTGCCCCCGCATCGTCGTCTGCGGGGGCGAGCCGATCGCGCGGCGGAGGTCGATCAGCGGCATAGATTCCTCCGCGAGGACCTCCAGCACGTAGGCGTTGGTCGCCGTCGCGAGCAACCTTAGAGCCTGCGTTCCGGCTCGCGCACCGCCTCGCCCCCTGCGTTTGACCTGAGCGACAGTCAAGTTAATCTGATTATGGCATCTTTTAGCGCAAACATCAAAATAGTTGAGTAAACTCGAGCCCGAATGGCCGATGACGGATCCCGACATATAGAGCTGGTCACGCTTGGGCCGGCGGGCACCTGTCACGAGCGCGCGGTGGAGGAGTACGCGCGCTTTCAGGGAATCGACAATCACGCGCTCCACCTGATCACCGATTTCTTCGTTGGACTGGAGAAAATCCGAGGGCGGGACGACGCCTTCCTGGTCCAGTGCAGCGCCCACCCGCTGGTCCACAGGATCACCGAGAAGTACTGGACCGAGGTGTTCGTTGTCGACACCTTTATCTACCCGACCAAGCACTTGGTGCTGCTGAGTAGGCGTGACGTCGAAAGGCCGCGGTCGCTGGGCATCGTTCCCGCCACTGAAGGCTACGTCGACACCTCGCAATGGGAAGAGGTCGTCCCGGTGGCCTCCAAGCCCCTCGTCGCGGAGGGTCTCCTTCGTGGCGACTACGACTCGGGCCTCACTCACAGGGAGCACGTCGAGGAGCATGCGGACGCGCTGCGATTGGATCTCGATATCGGCGAAATCGACACCACGTGGGTCGTTTACGGAACTGCGAAGCGCTCCCGGGGAGAGGTGATTGGAATACCGTCGGCGGAGATCTACCGACAGCCCGCTCAGCCCGCCTTGTCCTGACGGCGCTCGTCGCGGCGCTGGCGACGCAGGACCGGGGCGACATAGCCGATCAGCGCGCCGACCGCGACGGCCGCGAGCAGGGTGACGATGAGCGGCGCGTCGAGGGTTACGAAGAGGACGTCGACCCGCACCTGCTGTGAATTCTGCAAGGCCACGATGACGACCAGAGCGGCCAAGAGACCGAAGACCCAAGCGCGCCAGTTGACCGAGTTCTTCCTGGTGCTCACCCTTGCGACTCTAGGCGCTTGCGACGATCGGCATCCGCCCCGTCCATGGTCGCGCCTCTTCGAGCTGGGTCCCAAGCCGGATCAGCGTCGCCTCGTCGAACGGGGCGCCGGTGAACATCACCCCGACCGGCAGGCCCGCGCCGGTCCAATGCAGCGGCAGCGAAATTGCAGGCTGGCCGGTGATATTGCTGAATGCGGCGAAGCAGACGGAGGCAACGGTGTCAAAGGTCGCCTGGTCGGGGCTGGCGTGCTGAGCCTCGAGCACGGCCCCGGCGAGCGGCGGCAGGATCGCCGAGACGGGGCTGAGGAGGACGTCGAAGTCCCGACCCCAACGGGCGACCTCGCGACGTGAGAGCTTCTCTAGTTCCTGGGCGGCGACCACATAGTCGTAGGCGCTGAGCTCAGTCGTGGCGGCCACGTAGCCATGACGGTTGTGAGGCTCGACCCGCTCCCAGTCGACCCCTCGATACTCGGCCAAACCGGCATTGGCCATCACCGTGAAGGCGGGCACCATCTCCGCTGAGATCGTCGGCACCTCGACCTCAACGACCGTATGCCCCAGTGCTTCCAGGAGTGCCGCGGCGTCGCGCGTGGCAGCGATACAGGCAGGATCGGTTGGGATGCCGAGCGGAGCCTCCGCCATCAGCCCGATGCGCAGGTCTCGGGGCGCCACGCCGACCTCTGCGGCGAACGGGTGCCGCGGAGGAATTGCGTTATTCCAGGCAAGTGGATCGGGGCCGGCCGTGACGTCGAGCACGGCAGCGGTGTCGGCGACGGTGCGGGTGATGACGCCCTCGACCACGGCGCCCATCCAGTTTTGGGCGCGGCGGGGTATACGGGCGCGGCTGGACTTCAGTCCGACCAAGCCGCAGTAGGCAGCTGGGATGCGAATCGAGCCGCCACCGTCGTTCGCGTGCGCGATCGGAAACATGCCCCCGGCGACGGCCGCCGCCGCTCCCCCGGAGGAACCTCCCGCGGACCGGCTGGAGTCCCAGGGAGTCCGACTGGCTCCGTAGCGGCTGTTCTCGGCCACCGTGAGGGTGCCGAACTCGGGAGTGTTCGTGCGTCCGCAGAGGACGAAGCCGGCGGCAACCAGGGACTCGACGACGAGCTCGCTGTCATCGCTCGTTCCAGCCGGCCCGCCGTGGGAGCCATAGGCGATCGGCCAGTTGGCGACCTCGGTCAGATCCTTAATCGGGATCGGCACTCCAAGGAACGGCGCCCTGTCTCCCCTGGCGATGCGGACATCAGCCGCCTGGGCGACTGCAGACGCAGCCTCGTCGTCGCGCCAGACGACCGCGTTCAGCTCGACGTTGCGCTCGTCGACCGCCGCCAGGCAGGCGTCGAGTAGCTCCACGGCGGAGAGCTCGCGAGCGCGCAGGGCGGTCGCGAGCTCCAGGGCGGTGGCGGCGGGGCCGAGATCGCTCACGACACAAACATAGTCACCCGACCGCCGCAGGCTTTGGGGTCATGCGGCGCGACGCCCCGCGCACATTCGTCCCCGGCGCGGAACCGCACGCGCGGAAAGCTGCGTCTGGGCGATTTCCAGGGGTATGTGCCCAGACGACTAACGTCTCCTCAGGGAAACTTAGCCTGAACACTAGAGAATGCTTGACCGGAGACTGAGATGGCGGCTATGGATGGAGCCTCGTCCGACAGACGGACGGGCACCGCGTCGGCAAGGCGCGGTGCGTTGAAATCGATGGGAAGGAAGAGGAATGAGCCGCAATCTCAAAGCCCTCGGGCTGGCCCTCGTCGCGTCCTTCGCGATGAGCGCCGTGGTCGCCTCGGCTGCTTCGGCGGAAGCGTATAGCTTCAAAGCCGACACAGTCCCGACGACATTGACAGGCAATCAGCACGCAGGTAACGATGTTTTCACCACCGACACCGGCACGGTGTCATGCAACATCGCAACCTACGAGGGGACCCAGACCGTGACGCCCACGAACAGCGTGACGGTTAAACCGAGCTACGGCGAATGTAGAGCGTTTGGTCTCTTCAACGTGCCGATCCATGTGAATGGCTGTGAATATAAATTTACAGCTGGCACAAAAGTATCCGGCAACTATGAGGGCACGGTCGACATTGTGTGCCCGACCGGAAAATTCATCGAAGTTACAGCGCCCGGTTGCCTCGTTACAGTTGGAGCGCAGAATAATCTCGGCAAAGTTACATACACAAATATCGGCATTGGGGCCACAAAAGAAGTGACAGTAGATGTCAACATCACGGGCCTAGCCTACGAAGAACACCGTCCGCCGTTCGGAATCTGTACCAATAACACAGTTCCGCAGACTGATGGAACCTACGTCGGCGCCGGCTTGGTGACAGGCGAGAATCCCGTGACCAAAGCACATCACGGAGTGTTCGTCGGTTAAGTAAGCGCAGTAAGTGCATAGCGAGTGTGCGGCATTGGCCGCTCAACACGAGGAAATCGAGGGGGCCGGGGATCGTCCCCGGCCCCTCGAACTTCCACCACTCTCGTTCCTTGACAAAGAATCAATAGTTCCGATATAGTGCTCGCGGGAAGCTGCTGCTGGGACGAAGACGCAGGGAGATACAGGGGGCGATCGGATGGGGACGGTCAAATTGCGACTTGGAGCGCTTACGGCAGTTGCCTTCGTGATCGGCGGCCTTTTCGCTGCTACTGCGGCAAACGCGGCGGCGCCGCCTTTGTTGACGCAGTTTCCTCAAGATGGAAACTCCGGCTCGGGGGCCGACCAGCTGGCGGTGCCACTGGGCATTGGCATCAGTCCCCTCGCCGGGGAGGTCTCCGTCTCCGAGGCAGCCAACGGCAGAGTCAGTCAGTTCATCGCCGGTGGAGAGTTCCTCAGGGCTGTGGGCTGGGATGTCGCTCCGGACAGTGCCAGCGGCGACACTCCGGGCGATCAACTGGAGATCTGCTCCGACGTGTGCCAGGCTGGCGTCGCCGGCAGCGGCGCCGGCCAGTTCAACGCACCCACGGGGGTCGCCGTGGACCAGAGCGGCGCCATATACGTACGGGACACGGCCAACCTCCGCATCCAGAAGCTCAGCGCCACCGGTGAATTCCTGCTGATGTTCGGTGGCGAAGTCAACAAGACCACGGGTGCGAACGTATGCACCAAAGCGGATGTGGAAGATGGGGACGTATGCGGAGCGGGGATCGTCGGCTCGGATCCAGGAGAGTTCTCGGACTGGGTGAGTCTTATCTCCTCGAAAGGCGGTGCGGGCTTCAACAGCATCGCGGTGGATGCTTCCGGCGTAGTTCTCGTCGGTGACGATGTCGAGATCCAAAAGTTCAATCCCGATGGCACCTACAACTCCCAGATCCCACTCCCAGAACTCTCAGAAGAAAAAGCCGCCCAAGCCGTTGCGGTCGATCCCGTCAGCGGCGACCTCTACGTTTCCCTGAGCCAACAGAACCCCGAATTTTCGGAAATCGTCTATCGGCTGAACGAGACCACGGGTGCCGTGTTGGACGAACTCGAAGTCGGAGATCCCGACGGCACGCCGGAGCTGCCATTTCCGATGCACGGTCATGCCGAGACGCTGTCGGTCAATGACAACGGGACGGTTTACGCGGGAGTCCGACAGGAGCAGACGAGCGTTCCGACCCGTGTGGAGGTGGTCGCGTTCGACTCGAGCGGGGTCTGCCTGGTCGAAATGTGTCCCGGCGACGAATTCGCGAAAAGCGACAAAAGCGGTCTCTTTGGCACCCACCTAACCTCGGTCGCCACCGTCGGCAATTGCCTGCTTGCGTCCTACTCGGGGGATGGTAAAAGCTTTGTTCGCATCTACGGCAAAGCTGAGTGCAGCGGGCCTCCGTCCGACCCTCAGATCAAAGATCAGTACGCCGTTTCCGTCGGTGACGATGGAGCGGCCGTACGGGCGGAAATCAATCCCAGATCCCAGCCCGACACCACCTATTACGTGGAATACGGCACCGCCGCCTGCTCCCTCGGCGGCTGCAAAGCTCGGCCAGCCCCTCCCGGAAAACTCCTGACCACCGAGGTGGTAGGCCTTCCAGTGACCACCTCCAGTGTCTTCCTCCCCAACCTCCAGCCTGGGACCACCTACCATTACCGGTTCGTCGCGGAGAGCAGTGCCGGGGGTCCGGTCAAAGGTGTCGGAGGCACGGAGACGGAGGATGGCACGGAAGCGACCTTCACCACCTTCCCTGCGCCCCTCGGCACTCAGTCCTCGTGTCCCAACCAGATCTTCCGTACCGGTCTCTCCGCCTTCCTGCCCAGCTGCCGTGCCTATGAGCTGGTCTCACCGGTGGACAAAGAAAACGGAGACATCATCCCGCTGCGCAGTATCGTCAGCGGACCTGCCGCGCTGGCCCAGAGCAGCACGGATGGATCGAAGCTGTCGTACTCTGCCTACCGTGCCTTCGGCAAACCCGAGAGCGCACCCTGGACCAGTCAGTACATCGCCCAGCGCGGCGCGAGTGGTTGGTCCAACGAGGCGATCTCCCCGCCGCGCGAAGGAGCGGCCATCCCTAATCAGCAGCGGGCGTTGGACGTTCAGTACAATGTCTTCTCGCCGGATCTTTGCACCGGCTGGTTCATGCAGGACGCCGAACCCACGCTGGATTCGGATGCGCCGCCCGGCGTTTCGAATCTCTACCGGCGTCAGAACTGCGGCGACGTGGGCTACGGCGCGCTGGTCAGGGCAAACCTCCAGGTGACCCAGGCGAGGGACTTCTGGCCTGAACTCCAAGGCGTCTCAGCCAATGGCAATTGCGCCGTGTTCCGAGCTAACGGAAAACTGACGTCCGAAGCCTCGGATGCGCTCTTCTCCGGTGTCGGCGTTTACCAGGTTTATGAGACCTGCGGTAAAGATATGCGTCTCGTCAGCATCCTCCCCGACGGCAACGCCAGCGATCTTCATTCCTCGGCCGGCACCGCGTCGGGTGCGAGGCCAGTTCACCGCGACCACAGTGTTCTCCACGCTCTCTCGGCAGACGGCTCGCGGGTTTACTGGACTGCGGCTGCAGGGTTCGGGTGGGCACCGGGAGTCATCTATGTCCGCGACAACGCCGATCAGGATCCGAGTGCGCTGGTGGCGGGGAAATGTCTCGATACCGACAAAGCCTGTACCTACCCTGTGACGGGGACCGTCTCCGGCGGTAACGGCACCTTCATGGCCGCTACCCCGAGCGGGTCGTCGGCACTGTTCACCATCGGCGAGGATCTCTACCGATTTGAGTTCGCCGGTGAAAGCTCGACGTCGAGCTTGATTGCGGGCCAGGTGAAAGGGCTGCTTGGCAGCAGCGAGGATCTAACCCGCATCTATCTGGCCTCGGAGGAAGTTCGCGCCCCCGGTGCCGCAGCGGGCAAACCGAATCTCTATCTCTACGAAAACGGGTCATTCACCTTCATTGCGACGCTCACCGACGCTGATGTGTGGCAACGCAATCAGCTTCGGTCGCCGGCGAACATAGAACCGTGGAGGCACACTGCTCGGGTCAGTCCCGACGGCGGTAATGTCGCCTTCATGTCGACGGCGCAGCCCACCGGCTACAACAATGTCGACATCAACGGCGGCGTGCCAGCGGCGGAGGTCTACATCTACGATGCAGAGGCAAACGGAGGCGACGGCAGCTTGCACTGCGTTTCCTGCAACCCGACTGGAATTAGGCCAGCCGGACGCGAGATGGAAGTCTATGGCGGCGGGGAGTTCACTTTCTGGGTAGCTGGCCAGCTACCGACCTGGGAGGCGCAGCTCTATGCGCGGCGGGCGCTGGCGGACAGTGGCGCTCGTCTCTTCTTCGAGAGCTTCGAACCGCTGGTCTTGCGCGACACCAACAGCAAGCAGGATGTCTACGAATGGCAGCGTGCGACCAGTGACCAAGGATGCCAGGAAGTAGGCGCGGAACTGTTTGTGGAGAGCGCGGGTGGGTGCATCAGCCTGATCTCATCCGGCGATGGGGCAGAGGATTCCCTATTCGTCGACGCGAGCCCCAGTGGCAACGACGTCTTTTTCGCGACTGCGTCAAGTCTTCTGGGCCAGGACGACGCCCTGGTCGACATCTATGACGCGAGAGTGGGAGGGGGCTTCCCGGCGCCCGCCGCTCCGGAGTCGCCATGTGAAGGCGAAGCCTGCCAGAGCCCCCCGGCACCGCCGGCACCACTGACTCCGGCGAGTTCGACGTACAGCGGCCCGGGCAACACCACGGCAAAGCCGAAGCCACGCTCCAAGTGTCGCAAGGGCAAGCGTCGCGTCATCCGGGACGGCAAGGAGAAGTGCGTCAGAAAGGCGCGAAAGGGCGGCCGGAACGGGAGGGCGGCACGATGAAGCGTTTCCTTTTGATTCCGGCCACCGTCGCGGTCCTGGCAGCCGCAATCTGGGCACCCCCCGCCAGTGCCGACTTCGGTCTCAAAGACGTCGATGTGACGTTCAGCGGCCCCGCGGGGATGCAAGCTGGCTCACACCCCTTCGAGATGACGACCGAACTCAACGTCAACACCGTGACCCCGGAACCCGATGTCGAGCTGCCCGAGGGCGGGGTCAAGGACCTGACCGTTAAGCTGCCGGCTGGCTTTGTCGGCACGCCGGATCCGGTTCCGTACTGCGCCACGGCCGACTTCCTCAATATCTCGAACGGGTATCCGTCCTGTCCGGATGCAGCCGCGCTCGGTTTTACCGCTTCGCGTGCGAGTCTCACCACGACGCCCCAGATCCTCTACTCGCCGGTTTACAATCTTGCCCCGCCTCCCGGGGTGGCCGCAAAATTTGGTTTTGTGGCGCTCGAAGTTCCGGTCACGGTTGAGGTGGGTGTGAATCCGGGCCCCCCGTACAACCTTGTCGCCCGGGCGAATAACATCACCCAAGCCGCTCTCTTCTACGGCTCGAAGCTCACTCTCTGGGGTAATCCCGCCGATCCGATCCACGATCCCCTGCGCGGGCATTGCATCGATTACGACGCCGGCACGCCAGAGCCCGTCTCACTCGGCAAATGCTTTGTGGGTCTTCCCGAGAAACCATTCATGACGTTGCCGCGCTCGTGTACCGGTCCGCTGAGAACGATCTTCGAGGTCACGGCGTGGAACACGGGCGAGAAAAGTCTGCGCGAATCGATCCCGATTGAAACGACCGGGTGTTCGAAACTCGGATTTTCTCCCGTGATTTCCGCCCAGCCCACCAACAAGTCTGCCGAGGGCCCGACCGGGCTCGACTTCGACCTCGACATCGAGGATGTGGGACTCACCAGTCCTGGAGGAACCGCCCATTCCGACATCAGGAAAGCGGTTGTAACTCTGCCCGAGGGGGTGACTGTCAACCCCTCTCAAGCGGAAGGCCTGCGCACCTGCGGGCCGGGGCAGTTCGAGCTTGAGAAGAAGAACTTCGAATTCGGCGCCGGGTGCCCGGCAGCTTCGAAGATCGGAACCATTGAGGTCGAAACCCCTCTGCTCGAAGGAGAGCTGCTCAAGGGCACGGTTTTCGTCGCCGCCCCCTATGAAAACCCTTTCAACTCCTTAATCGCCCTTTACATGACGATCAAGCATCCCGAGCGAGGGATCAGCGTTGCCCTGGCGGGCAAGGTCGAGCCAGATCCTAGGACCGGCCAGCTGATCACCACCTTCGACGACCTTCCCCAGCTGCCTTTCAGCCATTTCCGTTTTCATTTCCGCGAGGGCGGCCGCTCGCCGCTCGTCACGCCGCCGACCTGCGGGACTTATGAGACCAGGGCGGTTTTCACCCCCTGGGCAAAACCCGACTCGCCATATCCCACGACGTCCAGCTTCAAAGTCACCTCAGGCGTCAACGGCGGGCCCTGTCCGCCCGCCATTCCCCCGTTTGCCCCCGACTTCGTGGCGGGCTCTATCAACAACAACGCCGGCTCCTTCTCGCCCTTCTATATGCGTTTGACCAGGGAGGACGGGGAGCAGAGCATGACCCGGTTCTCATCGATCCTGCCCCCCGGTGTCACCGGCAAGCTGGCTGGCGTGGCCAAATGCGCCGATGTCGCGATCGTCCTGGCTAAGGCGAAGACGGGCCGCCAGGAGCAAATGTCCCCCAGCTGCCCGCTCAGCTCGCGGATCGGCCACGTCCTCGCCGGGGCGGGCGTCGGCTCCCAGCTCACCTATGTGCCCGGACAGATCTACCTCGCCGGTCCCTATAAAGGCGCCCCGCTGAGCGTTGCGGTGATCACGCCCGCGGTTGCCGGACCGTTCGACATCGGCACGGTGGTGGTCAGGGAGGCGCTGACCATCAATCCGACGACCGCCGAAGTCGAAGTCGACGGCGCCGCTTCGGATCCGATCCCCCGCATCCTGGCCGGTATCCCGTTGAAGCTGAGAGATCTGCGCGTCCACGTGGATCGGGAGAACTTCACCCTGAACCCGACCAGTTGCGATCACTCGTCGGTCAGGGCGACCCTCTTCGGCTCCTTCGCCGATGTCTTCAACCCGGCCGACGACGTTCCGGTTGGCCTGAGCTCTCCCTACCAGGCTTCCAACTGCGCCAGGCTTGGCTTCAAGCCCAGGCTCTCGGTCAGGTTGAAGGGTGGCACCAGGCGCGCCACTCACCCTGCCCTGCGGTCAGTACTCAGGACGAGGCCGGGCGATTCCAACATCGGCAAAGCGGTGATTACCCTGCCGCATTCGGCCTTCCTCGAGCAAGCCCACATACGAACCATCTGCACGAGGGTGCAGTTTGCCGCCAAGACCTGTCCGCGAGGAGCGATTTACGGCAAGGCCCGTGCTTTCACCCCGCTCTTGGACGAACCGCTTGAAGGGCCGGTCTACCTGCGCTCTTCCAGCAATGACCTACCGGATCTCGTTGCTGCCCTGCATGGAGTCGTTGACATTAACCTGGTTGGCAGAGTCGACTCCGTGAAGGCGAGTATTCGTGCCAGTTTCGAAAATGCCCCCGACGCTCCCGTAACCAAATTTGTGCTCAACATGCAGGGTGGGAAGAAGGGGCTGATCGTCAACAGCCGGAACCTCTGTGTCCGTAAGTCCAGGGCGACTGTCGCCTTTACCGGCCACAACGGCAAGCCGTATAAGTTCAATCCCGTGGTTCGGGCCGACTGCAAGGCAAAGCGGGCGAGCAAGGCGCCGCCCCGGTAGGGGTCGGCTCAGCTCTCCGTCCTAGTCAGGAGCGATGCGGTCGGGAATCCGCGCCAGAAGCTCTGCGAGAGCGCGGATGGGCCGGGCGAATCCCTGGATATCGTTCCGCGACAAATCGGCATAGGAGACGAACCGAGCCCCGGCGGCGGCCGGTCGGCTCTGAGGCTCGCGGGCGGCGAGACCATATGGGCGCAGGCTGGCGTAGACGGCCTTGAATCGATCTTCGATCCGGGCGACCAGCACGCGATCCATTGCGGTTGCTAGCAGTGGCTCTACTGCTTTGAACGACGCTTCGACCCCTTCGGTATTGGCTGCGATGCCGACAAGATCGATGCGGGAGTAGCGCTCCTCCGTGCCGGCGACCTTGAGCTCGGAGAGTTCGATCATCGTCTCATCGATGTTCGCCGCGATCCGCTCCGGAAGGAGATCGATCGTCCCCAAGCGGCGATGGAGCTCTTCGACATCGGCGAGGAGCCTCTTCGCCGTCTCGAGCACGCCCTCGGTAGTGCGCTCGAGGAACAGAGCTTTCTCCACCGCGTGGAAGCCAAGGAACCGAACCCCGCCGGCGCCCCCAGTCGCGTCAATGCGAGCCATGAGATCGTCGAGCGATCTGGCGACGGGCTCGACCTGCCCGAACTGAACCCGAGCCGTGGCATAACGGGACTGTGCCCTCGCCAGATCTCCGGCGGCGATCTGGTTTCTCATTTTCGCCGTCCAGATGACCAGCGCCCCTGCGTTGCCCACGAGGTAAGTCCGAAACCTCTCGATCGCTGCCCTTTCTGACTGCGAGGAGATCGCTTCGCGTCGGCCGGCCACATCGTTACCGGGGCCGCATGACGTCGCTCCCACCGAGCTAAGGCACAGTGCCGCGAGGGCCGCCACGAAGATCGAGCGCCGCCCCATTAAAAAATCTTAGCTGATTATCAGGATTTTCGGGACCAAATTGCTGCTGGGAGGCGCAGTAAATGATAAGGTTCTGATCAAACAAACAATCTCTTCTAGTCAGGTGGTCTCTCTTCATGCGTAAGCCAATCCATATCGTTCTGATCGCCTCCCTGACGGTCGCAGCCGCTGCTGCGGGGTGCGGTGACAGCGGCAGTGCCAGCAGCGCCACCCCGCTCACCAAAGCGCAGTTCATCAAACAGGGTGACGCGATCTGTGCGAAGGCGGACAAAGAACAGATCAACGCCTATCTGGATTTCGCCAAAGATGACCCGAAACGGCTGGAAACGAAATCGGGGGAACAAGAAGTTGTCACCGTAGCCGGGCTGCCACCGGTCCAGACGATGATCGACGAACTCGGCGAGCTCGGTGTCCCCAAGGGTGATCAGGCGCAGGTGGAAGCACTTCTCAAAGGGATGGAAAAGGCGCTTGAAGAAGCAGAAGCAGAGCCGGGCAAAGTCCTCGAACTATCGGCTGGCAGTCCCTTCGGGAAGCCTGACAGGATGGCTCGCGAGTACGGCTTCGAGGACTGTGGAGACACGCTCTGAGTGGCCAAAGAATTCGGCTTCAAGCAGTGCTATGTCTTTACTAGGCCTCTAGTACCCCGGCGGATGGCGGCCGACGAAGCCGCTGCTGGTCGCCATGTCGGCGTGCCAGCGGGGGCCGGTGCCGCGGCTGTTGCCGGAGGTGTCCCAGCGCAGGCCGGCGATCACGGCGTAGGCGTGGCTGGGGTTGGCGTAAACCGTGATCCAGCGGCCGGGGCCGGGGCTGCCCCAGCGTTCCATCGGGCCGGAGGGGAGGGGGCTGTCGAGGAAGTCGCCGCCGCGGAGGGCGTAGCTGACGGCGCCGGAGCAGTCGTAGCCGCGGTCCCACCAGCGGCCGTGGCCGCCGCCCCAGAGGTAGGGCTTGGTGCGGATCCTGTTCGCCGCGGCGATCACTTGCTTGACCGCAGCGGGGGCGTCGAGCGGCGCGATCGCGCGGCCGCCGACCAGGCGGGCGGCTCCGATCGGGCCGGTGGGTGGGGAGCTGGGTTCGGCGCTGACGGCGGAGATTCCGCCGCGGGGCTGGGCCCAGGCCTTGCCGGTGGCGCAGACCGTGGCCAGGGCCAGGGCTGTGAGAAAAGTGCAGACGGCCGCGAACCGG
>Ga0190275_10002023_pt1 | contig 14776 bp, 13 predicted proteins | sample Popmic550T_FD_133745 | JGI IMG/M metagenome (GOLD analysis project Ga0190275, IMG submission 133745) | Populus adjacent soil microbial communities from riparian zone of Yellowstone River, Montana, USA - 550 T | ecosystem: Environmental > Terrestrial > Soil > Riparian zone > Trees stand | place... | reverse complement strand
GCGGCGGCGAACGTCGGACGGTTGCCGGCGTCGGGCTCGAAGAACGTGGGAGCGAACGCAACGCCGTTTGCCGCCATCTTCTCGAGGAACGTGGGCTTGAGGCCGGTGCAGGCCAGCGGGAGCAGGAGTCGGCTGGAAGAGCCCGAGTCCTCGTCCGGTGCCTTCGCGACGAAGATGTCCTGCAGCGTCACGACGTCGGACTCCATCCGCTGAACCTCGGTGACGGCGGTGATCCGCCGCGAGCCGTCGATCAGCCTGCTGATCTGGACGAGCAGGTCGAACGCGCTCGAGGTCTGCTCGCGAATCGCGCGCAGCGGCAGATCGACGCCGCCGGTCAGCACGAGCGTCTCGAGGCGCGACAGGGCATCGCGCGGCGAGTTCGCGTGGATCGTCGTCAGCGAGCCTTCGTGGCCCGTGTTCATCGCCTGGAGCATGTCCAGGGTCTCGGCGCCACGGACCTCGCCGACGATGATGCGGTCGGGCCTCATGCGCAGTGCGTTGCGGACGAGCTCGCGGATCCGCACCTCGCCGGAGCCCTCGATGTTCGGGGGCCTCGACTCGAGCGTGATCACGTGCTCCTGCTGGAGCTGGAGCTCGGCTGCGTCCTCGATCGTGACGATGCGCTCGTCGTTCGGGACAAACGCGGACATCGCGTTGAGGAGCGTCGTCTTACCGGTACCGGTACCACCGGAGATGAGGATGTTCAGCTTGCCCTTGACGCACGACGCGAGGAACTGCGCCGCCTTGGGGGAAACGGACCCGAAGTTGATCAGGTCGTCCATCGTGTACGGATCGCGCGCGAACTTGCGGATCGTGAGCGTCGGGCCACGAAGCGCGAGCGGCGGGATGATCGCGTTGACACGGCTTCCGTCGGGAAGGCGTGCATCGACCATCGGCGACGCCTCGTCCACGCGGCGTCCGACCTGCGACACGATCTTGTCGATGATGCGGAGGAGATGGGCGTTGTCGGCGAACGTCGACTGCGTCCGCTCGAGCTTGCCCGAGCGCTCGATGTAGATCTGGTCGAACGCGTTGACCATGACCTCGGTCACGGAGTCGTCGTTCAGCAGGGGCTCGAGCGGCCCGTAGCCGAGGATGTCGTCTGCGATTTCCCGCACGATCTGGCGGCGCTCTTCGCGGGTCAGAGGGGTGCGGTCGAGCGCAAGCTGCTCCGTGACGGCGTGGAGGACGCGTTCGGACAGGTCTTCCGTTTCCGTCTGCCGGAAGAGCTCAGGCCCGAGCTTGGCGATGCACGCGTGGTGGATACGCGTCTTCAGCTCGGCGTACGGGTCCATCGACTGCTGCTGCGGGCGCAGTTGCGTACGCGGCTGCCCGGCCGACGACTGCGGGCCGGTGGGTGCGGCCGCATTGTCGTCGGCGGCAACGGTGCTCCCATTGCTCCGGATCCGATCGTGAAGGCTCATCGTTAAGCCCTCGCGAGGGCGCCGAAGAGCCGCCGCTTCTTCTCCTGCTCGGGCTCGAGCAGGCCCTTGGCGATCGCACGAATCGAGCGCGAGAAGTCGCAACCGGCCTCCGCGATCACCGCGGGAGTCCCACGGTTGACGGCGAGGGGCACGGCACGATCGCTCGGCATCTCGAAGGCGATCTTCACGCCCAGCGCGCTCTCGACCTCGCTTCGCTTCATCCCGACCTTCGAGTTCGACCGGTTCAGGATGAACCGGACGCGCGAAGCGGGGAAGGACAGCAGGTCGAGCGTGTGCTGCGCGAGCTTGACGTTCTTCAGCGTGGGCACGTCGAGCCCACACAGGACGAGCAGCTCATCCGTACGGTCGAGCGTCGCGAGCATCGGACCGTGGAAGAACGGCGACGTGTCGACGACGATCAGGTCGTAGGACCCGCGGGCAACCTCGAGCAGCCGGTTGACCTTCGGCTCCGTGACGAGCTCCGCGTCTTCTGGGCGGAGCGGGGCAGGGAGGACGTCGACACCGGATGCGTGGCGCGTGGTGTAGCCCGCCAGCTTCTCCGAGTCGAGCTCTCCCGGCGCGACGACGAGGTCGTAGATCGTCTTGTCGGGCTCGAGCCCGAGCATGATCGCCGCGTCGCCGAACTGGAGGTCGAGGTCGATCAGCAGCGTCCGCTTCTTCTCGTACTTCGCGAACGCCGTTGCGAGGTTGGTCGCGGTCACGGTCTTGCCCGTGCCGCCCTTCGGCGAGAAGACGGTCAGAACGCGACCGCGCCTGCCGTGCCCGCCTTCGGACTCGAGCCGCCGGCCGGCGTGAGCCGCCTTGCGGACTGCGAAGACCACGTTGTCGGCCAGCTGGGGCAGGAGCAGCACGTCTGCCACGTCCGTCTCGAGCGCCTCGTTCAGGAGCTGCGAGGCCTCACCGGAGGCGAGCAGGATCAGAGGAGCCTGCGTGTGTTCCCGGATCGACGCGATGTCGTGCACCGGAAGGTGCGGGTCTCTCGTGCCGTGCAGGACGACCTGGAGGTGACCCCCCGCAAGCGTGGCGAACGCGTCGGCGACGTGCTCGCTGTGCCCGACGACTTCGACGTCGTCGTGCTGTTCGAGTGCGTCACGGAGCGGTTCGAGGCCGTCACAGTTCCCGGTCATGTAGATCCGAACCGGGTCGCGGTTGTTGCCGTTGTCGCTCATCAGTTGCCTCCCTCGCCGCCACGGAGACCGTCGCGGAGGATCGTCCGAGTCGTTTCCAGGCTTTCGGGGCTGTCGACGGCGTCGACGACCGGCCTGAGCTGGAGCGTCCACTCGCCGTTGTGCTGGGTGTGCAGCAGCTTCTGGACCTGGGTGTCGGAGATCGCGAGCATGACGAACAGCTGATTGCGCCCAGAGGCCCTGTCGAGTGACTTGGTGCCGGTCGCGCCCGCGGGCTTCAGGACTTCGATGTCGCGGAGCACGATGCGCGTAGCCCAGACGTCGTTCTCCGGGTCAGCCTTCAAGGACGCGACGAGATCGACGCGATCTCCGGCCTTGAGCGTGCCGAAGAGCAGCTGGACGCTGTCACCGGGAAGGGCGACGGCGCGCATGTTCCCCGTCAGGCTCGAGCGGACGCCGATCTCGGTGGAGCTGGCGAAGCGCTGCCGGCTGACCTGCTCACCGGCGTAGATCGGCTGCGAGACGACGAACTCCTCGAGCTGGCTCTTGTCGGACACCGCGCCGGGCGCGACGTTCCGCTGGGCGACCATGCGCTCCTCGACGCGCGCGACCGCGGCGGCACCGGAGGTGCCGGCCGGGATGTCGCTCGTCGCGACGAGGACCGAAACGTCTTCCTCGCCGTTCTGGACGCGCTTTTCGTAACTCGTGACGTACATCATCGTCAGCAGCGCGGCGAAGGCGGCCAACACCACTGCAATGACGATATTTCTGAGGCGGTATGTCATTGCGTTTCCTTCCTATCGGTCAGTCGATGAGCGCAACTGAGCGCACACCGAAGTCGGTCGTGCCACCAGTGCCGTTGAGGGTGCCCTCCCAGATCACGCGGCTGAAATAGCCGGAAACGGTCCCGCCGTTCCCCTTTCCTTCGAAACCCGTGACGAAGAAGCCGACCCAGCCGATCACCTCGTACTCGAGGTTGGCGCCCTCTTCGCGGATCGTGCGATACACGGGGAAGAGCAGCTCCGTGTTGAGGCGCTTGCCCATCGCGCTGATGACTTCGCTCGCGTTGAACTTGGCGCCGGGGTCGGAGTTGTACTGTCCAGGGCCCATCAAACCGTCGTAGCCCTCGAGAATCCACTCGGCGAGGATCTTTTGTCCGGTTCCGCCCTTGGAGTGGTCGAGGTTAAGCAGGCGGAATGCGCCGGGTCCGACCTTCTCCATGTCGAGCGTGGTCGGGTTACTCGAGCCGAAGCACTTCAGCACCGGGCTGCAGTTGAGAAGCGGGTGCTGCCTATCCACGCCGATCGGCGCAGCCCAGCGAGCCTCGGAGGGAACGCCGGCGCGAGCCTTGGCCATGGAACCCACCCCGACGGAGTCGATGCCGACGATCTTCGCGAAGAAGCTGTCTGCCGACCGGTCGGCGTCGACGCTGATCGTGTCGCCGGGGAGGACCGTGGTCGAGAACGTGACGTCCCCGGCGAGGACCCCGCCCCCGTTCGCATCGGCGTATTCCAGCGCAAGGGCCTGAGCGGCGCCTTGATTCTCCGGAAGCGCCTGTGCGCCGGCGAGCGCGGCCGCGTCAGCGGCTCGCTGGGTGTCGCGATCTTCGCGCATCCATGAGCCGACGTCGATGACTGCAGCTGCAGAGCAAAGCAGAACCGTCAAGAAAAGAACGGTGAGTACCGCAGCCTGGCCGTGTTCGCGTCTCATGATCACTCCAAGCGTTCCGTAGTGACGCTCGTCAGGGTGCCCGCTACGACAGGCATCCCGAGAACCTCGATGGAATAGGGGTAGTTGACGGTGCATTGGACATCGCTGCCCGCGGCATCCCAGTCGTCGGCGTCGCACGTGACGAACGCGGCAGCATCGACGAGGTCGTCGTCGAGGCCGTTGGCGGCTTCGCGAGCTGCGGCCTCGGCAGCGGCCCCCGAGTCGCCCACGAAGCGGCTGACGGCGGCCTTGCGGGCGCCGACGCGTGACGCGTCGGTGACGGTGATGTAGTCGTGGAAGACGACTCCGAACTGGATGATCCCGAACAGGATCAGGCAGAGGACGGGCAGCATGACCGCGAACTCGACCATCGTCTGTCCGCTCTCGCCGCTAGGTCGCTCCTGGTGCTGCTTCTCTGCCATTGCTCCTCGATGTCGGTGTCGTCGAAAACTCGGAAAGAACTTGGCGGGCCCCTCGCTGGGAGGGACCCGCCACGTTTTGTTGCGGCTTAGCCGTTAATCACGTCGGTCACGTCGTCGAGCCGACCCGTGATAGCAAGCACGAGGAAGCCGAGCGCCGTGATGACAACGGCGGCGATGACGGTCAGGATCACGGCGTACTCAGCCATGGTCTGACCCTCCTCGCGGCGCGCGAACGCGCTGAACATGGTGAACCAATTACGAAGCGTCATTTGCAGATTCACCTCCCTTCATCAATGAGGTTTCGGGTGCACACCGAAAGGCGCTGCGACTTGCACACCGGAAAGCGGGGAGGTGAATCTGCTGGCGTGAGAGTGATTTCTCGCTGGCAACGTGTGCGGTCACGCTTCAAACTCCCTTGTGCTTTCCGGCGGCCGCAACGCCTGTGGTTCGTTACCTGCGATTCATCGTGCAACGGTCGTCGTCGTTAGACCCCCCAAAAGGGGCATCTCTGCGCGACCTCTCTGGAAGATCACCCCGATGAGGGAGCAACGCGGTCGCGCATCGGCGCGATAAGTGATAAGCCGCCGCGGCCGCGGAGGTCGTTCAGTTAGCCAAGTACGCGTTAGAGCAGCGGACTCTGCGCCCAATCTAAAGGGAGCGAAACCGAGATGGATAACGACGGATTTCGGAAGCTGGTCGTCCGAGTCGTGTTCTTCGTTCTGATCGGGTGGGCCGTCGCACTTATGCGCGCAGTCCGCCGCGAGCGGGGCTGGGACGACTGGACCGACACGAATCGCGATTGGAAGCCGGCGCCACTGCCGGTTGAGACCGAGTCCAAGGAGCAGCCCGTCAACCGGCGTTCGTTCCGTGGACACAAGCTTGCGACGAGCATGGTGTTCGTCGTCGTGTTCTTCGCCGCCGCGTCGTTCACGGCAGGTGCCGGCGACATGGTCGCGAAAGCCTTCGACCCCGCGCGCTGCGCGGCGTTGATGCAGGTCACCGGCGAGGACGACTCCGTCTGCGCCGAGGCGATGCAGGAAGAGGCGCCCGAAGCGATGCCGCTTCCGGAGCCGTCCGTCGCCGCCCCTGAAGCAGCCGAGCCTGCTTCCGAGCCGGCTGAGCCGGCCTCGGAAGTTCCGGCGGAGCTCGCGGACGACCTCGCCGCCGGCGAGGCGGGTTCCGACTTCGAGCCTGCCGAGGACGCGTCATTCGCAGCCGAGCAGTCGGCGCCGTCGGCGGATGCCCCCGCCGCAGCTCCCGCTGCGAACGACCCTGAGTCGTACGTGCTCGCACCTGAGCAGCCCGACGCTGCTGCCGAGCCCGTGAGGAGCAACACGCGTCACTGGGTTGTCACGCGTGCGAAGGAGTCGAAGGTCGCCGCACCGGCCGTCGAAGAGGAGGGTGGAGCGCCGACCGTCTGGCTGAACCGCGCCCTCCCCGATCCGACGCCGCCCGCGAAGCGCCTGTCGCCCGAGTTCGCGAAGAACCTCCAGCGGATCTCCGGGAACAACGGCGTCAGCTGGTCGCTCGTCCTCGGTGTCCTCCGCGCGGAAGGTGCACGGGACCGCGTCCCGGCGACCGTCCGTGAGCTGAACGCGCTCGCGCGCGGCCTCAGCCAGCGGGGCGCTGCCGACAGCGAGTGGAACGCCGCGCTGTCGTTGTCCGGTCGCACCGGCTTCGCCGATCGCGCCGTGGCGCTCGCGCGCTACAACCGCGTGATCGGGTTGAAGGCACTGGTCAACGGCCTCGAGGCCGAGAAGAAGACGCTCGCCGAGCGCCTGCTCCTCGACCCGCGGATCTCGATGTACGGCGCAGGCCGTGACGACGTCGCCGCGGGCAGGATCGACGTTCGCGTGGTCGTGCTGATCTCGTACCTCGCAGAGTCGTACGGCGAGGTGAGCGTGTCGAGCCTGTTCAGCGGACACCGGAAGTACGCACGTCCGGGTGTCGTCTCCGCGCACATCTACGGACAGGCCGTGGACATCGCGAGCGTCGGCAAGCTGCCGATCGCCGGACACCAGCAGCCTGGAAGCGTCACCGAGAAGGCCGTTCGCTCGATCCTGATGCTTCCGGTCGAGCTTCAGCCGCGACAGGTGATCTCGCTGCTCGGTCTCGGCGGTGCATCGTTTCCGATGGCCAACCACCACGACCACATCCACGTCGGGTACTAGGACGATGAGCAGCCATCAGGTCACCGCTCAGATCGACGACCGTGTCGTTTGCGAGCGATGCGACGTCGCAGATCATCTCGTGGCTCGCATGCGTGGCCTGCTCGGCCGCTCGGATCTTCCGCAGGGCGAAGGAGTTCTCCTTCGCCCTGCGGGCTCCATCCACACGTTCTTCATGCGCTTCCCGATCGACGTTGTCTTCCTGAACGAGGAAGACGTGGTCGTCAAGGTCGTGCACCGGCTGCCGCCTTGGCGAGCAGCGGGCGAGAAGGGCGCGCGGTCCGTGCTCGAGCTTGCCGCCGGCGAGGCCGAGTCCCGCGGGATCGACGTCGGATCGAAGCTGATGTTCGATCCGCCGTCGCGGGGCCACGTCGCGTTGCGAGAGGCTGCGCAGACGATGTCGGAGTACGTGATCGTGCTCTTCGTGATCAGCGCGACGATCATGACCGCGATCGCGTTCATGTCCGGCGTCGTCGGCATGTTGATCCAGCTCGCGGCCGACATCCTCGGATCCGGATAGACAAAACCCCGCCTGAGGCGGGGCTGCTGGAGCAACTGCGGGGCTAGGATTCGAACCTAGACTACTCGGTCCAGAGCCGAGCGTCCTACCATTAGACGACCCCGCAAAGGGTCGGTCATTGTAGCCGCTTGCCTCGTCTAGGTCTCGAGGCGATACACGGAGACCAGGCTCTTCTCGGCCTCCGTGTCGATGTGTGCGACCACTTCGACGTATGGCTCGAGACCCGACCCCGTGAGCTTCGCTTTCAACACCTCGTCGACCTGGAAGATCCCCGACGAGTTGTTCATGACGATCTCGATCTTGACCGGCCGCTCGTCACCGTCGGCCACGATCACGTCTTCGATCGCGGCCGCCGACAGCGAGTGGATCGACACGCGGCCGCGCTCGAACGGGATACGCGAGCGGCCCTGTTCCATGTCGAGCGCGTCCGCGACGCGCACGATCCCCGCCTCGAGGGTCAGCGGCTTCCCGTACTCGCGGTGACTCGTGATCATCTGCAGCACCTCGCTCACGAGCACCGTGCGCTCGGGCTCGTCGTAGAGCCCTTCGAGCAGCTGCTGGAGCTTCGGCTGGGCGAGGAAGAGGCTGAAGTCCTCGTGGCCGTCGCGGTGCACCGACATCCCGATGCAGTGCGTCAGGGCGCCCAGCGTCACTGCGACCTCGGAGTCGTCGTTCGTCATTCCGTAGTCGCGCACCATCGACGGCTCGACCCCGTGCTTCGTCAGCTGGCGGAGGAGCTTGAGCGCGAGGTTGGCCACGATCTGGATGTGCACCCACGAGTGGTCGTTGATCTCGAGGCGCCCGACCGCGTTGACGTTCGCGACGTGCCACCACGCCTTGAGCTGGGTGTCGCCGTTCACCCGGTCGATGAGCGTCCGGAGCTTGCGGTTCCCGCGAGATGGAATGTTGATGCGCATGCGCGCGACCGCCTCTGCGGGCGTGAGCTTGACCTCGCGCTCGGCCTCCTCGGAGGCCGGGGACTCGATTCGCTCTTCGGTTTCGGGATCGAGGCCGCTCACGCCTCGAAACCCTACTTAGGGGTAGGTCGGGCCGTCGCTCGGCGGGGGCGGGGGCGAGTACGCCTCGGCGGCGGCGGGCGCCGCCGTCCGGCCTTGCGAGAGTGCGAAGTACATCAACGTCCAAGCGACCGCGATGAACGGGCCGACGAGGGTGTTGGAAATCACGCTCTGAACGAAGCTCTCGACGCCGTCGGGAAGCCAGAAGGTCAGGATCGTGAGGACGATGTTCGCGATGATCGCCGCGATGATCGTGATCACGATCACGCCGAACACGCTCCAGCCGTTTCCCTTCACGAGCTCGCGGCTTCGGCCCAACGACTCTCCCGCGGACTTCCCCTCGAGCACGATCACGGGGATGATCAAGGCCCAGATCGTGAGCAGGAAGAGCCCGAGCGGAATGAGGATGATCGTCACGAAGCACAGGGCGATCGCGATCCCCGCGATCAAGCCGGCGGGGATGATTGCCGGCAGCCTTGGCTGCACGCGCGCGAACGTCGCGCCGAGCGAAAGGTCCTGCCGGCCGTCGCGCACGTCCTGAACTGCCTCGACGAGCGCGCCCTGGAGCCAGAAGAAGCCGACGATGCTGATGAGCGCGCCGATGATCGCTCCGATCCAGCCGAGCAGCAGGACGAGGACGAGGCTCACGACGCCGAGAATCAGATAGACGACGAGGGCCAGCGGGACGAACGTGCGCCAGTGGGCCTTGTAGAGCGCCCACGCCTCACGAACGATTGTCCCGGACTCCATCAGGCGCGGGACACTAACAGGTCAGGCGACTTCCGCCCAATCGCCGTACAAAGACGTGTAGAGCCCCTGCTTCGCCATCAGCTCGTCGTGCGTGCCCTGCTCGACGACCTTGCCGTGCTCGAGCACGACGATCAGGTCCGCGTCGCGGATCGTCGAGAGGCGGTGCGCGATGATGAAGGCGGTTCGGCCCGAGAGCAGTCGGCGGAGCGCTCCCTCGATCCGGCGCTCGGTCCCGATGTCGACCGACGACGTCGCCTCGTCGAGGATGAGGATCCTCGGGTTCGCGAGCAGCGCCCGCGCGAAGGCGACGAGCTGGCGCTGGCCGAGCGACAGGCGCGTGCCGCGCTCCTGGAGGTTCGTCTCGTAGCCGTCCTCGAGCCGCATGATGAAGTCGTGGGCGCCCACCGCCTGCGCCGCGGCGACGATCTCCTCGGGGCTCGCGCCCGGGTTGCCGAACGCGATGTTGTCGCGGACGGTGCCCGCGAACAGGAACCCCTCCTGCGGAACGATCCCGAGCTGCCGACGGAGCGACTCCTGCGTGACGGTCGTGGTGTTGATCGCGTCGATCGTGATTCGCCCCTCGGTCGGGTCGTAGAAGCGGGCGAGCAGCTTCGCGATCGTCGACTTCCCGGCGCCGGTGTGCCCGACGAGCGCGACGGCCGTTCCGGGCGCGATGTCGAGGTCGATCCCGTGCAGCACCTCCGGCCCGGTCCCGTACTTGAACCTGACGCCCTCGAACGCGACGCGACCGTCGATCGGGGGTAGCGCGCGAGCGCCGGGGGCGTCGCGCACCTCGGGCTCTTCGTCGAGGACACCGAGGATCTTGTCGAGCGCCGCGACCGCTGCGAGGAACGTGTTGTAGAGCTGCGAGAGCTGCTGCACCGGGTCGAAGAAGTTCGAGACATAAAGGATGAACGCGAACAGGACACCCGGCGTTGTCTGTCCTTCGAACACGAGCCAGCCGCCGTAGCCGAGCACGATCGCGGCTGCCGTCGTCGAGAGGAAGTCGACGAAGGGGAAGTAGAGGCCGTTCAGGACGACGGTCTGCTGGTTCGCCGCGCGGTAGTGCGAGTTCACTTCCTCGAAGTGCCGCTGGTTCCGCGGCTCGCGTGTGAAAGCTTGCACGACGCGCATCCCCGCGATGTCCTCGGCGAGCGTCGCCGTGACGAGCCCGAGACGCTCCCGCACCTGGCTGTACGCGCGCGCTGAGCGAACTCGGAAGATGCGCGTGGCGAGCAGGAGTATCGGACCCACGGTCAACGTCGCGAGCGCGAGCTTCCAGTCGAGGTAGAAGAGGATGATCGACGTGCCCGCCAACGTCAGCGTGCTTTGCACGAGCGTCGTCACGCCGTCGGTGACGAGTTGGTCGAGCGCGTCGACGTCGTTCGTCAGCCGGCTGATCACGACGCCTGCGCGGTTGCGCTCGTAGAAGCCGAGCGAGAGCCGCTGCAGATGCCGGAAGAGATCGTTGCGTAGATCGGCGAGGATTCGCTCACCGGTCCAGCCGGTGAAGTAGGTCTGGAGCGCGCCGGTCACGAGGCTCGCGACGCCGGCGGCGATCATCAACAGCACGAGCGTCGTCAGGATCTCGAGGTCGCGCCCCCGAATGCCGTCGTCGATGGCGTGCTTCGCGAGGAACGGTGGCACAAGCGCAATCAGCGTCGCGAGCAGCAGCGAGACGATCGCAAGCGTCGTGCGCAGCCGGTAGCGCTTCGTGTAGCGCGCGAGGAAGCGAATCCTCCGCACCGTCGCTTGCCACGACCAGTCGCGCACGTCCGCGCCGCGCTGCATCGTGAGGTGACCTCCGGGTTGCCAGACTCTCATGTCGAAACCGTGCGCAACCGCAGCGCGCAACACCCCTGAAGTCGGTCGTAAGCGGACGCTGTGGTCTCCGATCCCTGCGTCACGCTCGTGCCTCCACCCGCTCCGCGAACTCGCGCTCGAGGAGGCCGTGCTCGTAGATCTCGCGGTAGACCGGGCTCGTTGCAAGCAGCTGATCGTGTGTCCCGCGCGCCGCGATCCGCCCGTGGTCGAGCACGACGAGCTCGTCCGCGAGTGCGAGCGTCGACAGGCGGTGCGCGATGATGATCGTCGTCCGTCCGGCCATCGCCTCCCGGAGCCCGGTACGGATCCGTGCTTCCGTCGTCGCGTCGACGCTCGCGGTCGCATCGTCGAGGACCAGGACTCGCGGCTCGAGGATCAGTGCCCGCGCGATCGCGATGCGCTGCCGCTGCCCGCCGGAGAGCGTGATCCCGCGTTCGCCGATCACGGTGTCGTAGCCCTCCGGGAGCTCGGCGATGAACTCGTCCGCCTGCGCGAGTCGTGCCGCGCGCTCGACCTCCCCGTCGGTCGCGTCGGGCCGGGCGAACGCGATGTTCTCGCGAACCGTGGCAGAGAAGAGGAACGGGTCCTGGAGGACGACACCGATCTCGCGGCGCAGCGATGCGACCTTCGCGTCACGGACGTCCAGCCCGTCGACGCTGATTCGCCCATCGGCGACGTCGTAGAAGCGCGGGACGAGCGAGGCGAGCGTCGTCTTGCCGGAGCCCGTGTGCCCGATCAGCGCGACGGCCTTCCCCGGCTCGAGCTCGAGGTCGATCCCCTCGAGCACCGGCCGGCCCTCGGAATACGCGAACGAGACTTGCTCGAAGCGCACGCGTCCTGGCCCCGCGGGAAGGTCGACCGCGCCGGGCTTGTCGGTCACGTCCTCGATCTCGTCGAGCACTTCGAAGATGCGCTCGCCCGAGGCGGTCGCGCGCTGCGCCTGGCCGATCCACATCCCAAGCATCCGCAGCGGGAAGACGAGCATGAGGACGAGGACGTTGAAGAAGAAGAAGTCCTTCAGGCTGAGGCTGCCCTGGACGACCATGCGGCCGCCGACGAGGATCACTCCCGCCTGCGCGAGGAGCGGCAGGAACGAGAGCAGGGGGACATAGATCGCGCGCTGCAGGTTCGCATCCATGCTCCGCGCGAAGACACGGTTCGAGCGCGCGGAGAACTTCTCCAGCTCGTTCGCCTCCTGCGCGAACGACTTCACGACGTGAACGCCGACGATGTTCTCCTCTGCGACCGTCGTCATGTCGGCCATCTTCTGCTGGACGTCGCGGAGCACGGGATGCGAAACGCTCGAATAGCGGTAGGCGAGCAGGATCAGCACGGGTGTGATCGCGCAGGCGACGAGCGCGAGCCTCCAGTTGACGACGAGCATCACGGCTGTGGCCCCGACGATCGTCAGCACGTGCTGGAAGAAGAAGATGAGCCCGTAACCGAGGAAGAACCGCACACCTTGCAGGTCGACCGTCGCGCGCGACATCAACTGGCCGGTCTGATGGCTGTCGTAGAAGCGGAACGAGAGGCGGAGCAGCTTCGCGTAGAGGCGGTTGCGCAGGTCGTACTCGACGCCGAGCGCCTGGCGGCCCGAGATCATGCGCCGGCCGACCATGAGGAGCGCACGGACGAAGCCGACCGCCAGGAGGACGGTCACGAGGATCCACAGCGTGCGACGGTCGCGGGCGTCGATCACCTCCTCGAGCGCGCTGCCGGTCAAGTAGGCGGCGACGATCGCGGCGGCCTGCGTCCCGACGGCGAGCACGATCGAGACGGCGAGCGACCACTTGTACGGTCGCAGGAAGCCCAGCAGGCGGAAGAAGGTGGTCCGGTAGCGCGGTGTTTCGGCCAAGCTGTGAGCGTAGCCACCGCCCCGGAGCCGACGGAGGCGCGCGGCGGCCGTCAGAGCGTGGCGAGCTCCTCGTGGATCGCCGCTACGGCGCGGTCGACGAGCGCGCGGTTCGCGGGGGAGTTCAGCCAGAGCGACACGCCCGAGGGGTGCGGCAGCGGGATCGCCACGCTGTCCCCCTCGAGGTCGAACCGCCTGCCGACGCAGTCCGCCAGGGGCAGCCTGCCCAGGAGGCGCCCGATCGCGAGCGTGCCGACGGGGACGACCAGGCGCGGTCGAAGCAGTCGGAGCTCCCAGTCGCGCCAGAACTGGCACAGATCCTGCTCCTCCGGCGTCGGCACACGATCGCCCTTTCCCGTAGAGCTTCGACCTGGGTAGCAGCGCGTGACGGACGCGCAATAGAAGGTGGAGTAAAAGGTGTCCTCGTCCATGCCGAGCCAGGTCCGAAGCGTCTGCCCGGCCCTTCCGCGCCAGGGTCGGCGCTCGAGACCTTCGTTCGGGCCGGGCGCCTGGCCGTACAGGTAGGCGGGCTGCCCGAGGTGCGGGTTCAGGACGGGCAGCGACTCGAGCGGGTAGCCCGCCTCGACGCAGGCTCGGCAGACGGCGAGGTCGCGCTGGAGCGACGCGAGCGAGCGGTACGAGGAGCGGCGGCGCGTCAACGGCCTCTTAGAGTACGGCGGTGGCGCTGCCGCTCGAATCGGTGCCGAACTTCTCCGAGGGCCGCGACCGCGCGACGATCGACGCGATCGCTGCGGCACTCGGCGCGCACGCGGAGCTGCTCGACGTCCACGCCGACGAGGACCACAACCGGTCCGTGTTCACGCTCGTGGGCGAGGAGAAGCAGCTCGAGGACGCGCTCGTCGCCGGCGTCGCCGAGGCGAAGGAGCGGATCGACCTGCGCCGTCACGAGGGTGCCCATCCGCGGATCGGCGCGGCCGACGTCGTGCCGGTGGTCCCGATCGACCGGGCCGACCTCCCGCGTGCACGGCGGGTCGCACGACTGGTCGGCAAGCGGCTCGCGGCGGAGCTCGGGCTGCCGGTGTTCTTCTACGGGGAGCTGGGCGGCGGCAACGGACCGTCGTTCTTCCGGCGCGGCGGGCCTGAGGAGCTGCAGCGCCGGGTCGACGCCGGCGAGCTGAAGCCCGACTACGGGCCGCCGTTTCTCGACGAGGCTGCGGGCGGGGTGTTGGTCGGGGCGCGTCGCGCATTGATCGCGTTCAACGTCAACCTGCGCGGCGACGTTGCTGCGGTGCGCGAGATCGCTGCGCTGGTTCGCGAGCGCGGCGGAGGCTTCCCCGGCGTGCGTGCGCTCGGCCTCGACCTGCCGCGCGCCGGGTTCGTCCAGGTGAGCATGAACGTCGAGGACTGGGAAGCCGCCGCGCTGCACGAGATCGTCGCACGGGTCGAAGTCGAGGCAGCCGCTCGCGGTCTCGAGGTCGTCGGCTCCGAGCTCGTCGGACTGATGCCCGCCGGCGCGGCGGCGACCGCTGCAGGTGCCGCGCTCAAGATCGACGGCTTCGATTCGTCGCGGGTGCTCGAGCTTCGCCTACTCCGGGAGCGCGGCCACGATCAGTAGCCGCTGTAACTCTCGGCGATCACGTTCTCTTCCCGCACACCTGCTTCTTCCAGCGCCGTTTCCACTCCCTCGGTCATCGCCGGCGGGCCGGCGATGAGAAAGGTGTACTGGTCGAGATCCCCTTCGAGGTGATCCTTGAAGAACTGTGCATCGACCATTCGTGTCTCGCCGTCCCATCCCGGGTCCTCCGTCATGGTGAGGATCAGCTGGAGGTCGGGGAGCTGCTGCTCGAGCTCGTGCAGCTCGTCGAGGAAGGCCGTCGATTCGCGGTCGCGATTCGAGTAGACGAGCGTGACGCGATGGGGGAGACCCTCTTCGCGGATGTAGAGGAGCATGCTCCGAAAGACGGTGATGCCGATCCCTCCG
>Ga0190275_10002022_pt1 | contig 14788 bp, 18 predicted proteins | sample Popmic550T_FD_133745 | JGI IMG/M metagenome (GOLD analysis project Ga0190275, IMG submission 133745) | Populus adjacent soil microbial communities from riparian zone of Yellowstone River, Montana, USA - 550 T | ecosystem: Environmental > Terrestrial > Soil > Riparian zone > Trees stand | place... | reverse complement strand
GTGACGGGATGGGGTGAAGCCCACCCGTTGCAACGGGTGGGCTTTCAGCCCGGCGTGTTATTCCCGGACCGGGAACAGGTGTCCCCAGCCAAGCAGGTGGGAGTCGGGCGGCAGCGGATCGACCGGCCGCAGCACGCCGGCCATCACCAGCGTGCCGGCGTGGAAGAAGCAGGCGTCGGCGTCGGACGTGCTGCCGGGGTAGTGGCCGAAGCCGCCGTCCGGGTTGCGGCACTTCAGCGCCCACGCCGCCGCCTTCGCCAGCGCCGCGCGGGCCGCCGGGCGGTCCTTGCCGAGTTGCCGCACGACGAACACGGCGTCGAACGTGGCGTGGCGGTCGCGGGCCGGCGGGTTGAGCATCCAGCTGCCGTCCGGCTTCTGGTCGCGCAGCACGCGGGCCAGCATCGCCTCGCCGCGCGGCACCTCCTCGCCGATCAGCCAGTAGTAGTGGGCGGCGTGGAACGTCGCGGCGACGTGGTCGTGCAGGTAGCCGTCGGCGTCCTGTTCCATGATCGCCTTGATCTTCTTGTCGGCCTCCGGCGGGATGGCCTTGCCGCTGGCGAGGTACGCGAGCGGGAAGAAGCTCGTCATGTAAGCCGGCAACTCCTTGTAGTCGGCCTTCAGGACGGAGTCGAAGACGGGGAGCGGGTCGCGGCGCGGCTTCGTGTCCAGCGCCTTGAGGGCCATCAGCGCCATCGTCGTGTTGTAGGCGCGGCCGGCGGGCGAATCCGGGCTCACGGTGCCGGCGACGTTGGCGAACGAGCCGTCGTCGCGCTGGCGGCTCAGGAGGAACTCGCGCGTCTTGGCCTCGTCGGGGAACTTCCAGCCGAAGGTCTTGTGAAGGACGACCGCGTAGGCGACCGGGGCGAGGTCGCTGAACGCGCTGTCGGACATGCCCTCGTAGGCGGGGTCGGTGCCGGGGCGGAAGCTGCCGTCGGGCTTGGCGGTTTTGGCGAAGAAGCCGCGGAGGTCGGCGAGGGTGTCGGCGGGCTCGGCGGCCGGGGCCGGGATCGCGGCGACGAGTGCGGCGAGGAGGAAGGCGGTGCGCATGGCCCCACGCTACACGGCCGCCGGGGCGGGGGCAAGCGGCTGGCGCGGGTGGTCTAGTTGTCGTTCAAGCCGAACGGCTGTCGCGTGTGCAGCCGCAGCTTCCACGTGCGCTCGACGCGGATCACGTCGTCGGCGGGCATGTCCGGCGACACCCGTTGCAGGATCGAGAACCGGAACGTCTTCGGGTCGCGGGTGCGGAGGAGGACGTTCCCCCCGTGTCCGGTCGCCGCGTACCCCAGCCAGCGGCCCATGATGTTGTCCTCGCCGTAGGCCGAGCCCACGTAGCCCCGGCAGTCGGAGGTGTCGAAGATGTAGTAGACGCCGCGCCACTGCCCGATCACGGTTTGCAAGCGGGCCGGGAGAACGCGGAGCTCGTCCCACGTCAGCGCGAGTTCGTCCCACGGCTTCTTTTGGTCGTCGAGCGCGTTGTCCTCACGGATCGCGAGCACGGGCATCTCGTTGCGGTGTGCGCGCCGCCACCACACGATCGGCGGCGGCGGCCAGCCGACGATCAATCGACCCTTCCACTCCGCGTACAAGGCCGTGAGAGAGAGGTCGAACCATAGCACCGTCGGGCGGGGGACGGTTCCGCTAAAGCCGCTCATCCCGAAACCTGTCAGTTCGACGTTTTCCGGCAGGGCGGCGCACTCGGCGTACGCCATCGACTTCCAGCCCACGACCTCGTAGAGCCCGACGAACAGCGCCCGGTCCGGCCCCCGGGCGATGAACGAGGCGACGTACTTCGCCTTCTGCATCGCGCGCTCGAGCTTCTCGGGCTGCGACTGCTGGAACGCGTTGAACAGGTCCGGTCGCTGCTGGGCGAGCCACGGGAAGACACGGTTGAGCTTTGCTTCCGGCGGGCGGTGGCGGAAGACAAGAACCTGTTCCGGGTCGAGTCCCTTGCCCTTGAGGAGATCGTTGAGTGTCATCCACAGGCCCACGGATCAGGGGAAACGACGGCAGTGTGCGTGGCCCCACGCTACACGGGCGCGCGGGCGGGGGCAACAGGCGAGCCGGGCGTGTTGGCTGTTGCCCCCGCCGCCCCGCTGTGCGATAATCCCCCTTGCCTACCCCCCGGGGACTCTCCCCTTGCCCCGCTTCCTGGTCGCATCCGCCGTGCTCGCCCTCGTCGCCGCGCAACCGGCCGACGACGCGCGCACCCTCAAGGGCCACACCGGCTGGGTCGCGGGCGTCGCCTTCTCGCCCGACGGCAAGCGCCTCGCCACCGCCAGCGCCGACAAGACCGTGAAGCTCTGGGACGCCGACACCGGCCGCGAACTCGACACGCTGTTGGGGCACACGGATACCGTTTCCGCCGTGGCGTGGTCGCCCGACGGCAAGACGCTCGCCACCGCGAGCTTCGACCACACCGCGAAGCTGTGGGACACCACGACCCGCGAGCTGCGCCGCTCCCTCATCGGCCACAAGGGCGTGGTGATGACCGTGGCCGTGTCGCCCGACGGGAAGACCGTCGCCACCGGGAGCATCGACGCGACCGTCCGCCTCTGGGACGCCGCGAGCGGGAAAGAAACGGCGAAGCTGGACGGGCACAAGTCGTGGGTGAACGCCGTCGCCTTCACCCCGGACGGGAAGCGGCTGCTGTCCGCGAGCTCGGACAACACCCTCCGTACATGGGACGTCACCGCCGACAGCCGGCCGGGTCGCTCCTACCACCTGAAGGCCGCGGAGTTGCGGTCGCTGGCCGTGTCGCCCGACGGGAAATGGATCGCCGTCGGCACACGCTACGGCATCGTCCGCGTCCTGGAGGCGGACACGAACCGGGCACTCTCCTCCCTCAAGGGCCACGCCGGTGACGTATGGGCGGTCGCGTTCTCGGCCGACGGCCGCACCCTCGCCAGCGGCGACGGCGACTGGAACCGCCCCGGCGACGTCCGCCTCTGGAACACCGCCGACTGGACCGAGCGCGCCGCCCTCCGCACCACCGGCGAGGTGCTGGCGCTGGCCTTCGACCCGACCCGCCCCCGCCTCGCCGCCGGCAGCTGGGACAAGACCGTGAAAGTGTGGACCCTCCCCCGATGACACGCCTCGTCGCACTCGCCCTGCTCCTCGTCCCCGCCGCGGCGCGGGCCGACGACGCGCCGTCCTACGACCGGCACGTCGCGGCGCTGTTCAGCCGGCTCGGGTGCAACGGCGGTACCTGTCACGGGGCGGTGCGCGGGCAGAACGGGTTCCGCCTGTCGCTGTTCGGCGCCGACCCCGCCGGCGACCGCGAGCGGTTGTTGCGCGAGTTCGGCGGCCGGCGGCTGAACGTCGCCGACCCCGCGGCCAGCCTCCTGCTCCGCAAGGCGACCGGCGAGGCCGAGCACGGCGGCGGCGTCCGCCTGCGGCCCGGCAGCGCCGAGTACGACGTGCTGCGCCGCTGGATCGCCGCCGGCGCCCCCGCGGACGCGCCATCGCGGGTGACCGCGCTGCGGGTCACGCCGGCCGAACACGTTGCGAAGCCCGGCGACGATTACGCCCTGAAGGTGCAGGCGACGTTCGCCGACGGCCGCACCGAGGACGTGACGGCGTACTGCTCGTTCGAGTCGCAGGACCGGGCCGCCGCGACCGTGGACGCCGCCGGCCGCGTGACCGCGAAGTCCGCCGGCGAGGCGGCGCTGGTCGTGCGCTACCGCGCGGAACCGGCGCTGGCACGCGTGCTGGTCCCGCGGCCGGCGGCGGGGCCGTTCCCCGACGTGCCGGCGAACAACTTCATCGACACGCACGTCCTCGCCCGGCTGCGGCAGCTGAACCTCCCGCCCGCCGACCTCGCGGACGACGCCACGTTCCTCCGCCGCGCCCACCTCGACGTGACCGGCGAGCTGCCGACGCCCGACGAGGTGCGCGCCTTCCTCGCGGACACCGCGGCCGACAAGCGCGCGAAGAAGATCGACGAGCTGTTGCGCCGCCCCGGCCACGCCGCGCTGTGGACCCTGCGCTTCTGCGATCTGCTGAAGGCCGCCGACTTCGGCGTCTACGCCGATGCCCTGACGCTGGAGGCCGACGCCCCGCGCTTCCAGGCGTGGGTGCGGGCGCGGCTGGAGGCGAATACGCCGTACGACGTGTTCGTCGAGCGCGTCCTGACGGCGACGAGCCGCGACGGGCGCACGGCCGCGGAGTACGCCGCGGAGGTGGAGGCGCTGTTCGAGGGGTATCGCCCCGGCCGGCCGGACCTGGAGCTGTACCGCAACCGCCGCACGCTCGACCTGTACTGGCAGCGCCGCGGGGCGGACGGCGTCGGCGGGGCGATGCAGGTGGCGCACAGCTTCCTCGGCCTGCGGCTGGAGTGCGCCCAGTGCCACCGCCACCCGCACGACGTGTGGCAGCAGGACGACCTGCTCCAGTTCGCCAACTTCTTCACCCGCGTCCGTAAGGTCGGCTTCCAGGGCGGCAACGAGAAATTGTTCCCCGACACCGCCGAGCAGCAGAAGCGCTACGACGCCGAGGGGAAGCGCCTCGAGGCGGTCGCGAAGCAGCGCAAGGAGGGCGACGGCAAGCGGCTCGACGAGCTGGCGAAGGCCGCGAAGGCCGACCTCGACAAGCTCGGCAAGCGGCCGGCGGACGTGCTGGCGAATCACAAGGCCGTGATGGCGATGGCCGACGACTTCCGCCGCGAGACGCAGGAGCTGGAGAAGAAGGCGAAGCGCATGCCGGAGGTGGCGCGGCGGCTGATGCACGCCGAGGTGCGGCTGCTGCCGACAGCGAAGGCCGCGTCGGTAACCAGCCCGCTCGGCACCCGCGAGGCGGCGGGGCTGCGCCTGCCGGGGGCGGCGGAGGTGCTGGAACTGCCGGCCGACGCCGACCCGCGCGCGGCGGTGGTGGCGTGGATGCGGCGGCCGGACAACCCGTACTTCGCGCGGGCGATCGTGAACCGCGTCTGGGCGCACTACTTCGGCCGCGGGCTGGTGGACCCGCCGGACAACCTGTCGGCGTTCAACCCCGCCACCCACCCCGCGCTGCTGAAGGAGCTGTGCGACGGGTTCGTCGCCAACAAGTACGACCTGCGCTGGCTCCACCGCACGATCCTGCTGAGCCGCACCTACCAGCAGTCGAGCACGCCGCGGCCGGAAGCCTCGGCCGACCGGGCGAACTACGCGGCGTTCCCGCTGCGGCGGCTGCCGGCCGAGGTGTTCCTGGACGCGCTGAGCGCCGCGACCGGCGTGGCCGAGAAGATGGACATGCAGTTCCACCACTGGCCGGCCGACATGAAGACGGTGGAGGTTCCCTTCGCGCCGCGGAACCCGTTCGTGGTGTTCGTGCTGGAGCAGTACGGCCGGCCGACGCGGAACGCGGCGGTGCAGTGCGACTGCGAGCGCGACGGCGGGGCGTCGGTGCTGCAGGTGCTGACGCTGGCGAACCACCCGCAGGTGTGGCTGAAGATCCGCGACCCGAACGGCCGGGTGGCGAAGCTGGCGAAGGCGCCGGTCGCGGACAAGGTCGAGGAGCTGTTCCTGGCGGTGCTGGGCCGGTTGCCGTCGGCCGCGGAGCGGGCGGCGTGCGCGGAGTACGTGCGGACGGCGCCGACGCCCGAGGCCGGCCTGCACGGCGTGCTGTGGGGGCTGCTGAACACGCGGGAGTTCGTGCTACAGCACTGATAACATTCGCAATCAAGCCATTGGTGGGTAATGGAATGTGTGCTTGACTGGAGAGGTCCGTACTCCTTTGTTCCGGTTGAAGGTACTCCGTGTCTTTTTGACGCGGACGATGAAGCGACTCGAAGCCCAGGTGTTTACCTCTGGACGGTTCCCTACCAGGGTAACGACCCCGAGTTCCTCAGTGGCTACTTTACCTATTATGTGGGCAAGACAGACACACAACTAAGACATCGGCTGAAAACTGAGCGAGGTCGCTTTTACAAGGGGTTGGAGCCGTTGCCCGATTGGGACCAACGATTTCAAGGCGTTCGCCACTACCATTATGAACCGAAAGGCTGTCGCACTGCCAATGCGCCTGATTTTATTGGTCGGCGCGCGCAGTTGGAGCCGCTGGTTCACGAGACTGTTTCGTCGCTTCGAGTCTTCATTGCACCGGTTCACGCGGACCGTAGTGTGCTGAAGCGGATCGAGGCTGGCTTACTTTGGGGGCTGTGGAATGCAAGTGACTTGCATCAGGAGTTCATCTCCAACCACGCTTGGCCCAAATTGCCGAAGAACTCACTGACGATCCGTATGATTTGGCCTGCTCACGTTTGCGGTCTTGGCTCTGCGCTCGATGTTTAGTTGTCCGGCACGCCAACCTATGCAGAGGCTCTCATGGCTACGGACTCTCATTCCCGCCGCGACTTCCTCCGGGCCGGCGGGCTCGGCCTGTGCGGCGTCGGCGCGCTCGACGTGCTCCGCGCCCGCGCCGCCCCCGGCGCCGCCCCCCGCGCCCGGCAGATGATCGTCTGTTGGCTCGGTGGCGGACCCCCGCACACCGACATGTTCGATATGAAGCCCGACTCCCCCGAGGAGTACCGCGGCCTCTGGCGGCCCATCCCGTCGAACGTCGTCGGCCTCCAGGTCGGCGAGCTGCTGCCACGGCTCGCGCAGCGCGCCGACCGGTACACCGTCATTCGGTCGGTCAGCACGCTGAACAAGCCGGGCGACCACAGCCAGGCGCCGCTCTACTGGCTCACCGGCAACCCGCGCCTCACCACCGGGTCCGACGAGTACCCGATGTACGGCAGCGTCGTGCAGCGGCTCCGCCCCGGACCTGCCGACCTCCCCACCCACGCCGTCCTGGGCGAAGTCGACGTCCACACCCACAACGCGCTGGCGCGGTCGTTCCTCGGGCCGGCGCACGCCCCGCTCGTGTTCGACCCGATGAAGGACAAGGACTCCGTTACGCGGATGCTCACCCCCGAGCTGGAGGTGCCGGCGCTCGACCGCAACGCCGACCTCCTCCGCGCCCTCGACACGCGGCTGCGGCAGAACGACCGCGCCGACGAACTCATCGCCGGCCTCGACCAGTACCAGCAGACGGCGTTCAACCTGCTGCGCTCGCCTAAGCTGCGGCAGGCGCTCGACCTGTCGAAGGAGCCGGCGCGGTCGGTCGACCGCTACCGGGTGAAGCCGAAGCAGACGCGCTACCCGGCCGGCGACCCGCTCCACTTCCTGCTGGCGCGGCGGCTCATCGAGGCGGGCGTGCCGGTGGTCCACTTCAACCTCGGCTACTGGGACTGGCACGGCGACAACTTTACCGCCGGCCGCCAGCAGATGCCCATGTTCGACGCCGGCCTGTCGGCGCTGCTCGACGACCTGGAGGTGCGCGGCCTGCTGGACAGCACGATCGTGCTCGCGCTGGGCGAGATGGGGCGGAAGCCGAAGATCGACAACCCGAAGGCGGCGGGCGCCGGCCGCGACCACTGGGACTACGCGCAGTTCGTGCTGGCGGCCGGCGGCGGGTTCAAGGGCGGGTGCGTGGTCGGCGCCACCGACCGCCTCGGCGAGCGCGTGACCGACAAGTTCTACAAGGTCGAGAGCTTCGGCCGGACGCTGTACCACCTGCTCGGCATCGACCCCGACACGGTGGTGACGACGCCGGCCAACCGGCCCGTGAAGTTGGTTGTGGAGGATGCGCCCCTGATCCGCGAGGCGATTCTCTGACGCCGCTCGCGGCGATGCACCGCGGTGCATCGCCGCGAGCGGCGGAGAATCGGTCACTCCTTCCGCGCCCGCGCCGCATCCACCGCCGTCATCGCCCCGTACCCCTCCGGCCACCGCGACTCCACCTCGACCGCCCCCACGTACTCGGCCGCGCCCAGCGTCATCCGCCAGTCGGTCGCGGCCCGGCCGTCGCGGTCCACGTACACCTTCACCAGGTACTTCCCCGCCGGCAGCGCCGCCTTCCCCTTACTCCAAGCCTTCTCCCGCTCCGACCCCGGGGCCGCCAGTAGCGTCAGCGTGTGCTGCCACGCCTTCCCCTTGCCCCACACCACGCGGTCTGACGTGGCGACCGGCGCCGCCTCCCACCGCTTCGCCGCCGCGTCCCAGGCGTGCACGTCGGCCTGCAACAGCTTGTCGCCCCAGTCCGGCGGCGTGTTCGTGATCTTCAGCCACGCCTCCGAGCCGAACCGCCGCACGCCGTCCGCCGGCGGTAGGTCGTCGGCCTTCGCGTACTTCCCGGCGCGGATCGCCGCCGCGTCCTCGATCCAGTTCCGGAACGCGCGGTAGCCCTGGTCCCCCTTCACGAACTTGATGCCGCCGCCGTGCTTCACCACCCCCAGCGGCTTGCGCAGCAGCAGGCTGTTCTCGGGGTTGGCGAAGTCGATCAACTCGCTCCGCAGGAGGTAGTTCATGGTGGCCTCGGGGCCGCCGCGCTTGAACCACGCCACGCGCGCGCCGTGCTCCTTCACCAGCTTGTCGCACGCCGGGTTCCCCTCGGTGTGGCAGTTCATGCACCGGAACCGCATCGCCCACACGTTCGACGCGAACGACTCCGCCACCCGGTCGGCGCGGGCGTGTCGCACCACCTCGACCGGCCGCAGCGTCAGCGCCGGCGCCTTGGCCTTCGCGGCCTTCAGCGCCGGGTCGTCGGCGCACGCCTTGATCCACGCCGAGAACGCCGCGTACTCGGCGTCGCGGACGCCGGCCGGGATGAGCTTCGCCCCGGGGTCGGCCTTGCCGCGGCCGATGAGCTTGAGGATGCGCGAGTCGTCGGGCCGGTCGAGGTCGATGAGCCCCTGGTCGCGGAGGGCGAGGAACGTGTCGCGCGAGTTCGGCAGGATGTAGTCCTTCAGGTCCACGGCCGCGAGGTGGCACTGCACGCAGCTGCTCGGGTTCGGCGACTTGAAGATCGGCAGCAGCCGCTGCTCGAACACTTTGACCGGGTCGTCGGCGCGGGCGGCGGGGGCGACGGCGAGCAACACGAGGGCGGCGAGCACGCGCACCATCACGACACCTCCGGGGCGGAGCCCACCCGTGGCAACGGGTGGGCATTCAGGCCCTACTCTATTCCCCACCCCCACCGGAGGCCGGGCCGTGCAGACCATCCGCCGCGAGTTGGCGAAGAAGTACGCGTTCGACTGGCGCGACGAGCCGCTGCTGCGCGTCGCGCCCGGCGAGCCGTTCGCGGTCGAGACGTTCGACGCCAGCACCGGCTACTTCAAGACCCCCGCCGACCACGCCATCCCCGCCAAGCGCCCCGGGTTCGACCGCTTCCCGCCGATGGTGAACCCTATCGCCGGCCCGGTGTTCCTGGAGGGCGCCGAGCGCGGCGACGTGCTCGCCATCAGCATCGACGAGATCGAGGTGGCGGCGTACTCGTGGACGGCCGCCGGCCCGCGCCGCGGCCCCCTCGGCGAGTCGACGCGCTGGCCCGAGCTGTCCGGCGGGTACACCACGAAAATCTTCAAGCACACGCCCGGCCCGAGCGGCACGACCACCGACGGCACGTTGCACTTCAGCGACAAGATCAGCTGGCCGATCACGCCGTTCGTGGGGACGATCGGCGTCGCCCCGGACCGCGAGGTGACGACCAGCAACGACGGCCAGGGGCCGTGGGGCGGCAATCTCGACATCCGCGACGTGGCCCCGGGCAACCGCATCCTGCTGCCGGTGTTCCACCCCGGGGCGCTGCTGTACCTCGGCGACGTTCACGCCAGCCAGGGCGACACCGAGTTCACCGGCACGGCCGCCGAGACGATGGCGACGGTGCGGCTACGGCTCGACATCATCAAGCAGAAGCGGATCCCGTGGATGCGGATCGAGAAGCCGGGGTCGGTGGTGTCGGTGTGCGCGGAGCGGCCGCTGGAGGGGGCGGTAGAGGCGGCGACGGTGAACCTGATGGACTGGCTGATCACGGAGCACGGCTACACGCCGACCGACGCGTACTGCCTGGTGACGACGTGCCCGGACTTTCGGATCAACGTGTACCAGATGTGCAAGCTCGGGAAACTCGCATACGTCGCGGGGGCCGAATTGCCCAAAAAGTACTTGTAAAACCCGATTCTCGAAATTCTGGCAACGGTGCTTGTACGCTACGTCCTGTACGTTATCCTGAAGGGGGGGCACGAACAGGAGGGGCGTCATGCCACGGGCACCGTCGATCAGCTACTGGCCGACCCGCAAGGGCGGCGGCTACTTCTGCGTCCGCAAGGGCGAGCGTTTCGAGCTGGCGTTGGGGCCGGACGACCAGCCGACCGGCCCGACGTACCGGAAGGCCCAGGACCGCTTCCAGGCGATCATGGAGGGCAAGGAGCGGGAGGAAGCGCAGGCGGAGCAGCGGCGGCTGAATCCCGGCCGGGCAACCGTACGCGAGGTGCTCGATGCGTACCTGAAGCACATCACCAAAACGAAGACGCCGGGCACGGTCGAAATCCGGCTCCGTTCGTTCGTGCCGTTCACCAACCACCCGGTGAAGGGCGGGCTGCTCGGGGAGCGATTCGTCGCGGACCTGACGCACCAGGACGTGTACGCCTTCCTCGAAGACATGGAGACGGTCCCGAAGGCGCAGGTCCGCAAGAAGGTCCAGAAGGGCCGCAAGCCGACCACCTGGGGCCTCGGGTCGCAGCGGAACTTCATGCAGGGCGTCCTGGCGGCGTTCAACTGGGCGGTCACCGGGAAGATGCTGCCGGAGAACCCGCTCGCGGGGATCGAGAAGCCGGGGTCCGTCTCTCGCGGGGCCGAGGCGTTGCTCGGAACAAACGCGGCCGAGATCGAAGCGGCCCACGCCCGCATCCTCTCCGTGTCCCGCGCCCACTGGCACCCCTTCATCCAAGCCCTCAAGGAAACCGGGGCCAGGCCGGGCGAACTCGGAGCAGCGACTGCCGCCGACTTCGACGAGAAGATCGGAGGGTTCGTCTTCCGCAAGGAGATGTCCCGCCGCAGCGACCGCTTCGCCCACAAGAACGCGAAGCACAGGGACCGCGTCATCATGCTCACCGGCAAGACGCTGGCGACGGTGAAGGAGCTGGTGGCGCTCCACCCGACCGGGCCGCTGTTCCGCCGCGTGAACGGCAAGGGGTTCGGGAAGGTGACCGTCGTCGATCGCTTCATAAAGCTGCGGAAGCGGCTGAACATGCCGGGCCTGACGGCGTACAGCTACCGCCACACCTGGGCGACCGAGATGCTGAAGGCGGGGATGGACGTGGACACCCTGGCCTCGCTCATGGGCAACAGTGCTGCCGTCATCCGACAGCACTACAGCCACCTGCTCGCGGACAGGCAGGGCCTCCGCGAGAAGCTGGAACGGTTCACGGGGGCTTCAGGAAGCTGAACTGGTTGCCGCTCGGCTTCGGGGCGAGCTTCGAGTCCGGCTCCTCCCCACCCCGCTCCGTGAGGCGCAGGAAGGCCGCGAGCTGCTCTTCTGAGACCCGGATGCCGCCTTGGCCCTTCCCGAGCCGGTGGTGCTTCAGGCGGCCATCAGAAACGGCCCCATACACGAAGCTGTCCGAGACGTTCAGCCTCCGGGCCACGTCCTCGACGGTCATCATCTCGGGATTGTTTTTGGCAGGCCATTCGGGGGGATGGTGGGGCATGCGGCACCTCGAAGGAAGAAGCCCCTCCTGGGCGTTGGTTGTTCAGTTCGCGTTCGGCTTCTCCGCCTGCTTGAGCACTGCCCGCGCGCCCTCGCGGAACGAGCGGCAGACGACGAAGGTGACGAAGCCCTCGATCCGGTGGTAGAACTCGTCCGGATCGGTCTCCATCAGCCGCACGTGCTCGAACATGAACTCGTGCAGGCTCTGGAGCATCGGGTACAGGATGGGCGGGGTCATGCGTCTCCTGCCTCAATGAAGAAGCAAGGCCCTCCGTGGCGTTGGAACATCACCGGCGTGCACACCGGCATCACGCTCCTGCACGTCGTCACCGTCACCCGGCTGATGCCGCCGGGCGGGGGACGGACAGCTGCTTGACGGCGGGCTTCTCGTTCAGCTCCGGGCTGATCTCGAACGCCAGCTTGGCGATCTCGTCGAAGTAGTGGACGGTGATCTCCGCCTCGTCCACCGTCACCCGCTTGATCCGCCAGCCGCCCCGGCCGTGGTGCTGCCGGAGCCAGCCCTCGATCTTCTCCATCGTCGCCTTGTCGATCTCGCCGATCTTGAAGACAATCTTCGCGGTCGCCATCGGGGTTCTCCTACCGACCTGGCGCGTTCGGGCCGGATCGGTTCAGTTAGGGGGTGGAGGACAACATCATGCCCAAGGTCTACCTGAACATCTTCGCGGACGGCGGGTGCCTGCTCGAACCCGAGGCCGCCGGCGATCAGAGCATCGAACTCGACCTGGACGAGCAGACGGCGAACACGCTTCACCATCTGCTCTCGCTCGACAGCTTTAACGTCGCTGCTGCGGCTGGCCGGCTGGCCTGGGTCTCGATCCAGCTCGGCCACAAGCAGAGCCGTCGTCTCACGGCGTGATGCGGATCACGCCTTCGCCCGGCGGGGTGGACTTCTTCGCCCCGCCCGCGCGCACCTTCATCGTCTTGACCATGCACTTCGGGCAGAGGGCCGAGTCCGGCGGGAAGGCCCCGATCTGGCAGTCCACGATCAGGGCCTCGCCCACGCGGTCGCACTGGATGCACTCCCCGTCCTTCGTGTAGCCCTTCGCCTTGATGCTCTTGTCGGTCGTCATCGTTGCGCTCCAGCAGGGGTTGGGGTCTCGTAAAACTCCTGGAATTCCAGGAGCTTGGTCACTTCGGCACCTTCCTGGGGTGCCTCAGCCCGGCCGTCAGTCCGCTCCTCAGCGTCGCGAGGATCTCCCGCTCGCCGAGGCCGCCCGGCCCCTTGTCTCCGTGTTGGCATCCGCAGGCCATTGGTGTCTCCGGAAAGTGTGAGACGGAAAGATCGCGCCCTCCGTGGCGTTACCGCCGCCCGTCCTGGACGGCGGGTTGGCACCTACTTCGCGACGGCCGCGACGAGCGCGATGAGGCCAACGACGGCGGCGACGGCGCCGACGCCGAGGGCGATCAGCCCGCTCTCGCGCGGGCCGCCGGGCGAGCCGCCGGACGGGCCGGCGGAGCTGGACGACGGGGTGCCGGTCTGGGTCCGGCTCGACTTGTGGTAGTTCACGTCCCAGTTGGCCACGGTCGGTCTCCGGTCAGGGGTTGGGGAAGGTGCCCGTGCGCGCTGCACGGGCGGGGGGTTTGCTACTCCTTCGAGATGGACTCGCAGACGGCCTGCGTGGCTCCGCCGGCGACGAAGAAGCCGATGATGGCCCCGATCGGGCCGCCGACCGCGAACCCCGTCGCGGCGCCGGCGAGGCCGCCGAGGATCGCCGGCCCGCCGCAGGCGTCGTCCTTGCACTTGCCGCAGGTGCCGCCGCACGAGCAGGACTTCGGCTCCGGCTTGTACGTCGGGCACGGCGGGCACGGGTCGCAGGGCTTCACCACGCGGGTGGCCTTGCGGTAGTTGACGTCGAACTCGGCCATGCTCAGTTCCTCGTGTGGGTGAGGGACGGGCGGGAGTAACGCGGGAGCGCCTGCGCCTCCGCGGCGGCCTGGAGCGCCTGGTGGACGTGGACGACGTCGGGCTGGTAGCACCGCGTCATGCCGGCGATGGCTTTCGGGATGGCGGCCGCGATGGCCGGCGCCTCCTCGGCGGAGCAGGTCACCCGGAGGTGCCACTCCTCCACCGTCTCGGTGATGCTGTGGCGGTCCATTGCTGGACTTCGTCTGGGCGACCTCGTCGAAGATGAAACTCGGATCCCCGTCGAGCGTTCTCGGTGTCAGCGCGTTCTTCACCGCGAACGCGAGCGCTTCGTCGACCATCGTTCCCGGTGGGTCGAGCCACACCTGGGCCGGGCGGTGCCGCAGCAGCATCGCCGGGGCATTGTCTAACAAGCAACTCTCTGACTTTCCTTGTCGCGTTGTCCCGATCCGGAGCACATGCCTGATCTGCGGTCCCATCGTGCTTTGGGGGTCAGGCTTCTCGCCAAGTCCAGGGCTTAAAGCAGGTCGCCGACCAAGCCAACTTGTCAGGCGATCCTGCGCAGCCTCTCGAACATCTGGTCGAGCAGTTGGTTGACGAGAGCCTCCTGCTCCTCGGGGGCGAGCAGCGGGTTCGCCCGCACCCGCGCGATCCGCTTCTGGTACTCGTCTTCGACGAAGGCCATCTTCTCCGCCCGACCCTCGGGACTGCGGGCGTGTTCCAGTCGCTCGAACTCCTCCTGCTCCTCCTGCTCCTTGGTGAGCCGCTCGGCTTCTTCCTTGTCCTTCTTGGCCTGCTCCTCCTGGGCACGCTGCTGCTCGTACTCCCGACGCGCGACCTCGCCCTGGGCCTTCAGCCGAGCGAGCCCTCGCTGCACCCACCACTCCCGCCCGCTGCCCCACGCGACGCCGGACAAGACGGGGATCAGGATCAGCAGCACCACGACGAAGACGCCGGTCAGCGCGGGCGGGCTGGAGAACATGCCGTACGCGAACAGCAGCACGTCCAGCCCCAGCGCGATCAGCGACGGGACGAAGAGGAAGGACGGCAGCTCAGCCCGCCAGAGAGCGGCCAGGCCCTTGCCGCACAGGATCACGAAATCGATTGCGAAGACGCAGCCCGCGACGACGGCTATGGGTCCGCCGCACGAAGCCACGGCTATGAACCCCACGACGGCACTGCCGCACCAAAACAACATGCGGTCGAAGGGTGTGCCCGCTTGCTCGGCCTGTTCGGCCAGCGCCCGCAAGACTTTCCAGGTCAGGGGCATGGCGGTACCAGACGTGCCGGTATCGGGGGGTAAGCTTCCTGAAGTTCCTGCGGTCCCGTGAGCGGGACATTGACGCCTTCTGTGAGAACCCGCGGCGGAAGCGTCGGCGGCCGGTGATCGAAGTGTAC
>Ga0190275_10002021_pt1 | contig 14789 bp, 11 predicted proteins | sample Popmic550T_FD_133745 | JGI IMG/M metagenome (GOLD analysis project Ga0190275, IMG submission 133745) | Populus adjacent soil microbial communities from riparian zone of Yellowstone River, Montana, USA - 550 T | ecosystem: Environmental > Terrestrial > Soil > Riparian zone > Trees stand | place... | reverse complement strand
CCAGCGCGCCGCAGGGCGTGCTGCATGGCCTTGCGTGCCATGGCTCCATCCGGAAGCGGGGCGGTGGTCTTGTAGGCGTCCTGGGTACTCGCCCACCCGAGGACTCGCGCCAGGGGACGTGCGCCTCGGGCCAGGGCACGCTCCTCGGACTCGACCACGAACATCGCGGCTCCCTCGCCCATGGCGAGCCCGTCCCTGCGCCGGTCGAAGGGCCGGCACGCATCCGGCTCGGCGCGCGGCGAGGGAGCTCCCAGGCGGGACATGCCCCCGAGACCCAGGGGATTCACCATCGAGTCACTCGCGCCGCAGAGCACCCGTGTGGCCGCACCGCGCTCGATGAGGGACGCAGCGTGCGCTACCGCGAGCGTGCCCGCCGCGCACGCAGAGACGTGAGGCACGACGGGCCCGCTCAGGCCGAGCATCCTCACGAGCCCGTCTGCACAAAGATCGATGCGCGAGCGAAAGCGCACCCGTGGCAGAGGAGCCCCCGGCTCGGCCGCCCAATCGATGGCCGCTCGAGCGCCTTCCTTGCGCAGCAGAGGTCCGAAGTCCTCCAGGAAGGCCTGCTCCAGGCCCAGGGCCATCGACAGCCAGGTATCGCTCGAATCCTCCCCGCAGCCCGCCTGGTGCCAGGCCTCCAGCGCAGCAACCCACCCGAACCCAATCTTCCGGTCGCGCAGGGCTCCGGACGACTCCCAGTCCTCCAGGAGGGACTCGGGCATGCGCCCCCCGAGGTACTCCCGAAGCCAGGCCCCATCCGTCCTGAGCACGGGAACCTCCCCGGCGACGCGCGTCGGGAATCCCGAGGCGTCAAAGTGGCGGATGGGCCCCACTGCAGCGCGGCCCTCACCGAGCGCATCCCAGAAAGCGCGCGCCCCCACGCCCAAGGCAGAGACGACACCACAGCCGGTGATGACGGCCCGGCTCACGAAGCCACCTCCCGTGCGAGTCCCACCAGGCCCACGTCGCCATCTGGGCCCATGACGAGCACGGCCGCACGGCGCACCTCGCCGTCCTGCAGCAGGTCCAGCGCTGCCACCGTCGCCAGCGCGGCGGAGGCCGCCAGCGTCTCCCCGAAGAGCGAGGCCGCCTCGAACACGGACTTGGGACGCACCGAGAGGGCCAGCTCCCGGGCGGCGTCTCTGCGCTTCGGCATGGCCATCAGCACCACACACTCGGGGCTCATGGCCAGGAGCGAGCGTCGCGCAGACTCGAGCGCCAGCGCCTGCCCCTGCCGTCCAGAGTGCACCTCGCAGCGCTCCATGAAGCCCAGCGGGGGAGCGTGGCCAGGATCGGCCAACACCAGAAGGGCTGCCCCTTCCCCCGGCACCACGTCCTCCCCTCCCTCTCGGCGCAGCTCCGCCCAGGTCACCGGGTGCAGCGCTGAGTCCGCTCCGCCCCCCAGGGCTACCTCGCACTCACCCGCGGCCACTGCGTGGTGCGCCTCCGCCAACGCAAGCACCGTGCCGGTACCGCGCGAGAAGAGCGCCGCATTCGGGCCTCTCAGGCCCTCACGGATGGCCGCGTGGCAGAGGGTGTAGTTGTTCATGAGCTGGAAGGCGAAGAGCGGATTGCACGCTCCGAGCCCCGCGGTACCGAACCCTCCCAGGTCGAAGCGCCCCTCCGAGAAGCTCGCGTCAAGCATGGCCTCGAGCTCCTCCACCGCACCGCCCGAGGCCCCCACGCCGAGGAAGAACCCCGTCTCCTCTCGCGGGAGTGCCGGGGACTCCAGGAAGAGACTCCGGGCGGCCACGCAGGAGAGGCGTGCGCCCCGGCTCATCAGCTTGAGCTGCCGCGGCTCCACATCCTGCGCGGCGGGCAGCGGGGGCACCTGCGCGGCGAGGAGCCCCCCGAGCGCCTTGCAGGGAGTGGCCGCCGTGTCGCCCGCGCGCACTGCCTTGCCCAGCCCTCGCCAGCCAAGGCCTCGGGCGCTGACGGCGGAGGCGGCGATCACGGCAACGGGCCTCATGCGCGGACCATCACGAGGCTGGTGTTCGCCCCACCAAAGGCGAAGGCGTTGACGAGCGCCGAGCCCACCCGCTTGCTCAGAGCCTTACCCAGCACGTGCGGAAGCTCACAGCGGGGATCCGGGTGGCTCAAGCCCGCGGTCGGGAGCACCTCGTCTCGCTCCAGCGCATGCACTGCACACAGGAATCCCAAGGCCCCCGCTCCCGCGATCCAATGTCCAAGGGCACCTTTCACGGAGCTCACGTGGGCCTCGGCCAGCCTCGCTCCCAGCACCCGCCGGAGTGCCTGAGCCTCCACCTCGTCATTGAGCTGTGTCGAGGTACCGTGCGCCTGCACACAGTCCACGGCCTCGATCCTCGCCTCTCTCAGCGCGGCACGCATGGCCATGGAGGCACCCGCTCCCTCTGGATCGGGCGCGGTGAGGTGCCAGGCATCGAGCGAACGCCCCACCCCCGCTACCGCAGCCACGGCATCGCCCTTCTCCGCTGCGAGGACGACCATGGCCGCCCCCTCCCCCACGACGAAGCCGTCCCGATGCGCATCGAAAGGACAGGACACTCCCCGGGCCGACAGCGCCCCCAGCAACCCAAACCCGGCCAGCATCAGCGGATCCACATCCGCTCCCACGCCGCCGCACAGCGCCACGTCCACCTCACCCCGCCGGATGGCCCGCACGCCCTCTACAATGGCCGCAGCCCCCGAGGAGCAAGCCAGGGACAGCGTCTCACAGGGCCCACGAGCACCCAGCTCCCCCGCCAGCATCGAAGCCACCGCCGCAGGAGATACAGCCGCGGCGTCGATCCTCGGGGCCAGCTCCCGCGCCCGCTGGCCGAAGGCCTCATGGTCGAAGCGCGCGCCCCCTCCTGCCGCCTGAGCCAGCGCCAGCACCGTGGAGAAGCTCGCACGGCCCGACTCGGCTCCGATGAAGATGCCCACGCGCTCGGGCGAGGCCCCGACTCGCGCCCGGCCCCACGCCTCGCGAGCAGCGCGCAGAGCGAACTCCCGCCGGCGATCCTCCGCGCCTTCAGCGACGCCACGAACCGCGGCCGCCACCTGACACGGAAAGCCCTCCACATCGAAGTGCTCCACCCGAGCGATGGCGCTCTCGCCGCGCGCGAGGGCCGCCGCGGTGCTCGTCCAGTCCAACCCGAGGGAGGAGACTGCACCCACACCTCGGACGAAGGCGTCACGCCCCATGCCCGTTTCCTCTGCGTGCCCGGCGCGCGCTCACGGCTCCTCCGCAGATCCGGTGAGCCAGACGTTCAGCACCTCGCGGCGGCGCGCGCGCAGCTTCTCGCTCTTCACCTCGGCGAAGGCGAACGTGAGCTCAGCCTCGGCCGTGAGCTGTCCCTCCACGGTGGCTGTCGCGCGCACCTGGCCCCCCTCCTCGCGAGCGGTGAGGAGGCGCGCCTCCAGCTCCAGCTTGTCGCCCGGGCGCACCATCCTGCGAAACTTCGCCCGGTCCACCATCGTCAACAGCGCGTGGAGATCGTTGCGCCCGCGCTCGCGCATCGTCGCCTCCACCAGCACGCCGCCGAGCTGCGCCAGGGCCTCGACGATGAGCGCTCCCGGCATGATGGGATGGCCCGGAAAGTGGTCGGCGAAGAGGTCGTCCGAGAGCGAGACGCACTTGACGCCATGAGCCACCTCCGATGGCACCAGGCGCGTGATGCGGTCGAGCAGGACGTAGCGCACGAGGACCCCTCCGCGAGCCTGCGCTATAGCACGTGCCGGAAGACTCTGGACAGGCGCAGTCCGGGCTAGCACGATGCCGCGCACCTGCGTCACCCGAGGTGCGCGTGTGGCGTGCTCCGAGTCGCGGCGTCTACGGAGGCCTCCATGGAGTGCACGAGCTGCGCGCCGGTCGACGGAGCCGTTCAGCGGTCGGACAAGCCCCATACCTTCCTGCACCATGAGCCCTCGCAGTGCGAGCGCTGCGAGCAGGCGGTGGAGGCCCGCGTCGTCCTGCGCAAGGGCGAGGTCTGGGCCCTGAAGTTCTGCACCACCTGCGGCCAGACGGAGGCGAAGGTCGCCGACAGCGCCGACGCGTACCTCGAGGCCTGGGTGAAGCGAGGCGAGGTGGCGGACGACACGCGCGACCACCTCTTCAAGCACACCACCTCCACCTGTCCCCAGTGCCTCGCGCTCCTGCAGGCCGAGGTCGTCATCCGCCGGGGCAAGGTCTACTTCAAGAAGAACTGCCGCAAGTGCGGGCCCTCGGAGGCGCTGGTGAGCGAGGACGCGCGCTATTACGTGCGCGCCTATACCTTCGCCCGCGCAGGCACCGAGCCGCTGAAGTTCGCGGCCGAGGTCAAGCACGGCTGTCCCACCGACTGCGGCACCTGCTCGGACCACGAGCAGCACACCTGCCTGCCGATCGTCGAGGTGACGGACCACTGCAACCTCGAGTGCCCCATCTGCATCGTCAACAACCAGTACTCCAACCACATCGCGCTGGAGGGCTTCCAGCGCATCGTGGACCAGATGGTGGAGCGCGAGGGGCAGCTCGAGTCCCTGGCGCTCTCGGGGGGCGAGCCCACCAGCCACCCCCAGATCCTGAAGCTGCTGGAGATCGCGAACCGGCCGGAGATCGGCCGTGTGGTGCTCATCACCAACGGCCTGCGCCTGGGCCGGGATCGCACCTTTGCCGAGGCCGTGAAGGCCAGCGGCGCCTACGTGGGCCTGCAGCTCGACGGCTTCACCGCCGACACGCACGAGAAGATCCGCGGGCGCGATCTCTCCAAGGACAAGCAGGCGGCGCTGCGGATGCTGGAGGAGCTGAGCATCCCCACGCAGATCATCTTCGTGGCCACGCGCGGGGTGAACGAGCACCAGATCGGCCAGGCGGTGCAGCTGCTGATGGAGAAGGACTTCGTCCTCTCGCTCAACTTTCAGCCAGCGGCCTTCACGGGCTTCGGCGGTGGCTCCTTCAAGCACGATCCGATGGATCGGCTCACCATCCCCGGCGTCATCCAGCGCATCGAGGAGCAGACGGGCGGCAAGCTGAAGGTGAGCGACTTCGCCCCACTGCCGTGCTCGCATCCCCAGTGCGTCTCGCTCACCTACCTGCTGAAGCTGAACGACGGCTCGTACATGCCCTTCGGACGCTTCGTGGACTTCCAGCGCCACGGGACGCTGCTGAAGTCGTCGGCCACGCTGGGGGCCTCACCGGAGATCCATGACGCGCTGGAGGAGGTCATCCACGACGTCTTCGCCCGGCAGGACGAGGTGGAGCGGGGCACGGACATCCTCAAGGCGCTGCGGCGCTCGCTGGACGTGATGTTCCCGGACCGCAAGCTGACCAACAAGGAGTCCGTGCTCATCGGCGAGCAGCAGGCCAAGAGCATCTTCCTCCACCACTACATGGACCGGCACGACTTCGACCTGGAGCGGCTGCGCAAGTGCTGCCACCACTACCCGCAGGTGGATGGCCGCGTCATGCCGGCGTGCGGCTTCAACATGTTCCACCGCGGCGCCGCCAAGGGTCCCAAGACGGAGATCGCCTCCTGGGGCAAGAAGCCGTGGACGACGAACCCGCCCGTCAACGCGGCAGGCCCCGCTTCCTTCAAGCTGCCGGTGCTCAAGTGAAGCTCCTGGAGGGCCGCACGGCGCTCGTCACCGGCGGCTCGCGCGGGCTGGGGCGAGCCCTCTGCCTCACGCTGGCGCGCGAGGGTGCCAACGTGGCCTTCTGCTATTCGCGCTCCGAGGAGCACGCCGCGGAGACGCTCGCCCGCATCCAGGAGCAGGGCGTCCGCGGCTGGTCCTTCAAGGTGAACGTGCTGGACAAGCCGGGGGTGCAGAAGATGGTGCGCGCCCTCGAGCAGGAGGCGGGGGGCCTCGACATCCTCGTGAACAATGCGGGCGTGGGCCAGGTGGTGCCGCTGGCGCTCATGGAGGAGGAGGACTGGGACCGCGTGATGAACACGAACGTCAAGGGCGCGTTCCTCGTCACCCAGGCGGCGATCCGCGGGATGATCCACCGCAAGCGCGGTCGCATCCTCAACATCAGCTCGCTGGCCGGCGTGAAGATGATGCAGGCCCCCGTGCACTACTGCGCGGCGAAGGCTGCCCTCAAAGGCTTCACCGAGGCGCTGGCCAAGGAGCTCGGGCGCTACGGCGTCACGGTGAACTGCCTGGCCCCCGGAGTCCTCGAGGAGGGCGTCTCCGGCAACCTGCCTCAGCCGCGCCTCGAGGAGTACCTGCGCAACTGCGCCCTCGGGCGCGTGGGCACGCTGGCCGAGGCGGCCGAAGTGGCGGCCTTCCTCGTCTCGGATCGCAACAGCTACATGAACGGAGCCACACTCGTCCTGGATGGGGCGGTGTGAGGAGGGGGCCACATGCCGGATGGATCCGTTGTCGCGGAGCGGCTGCTGCATGAGACGACCAGCCTGTGCCGGGACTGCAAGAACGCGGTGCCCGCGCAGGTGGTGGCCGTCGGCAACGAGGTGCACATGCGCAAGCAGTGCACGGCGCACGGCCCCCAGTCCGTGATGCTCTCGGACGACGCGGCCTGGTACGAGCGCACGCGCGCCATCGCCACGCCGCCCGCGCCCCCGGTGGCTCGCAAGCAGGTCGAGCATGGCTGCCCGTTCGACTGCGGCGCCTGCTCCACCCACGAGCAAAAAGTCCGGCTGCCGGTGGTGACCATCACCAGCGCCTGCAACCTCAACTGCCCCATCTGCTACGTGCACAACAAGAACGAGGGCGCATTCCACATGACCCTCGAGTACTTCGACCGGATCCTCGGTCACCTCGTGAAGGACCACGGCGGCGAGCTGGATCTCATCAACTTCACGGGCGGCGAGCCCACCGTGCACCCGCACTTCCTCGACTTCATCGAGCACGCGCACAAGGCCGGGGCGCACCGCGTCACGATCTGCACCAACGGCATCCGGCTCGCGCAGGACGAGCGGCTCGTGCAGCGGCTGGGGGAGCTCCAGGCGCGCGTGGCACTCTCCTTCGACTCGTTTGAGCCGTCCGTGGACCAGGCGATGCAAGGGGCGCGGCTGCTGGACATCAAGCTTCGCTGCCTGGATCTGCTCGACAAGTACAACGTGGACACCACGCTCATCCCGGTGATGACGCGCGGGTACAACGACCACGAGATCGGCCGCATCATCCAGCTCGGGCTGGAGCGCTCCTGCGTGCGCCATCTGGAGATCCACACCATCACGTATACCGGGCAAGGCGGCGTCAGCTTCGACCGCTCGGGCCGGATCTCCATGCACGAGGTGCTGCGCCGCATCGAGGAGAAGACCGGGGGCATGTTGCGCGAGGCGGACTTCGTCCCCTCTCCCTGCGCGCACCCGCTCTGTTACCAGATCGCCTACATGCTGCTGGATCCCGAGGGCGGCCCGCCGGTGCCCTTCGCCCGCTTCATGCCGAGCGAGGAGTTCTATGCGGTGCTCGGCGAGCGGCTCTACCTCGAGCCGAGCCCGCGCCTGGAGGCGGCGATGCATGACGCCATCGATCGGCTGTGGGCCTTCGGCGGTGATGAGGCGGAGCGCACGCTGCGGATGCTGAAGCACCTGCTCGGTGTGCTGTTTCCACAAGGGCGGGTGCTCACCCGCCACGAGGGGCTGCGAGCCTCGGAGCGGTGGGTGAAGGCCGTCTACGTTCACTCGCACATGGACGAGGAGACCTTCGACGTGGAGCGGGTGACGCGCTGCCCTGACTCCAACTGCTACCCGGATGGGACCACCATCCCAGTGTGCAACTACAACGTGCTGTACCGCGAGAAGGAGGACCGCTTCATGCGCGCACCGAAGGCCTGGAACGAGCGGAGCGGCGGCTTCAAGCTGCCCGTCTTCCCTGGGGAGAGGGTCAAGTGACGCCGCGCATGGAGGGGAAGCGCTGCCTCGTCACCGGCGGCTCGCGCGGCCTGGGGCTGGCCATCTGCCAGGAGCTGACGCGCGCGGGGGCCCGAGTGGCCTTCACGTACTCGAAGAACACGCGTGACGCGGAGGAGGCCCGCACGCGCATCACCGAGGCGGGCGCAGCCCCGCTCGTCTTCCAGGGCTCGGTGGCGGACGCCGAGCACGTGAAGAAGACGGTGGCCTCCGTGGTGGAGGCCTGGGGCGGGATCGACGTGCTGGTGAACAACGCTGGGGCCAACCAGGTCCTCCCCATCGCGCTCATCGAAGAGGCGGACTGGGACCTGGTGATGGATGTCAACGTCAAGGGCACCTACCTGTTCTCCCGTGCCGCGCTGCGGCCGATGATCCGTGCGCGCGCGGGCCGGATCCTCAACATCGGCTCCTTCGCCTCCGAGCGCGTGGTGGAGGCGCCAGTGCACTACGCGGCGGCCAAGTCCGCCCTGCGCGGGTTCACCGAGGCGCTGGCGCGCGAGGTGGGGCGCTACTCCATCCAGGTGAACCTGCTCGCGCCGGGGTTGCTGGATGCGGGCCTGTCGCGCTCGCTGCCCCAGCACCGGCTGAATGAGTACCTCAGCCAGTGCTCGCTGGGGCGGCTCGGCACGGTGGAGGAGATCGCGCGCATGGCGGTCTTCCTCGTCTCGGACGAGAACACGTTCATGACGGGCGCGAAGGTCGTCGCCGACGGTGGCCTGTAGGAGCGCGGGATGGCTATCAGCATCGAGGACACCCTGCGCCGGGGGTTCGAGGACTTCCGCGAGTTCGTCAATCCACTCATTGCCCTGCGCGCGGAGGTCGCTGGAGAGCCCCTGCGCGTCGTCCAGGCGAAGGAGGGACGCCTGGAGGACACGGAGGGTCACCTCATCGAGGACTTCCACGGCACCCAGGCCTTCGGGCACCGCAACCCCGCGATCACGGCAGCGGTGCGCGAGTTCCTGGACACGGACTCACCCTCCTGGTTCCCGTCACGAGTGAACCCGTATGCGGGGAGCCTCGCCCGGCGCCTGTGCGAGCGCAGCGGGTATTACTCCAACGCCTTCTTCGCGAACTCGGGGAGCGAGGCCGTGGAGGCGGCGCTCAAGCTCGCTCGGGCGGTGACGCGCAGGCCGCGGGTGCTGTCGCTCGACCGCGCCTACCACGGCTGCACCATGGGGAGCTGCGGGCTGATGTCTCCCGGGACGTTCCGGGATCCGTTCGAGCCTCATCTGCCCGGCGTGGGCCCCCTGCCCTTCGGGGATATCGACGCACTCTCGCGAGCCCTCGCGGAGAAGGATGTGGCTGCCGTGGTGGTCGAGCCCATCCAGCTCGAGGGGGGCGTGCGGCCCCTGCCACCCGCGTACCTCGACGCGCTGTGCGAGCTGACGGAGCGGCACGGCACGCTCCTCGTGGCGGATGAGGTCCAGACGGGGCTGGGGCGCACCGGGCGCTTCCTCGCGAGCGAGCGCTGGCCGCGCCGTCCCGAGTGCGTGCTGCTGGCGAAGCACCTCGGCGGAGGGCTCCTGCCGATCTCCGCGATGCTCACCCGGCGCGAGCTGTTCGAGGCCGCGTACGGGAAGAACTTCGAGACGGCCGAGGCACACAACAACACCTTCAGCGGCAGCGCGGTGGTGTGCGTCGCGGCGCATGCGGCGTTGGACCTCCTGACGGACTCCCTCGTCGAGCGTGTCCGCGACGTAGGCGCGAGCTTCCGTGCGGGGCTCACGGAGGCACTGGCCTCGCTGCCGCTCTTCGAGGAGATCCGCGGCGAGGGGCTTGTCGCGGGCATCGTGCTCAAGCCGACGGAGCACCCGTGGCTGTCCTTCGAGCACTTCGGGATGGAGGACCTGGCCCACCGGCCCACCGTGGGGCTGCTGCTGTGCCACCGGCTGTATAAGCGCGGCTATTTCTGCTTCGTCTGCGGGCACGACTGGAGCGTGCTGAGACTGCAGCCACGCTTCACGATCGCCTCGGAAGCGCTGGCCACCTTCACCCGGGTCGCCCGGGAGGAACTGGAGTTCCTGTGCAACCTCGACTGAATCCTCCCCGGGCGCTGGTGTTTGGAGGCACGGGCATCCTCGGTGCGGAGGTCCTCCGGGGTCTGGCGCGTGCGAGCGTTCCCACCGCCTTCACCTGGCACCAGTCCCGCGAGCGGGCCCACGCGCTGGCGAGCGAGCTGTCGCAGCGCCCGGTGCAGGTGGATCTCTCGGATGCCGCGGCGACGCGTTCCGCGCTCCAAGGACTGCGCGAGGAAGGCTTCGTGCCCAACCTCTTCATCCACTGCGCGGGAGTGAACCCGGGTGCTGCCCTCGGGGACATCACGGACGAGCAGTGGAGCAAGACGATGGCGGTGAACTGCCACTCTGCCTTCATCGCGTGCCAGGAGCTGGCACCTGCCATGGCGCAGGCTGGAGAGGGGCACTTCGTGCTCGTGGGAGCCCTGGACCGGACACAGTCGGCGCCCTCGCCCGTGCACTTCGCGGCGTCTCAGGGGGCCCTGTCTGCCATGGCCATGGCGGTGGCCAAGGAGCTGGGGCCCAAGGGCGTGCGCATCAACGTGGTGGCCCTCGGGCTGCTGGAGGGGGGCCTATCGCGGGAGGTCGGCGAGAAGCTGGTGGCCGACTACAAGGGCTTCAGCGCGCTGCGCAGGCTCGGCCGTCCCGAGGAGGCTGCGAAGGCCATCCTGTGGCTCGCGCTCGAGAACACGTACATGAATGGCAAGGTGCTGCCGGTGAACGGCGGCATCTGATTCCCAGTCCGAGGCTGCATGCCCGTTCCGACGCTGACCCGCAGAGCGCTCAACCGAGCCACCCTCGCGCGGCAGATGCTGCTCGCGAGGGAGAAGACCCCGGTCCTCCGCGCCATCGAGCGCCTTGTCGGCCTCCAGGCCCAACTGGCAAGGCCTCCCTTCATCGGGCTCTGGTCCCGGGTCCAGAACTTCCAGAGTGAGCAGCTCACGCGGTTGCTCCAGAGCCGCAAGGTCGTCCGGGCGACAATGATGCGCGCCACGCTGCACCTCGTGAGCACGAAGGACTACGTGAAGCTGCGCGCGGCCATCCAGCCGGTGCTCCGCTCCTCCATGCAAGGCATCCTTCGCGAGCGAGCCCAGAAGCTCGATGTCGATCAACTGAGCGCGGAGGCGCGCAAGTACTTCGACGAGGAGCCTCGGAACTTCGACGAGCTGCGCGACCACCTGTTGCAGCGCTTCCCGAAGGGCGACGAGCGGGCGATGGGCTATGCGGTGCGGATGCACCTGCCGCTCGTGCAGGTACCCACGGATACCGAGTGGGGGTACCCGGGGACGGCGGACTTCGCCGTCGCGGAGTCCTGGCTGGGCGAGCCGCTCGGCACCGACGAGACACCGCACGCGCTCATCCTGCGGTACCTCGCGGCGTTTGGACCGGCGAGCGTAACCGATGCGCAGACTTGGTCTGGCCTCGGCGGGCTGAAGCTGGCTTTCGAGGAGCTGCGGCCAAAGCTCAAGACGTTCCGGGATGAGCGTGGGCGGGAGCTGTTCGACCTGCCGAAGGCACCTCGCCCGCCGGAGGACACTCCCGCGCCTGTGCGATTCCTCCCTGACTACGACAACCTGATCCTGGCCCATGACGACCGCACGCGGCTCATGGAAAAGGAGCATCGCTCGAAGATCTCGACGTCCAGCCTGCGCATCCTGCCCACGTTCCTCGTGGACGGATTCGTCGCGGGTACATGGAAACTCGAGCGGAAGAAGACTACAGCAACGCTTGTGATCGAGCCGTTCACAACTTTATCGAAGAAGCCTCTCGCAGATCTCACCGGCGAAGGAAGGCTACTGGCCCGCTTCATTGAGGACGATGCCATCGGATTTGATGTGCATGTCACAAGACCTAGCTTTGATGCCTGATGATGAGGTTGCTGACGCGTATCAGTCGCGAGCACCTAGGAAAAGCATGCCACCAAGGTGGCTTTCCTCTAACCGCTGAAAGGCCCACTGCTAAGTCTGGTCTCTGGTCTTCCTTAGCAGTTCTGCATTTGTGACACACAATGCAAACCAGTGCGACGGGCGAAAATGCGCACAAACCTTCTCTTACAAATTATCCTTTAGCCATTTATCTTTGCACAACACGTTAGACCAAGCAGACTCTACTCCCGACTTAACGACCAATAGGCGATCTTGTACTTTCATGTATGCAATCAAATGGGTCCGAATTTCCGACGCCGACTGCTTAGTAACAACAGCCCAAGTAGACTCAGTAATGTGAGCCCAAGTGCCGTAGGACTTTATCGCTGTTATCAAGCCTTCATAATCTCCCCCCTCATGTAAATCATAGGAGACAATGTAGCACGACATCCGACTCCCCTCCAGCTAACCCCAGCGGGTCAGCCATTTATGATTGCTCGTTCGATTGCTCGTTCGATTGCTCGTTCGATTGCTCGTTCGATTGCTCGTTCGATTGCTCGGTCTGGGCATCAATCGTGTCGCCACCTGTATCTTGCTTGTGGAGTTTCGCTTGGCGGTCTTCAGTACTCTTGTTCTTTTTCGCCCGCCGCATGTGCTTATCAAAATTTTCTTTTAGATCTTCATAGGCTTCCGTCGGCAAGGCTTTGCTTGCTCCCAAACGGGTTCGCATAATTGCCATACAATCATCAAAACACCCGCGTGCCAAGCGTTCAACAATTGCGCCGTTTTCCTGAGCGAGATCAATACTCAAGGTCGAAAAAGAAAGCGCAAGTATCGTAAGAGTAACAACTGCAAGCATAACCTGCGCAACCACAGCAACTTGACTCAAGAATTGCTGGGGCGAAACGGATCCGTCTCCCACCGTAAAGAAAGTAACCACAGAATAATAAAAACTAAACCACAAACTCTTCATGCCACTACCAGAGAAAGTTTCGGGATAGACCCGATAAATCCCTCTATAAATACCAGCAAAAACAACAACAATCGATGTCAGTGCTATCAGAAACCGAAGCGCAAAGACATAGAAGAGAACAATCTTGCCACCAGCCAAGGTCTTTGCCTTGTCAGCCACACGCAGAGAATACTTGGCATAAGAATGAACCGTCTCCGCTTTCCTAATAATCACCTCACGCAACTTGGTGCGCTGATTAGGCTTTGAGGCGTTGTATTGAATGACTAATGGAATGAGCTCTCTCTGAACTTCCTCAAGAGCCTTACCCGCCAAGCGTTGAGCCCATTCCGCCAGTCGAACAACTGACTGAAAAGGCGTTGTTACCCAATAGAAATTCGACAGAACTATATAAACCACACTAATCGACAAGAAAATCGTGCAGGTAGTGATTAGCCAAGTTGCTGAAGTCCTATCAACAATCACACAGGCAACAAGAATAAGTATCCAATTGGCGCCCGCTATAGATATACTGCCAACGCTCCTCACAGCAAATGCAAGAATCCCAAGCGCGCTGAATATCTTTGACACCAAGACAACAACAGCAACAACTGGAAAGAACACGACATACAAAGCCGCAATCCCAGCAGTCTTAGGCCCCCAGAGCGCCACTGCAATGAGGAGCAATGCAATCAAAGTCGCGAGCGCGGCACCTTCCCAACTAGACTTACCTAGGTCCCAATACCGTTCAAACAACCAACCAACAACTCCATGCTGCTCGCCAAAAATGTACGAGGCAAATACGATCCAGAGAATCGCCGCAGATACTCGATGAACCCACGTGGTCCACCATTTAGATACTGCTTGATACACTTCAGTCGACCGCCGCCGGGCAATGACGACTACGTCAGCCTCGTGCTTTGGCGTATAGACACCGATCAGAAATTGAAAAAACTGCAGTGTCCTAGCGGTACCTGGGGTTGCGGAACTAAGAGTGACCCCGTCCGGCAAGACCGTCGCAGTAACCGCAAGCCGAGGAAGGTTAGTGCTTGAATCTTGTGGCGGTCCAGCCGATTTCAGTTGCTCATTGCTCAAGGATTTTCCCCGCGCGGCTTGGGGCTTGGGTGAGAGACTCTCTTCCTGCTATTGGCATTTTTCCCAACCCAATGCAACCTTCAAGACGAATCGCATGGGAGCGCGAAGTGAGCGATGACGCATCTATGGAGGTTGCCGAGGCAGAACGAATTTCGGGTGGGCTTCTGCGCATTCATTCAAGACTTGTCATTTATGACGACTTAAGCGGGATTCTCCGCCAAAATCAATGAGCCTGTCTTTCCCTCTTTGCCCAAACGCCTTCTTTGAAAGAAACAGCATGAGCGCCGCGCCGCTGATAAGGAAGCAGGCGGCTGTAGGCACGAGCCACGAGGCCTTGAAGCGCGCCGTTGCCAGCAGTGCCACGGACGCCGAGAGGCCCAGCCGCAGCAACTCAAGCTTCAACGCCCACGGCTTTCCCTCGAAGAGCGCGCCGATGGTCCCTGTGCCCCAGAGCACGAGCCCGACGATCACGGCCGACCCGGCGAGGCCCACGCCTCCTCCCAGCCACTGGAGCGCACTGCCCATCACCGACAGGAGCAGGAACTGCAGGACGCCGTACGCAGCGAGCCACCGAGGCACGTCCTGGGTCGGCCGCGTGGAGGGCTCCGGCTCCACCTCCTCACCCGGAGCGCGCCAGCCCGGCGGCAAGAGCCACATCTTCACCGCATCGCGCCAGTTGCTGGCACGACGCGTCCGCCGCACCAGCTCGATGAAAGGCTGGAACTGGGCCCAGAGGGGATTCCAGCTCGCCAGCGCTCTCGTCGTGCCATACGTCGGCGGGTGCGTCTCGCGCACGAAGGTGCCGAACAGCTTGTCCCAGATGATCAGCGTCGAGCCGAAGTTGCGGTCCAGGTACTCCGCGTCCTTCCCGTGGTGCAGCCGGTGGTACGACGGCGTGTTGAACACCCAGCCCCAGGCTCCTGTGCGCCGGATGAGGCGCGTGTGCATCATCGCCTCGTAGAGCGACAGGCACCCCACCGCCAGGAAGAACTTCTCCATCGGCACTCCCAGCAGCGGCAGCGGCCAGAAGAACAGCAACCCGCTGATG
>Ga0190275_10002020_pt1 | contig 14791 bp, 10 predicted proteins | sample Popmic550T_FD_133745 | JGI IMG/M metagenome (GOLD analysis project Ga0190275, IMG submission 133745) | Populus adjacent soil microbial communities from riparian zone of Yellowstone River, Montana, USA - 550 T | ecosystem: Environmental > Terrestrial > Soil > Riparian zone > Trees stand | place... | reverse complement strand
GCGAAGTACGTCAGCTCCACGTCCGAGCAGTCGATGTACTGCGTACTCTCCTGGTCGACCAGGAAGAGATGGTCGCCACCCGATCGGCCGGCGATGTCGACGTACTTGCGCATCTCGATGTACCCCTCGGTGCCGAGAATCATCAGCCGGCCGTCTCCCCAGGTCGGCAACCCCGCCGGGGTGTACCAGTCGACCCGGATGTAGCCCTGGGCGTTGTCACTGCGCAGCAGGACGTCCCCGAAGTCCTGCAGCCCGGGCTTGTCGGGGTTGGCGAAGTTCCCGACCGTACTGGCCACGACCTCGGCGGTCCGGGCGCCGGTGAACCAGAGGAACTGGTCGATCTGGTGGGAGGCGATGTCGACGAGAATGCCGCCGTGCCGGTCCTTGTCGTAGAACCAGTCCGGCCGGCCCGCTCCGCCACCCAGGTGACCACGGTCCCCGATCCGGTGCGGACCGAGCCCGAGAGTCTGTACGACCGTGCCGATCCGGCCGGCGCGGACCAGCTCGCCGGCCTTGATCACGCAGCGCACCTCGAACCGCTCGGAGAACGTCACGGACCAGAACCGGCCGGTCTCGGCGACGGCCTTCTCGATCTCTTCCAGCTGCTCGAAACTGACGCAGCCGGGCTTGTCGGCCATCACATCCTTGCCTGCCCGCAACGCCGCGACGGCGATCGGTCCGCGGCGGTCCGGGATCGCGGCGGTGACGATCAGGTCGATCCCGTCCCGGGCGATCAGGTCAGCGGGATCGTCGACGAACGGCACGTCGGGGTACCGCTCGCGGACCTGCACCGCGATGGCAGCCGACGGGTCGTCGGTCGCCATCGCGACGAACACCGCGCCGGCCTCGATCAGGCCGGCGATCTGACCTTGGACATGGGCGTGATCGAGACCGACGGCAGCGAACCGGACAGGTTGCGTGGAGGTCAACGGGATTCCTTTCAGCTCAGCGCGAGGCTTCTAGTGCTTGGGCGAATTCTTCGGCGATCTTGTCACCGCCACCGCTCTTCCACTTCTTGACCGCCGGTGCCCAGGCCGACACCGGTTTACGGCCCTGGATGATGTCGTTGGTCACCTGGGTGATGTCTTCGCCGATCTGCGGGCCTTTACGGACGTTCGTCTCGGAGTACAGACCGGCGACCGGGTTGACGATCGCCTCGGTGCAGGTCTGCTTCATGGCGTTGAACTCCGCCTCACTGCTGCCCTCCTTCTCGGGCAGGAAGATGGTCCACGGCGCGTCCGCCTGGTACAGCAGGCCGAGCTGGGTCTCGCTGAAACCACGCGTGTTCAGGACCGGCTTGCCGTCGGTGAGCGTGTGGTGGACGCCCGGCAGGCCGAACTTCCGGAACAGGTACTCCTCGGTGCCGAACGGTGTCGCGAGGAAGTTCAGGTACGACAGCAGGGTCTCGACCCGCCCCTCGGCCTTCTTGCCGATCGCCGTGAAGCCGGCGGCGGGAGCGCCGAGCCAGATCCGGGCCTGTCCTGAGCCGTCGTGCTTCGGCGGCGCGATGGTGCCGATCCGGGCCGTCTTGTCGACCGCGGTCTGCAGGTAGCTCGGCCAGGCGCTGAAGGTGTCGTGGACCAGTGGGCTCGAGCCGTTGCCGAACCTCACTTTCAGGTCCTGGTTCTGGCCGGAGAAGGCGTCCGGGTGGATCCAGCCGGAGCTCCACAGCTTCCGCAGGAACTCGAACACCTGCTCGTGCGCCTCGTGCTCGAGATAGCTGACCACGGACTTGCCGTTCTCGCTCCAGGTGTTCGGCATGCCGAACATGCACTGCACGAACTGCGTCGGTGACGACGCGAGGGCGAAGCGGTTCTGCCGCTTGTCGGTCAGCTGTTTGCACAGTTCGGCGAAGTCGTCGAGGCTCTTGACCTCCGCCTTCAGGCCCTGCTTCTCCAGGATGTCCACCCGGCTGTACAGGACCTGCGACCAGATCGCTCCGCGCGGGATCGGAATGCCGTAGATCTTGTCGCCGAAGATGGCCGCGTTCCAGGCGGCCTCGGGAAGGTTCGCGAGGAAGGGGTACTTCTTGATGTTGTCGCCGGACAGGTGCGGGGTCAGGTCGACCGCCCTGGCTTGCAGCATCTGCGGGACCTGAGGCACGTTGCCGACCAGGAAGATGTCGCCGAGCCGGTCGCCTGCCACCGCGGTGGCGAACTTCTGGGTGTAGTCCACCGAGGGTGTCAGGCTCACCGCGATGGGCGATCCGGCCCGCTTGTTGAGTTCCTGCCAGAACTGGTTCTGCTCGAGCTTCGGCGGAATCGGGGTGTTCGTGTAGGTCATCACGTTGATGGGCCGGCCGTCACCCGGCGGCGTCGTGATGGCGGTCACCGGGTCGGCCGGGTACCGGTTGAACGCGTCCGGGATCTTGTACTCGGCTCCGGCCAGGTCGGGTTTGACCCCGGCGTACCGGACATAGGCCGGCCGGACCTGCGCCCTGGACCCGCTGTCGCCGGCCCCGCTCGTGCCGCCCCGGCCGTCGTTGGAGCAGCCGGCGAAAACGCCTGCCAGGCCGACGGCTCCGGCTCCGGCCAGCAAGGTCCGGCGGGTGACCGGTCGTGGTTCGTCAGTACTCATTTTTGCTCCCTCTCAGCCCTTCACAGCACCGGTCAGCACGCCCTTGGCGAAGTGCCGCTGGATGAACGGATAGACGCACAGGATGGGGACAACCGAAATCATCAGGATGGCCATCTGGATGGAGGTCTGGGGTGGCAGCGCCTCGCCCGCGGTCCCCAGTTCCTGGGCGCCGATCTCGACGCCGTTCACGACATAGGTTCGCAACACCAGTTGCAGCGGCCATTTACTGCTGTCGTTGAGATAGAGCAGGGCGCCGAAGAAGCTGTTCCAGTAACCGACGCCGTAGAAGAGGCCGACGACGGCGACGACCGCCTTGGACAGCGGCAGGCCGATGTGCCAGAAGAGCTTCCATTCGGAGGCGCCGTCGATCCGGGCGGAGTCGATGACTGCCGCCGGCAGCCCGACGAAGTAGGCCCGGACCACGATCACGTTGAACGCACTCACCGAGACCGGCAGGATGACCGCCCACAAGCTGTCCAGCAGCCCGAACTGCTGCACCACGAGGTAGGTCGGGATGAGGCCGGGGTTGAACAGCAGGCTGATCAGGACGAGCAGCAGCAGCGGCTTGTTCCCGAAGGTGCCGCGGCGGCTCAGCGCCCAGCCGAGCGTGCAGGTGAGGAACAACGCGATGGTGGTACCGACGGCCGTGATGAAACCGCTGATGATCAGCGCCTGGGTCACCGTGCCGCCGGAGAGGATCGACCGGTACGCCGACAGGTCGATGCCGTCAGTCGGGAACATCACGAAGCCGCCGGCCCGGATCACTTCCTCGGGGGAGGCGAGGCTGGTGGAGATCACGCCGATGAACGGGAACACCACCACAGCGCAGATGAGGGTGAGGAAGAGTGCCTTGACGACTCTCTCCGCCCGCCCGGGCATCGGCATCCCGCCGACCAGGACCTGGTTGCGCTTCATCCGCGGTACACCCCTTCCTCGCCGAGGCGGTGAGCCAGCTTGTTGGCACCCAGGACCAGGGCGAGCGCGACCACGCTCTTCACCAGGCCGACAGCGGCCGAGACGCCCCAGTCGCCGCCGATGATGCCGTTGTTGTAGACGTAGGTATCGAGGACTTCGCTCGCTTCCACGCCGACGGCTGGTTGCTGCAGGATGATCTGCTCGAAGCCGACCGTGAGCGAGTCGCCGAGCTTGAGGATCAGCAGCAGGATGATGATCGGCTTGAGGCCCGGCAGGGTGATGTGCCAGGTCTGTCGCCAGCGGGTGGCGCCGTCGACGGCGGACGCCTCGTAGAGCGACCTGTCGATCTGCGAGAGCACGGCCAGGAACAGGATCGTGGCCCAGCCAGTGTCCTTCCACATCACCTGCGAGGTCAGCAGCGCGCGGAACGCCTCGACGTTGCCGATCACGTGGATTGGGTCGTACCCGTGGCCCCGCAGCCAGTTGTTGATCATCCCGGTGCCGCCCAGGACCTGCTGGAAAACGGCGACGACGATCACCCAGGACATGAAGTGCGGTACGTAGATGATGGTCTGGACGATCTGCCGGAGCCGGTTCGACAACAGGCTGTGCAGGACCAGTGCCACGATGATCGGGGCCGGAAAAACAATCACGGTCTGGATCGCGGTCAGGATCAGCGTGTTCTTGACCGCATTCACGAACTCCGGGTCGCCGGCCACGATGGTCTTGAAGTTCTCGAAGCCTGACCAGAGGCTCTGCTGAACACCCAGATAAGGCTGGTAGTCCTGGAACGCGATGACGTTTCCCCAGAGCGGGTAATACTGGAATGCGCAAATGATCAGCATTCCCGGGATCGCCAGTAGCAGGACCGGATAATCCCGGCGTATACGTTTGATCATAGGCACTCCTTTGGCTACCCCAAAAAAAGTGATCGATCCACTTCTGAGCCGGTAGCTAACCGTAGGCCCGGCAGAGGTGTCAACCCCTCGTCCGCCCATCGACGCCGCATCGACGACCGATTCCGGACACCTCGTCCCGCCGGTACTACGCGCCGCTGGTGGGGGGATCGGCTAGCCTTTGCTACGCGCCGCGCGGACCGCCGGGGCGCGAGGAGGAGACGTGGCAGACGCAGCGCCGAAACGACCGGCGACCATTCATGAAGTGGCCAGCCTGGCCGGCGTATCGCATACAACGGTGTCCCGGTATTTGCAGGACAAGGACAGCCTGAAACCGAAGACGCGAATCAAGGTCGAATTCGCGGTGAAGACCCTCGACTATCGGCCGAACCTGGTCGCCCGGTCAATGCGGACCCGCCGTACGAATCGCCTCGCGATCATTCTCGCCGCGGCACCGTTTTTCCCCGGACGGCAACTAGCGGCCGCCTCAGAAACGGCTCACCGGGCCGGATATCAGGTCGAGGTCGTCGCGGTCGAGGGTGGCCCCCGGGCCCGGGCGGAACGCATCGAGGATTTGGTGCGGTCGGGGCAGGTCGAGGGAATACTGGCTATTTCCTCCATCGGCGGAAAAGGCAGGAAAAAGCGGGCGGTGCCGATTGTGGAAATCGATTCCTACGACGAGCAACTGCATGTCCTGGGCGAGCTCGCCGATGCCTCGGCGGTCCGCGAGATCATCGAGCACCTGAGTTCGCTGGGGCATCGGACCTTTCTGCACGTAGCCGGTGACCAGGCCTTCACCTCGGCGCGCAACCGCAAAAGCGTCTACCTGGAGACGATCGAGCGCCTCGGACTGCACTCGGTCGGCGTCGTGGATGGCGACTGGTCGGGACAGTCCGGTTTTGACGCGGTGGCCGACCTGCCCGACGATTCGGGCGTCACTGCGGTGGTGGCGGCGAACGACCTCATCGCCATGGGTGTCATCCGTGGCGCGCTCTCGCGGGGCTGGAGCGTGCCGGGGGACCTGAGCGTGTTCGGCTGGAACGACGACGAGCTCGGCAGATTCTCTACGCCGACCCTGTCGACGGTCTCGGTCGACTTCGAGGCCCAGGGGCACGACGCGATGCACCGCCTGCTCGCCGAGATTCGCGGTGAGCAGGTGCCGGAGCCGTCCACCCGCACCGTCAACCGGGTCGTCTATCGAGAGTCGACCGCGGCCCCGCGGGCAAACCGCCAGTCTTGACGGGTTGCGTCGCGATGGGCTGGGTACGGGCTCAGCGTGCTTGTTGCGGAGCGATACCAGTTAGGTGACTCTCTCGGCCGGGGCGGAATGGGGGAGGTCTTCCGTGCCACCGATGAGCAGTTGGGCCGTCAGGTGGCGGTCAAGTTGCTGTTGCCGTCCGGTCATGAGGTGCGAGCGGCCGAGCGATTCCAGCGGGAGGCGCGAGCCGCCGCGAGGCTGAGCGACCCGCATGTGGTCTCGGTCTACGACTTCGGCAGGCACGGCGACGGGTTTTTCCTGGTGATGGAACTGGTCGAAGGCGGTACGGTCGCCGGGGAGCTCGCCCAGCACGGACCGTTACCGCTCGATCGCGCGATCGACGTCATCGAGCAGGCCGCGGCAGGCTTGGCCGCGGCCCATCTGGCGGGAGTGCTCCACCGGGATGTGAAACCGGCCAACCTGCTGCTGGCGCCGGGCGGCACGGTGAAGGTCGCGGACTTCGGGATCGCCCATCTGCCTGGCGAAGGGACGACCACACTGACGGCGGCCGGTCAGATCATCGGCAGCACGCACTACCTCGCGCCCGAGCGGGCGAAGGGCGCCCAGGCGGGCAAGCCGGCGGATGTGTACGCGCTGGGATGCGTGCTCTACGAACTGGTCACCGGACGGCCGCCATTCAAGGGCGAACACCCGACGGCGATTCTCTACCAGCACGTCGACGCTGCGCCGGAGCCGCCGAGTCTGGTCCGCCCCGAGCTCAGCGGGCCGTTCGAGGACGTTCTCCTCCGGATGCTCGCGAAGAACGCCGCTGACCGTCCAACCGCCGCCGACATCGCGGCCGGCGCCCTACGCGCGCAGCCAGCCACCGTCCCCACGTTGGTTGCTGGGCCACTCGCTGCTCCCTCCAACCGAAAGACGCTGTGGGCCGCCGTGATCGCCGCCCTCGCAGTCGCAGCGGCTGTACTGACCGGGGCCATCCTCGACGGCAACGAGCCGAGAGTGCCCCCGACGACTGACGTAGGTCCCCGACCGGGCGACACGTCCAGTACACCGGTATCGCCACCGGCCACGACAAGCACCTCATCGACAACCGGCTCAACCGAGGCCAGTACTGCGCCGACCACCGCGACTCAGCCTTCGCAATCGGCCTCTCAGCCCGTCACGCCGCCCACCTCGTCACCTGCCACCGCCACCACCGGTACAACGGCGCCTGGTACCAGCGAACCAAGCACACCCAGCCAGACCAGCACCACACCCAGCGACCCCACTCAGGGAACCCCTTCGGAGACACCGCCCACGAGCACGCCGCCGTCAGAGACCCCCACAACTAGTACCCCGGGCACAGCCACTCCGTCACCACAGGTCAATGGCACACCGTCGGCCGTGGACTAACCATTAGGGTTCCCTTCATGGGAAGCAGTGTGTACGTGGCTTCGGTGGAGGGTTATACCGGCAAGTCGACGGTGGCTCTGGGCGTGCTCCAGCAGTTGTCCAGGCGGGTGGAGCGGGTCTCCGTGTTCCGCCCGATCGTGCGCAAGGACACCGAGCTGTACGGCGGGCGCGACTACGTCCTGGACCTGCTCATCTCGCATGACGCGGTCTCGCTGGCGTACGAGGACTGCGTCGGGGTGACCTATGACGAGGTACACAAGGATCCCGATGCCGCGCTCGACCGCATCGTCCAGCGGTACCGCGACCTGGCCGAGCGGGGAGATCCCGTGCTCATCGTCGGCAGCGACTACACCGACGTTGGTACGCCGACCGAGTTCTCCTACAACGCGAGAATCGCCGCCAACCTGGGCGCGCCCGTCCTGCTCGTCCTGAACGGGGCGGGCCGTAGCCCGGCGGACCTGCGCACGTTGGCCGATCTGGCCGGCGCCGAACTGGCGGCCAATCACGGTTCCTTGTTCGCCGTCGTGGCCAATCGGGTTGGCCAGGATGAGCTCACGTCGACAGTCGCGGCACTGGCTGGGGGAGACGTACCGGCGTACGCGATCCCGGAGGAGCCGTTGCTGAGTGCGCCTGCCGTGGCGGACTTGATGACTGCGGTGGACGGACAGCTCCTCAGTGGCGATCCCGGGCTGTTGTCGCGGGAGGTCACCGGCCTGGTGATCGCCGGGATGACGATGCCGAACGTGCTCGACCGGCTGTTCGAAGGAGCGGCCGTGATCACCGCGGCGGACCGGCCGGAGGTGGTGGTCGGCGTCCTGATGGCGCACGCGTCGCAGAACTTCCCGCAGGTCTCGGCGATCTTCCTCAACGGTGGGTTCGCGCTGCCGGACCAGATCCTCCGGCTGATCGAGGGCATCGGGAGCACGATGCCGCTGATCGAGACCGGACTCGGCACGCATGCGACCTCGACGGCGCTGACCGCGGTCCGAGGGCGGCTGACGAAGAACTCGCTGCGCAAGGTCGATACCGCGCTCGCGCTGTTCGAGAAGCATGTGGATGGACCCGCGCTGCTGGATCGGCTCGCGGTGGCGCGCAGTGGTGCCGTGACGCCGCTGATGTTCGAACATCAGCTGATCGATGTGGCAGTTGCCGACCGCAAGCACATCGTGCTGCCCGAGGGCGAAGAAGAACGGATTCTGCGGGCGGCGGACGTCGTACTACGCCGCGGAGTGGCCCAGCTGACCCTGCTCGGCGATCCGGTCGTCATCAGCGCCAAGGCGGCCGGGCTCGGCCTGGACATCTCTGCCGCGCAGATCGTCAGTACCGACGACGAGGAGCTGGGGGAGCGGTTCGCGCAGGAGTACCACCGGTTGCGGCAGCACCGCGGAGTCGACCTCGATAAGGCCCGCGAGCTGGTCAAAGACGTCTCGTACTTCGGCACGATGATGGTGCAGCTCGGCCTCGCCGACGGGATGGTGTCCGGCGCCGTCCACACCACCGCGCACACGATTCGCCCGGCGCTCGAGGTCGTCAAGACGTTGCCGGACGTGTCAGTCGTCTCTTCGGTGTTCTTCATGTGCCTGGAAAACCAGGTCCTCGTCTACGGCGACTGCGCGGTCAACCCGGACCCGACCGCCGAGCAACTCGCCGACATCGCGATCTCTTCTGCCGCAACGGCCGCGGCCTTCGGGATCGAGCCTCGGGTCGCGATGCTGTCGTACTCGACCGGTACCTCCGGCACCGGCACCGATGTCGAAAAGGTGTCGAAGGCAACGGAAATCGTCAGGACGCGCGCGTCCCAGCTACTGGTCGAGGGACCGATCCAGTACGACGCCGCGATCGATGCTGCGGTGGCCAGGACCAAGCTGCCGGGATCGCAGGTGGCCGGCCGGGCGACGGTTTTCATCTTCCCGGATCTCAACACGGGCAACAACACGTACAAGGCCGTGCAGCGGTCAGCCAACGCCGTCGCGGTCGGCCCGGTCCTGCAGGGACTCCGGAAACCGGTGAACGATCTGTCCCGGGGAGCCACCGTGCGCGACATCATCAACACGGTGGCGATCACGGCTGTCCAGGCGCAGCTCGGCGAGGGGAGCGGCCGGTGAGCGACCACGTCCTGGTGATCAACGCGGGATCGTCATCGCTCAAGTACAGCCTGATCGACGCTGGTACCGGCGAGGCGGTGGGCGCGGGTCTGGTCGAGCGGATCGGTGAGCCGGAAGGACATCATCGTCACCGCGGCCCGCGGGGTGAGCTCAGTACCACCCTCGAGATCGCCACCCACGAGGACGCGTTGCGGGCCGCACTGGAGGCCTTCGAGACTCATGGCCCGTCACTCGACGAGCTCGAACTCGCCGCCATCGGTCACCGCGTTGTCCACGGCGGATCCCGGTTCGGCGACCCGGCACTCATCGATGACGGTCTCGTCGACGCGGTGACCGATCTGGTGCCGTTGGCTCCGCTGCACAACCCGGCGAACCTCGAAGGCATTCAGGTGGCCCGGCGGCTGTTCCCCGACGTCCAACAGGTCGCCGTGTTCGACACCGCCTTCCACCAGACACTCGAGCCGCACGCCTACACCTACGCGGTGCCGCTCGACTGGCGGGATGACCACGGCATCCGCCGGTACGGATTCCATGGCACCTCGCATGCGTATGTCTCGGCGGAAGCAGCGCGGTTGCTCGAGCGGGACCTGGCAGACCTGAATCTCATCGTGCTTCACCTCGGGAACGGGTGCTCGGCCGCGGCGATCCGTGGTGGCGCGTCGGTCGACACCTCGATGGGGATGACTCCCTTGGAGGGTCTGGTGATGGGCACGCGATCGGGTGACCTGGACCCGGCGATCCACGCGCATCTGGTCCGCGAACTCGGCTGGACCGTGGACGAGATCGACCACGCGCTGAACTACGAGTCCGGTCTCAAGGGCGTTGCCGGCGACAACGACTTCCGGGAGCTGTCCAGCCGCCGGGACCAGGGCGACGCCCGGGCGCAGTTGGCCTTCGACATCTACTGCCACCGGATCAAGAAGTACGTCGGCGCCTATTACGCCGTCCTCGGCACGGTGGACGCGATCGTCTTCACGGCCGGGGTCGGCCAGCACTCGGCGGACGTACGGGCTGTCTCGCTGGCAGGTCTCGAGCGCCTGGGGATCCGGTTGGACGCCGAGCGCAACAGCGCGTCCTCGAGCACCGTGTCCGCCGACGAGAGTGACGTGGCCGTCCTGGTCGTTCCCACCAACGAGGAGTGGCAGATCGCCCGCGAGGCGCTGAGCCTGGTGAACGCCAAATCTTGACAGAGTGAAGTAAGTGTTCCAATATCCTATCGGATCCGTGTTCCTGGGAGACGTGGGGTAACCAGGGGTCGCGGCTGTCAGATCACGAGAGAGGTCGCCGCTCATGACCAGATCCCTTCGCACCAGGGCGTTCCGAGGCATCGTCGCGGTGGTCGCCGTCGGCGCGCTGCTCCCATCGGGTGCGTCTTCGGCAGTACCGGGCGGGCCGAAGCCCGGACCGCGTGAACTCACCGCGAGTCCTCCCAGCGTCGCGAGCATCAGCAGCCCAGGCAACGTCACCACGGCCTCGGGTACGTCGCTGGGGCCGGCGGGAGAGGCGGCGCGGAAGCCCTACATGGGCTGGAGCAGCTACAGCATGCAGGTGTACTCGAACGACGGCGGCAACTGGATCTCAGCCGCCCAGTTGATGGCCCAGTCGGATGCGATGCGCAAGAAGCTGCAGCCGTACGGGTTCAAGTACATCAACATCGATGCGGCCTGGAATGGCGGCATCGACGGGTACGGCCGGCCGGTACCGAGCAAGAAGCTGTACCCGAACGGGCTGCAGGCGGTGATCAACCACATCCACGCGAACGGCCAGAAAGTCGGGCTCTACAGCATCCCGGGCATCTCGAAGGCGGTACTGGATGCCAACCTGCCCGTCTACGGCCATCCGGAGTGTACGACGGGCGACCTGGCCAAGCAGCCTTTGCAACAAGGGGATTACTGGGGCTTCGGGTATCGCATCGACATGACAAAGCCGTGCGCCCAGGCGTACATCGACTCGATCGCCGATCTCTTCGCCTCTTGGGGAGTCGACTTCCTGAAGTACGACAGCGTGACGCCGGGCTCCGGCAAGAACGACCTGTCGCTCGATGCTCGTGACGAGGTCAAGGGCTGGTCGCAGGCGCTGGCTCGGCACAACATCTGGTTCGAACTGTCCTGGGCTCTGGACATCAACTATGCGGAGTACTGGAAGCAGTGGGCGAACGGCTGGCGGGTCGACTGGGATGTCGAGTGCTACTGCCCGGGTGAGGCATTGACGGCCTGGCCGAATGTCTCGCGGCTCTTTCCCAAGGTGGCGGACTGGTGGCGCCATGGTGGGCCGGGCGGCTGGAACGATCTTGACTCGCTGAATGTCGGGAACGGCACGATGGACGGGCTGACCAAGGACGAGCGCCGGACGGCGGCTACGTTGTGGGCCGTCTCCGCCGCGCCGTTCTACGTCGGCAACGACCTGACGAAGCTCGATTCGTACGGGCTCGAACTGCTCACGAACCCTGAGGTGATCGCGGTCAACCAGGCCGGGCGTCCCGCGCAGCCGGTGTCGACCAAGACGAACCGGCAGGTCTGGTACTCGCTGAACGCAGACAGCTCGTACACCGTTGCCCTGTTCAACCTCGGGACGACCGAGGCGGATATGACGGCGAACTGGGCCGATCTCGGGCTGGACGGGTCGGCGACGGTGCGCGATCTGTGGGCGAAGAAGGAGCTGGGGAAGTTCACGACCGGGTACACCGCGGCGACGGTGCCACCGCATGGTGCTCGCCTGTTCAAGGTGACACCGGAGAAGAACTCGGTGATCCGGGTCAACGACGATGATCTGCGGGTCTCGTACGAAGGGGCTTGGCAGCGCAACGGCAATCGCGAGGTCCCGGCGGTGTCGGAGCCGTTGACGGTCACGGTGACGGACACGGGGACTCCTGCGGGCAAGACGGCTGCCAACTCGGGCGTACGGACTGTTGAGCTGAACAACGACGATCCGGGCATCGTCTACACGGGGTCGTGGAGCCGGAGTACTGGCCGTGGACTCGGTGACTATCAGGACGACGTGCAGTACACGGAGGCCAACGGCGACGCGTTCTCGTACAGCTTCGTCGGCAACGGCGTCGACTACGTGACGGAGAAGGATCCTTCGCAGGGTGAGGTCGAGATCTACGTCGACGGTGCCTTGAAGGCGACGGTGGACACTCATGCCGACTCGCGCTCGGCGCAACAGGTGGTGTTCAGCATCTCGGACCTGCCGAACGGGAGCCACACGATCCGCGGGGTGAAGAAGTCGGGACAGTTCATGCTGGTCGACAAGCTGGTCATCCGGCAGGAGAGCCTGCTGAACCCTGGTACTGCTGGCTTCGACAAGGCTGCGCCGGGTGACATCGGGACCGAGGTCGGGCGTGATCCCGGTGAGCTGGCCGGGATCACGAACGCTGGCAAGGCTCTTGCCCAGGGCACCGATTACACGGTGGCGGGCAAGGTGGTGACGATCAAGAAGGAGTACCTCGCGACACAGCCGGTCGGTGCGGTGAAGCTGGACTTCCGTTTCCGGGGTGACTATCGCGATGACGTGCACGCCGCGACGGCCGATGGTGCGGCGTTGGAGTTCGCCTTCCGTGGTACCGGCGTCGAGTGGGTCACGGCGCTGGGGCCGGACCAGGGAGAAGCTGACATCTTCCTCGACGGCAAGCTCGTCCGCCGCGTGAACCTGTCCAACGAGTCACGCGTCACGGCCAGACCGGTCTTCACCCAGACCGGCCTCAAATCCGGTCAGCACACCCTGCGCATCGTGAAGGTCTCAGGCGAGGTCCTCCGAACCGACCAACTCCGCTACACCGTCACGAGATAGCGTTCCTGACCCGCTGTCAGATCACCTGGCAGCGGGTCAGCTCTTCTTAGCCGCAGCCTTCCCGCCCTTACGGCCGGCTTCCTTCTTCTGCGCCGTTGTCCCGCCCTGCTTGCTGTTCCCACCCTTACCGCTCTGCTGACCACCATGCTCGCTGGACTTCGGCGCATTAGAAATCTTGGCAGCACGCTCCTTGGACATCCCTTTGTCCTTCAAAGCCTCATACTGCTTCTCATTCTTGACATTCGAAGACTTCCCAGGCATCACAACCTCCAAAGGTTTGTGGCGAGGTGGCCGCATCCCGTTGCCTGGGTGTCCCCGTCCAGGGTTTGGTGATGCGGCCACCTCCGTTGGCCTCTCCGCTGCCTTCCACCAGCGTCGGCGGAGAGGAGTTTGGCTGCGGCTCAGTTCGTGGTTGCTCTGGAGGAGACCGGTCGCCGGGTCAGGACGACGCCGAGCAAGAGCATCACGGCACCTAGCACGAGGTGCAGCCAGTTGTCGGCGGTGTTGACCGGTACGAAGTTGGCTGTGCTGGACTGGTCGATCACCAGACCGTAGATCCACAGCACCAGGTACACGATTCCGCCGCCGATCAGGTAGTTCCTGGCGCCCGCGGCGGTCCGGGCCAGTGCGAGGCCGGCGACGCCGAAGAGCAGATGCACGATGTTGTGCAGAATGGACACCTGGAAGATTCCGAGCAGCATTGCGTCGGAGTGGTGCCCGCCGAACGACATCGTGTCGTAGTCGGTGGTGATACCGGGAATGAAGCCCAGCACGCCGACGGCCAGGAATACTACGGAAACCGCCACGGCTGCTTTCTGAACCGTGGTCGCGGTCATGCCTTGCGATGCAGCGTCAACCATGATCGTCGTCCTTTCCGCTGCGGCCGGTGACCGGTCACCGGCAGCTGATGCCGAACGGCATCTGCTGACCCCCCGGTTCCCACCGAAACCGCGTCAATTCATCCCCGGAAGCATCAATTTCGCGGCCGGCAGTGCGCTAGCGGGCGTCCTTGAGGCGCTGGCGTTGGGCGTCTCGTCGGCGCAAGGCGACCGCGGCGGTACGGGTGGCTCGGTCCAGGGCGCGTTCGAGCCGGGCGGTCTCGCGTTGGGCGGTGGTGAGTCGTTGGTGGGCTTGGTGCAGTTCTTCGGTGAGGCGTTCGACGGTCGTCTGGAGATCCTGGACGTGATGCTGGTTTGCGTCCAGGAGAGACTCTGCGGCGGCGCGCTTCTCCTCGGCCTCGCGGTACTCCGCTTCGACCTGGTCCGCGCGTGCTTGCAGCTCTGCCCGTCGGCGCTGCAAGGCGCGATCGGCGGCTGACTGTTCAGCCTTGGCTGCTTTCTTGGCCGTCGCCTTCTTCACCGGCGTACTGCGAACTGCGCGCGGTTTCAGCGGCGCAAGCTTCGCGGGGGAGCCGGTCTCGTCGAGCACCCCGAACCCGACATGGCGAAGCGCGCTGGTGAGCTGACCACTGCGAAGCAGTTGCGCGGCGCCGGGATCGATGACGGCCGCGTCGAGTGTCTCGGTGAGGCGATCCACCACCGTCGGGGTGGGCGGCCGGCCCAGCCGCGTGGCTTCGGCCCGCGCTGAAGCCACCAGCTTCTTGACCAGCGCGTGCCGCTTCGGCGTGAGCTCCCGCATCCTGACGCCATCGCCCGACAAATGCGCAGTACGGAGGTTTTCGCCGAGCTCGGTCAGGGCGTTGATTCCGTCCGGGTCGGTCCGCACCAGCAGATTCGCCAGCCACGCCGCCAGCGTCGGCTTGTGCAAGGCCTTGATCGCGGTTCCGGTCGCGCCGCCGACGGATTTCGCCATCCGGTTGCGGGCAGCGGTGAACTCGCCGGGCGTCAGCCCGTACAACTCCACCGCCACCGCATCGAGGTTCACCCTTCTACAGTGCG
>Ga0190275_10002019_pt1 | contig 14795 bp, 12 predicted proteins | sample Popmic550T_FD_133745 | JGI IMG/M metagenome (GOLD analysis project Ga0190275, IMG submission 133745) | Populus adjacent soil microbial communities from riparian zone of Yellowstone River, Montana, USA - 550 T | ecosystem: Environmental > Terrestrial > Soil > Riparian zone > Trees stand | place... | reverse complement strand
TGCGCCAGAGCCCGGCGGACATCGGCGTTGTTGACCTCGTGGCCGCCGACCGGCACTTCCACGTTGGAGGTCTGGGAGGTCGGCTGGCCGCCGGAGATGTTGACCAGCACTTCGCGGATCGTCTCCCCGGCCATCTGTTCCGCCGTGTGGACCGTGGTGCCGATAGCCTGCTCCGCCGCGTCCATGTCGACGATGGTGCCGGCCCGGAGACCCCGCGAGACCTGATGTCCGATGCCGGTAATGCGCAGCACGCCGCCGTCCTCGACCCGTGCGATGAAGCAGCAGACCTTGGTTGTGCCGACGTCCAGTGCAGCGATTACCCCGCCGCGAACCTGTCTCTTCACTCTCTTGCCAGCGTTGAAGGCCATTGCTACGCCCGTCATCCCCTCAGGCTGTCGCCTATTCGTGTATTCACATTAACATCCCAACATGCAGTATTTCAAACAACGATTTCGATACTGCATTTGGTGTGGGTTACCTCTTTAGATTAATGCATTGGAGACATCATATCTTTTGCTCTGGAGCACGGCGACGTTGTGCCGCAGTGGTCGAAGTCTGTATCACGAGGCGATCCGGCATCCGCAGGTCTACCGCGACGATGTCCCGGTCCAGGACGGGCTGTTTCGCTTCTTGGTCGGCCAGATGATGGAGCGCTCCGCCGATGTCGCTTTCCGGCAGACGGACGATGACGCCGTTGGACAGGTGAAGGTCCCAGCGGCGCCCTCCGATCCGGGTGGCGGCGTTGACGCGCTTGAACAGCGCCGGCACGGTGCCGAGATGGCCGAGCAGTTCCTGCGCATGCTTGGGAGCGTCGGCGCCGATGATCTGGAGCAGGTTGTTATAGCGGCCCAGTTCACGCTCGGTCAGGACCTCGCCGTCGCGGTCGATCAGGGCCAGCTTGCCGTCGCGCTGCCACAGCGCCATCGGACGGCGCTCGTCCAGCTTGACGAAGACGGTGTCGGGAAGGCGGCGCTCGACCGTGGCGGTGGCGACCCAGCGGAGCCGCTCCAGACCGGCGCGGGCGGCTTCCGGGTCGAACTTCATGATCGGGTCGCCGCGCTTGACCTGGATCGCCGCCATCACGGCGGCGCGATCGGTCTCGTTACGGCCTTCGACCAGGACTTCCTGCACTTCCAGGCCGGCATCGACCGTCAGGTCGATCAGGCTCGCCGTGATCCGGTCGCCCATCAGGCCGAACCAGCCGGTCTGGTACGCCCAGGTGCCGGCACCGCCCAGCATGACGATGGGCAGCGCCACCATGCCGAACTTCAGGGCGACGCCGGTCCAGCGCGGCCAGGAGCGCCGGCGGTTCGCCTTCTGCGTCGCCTTCTGGGTAGCGGTGCGGGCACGCTCCGCGGTGCGGGTCCGCAGATCCCGTGGGGCGCAGAGTGCTGGCTTGTTCACGCGTGACATACGGCGTTCTCCACCATCCAGACGACCAGATCACCGAAAGAGATACCCAGGTAAGCCGCCTGTTCAGGGACGAGCGACAGAGGGGTCATACCCGGCTGTGTGTTAATTTCTAGGAAATAAACTCCGGAACTATCCGGAATCGTATCGTCCCAGCGGAAGTCACTGCGGCTGACGCCCGAGCATCCCAAAGTATTATGGGCGAGAACCGCCATCCTCATCGCCTCGTCCAAGACTTCCTTGGGTGCGGGGGCGGGAACAAGATGTGTGGCGCGGCCGTCGGTGTATTTGGCGGAATAATCGTAGAAGCCGGTATGGGGCTTGATCTCCGTCACGGTCAGGGCGCGGTCGCCCATTACTGCGACAGTCAGGTCGTGGCCGGGGATGTATTGTTCGATCAGAACAGTTTCACCGTGGCTCCAACTTTCCGCATAGGACGGATTTCTGTTGTCACCCGGCCGAACGATCTGGATACCGACGCTGGAGCCTTCGTTGTTCGGCTTAAGGACATAGGGCGCCGGCATGATATCGCCGGAAAGCACCTGTTCGCGGGTTGCGATCATGCCGTTGGGCGACCGGACGCCTACGCTGTCGAGCAGGCGCTTGGTAGCCGATTTGTCCATGGCGATGGCCGAGGCCAGCATGCCGGAATGGGTGTAGCGCAGGCCCAGGATGTCGAGCACGCCTTGGATCGTGCCGTCCTCTCCGAAGCGTCCGTGCAGGGCGTTGAACACCACGTCGGGGCGGGGGGTGAGGGCGGCCAGCAATGCGGGCAGGTCGCGGCTGACGTCGATCAGGGTGACGCGGAAGCCGTGCTCCCTCAAGGCGGATGCCACGGCGGCGCCGCTGACCAGCGAGACTTCGCGCTCGGCGGACCAGCCTCCGTAAAGGACGGCGACGTGCTGGCTCATGGCCGGTTTCCCTGTGAGCGGATGGGCGAGAGGGTGCTTGAGGATGCCGGGACGCCGATGCGGCGGATTTCCCAACGGAGTTGGATGCCGGAAGTTTCGTAGACCCGGCGGCGGACTTCCTCGCCAAGCGATTCCAGGTCGTCGGCGGTCGCGGCGCCGAGGTTCAGGAGGAAGTTGCAGTGCTTCTCCGACACTTGAGCGCCGCCGATGGTCAGGCCCCGGCAGCCGGCGCGGTCGATCAGCGCCCAGGCCTTTTCACCGGGAGGATTGGCGAAGGTCGAACCGCCGGTCCGCGCCTTGACGGGCTGGCTTTCCGCCCTGGACGTCGCGATCTCGTGCATGCGGCGGCTGATCTCCGCATGGTCGCCGGGATGGCCGCGCAATACTGCCGATGTGAAGATCCAGTCTTCCGGCACGTTGCTGTGACGGTAGCTGAGGCCGAGGTCTTCGCGGCTCAGGGTATGCGAGGCGCCGGAGCGGTCGAGGGCGGTGGCGGAGACGACCACGTCGGACAGCTCACGGCCATAGGCGCCGCCGTTCATCCGGAGCGCGCCGCCGATCGTGCCGGGAATGCCGGACAGGAACTCCAGGCCGGCGATGCCGGCGTCGCGCGCGGCATTGGCGACGTTGAGGTCGAGTGCCGCAGCGCCTGTGGTGATCTCGCAATCGTTCACGGACAAATCGACGAAAGCGCGGCCCAGGCGGATCACCACGCCGGGCACCCCGCCGTCGCGGATCAGCAGGTTGGAGGCGACGCCGATCACGGTGACGGGCACGTCGGCCGGGCAGCCGGCGAGGAAATCGCCGAGGTCCGCCGCGTCGGCCGGCTTGAACATCACTTCGGCCGGACCGCCGACGCGGAACCACGTGACGTTGGCAAGCGGGGCGTCGGCGGTCAGCCGGCCGCGCACCGCCGGCAGGCGGTCGATCAGGTGCGTTTCATGGTGCATGTGGGGCGCCGCCGTCATGACCGACCCCCGCTGGCCGTCTTTTTCGCATCCAGGCCGTTCAGGCGGTCGAGTTCGCCCGGCAGGGCGTTGGCCCAGGCGGTGATGTTGCCGGCACCCAGGCAGACGACGAAATCGCCGGGCTGGGCCAGATCGTGGATCATCGACGGCAGGGCTTCGGCGCTGGGGAGCGCCAGCACCTGACGATGGCCGCGCGTCCGCAGGCCCTCGACCAGACCATCGCGGTCGGCGCCGGGGATCGGCTGCTCGCCGGCGGCGTAGACATCGGCGACGATGACGATGTCGGCATCGTTGAAGCAGGCGCAGAAGTCTTCGAACAGGCTGTGCAGGCGGGAGTAGCGGTGCGGCTGGACGACGGCGATGGTGCGGCCGGTGCCGGCGGTGAGGGCGGCCTTGAGGACGGCGGTGATCTCGACCGGGTGGTGGCCGTAGTCGTCGATCACGGTGACGCCGTTGCTCTCACCCGTCTTGGTGAAGCGGCGCTTGACGCCGGAGAAGCGGGCGAAGCTGGCGCGGATCTTCTCGCCCTCGATGCCCATCTCGTTGCCGACGGCGATGGCGGCCAGACTGTTCTGGACGTTGTGCAGGCCGAACATCGGCAGGTGGATGTTCTCGATCACGCGCGGCTCGCGCGAGACGCGGTCGCTGAGCGCCACGTTGAAGTGGGCGCCGTCGGTGCCGGTCACCACGTCGATGGCGCGGACATCGGCCTGCGGGCTGAAGCCGTAGGTCACGATGCGGCGGTCGGAGACGCGTGGGATCATCGCCTGGACTTCGGGATGGTCGATGCAGAGTGCGGCGAAGCCGTAGAACGGGATGTTCTGGACGAAGCTGTCGAACGCCGCCTTGACGCCGTCGAAGGTGCCGTAGTGGTCCAGGTGCTCCGGGTCGATGTTGGTGACGACGGTGATCAGGGCCGGCAGCTTGGTGAAGGTGCCGTCGCTCTCGTCCGCTTCCACCACCATCCAGTCGCCGGAGCCGAGCCGGGTATTGGTGCCGTAGGCGTTGATGATGCCGCCGTTGATGACCGTCGGGTCCAGTCCTGCGCCTTCCAGCAGGGTGCCGACCATGCTGGTGGTCGTGGTCTTGCCGTGGGTGCCGCCGATCGCGACCGACCACTTCAGGCGCATCAGTTCCGCCAGCATCTCGGCGCGGCGGACGACCGGGATCAGCGCCTGACGGGCGGCGACGACTTCCGGGTTGTCCTTCTTCACGGCCGATGAGATCACGACGACGGAGGCGTCGGCGAGGTTTTCGCCGCGATGGCCGATCTCGACCGGAATACCCAGGGCGCGCAGGCGCTTGACGTTGGCGCTGTCGGCGATGTCGGAGCCGCGCACGGAGTAGCCGAGGTTCCGCAGGACCTCGGCGATGCCGCTCATGCCGATCCCGCCGATACCGACGAAGTGGATCGTCCCGATGGACAGGGGCAGGGCTCTCATTATTCGGCGGCCTCGGTTGAGTAATGATCCGCGCCGGCCCTCGGCTGGTCGCCGTGGGGGGCGCTGTGGGTCAGGGATGCGCTTTTTCCGGTGGCGAGGACGACATCGGCCAGACGCGACGCGGCGTCGGTGGCGCCACGGGCGTGGGCGGCTTCTGCTGCCTTGGTCAATGTCGCGGGCAGGTCGAGCAGCGCCGTCAGGCGGTCGGCCAGCGCGCGGGCCGTAAAGGCGGTCTGCGGCATCAGCCACGCGCCGCCGGCATCGGCCACGGCCTGGGCGTTGGCGGTCTGGTGGTCGTCCATCGCGTAGGGGTAAGGCACCAGGAGGGCGGGACGCCCAACGGTGGCCAGTTCGGCGACGGTGGAAGCGCCGGAGCGGCAGATCGCTAGGTGGCAGGCGGCCAGACGGTCCGGCACGTCGCGGAAGAAGGTGGACAGTTCGGCGTCGATGCCGGCCTTGGCGAAGGCTGTTTTGGCCGCTTCGATGTCCTCGGGGCGGCACTGCTGGGCGATCCTGATCCGGCGCCTGAGCGCATCGGGGAGGAGCGCCAGCGCTTCGGGCACGATCTCGCTGAAGATGCGGGCGCCCTGGCTGCCGCCGACCACCAGCAAGCGCACCTCGCCGTTGTCGTCCAGGGCTGGGTAGGGCAGGTCGCGGACGGCGGTGACGTTGGGGCGGACGGGATTGCCGGTGAAGACCAGCTTGCCGGCATCCGCCGGCTTGACCGTCGAGACGGACGCGAACGAGGTCGCGATCCGCATGGCGCCGGGGGCGGCGAGTCGGTTGGCGCGGCCCAGCACGGCGTTCTGTTCGTGCAGGATCGTCGGCACGCCGCCGCGCTGCGCCAGCAGCACCGTGGGGACCGAGGGATAGCCGCCGAAGCCGACCACGGCGGTGGGCTTCAGCCTGGACATCAGCCGGCGGGCCTGGAAGGCGCCGAGCGTCAGTTCGAACACGCCCCGGATCTTGCCCATGATGCCGCTGCCGAAGCTGGAGGCGCGGATGCGGTGGACTTCCACTTCCGGCAGGGCGTCGCCGAAGGCCTTGCCGCGCCGGTCGGTCACCAGCACGACGCGCTCGCCGCGCGCCAGAAGCTCGCGCGCCAGCGCTTCCGCCGGGAACATGTGGCCGCCGGTGCCGCCGGCTGCCAGGATTACCGGTGAGGACTGGGTAGCGTCGGTCATTTGCCGTCTCCCCCGCCGAATCGCTTGCGTGTCAGGGCCAGCACCATGCCCATGCCGAAGCCCAGCGCCAGCAGCGACGAGCCGCCATAGCTGATGAAGGGCAGGGTCATGCCCTTGGTCGGCATCAGGTGAAGGCTGGACGCCATGTTGATCCAGGCCTGAAGGCCGAACTGGGTCAGCAGTCCGGTGACGGCCAGCACGACGAAAAGGTTGTCGTCGCGCATCACCCGCATGAAGCCTCGGATGACGATGAAGGCGAACAATGCTACCAGGACGAGGCACCAGAACAGCCCGAGTTCTTCACCCGCCACCGCGAAGATGAAGTCGGCATGAGCGTCGGGGAGCATCATCTTGATGCTGCCCTGGCCGGGACCGGTACCGAACGCGCCGCCGTTCTGGAAGGCTTCCAGCGAGCGGGTGACCTGATAGTTGTCGCCGGCCGCCGGGTCGAGGAACCGGTTGACGCGGCTCGTCACGTGCGGGAAGAACATGTAGGCCCCTATCAGGCCGACGATGCCGAAGGCGCCCAGGACGGCGACCAGGATGATCGGCAACCCCGCCAGGAAGAACTGGCCGAACCACACGACGGACACCACGAAGGTCATGCCGAAGTCCGGCTGCATCATCAGCAGGCCGACGACCATCAGGTAGAGCATGATCGAGACGACGGCGCCGGGGAACCGCTCGCTGGTGCGACCATGGGCGAACAACCACGCGGCGACCACGGCGAAGGCCGGCTTGACGAATTCCGACGGCTGGATCGACAGGCCCGGCACGTGAATCCAGCGCCGCGCGCCCTTGATCTCGAACCCGATGACCATGGTCAGCGCCAGCAGGATCGTGAAGACGATGAAGGCGAAGACGGCGGTGCGCCGGACACCGCGCGGGCTGAGCAGCGACACGCCGACCATCAGCAGGCAGGCCGGGACCAGCGTCAGGATGTGGCGCTGGACGAAGTGGAAGTTGTCCAGCCCGATCCGCTCGGCGACGGCCGGGCTCGCCGCCTGGACCAGCACGATGCCAAGACCCATCAGCACCGCCAGAACGGCCAGCGTCCAGCGGTCTACCGTCCACCACCACTTGCCGAAAATGGAATGGTCGGTCCGGGCAAAAGCGGTCATGGCGCGACTTCCTTTTCCGCGGGAGCGGACCGGTCGATGGAGGCGTGGACCAGCGCCGCGAAAACCTCGCCGCGATGCTCGAAGCTCCTGAACTGATCCCATGAGGCGCAGGCGGGTGACAGCAGCACCGTGGCGCCGCGCAGCCCTTCTGCCCGCGCGAGGTCGGTGGCGGCGGGTACGGCAGTCTTCATCTCGCCGCAAAGAGTATAGGGCACGCCGTGGGCATTAAGCCATGTGGCGAACTGTTCCGATGCCTGACCGATCACGAAGGCGTGGCGGATGCGCGGCATGAAGGGCTCTAAACCGTCAAGCCCGCCTTCCTTGGCCTGCCCGCCGATGATCCAGTAGATCGCGTCGTAGCAGACCAGCGCCTTGGACGCGGCATCGGCGTTGGTCGCCTTGCTGTCGTTGACGAACTGGATGCCGTCGCGGTCGGCGACGAGCTGCTGGCGGTGCGCCAGACCGGGGAACGTCCGGAGGCCTTCGAGGATCGTTGCCACCGGCACGCCGGCGGCATGGGTCGCGGCGAAGGCCGCCGCCGCGTTCTGCCAGTTGTGGCGGCCGGGCAGGGAGGGAACCGTATTGAGGTCGATGACGGGATCGGTCCCGCCGTCGTACAGCTTGCCGTCGAGCACGTAGACGCCCTTGGTCTCGTGCTCGGTGGAGACGGGCACGACGGCGCTTTCCAGCGCCACTTCAAGCTCGTCGTAGACCTTGCGGCAGTAATCGTCATCGACGCCGACGATGGCGGTGTGGGAGCGCTTCGGGTGCTGGAAGATATGGCGCTTGGCGGCGATATAGCCGTCCATGCCGCCGTGCCGGGCCAGATGGTCGGGGGTCACGTTCAGCAGCACGGCGACATTGAAGGCGACCGAGGGGACCAGTTCGAGCTGGTAGGACGACATCTCCAGCACGTAGACGCCGCCTTCACCCAGCGAATCAAAGGTCAGGACGGGCGTGCCGAGGTTGCCGCCGACCTGAACCGGCCGGCCGGTCAGGCTCAGGATATGGCCGATCAGCGCCGTCGTGGTCGATTTGCCGTTGGTGCCGGTGATGCCGATATAGGCGGCCTTCGGCTGTGCCCCGTAGAGCAGTTCGATATCGCCGATGATCGGGATGCCGGCTGCCTTCGCCCTCGCCGCGACGGCGTTGGGCGTGGGGAAGGTATGCGGGATGCCGGGCGACAGCAGCAGGGCGTCGATGCCGGTCAGATCGGCCGTGTTCAGGTCGGTCAGCGCGATGCCGGCATCGGTCGCGGCGGCGCGGCCGGCCTCGCCGTCGTCCCAGGCCAGGATATCGACCCCGGCTGAAGTCAGCGCCCTGGCCGTGGCGAGGCCCGACTTGGCGAGCCCCATGACGGCGTAGCGTTTACCCTTGAGGTGGCGCAGATCGATCATGGCGTCACCGCAGCTTCAGGGTGGAGAGGCCGACCAGCGCCAGCACGACGGCGATGATCCAGAAGCGGATGACCACGGTCGGTTCGGCCCAGCCCTTCTTTTCGAAGTGATGGTGCAGCGGGGCCATGCGGAACACCCGCTTGCCGGTCAGCTTGTACGAGGCGACCTGCACGATGACCGAGACCGTTTCCAGCACGAACAACCCGCCGATGATCGCCAGCACCAGTTCGTGCTTGGTGATGACGCTGATGGCGCCCAGCGCCCCGCCGATCGACAGCGAACCGGTGTCGCCCATAAAGACCATGGCGGGGGGAGCGTTGAACCACAGGAAGCCGAGGCCGGCGCCGACCATGGCGCCGCAGAAGACGGCCAGTTCGCCGGTTCCGGGTACGTGGTGGATCTGGAGGTAGCTGGCGAAGACGGTGTTGCCGACCAGATAGGCGATCAGGCCGAAGCAGCTTGCCGCGATCATGACGGGCACGATGGCGAGGCCGTCCAGCCCGTCGGTCAGGTTGACCGCGTTGCTGGCGCCGACCATGACGAAAACAGCCATCGGCACGAAGAACCAGCCGAGATCGATCAGCAGGTCCTTCATGAAGGGGACCGCAAGGCCGGTCGTGCCGGGATCGCGGGCGAAGGCCATGATGACCAGGGCCGCCGCGGCGCCGATGCCGATCTGCCCGGCCAGCTTGCCCTTGCCGGGCAGGCCCTTGGTGTTGCGCTTGGTCAGCTTGAGGAAGTCGTCGCCGAAGCCGATCGCACCGAAGCCGATGGTGACGAGCACCACGACCCAGACATAGATGTTGGTCAGGTCGGCCCACAGCAGGGTGCTCATGACCACCGCGATCAGGATCATCAGGCCGCCCATGGTGGGAGTGCCCTTCTTCTTCTGATGGGTTTCCGGTCCGTCGCTGCGGATCGGCTGGCCCTCGCCCTGCTTGGACTTCAGCCAGCGGATCAGGGTCGGGAAGAACACGAAGCTGATGACCGATGCGGTCAGGATCGCTCCGCCGGTCCGGAACGTGATGTACCGGAACAAATTGAAGATGATAAAATCATCTGCCAAAGGGAACAGCAGGTGATAGAGCATCTGATAATCGCCTCAGCCCTGCTGGACGGCGCGAGCCGTCTTGCCGTTAGTGTCGTTCGAAGTCGAATTGGGAGCCGGAGTACCGGTATCGCCGAGCGCCGACAGCGCATCGACGATCAGCGCCATACGGCTGCCGAGCGATCCCTTGACCATGACGCAGTCGCCGCCGCGCAACGCCTGCGCGATCCTGGGCGCGAGTGCGGCGCTGTTCTCCGCCCAGGCGCCTTGCATGGCCGTGGGCAGCTTGTCGAACAGCCGCTTCATGTTGGGACCGCAGCAGAAGACGAGGTCGACGCCGTTGGCCTGGAGCGGTTCCGCCAGGGCGGCATGCAGCAGCGGCGAACGCTCGCCCATTTCCAGCATGTCGCCGAGCACCGCGATCCGCCGGCCGCCGCTGGACGGTTCGCTGGCCTTCAGCACCTGGAAGCTCGCTTCCATCGAAACCGGGCTGGCGTTGTAGCTTTCGTCGATGATGGTCAGCCAGTCGCCGCCGAGTTGGACGCGCTTCCGCACGCCCCGGCCCTTGATCGGCTTGACGCTTGCCAGCGCCTGCGCTGCGGTGGCGACATCGCCGCCCAGCGCTTGGATCGCCAGCAGGACGCCCAGGCTGTTCATGACGTGGTGACGGCCGGGCAGGCTGACGCTGTACTGGATCGGCTTGCCCTTGATGACGGCGGCGACGGCGCTGCACGTCGCATGGGCCGAGACTTCGATCAGCCGGGCGGCGGCGTCGTCAGCCGTGCCGAAGCCCAGGATGCGCGACAGGCCTTTGGTTCGTGCGGCGGCGACCAGCCTTGCGTAGTGCGGGTTGTCGCGGTTGAGCACCACGGTCCCGTTGGGCGACATGCCTTCGAAGATCTCGGCCTTGGCGTCCGCGATGGCTTCGACCGAGCTGAAGAATTCCAGGTGGACCGCCTCGATCGTCGTGATGACCGCGACATCGGGCTGGACCTGACGCGACAGCGGCCCGATCTCCCCCGCGTGGTTCATGCCAAGCTCGAACACGGCGTAGACGCTGTCGGCTGGCATCCGGGCGAGGCTGAGCGGCACACCCCAGTGGTTGTTGAGGCTGCCCGCCGTTGCGAAAGTCGGGGCCAGTGCCGCGAGGCAGGTCGCCAAAGCTTCCTTGGTGCTGGTCTTGCCGACCGAGCCGGTTACGGCGACGATCCTGGCCTTGGCGCGAAGGCGCGCCACCGAGCCGAGATCCTGGAGGGCGGCGAAAGTATCCTCGACCAGCAAGACGGGAGCGTCCGCCGGGAGGTCGTCCGGCCGGTGCGACACCAGGACAGCCGAGGCACCGCCGGCAAGGGCTTTGGCGGCATAGGCGTGACCGTCGAAGTTCGGCCCGGTCAAGGCGATGAACAGGTCGCCCGGCTTGACCGTGCGGCTGTCGATCGACACGCCCAAAGCTTTCCAGTCAGACCCATGGAGCGTACCATTGGTCGCGGCGGCGGCATCGCGGGCCGTCCAGAGCACATGCCCAGAGGAAGAGGGCGCGGAGGAAGAGGTGGTTCCGGTCATCAGGCCAGGACCTCCCGCACGGCGGCGCGGGCGGTCTCCGCGTCGTCGAACGGCCGGACCTCCGTCCCGATGGTTTGACCCTGCTCGTGGCCCTTGCCGGCGATCACCAGCACGTCGCCCTCGCCCAGGTCGCGGACGGCGGCGCGGATCGCCTCGGCGCGGTCGCCGATCTCTTCCGCATCGGGGCAGCCGGCCAGGACTTCCTGCCGGATCGCCGAGGCGACTTCCGTACGCGGGTTGTCGTCGGTGACAATGGCGCGGTCGGCAAGGCGGGCGGCTAGTTCACCCATTACCGGGCGCTTGCCCCGGTCGCGGTCGCCGCCGCAGCCGAACACCACGACCAGCTTCTGGTCCGCATGGGGCCGGAGCGCCCGCAGCACCGTTTCCAGTGCGTCGGGAGTGTGGGCGTAATCGACGTAGACAGGAGCGCCGGAGGGATGGTTGGCGACCAGTTCCAGCCGGCCATGGACGCCGCCGAGCTTTTCGAGCGCCGCCGTGGCGTCGCCGGCATCCTCGCCGGAACCGATCACCAGACCGAGAGCGCAGAGCGCGTTCATGCACTGGAAACGGCCCGCCAGCGGCAGGGCGATATCGTGGACCCGTCCGAACACTTCCAGCTTCAGGCGCTGGCCGTGGGGCAGGGGCAGCAGATCAGCCAAGACAATTTCCTTCGCCTGGGCGCCATAGCCGATCAGGCGATGACCTCGCCGGGCGCACAGCTCTGACAGATGGGTGAATTCGGGCGTGTCGGCGTTGAGGACCGCAGCGCCGCCCTGGGGCAGCACGCGGTCGAACAGCATCGCCTTGGCCGCGAGGTATGCCTGCATACTGCCGTGGTAATCCAGGTGGTCACGTGACAAATTTGTGAAACCGGCGGCGGCGATCTTCACGCCGTCCAAGCGGAACTGGTCCAGCCCATGGCTGGACGCTTCCATCGCCAGATGGTCGATCCCGGCATCCGCCAGTTCGGCCAGCGCCCGGTGCAGCGACACGGTGTCGGGCGTGGTCAGCGAGCCGTAGCGGTCCATCCCCGGCGCCGTGATGCCGAGCGTGCCGAGGCTGCCCGCCTTGCGGCCCAGAAGCGCCCAGAGCTGACGCGCGAACTGCACCGTCGATGTCTTGCCGTTGGTGCCGGTGACGGCGGCCACCGTCGCCGGTTGCCTGCCGAAGAAGCGGGCGGCCATCTGCGCCAGCCGCAGCCGGGGGTTCTCGTCCTCGATCACGGCGATGCCATTGGGCGCGGTCGTGCCCACGGGGCCCAGCACCGCGACGGCGCCACGCCTGACCGCTTCGGCCACGAAGGCCCGTCCGTCCGCCTTTGTGCCCGGCAGCGCCGCGAACAGCCAGCCGGGTTCGACCGTGCGCGAATCGCTCGTCAGGCCCGCGATCAGGGGATCGCGGGCCTGGATCGGCGCGGCTGATGACGGGGTGGAAGAAACGAGGTCAGTAAGACGCAAGGGTATTTCCCCTGGGGTTCAGATGAATTTCGGTAGCGTTGCGGATCTCCGGCAGGGTCTCGTCGACCGGGTTGATCCCCATCAGCGGTCCGACCTGCTTGATGATCCTTCCGGCCAGCGGCGCCGCGACCCAGCCGCCGGTGGCATAGCCGAAGGTGCGCTTGTTGCCCTTGGGCTCGTCGATCATCGCCAGCACCAGATAGCGCGGGTCGTTGATCGGGAAGCCGCCGACGAAGGACGACAGGAGAGCTTTCTTTGCATAGCCATGACCACTGGTCTTTTCCGCCGTACCGGTCTTTCCGCCGACCACATATCCGGGAGCCGCTGCCCCGGTCGCCGTGCCCTGGGTAACGACCAGACGCATCAGACGACGGATCTGATCCGAAGTTTGTGGCGAAATTACGCGTGTTCCGGGAATTTGGGAGTCGGGTGCCCGTTTCAGCAGAGTGGCCGGATGCAGGACGCCGCCGTTCATGGCCGCTCCGGCGGCCGACGCCATCTGAACGGGGCTGACCGAGAGGCCGTGGCCGAACGCGATGGTCATGGTGCTGGCGTCGCGCCAGGGATGCGGGATCATCGGCGCGCCGACTTCCGGGATCTCCACCGGCGAGCGCTTCAGCAGGCCGAACCTGTCCATCAGCGCCCGCTGGGCGGGGGTGCCGACCTCCATCGCCATTCGGACCGAGCCGATATTGGACGAATACATGAAGATCTCGGGCACGGTCAGCCAGCGGTTCTTGCCGTGATAGTCGCTGATCGAGAAGCGCCCGACGCGGATCGACTTGGTCGCGTCGAAGCTGTCGCCCATGTGGATCTTGCCGGAGTCCAGCGCCAGCGCCGAATTGAAGATCTTGAAGGTCGAGCCCATTTCGTACACGCCCAGCGTGTTGCGGTTGAAGCGGGCGTTTTCGTCGCTGGTCGGGGCATGGGGATCGAAGTCCGGCAGCGATACCATCGCCAGCACTTCGCCGGTCTTCACGTCCATGATCATGCCGGCGCCGCCGAGCGCCTGGAACTCGTCCACGGCGGTCTGAAGCTCGCGTTTCACGATATGCTGGAGGCGGACGTCGAGGGAGAGCTGGATCGGTTCGCTCGACGCGCGAAGCTGCTTGTCGAACGACTGTTCGATCCCCATCAGGCCGCTGTTATCGACGCCGGTAAAGCCCACCACATGGGCGGTCAGGTTGGCGGTCGGATAGACGCGGCGCTCCTCGCGCTGGAAGTAGATGCCGGGGATGCCCAGCCTGTTTACTTCGTAATGCTCGCGCGGGTTCAGGTTGCGCCTTATCCAGACGAAGCGCTTGTCGCTCTTCAGCTTCGCCAGCGTGTCGTTGTAGTCGAGACCTTGCAGGACCGACACCAGTTTCCGGGTCGCTTCGACCGGGTTGATGATCAGCTTGGGGTCGGCGTGCAGCGACGCGGTCGCCAGCGAGCTTGCCAGCAGGACGCCGTTGCGGTCCACGATGTCGGCTCGGCTGGCGGGAACGGCATGGGCCGATGCCGCCTGGGCCAGACCGGTGTCTCCCCCCTGGCTCATCACGGTGGCGTCCACCAGCTTGATGCCGACGGCACCGAAGGCAAGGCCGAAGATGGCCATGGTGACCATCAGGCGGCTTCTCGCCTGTTCGAGGGCATGGGCTGCCCGTCCGCCGGCGCGTGGGCGGGGGGCGGCCTGTGTGGTGGCAGCCTCCCGCTCGGTGGCCGTCCAGTCGGGCTGCTCATGCGTGGCGGTCATCGGGCTACCTTATAGCTGGCGAGAACGACGGAGCCGGATGCCGGCGGTACCGGGACGCCGCCCAGGCCGCCGGGCTTGCGCGCCGGCATCGGAACGGTCGTGCCGGCGACCAGGGCCGGGCCGTGCGGGTTGTTGGGATCGACCGGCTGGAGACGCTGCGGGATGCCGGCCACCGAGGTGATCATCTGATCCGACGTCGTCGGGCCGAGGATCAGATGCCGGCGCGCCATTTCCTCGATCCGGTTCGGATCGTTCATGTAGCTCCACTCGGCCTTCAGGATCTGGATCGCTTCCTGTTCCTGGATGATGGCGCGGTTGAGGCCGGAAAGATCCTCGCCCAGGGCCTGAACCCGATAGCTGGTGTGGAACAGGGCGCCGCTCGCCAGGCCCGCCAGGCCCAGCCAGATCACAGTGGACTTGCTGATCATGCTGCCTCCTCGAAGGCCGGCGCCTTCGTGCGTTCGGCCGCGCGCAGCCGGGCGGACCGGGCGCGGGGGTTGTGGGACAGTTCGGCCGCTCCGGGCGTCACTGGCTTGCGGGACATCAGGCGGAAGGTCGG
>Ga0190275_10002018_pt1 | contig 14797 bp, 10 predicted proteins | sample Popmic550T_FD_133745 | JGI IMG/M metagenome (GOLD analysis project Ga0190275, IMG submission 133745) | Populus adjacent soil microbial communities from riparian zone of Yellowstone River, Montana, USA - 550 T | ecosystem: Environmental > Terrestrial > Soil > Riparian zone > Trees stand | place... | reverse complement strand
CGCCGGCTGGGCAAGGACCACGAGGTCGACCCGGACAACAGCGAGTCGATGATCTACGCCGCCATGATCCACCGGATGCTCCGACGCTTATACCCGGCCGCCTAGTTTCAAGACGCTTTGTGAGCCGGACCGACCGCCCGGGTCTGCCCCGGGCGGGCGAAATTGTTGGGCGCCGACGCCCGGGTACGGACTCCTATTCCGGTAGAGACCGAACCCGGGAGCCGGCATGACCACCACCGCCGTCCGTCGCGGCCTGTCCCGCCTGTCCGACCCGCCCGACACCCGGACTGACGCCGAGTTGCTCCGGGACTACCTCGCCGGCGACCGCGACCGGGCGTTCGGCGTCCTCGTCCGCCGGCACGGGCCGGTCGTCCTCGCCGTCTGCCGCCGGGCGCTCGGGAACGCCGCCGACGCGGACGACGCCTTCCAGGCCGTGTTCCTCCGCCTCGCCCGCCGGGGAGGTAGCATCCGCGACGCCCGTGCCCTGCCGGCGTGGCTCCACCGCGTTGCCGTGCGCGTCTCCCGCCGGGCGCTGGCCCGGCGGCGGCCCGCCCCCCTGCCGGGTGACGTGGCCGACCCCGCGGACCCGCTCGGCGGCGTGGTCTGGCGCGACCTCCGGCGGGTGCTCGACGAGGAACTCGACCGTCTCCCCGAGCGGCTCCGCACCCCGGTCCTGTTGTGCCTGTTCGACGGCCTCACCCGGGACGAAGCCGCCGTCCGCCTCGGGGTCTCGCTCAACACCGCCCGCCGCCGGGTCGATGCGGGGCGCGACCTCCTCCGCGCGCGGCTCCTCCGCCGCGGCGTCGGCCCGGCCACCGTCGTGCTCGCGGCCCTCGACCCCGCCGGCCTCCGCGCCGCGGTCCCGGCGGCGCTCGCCGCGGCAACCGTCGGGTTCGGCGGAGGTGGGACGGCGCCCGTCCCGCCGGCGGTGGAAGCGCTCGCGGCAACTGCCCCGCCGCGGCTGGCGTGGGCAGCCCTCCTGTCCGTCGTACTCGCGGCGAGCGGTGTCGCGGTGATGGCCACCCCGCGCGGGTCGGACCAGCCGCCCGCGCCGACGCCGCCCGCTGCCCCCGCTCCCGCCGCGGAGAACCTCCCCGCCGGCGCCCTCCGGCGCTTCGCCGACGACCGGTTCCGCCACCCGGGCTACCTCGCCGCGGCGGCCGTCTCGGCCGACGGCCGGCGGGTCGCGACCGTGTCGTCGGACCTCCTCCAGATCGCCGACCTCGACACCGGCCTGCCGCTCCGCCGCATCCCCCTGAAGCACGACGGCTACGGGTACTACGGTAACCCCGGCCTCGCGTTCTCGCCCGACGGCAAGTACGTCGCCTGCGTCCTCAACGACAAGCTCACCGCCGCGTGGGAGACGGACACCGGCCGCGAGGTGCTCCGCCTCCCCGAGCGGAAGCACGGCTACGCCCTGTGCCAGTTCACCCCGGACGGGAAGCTCCTGCTCCAGGACGCCGACCGGCTCCGGCTCCTCGACCTCGCCTCCGGGAAGGAGGTGGGCGTGCGGCCGCTTCGGGCCGGCGTTCTCACCCCCGACGCGGCCGTGTTCGCGCGGGCCGAGGAACGCGAGTCGGTCGTCCTCGGGGACGCCGTCACCGGGCGGGTGACTCACCGGCTCGCCGTCTCGACCGCGTCCAACGGGTTCGAGAACGGGCTCGCGTTCTCCCCCGACGGCCGCCGGCTCGCCGTCGTCCACGACCGGCGCGAGGTGCAGGTGTGGGACGTGGCCGCGGGGACCAAGACGGCGACCGTCCCGGTCCCGGCCGACGCGGTGGTGAAGAACGATCCGTCCTACGCGGTCGGGTTCTCGGGCGACGGCGAGGTCGTGCATTTTGGGACGGCTGCGGGCGTCATCCACCGCTGGCGGGTCGCCACCGGGGCGGAACTGCCCGCGTTCCGCATCCCCCACGGCCACCACGTCCGCCTGATGCACCCGGCGGCGGACGGGCGGACGGTCGTGACCGCGGACGCGAACGGGACCGTGACCCGGTGGGACGCCGAGACGGGGGCGCGGGTCGGGGCGGCGGCCGGGTACACCCGCCCCATCCGCGCGGCGATCGTCGCGCCGGGGAAGCAGTTGGTGATCGCCGACCAGGCGGGCCGGATCGACTTGTGGGACGCCGCGACCGGAAAGGTCGTTCGTCCCCTCGCGGCGGCCGGCCGGCCGGTGACGGCGCTGGACGTGGCGCCCGACGGCCGGCTCGCCGCGGTCGGCGGGGACGGCGGCGAGGTCCGCCTCGTCCGGCTCGCCGACGGGCACGCGACCCCGCTGCACCCCACGACGCCGAAGGCCGGGCACGCGCGGCTGCATCGGTTCTCCCCGGACGGGGCGCTCCTCCTCGCCGGCGACTGGGGGAAGGAGATGCGCGTCTTCGACGTGGCGGCCGGCCGGGTGCTGTGGACCGACGCCACCGTCTCGGCCGCGGCGTTCGGCACGGAAGGTCGGCTGGTGTGGGGCCGGTACAAGGTGTTCGGCGTGACCGACGCCCGGACCGGGGAGTCGCTCCGCGAGAAGAAGCTCGAGCTGCCCGGCGGCGACGGGTTCTTCAACACCATCCAGGCCGTCGCGGCGGCGCCGAACGGGCGGCGGGTCGCCTGCGCGGTCCCCGACGGGGAGGTCTTGATCCTCGACACGTTCGGCCGGGAGGTGAAGCGGTTCGTGGCGGCCGACCGGCGCTTCGACCCGTACCGGTGGAAGTACCCGTCGCCGGAGTACCACCAGCTGCGCTGCCTGGCGTTCTCGCCCGACGGGCGGTGGCTGCTGACGGGCGGGGAGGACCGGTCGGTGCGGGTGTGGGACGCGGTCGGCGGCCGCGAGGTGCGGCGGTTCGACGGGCACCTCGGGTCGGTGGAGCAGGTGGCGTTCACCCCGGACGGGGCGTCCGCGGTGTCGGTCGGCGACGACGGGGCGGCGTACCTGTGGGCCGTGCCGCCAGCCCCCTGATGCCGGATTGGCTGATCCGCCGGGGTTCGACAAGCGTGTCGTTCGGACGCGGATCATTGGTTCCAGGCGAGAGGGGGACCCAGTCCCAGAAGCATTGAGTCGTCTGGAAGAATCACTATTGGAACGACGCCTCCGGGTCGGTCTCGCCGCGAGTCCTTGCCCGAGCAGAACTTGCGGCCGACGGCGACGGAGCAGCCACCCTGGACGCGTGGGGTCAGGCTACGCCAGCAGCTCAGACACCACGCGGCCCTCCTGCCCGTTCAGGAGCGTCAATTCCGTCGTGCCGCGGCGGTACACCAGGCGCCGCGCGTCCAGGCCGAAGACGTGCAGCAGCGTCGCGTGGAGGTCGTGCTGCGACACCGGGTTCACGACCGCGTGGTGGCCGAACTCGTCGGTCGCGCCGTACACCGTGCCGGCCTTGAACCCGCCGCCGGCGAACCACCACGTGAACCCATAAGTGTTGTGGTCGCGCCCCACCCGGGCGGCGCCGGCGTCGTTCTGCACCACCGGCAGCCGACCCATCTCGCCGCCCCACGCCACGAGCGTGGAGTCGAGCAGCCCGCGCTGCTTCAGGTCGCTCACCAGCGCGGCGCACGGCTGGTCGGTCTTGCGGCACACCGCCGGCAGCGCCGTGCGGATCGACCCGTGGCTGTCCCACGCCTGGTTCGACGTGAACACCTGCACGACCCGCACCCCGCGCTCGACGAGCCAGCGGGCGATCAGGCAGCGGGCGCCGTACTCGGCACTCGCCGGGTCGTCCATGCCGTACAGCGCCTTCGTCCGCGCCGACTCGCGGCTCAGGTCCATCGCCTCCCGCGCCGCCGTCTGCATCCGCGCGGCGAGGCCGTAGCCGGCGATGCGGGCGTCGAGGTCGAGCTCGCCGGGGTGCTCGGCGAGGTGGGCGCGGTTCAGCTCGTCGAGGTAGCGGAGCAGCTCGGCCTGCGGGCGGCCGGCGAGGTGCGGCGGCGGGTCGAGGTTCGGGATGCGCGGCTCCCGCGGCCGGGCCACGGTCCCCTGGTACAGCGACGGCAGCCACCCGTTCGCCCAGTGTTCGACGCCGCTGACCGGCAGGCTGGCCGGGTCGGGCAGCGCGACGAACGCCGGCAACTCCTGCGACTCCGACCCGAGCCCGTAGCACAGCCAGCTGCCGACGACGGGGTGGCCGGAGACGATCCGCCCGGTGTTCAGCGCGTGGATGCCCTGGACGTGGTTGTTCACCCCGGTGTGCATCGACCGCGCCACGCACAGGTCGTCGGCGATCCGGGCGGTGTGCGGCAGGAGTTCGGACACGTCGAGGCCGGACCGGCCGTGCTTCGTGAAGCGCCACGGCGAGCCGAGCACCTTGGAGCTGGCCTGGGCGGCGTTGTCGTACTTCACGGCGCCGGGGAAGGGTTGGCCGTCGAGCTGGGTGAGGCGAGGCTTGGGGTCGAGCAGGTCCATGTGGCTCGGCCCGCCCTGCATGAACAGCGAGATCATGGCCCGCGCCTTGGGGGCGTGGTGCGGCGGCTTCGGGCGGAGGTCGAAGTGCGGGCGCTCGAGTTCCGGCTTCGGCGGCTGCGCGAGGAGGCGGTCGGCGCGCAGCAGGTGTGCGAGCGCGACGGAGCCGATGCCGAACGTGGCGTCGTGGAGGAGGCGGCGGCGGGTGAGCATGGCGGCGGCGGGGTTGGGGTGTTCGGTGCGTGATGGTTGCTGGCTTGTCCGCGTACGCCACCCGGGGTTGCCACCCCGGGCTAGCGAAGGCGCCCTCCGGGCTGAGAACCAGGGAACCCGGCTCGGGGCTTGAGCCCGGAGGGCGCCTTCGCTAGCCCGGGGCGGAAGCCCCGGGCGGGCGTCGGGCGGAGGACGAGACACGTTTCCCCGCCCTTTCTGGCGTGTCGGGCGTGCGTCACTCCCACAACTGCTGCTCATCCACCTCGATGCGGTGCCGGCGCAACAGACCGAGGTATTCGTCACGGAACGACGCGGTGCGGTGGTGTTCGGGTTGCCGGGCAATGTATCGCGACACGGTTCCGACCATCGACTCGCTGACCGTGAACGCACCGTACCCGGTCTGCCACCAGAACGCGGTGTCGCCGCGGTCGTGCCGCGGAGGGCTGACCCGTGCGAACCCTACTCCTCGCCGCGGCGACGCTCGCGGGTGCGTTCCCCGCATCGGCGCAACCGCCGGCCGACAACGTCCTGACGGATCGCGAGAAGTCCGACGGCTGGCAGCTCCTGTTCGACGGCCGCACCCTCGACGGCTGGCAGACCAGCAGCGGCACCCCGAGCAAGTCGCCCGTCGTGGACGGGTGCCTCAACCCGCACAAGTGCGGCGGGTACATGCTGGCCCACAAGGAGCGGTGGGAGAACTTCGCCCTCGCGCTGGACTTCAAGATCAGCAAGGGGTGCAACAGCGGCGTCTTCGTGCGCACATCGTCCCTGACGCCGCGGCCGGGGAAGGACGTGGGGTTCAACGGCATCGAGGTGGCGATCGACGCCACGCCCGGGGCCGGGTTCACCGACACCGGCGCCCTCTACGACCTCGCCCGGCCGACGAAGAACGCCATGCGGCCGGCCGGCGAGTGGAACCGCATGGTCGTCACCTGCGACCGGAGCCGGATCAGCGTCGAGGTGAACGGGGAGGTGGTCACGCGCGCCGACCTGGACGAGTTCACGCGGCCGAACGTCCGCCCCGACGGCTCGCCGCACAAGTTCGACGTGGCCTTCAAGGACCACCCCCGGGCCGGGTACATCGGGCTGCAAGACCACGGCGCGCCGTGCTGGTTCAAGAACATCAAGCTCAAGCCCCTCAAGTGACGCGCGGGGCTTGCGGCGGCCCGCGCGGCGGGTCACAATCGGCCCGTCCCACACCCTCTCCGCCCGAGCCCGCCATGCGACGCCGACTGACCGCGACCGCCGTCCTCCTCCTGGCGACCGCCCCCGCACTGCCGTCGCAGCGCGCCGACCCCGTACCGGGCACGAATCGGTTCGTCGACCTGTCGCTGCTCGTCGCGGCGGACCACCCCTGCACCTGGCCGACGTTCCCGCCGTTCCAGCTCAATCCCTACCAGCGGATCGGCCCGCGCAGCGCGTACAACAGCGACATCCTCATCATGGACGGGAACACCGGGACGCAGCTCGACGTGCCCACCCACTCGGTCACCCGTCCGGACTCGGGCTTCCCCAACGCCGGCAAGTACGGCACCGTCACCACCGACAAGGTGCCCGCCTGGCAGTTCGGCGGCGAGGCGTGCGTGATCGACTGCAGCGAGCTGCTCGACAGCGCCCCCGCGGGCCGCAGCGACCTCATCACCAAGGCGTTCGTCACCCGCTGGGAGAAGGAACACCGGCCGCTCGGCCCCGGCGACGTGGTCCTTTTCCGCAGCGGGTTCAGCGACAAGTACTACAAGGCGCTCCCCGAGGGGCGGCGCTTCGGCGCGGACCCCGTGGCCGGGACGGCGCCGGGCTGGCCGGGGCCGGACCCGGGGTGCGTCGAGTACCTGGCGAGCCGCGGCGTGATGACGCTCGGCATCGACAGCACCAGCATGGGGCCGCTCGGCGACCTGGCCGAGCCGACGCACTTCGCCGGCCTCAAGCACGGCATGATCTGGACCGAGAGCGGCACCGGCTTCGGCGCCCTGCCGGCGACCGGGGCGTTCTACTGCGCGATGGGTCCGAAGCACGTCGGCGACCCGTACTCCGAGGCGCGGGCGTTCGCCGTCGTCGGGCCGCTCGCCCGCCGGCTCGTCACCGCCGCGCGGAAGAAGCAGGCCATCGACCTGTCGGTCGGGCTCGCCGACGACCTGCCGGCGACGTGGCCCGGGGCGGGTGTCGGCGACCACCGCCAGGCGTACATGACCGTCCTGTTCGGGAAGAACCCGAACACGCGGGCGCCGTTCCCGATGCACATGATGGACAGCCACGCCGGCACGCACCTCGTCCCGCCGGCCTACGCCCTGCCGCCCGGCCCGTTCGACCCCCGGGGGTACGCACCGGACGTGCGGCAGTGGCTCGCCGAGTACGAGAAGGCACACGGTCCGCGCGGGACCAGCGACGTGACGACCGAGAAGGTGTCGATCGCGCAGACGTGCGGCCGCGCCCGGGTGGTGGATGTCAAACACCTCCTCGGCACCGTCCCCCGCGACCGCTGGCCGGCGTCGCCCGAGGTCACGAAGTCCCACCTCCAGGGTTTCGAGAAGGGGAACGGCCCGTTCGCGGCGGGCGACGTGGTGGTCCTTCGCACGGACTGGTCCGACCGGTACTACCACCCGTTCCCGAAGGGCGAGGCCTGCATGGCCGACCCGCTGAAGGGCAAGGCCGAGGGGTGGCCGGCGCCGGGGCCGGAGGCGGTCGCGTACCTGGCGGAGAAGGGCGTGCGCTGCGTGGCGACGGACGCCCCCACCCTCGGCGGCGTGGACCCGAAGCGGGCGCTGTGGACGTACTGGGCGCTGGGCACCCGGGGGATGGTCGGGGTCGAGTTCCTGACGAACCTCGGCGCGCTGCCGGCGGACGCGTACTTCCTGTTCGCCGCCGGGAAGATCCGCGGCTGCCACGGCGGCCCCGGCCGGGCCATCGCCCTGTATGATTGACCCGCGGGCTGTCGGCGCGCGGGGGCCGGTCGGTGCGCGACCACTCCCCAGCGATCCGGAGCCCGATGGACCCCCTCGACCGCGACAACACCACGTGCCCGGGGTGCCGCCTCCCGGGGTGGCTGTGCGTGTGCGCCGACGCACCCCAGATCACAACCCGGACCCCGCTCGTCCTCGTCGTCCACGTCCACGACCTGGGCCGGTCGAGCAACACGGTCCGCCTCCTCGCCCTGGCGGTCCGCGGCGCCGCGATCGTCCGTCACGGGTCGTTCCCCGCCCCGGCCGACCCCGCGGCGCACGTCCCCGCCGGCACCACGCCGGTCGTCCTCTTCCCCGGCCACGGGGCCACGCCGCTGACGCCGGAGCTGGTCGCCTCCCTGCCGTCGCCGCCGGCCCTCGTCGTCCCGGACGGGAACTGGAAGCAGGCGAGCCGCATGGTGAAGCGGCTGCCGCTCCTCGCGGGCGCCGTCAAGGTCGCGCTCCCGGCCCGGGCCTTCGCGGGACCCGCACTGCGCCGCAACCGGGCGCGGCACCACATGTCGACGTTCGAGGCGGTCGCCCAGGCACTCGCCGTCCTGGAGGGCGACGCGACCGCGTGGCCGCTCCTCGACTTCTACCGCCGCGCCACCGATCGCATGCTGCTGGCCCGCGGCAAGCTCCGCCGCGAGGACGTGTACGGCGGCATCGACCCGCCGCGCCCCGGTGATCCGCTCTAGAACTCCACCCCGCGCAGCGCCCGCGCCCCGGCGCGGAGCGGTAGCACCACCGCCAGCACCCCCAGCAGCAGCGCCACCGGAACGCCCGCGTACACCCACCAGCTCACCGCCGCGTCCGCGCCGCGCTGCGGCCGGCCGAACTGCGCCCCGTGGAACGGCACCACCATCAGCCCGATCACCGCCAGGAGGAACGCCAGCCCCGCCACCATGTTCACCGTGCCGCCGAACCCCACCACCACCTTCGACGGGTCGGTCTCCCGGAAGTTCGGCAGCACCGCCCCCAGCCCGACGTTCAGCCCGCTCAAGCCCAGCGCGATCACCGCCAGCGCCGCCGCGTGGAGCCCGAGCAGCTGCGGCGGCACGCCGAGGAACAGGTCGCTCGTCAGCACCAGCCCCTCCGCGATGATCACAGAGCCCGTCGCCGCGAACGCGAACTTGCCCCACAGGATCGTGTCCCGCGACACCGGCGTCAGCCCCAGGATCCAGAACTTCCGCCCCTCCAGCGACACGAGCGGGAACACGAACCGGCTGAGGCCGGCGCACAGTAGCACGGCCGTGCCGCCGAGGTTCATCAGGCTGACGGCGTACTTGTCCATCACCGCCAGGTCGGCGCTCATGTACGACCGGAAGTTGCCGGCCCCGACCAGCATCAGGGTGCCGAACAGGATCAGGAGCGCCCACTGCGTCGGGTCGCGGCGGAAGGTGCGGAAGTCCTTCACCACGAGCACCCGGGTCGGCCGGTCGAGGTAGAACACGAGGAGGCCCATGACGCGGTCGAGCACGCTGTCGCGGTACACCTTCTTGCCGCGGCCGCCGCCGGCCTGGCGGTCGTACCCGGGGCGGTACAGCCGCTTCGCCGCCGCCGCCGCCAGCAGGTACAGCACCAGCCCGTTGCTCCACACCAGCGCCAGCGGCACCAGCGCGTCGGCCACCTCGCCGCGCGCCGCCGCCAGCACGCCGCGCGTCATCCAGTGGCTCGGGGCGACGCTGCTGCGGACCAACTCGAACCGGCCGATGAGCGTTTCGAGCTCTCCGCCCTGGTTGACGAGCGTGTGCCGCGCCGCCCGGTAGGCCCGGTAGCCCCACACCCCGAGCAGCACCACCGCCACGGCGCCGACGCCGAGGAGGAACTGCTTCCGGTTGCGCGGCATGAACCGGACCAGCAGCACGCACGCGAGCGCCGACACCGACCCCGGCAGGAGCACGTACCCGAGGAGGAACGCCGGCAGCAGCGCGTAGAACCACCACGGCACCCCGGCGCTGACGCCGTAGGCGAGGAAGATGGGCACGCCGAGCGCGACGAACGCCCACGAGCTGAACGCCACCGCCCCCTGGAAGCGGGTGGCGAACACGTAGTCGGCGCGGGCCGGCGTGCTCAGCAGGTAGCGGGCTTCCGGGCTGGTGTAGAGGCTGGCGTAGAGGATGATGCCGGTGGAGACGACGAGCATCGAGCCGAGGGTGAAGAACAGCAGGTCGAACAGGAAGCCGACGATGGCGCCCTTGAACGGGATGGCGTTGGCGGTGAGCTGGCCGAACAGGTAGAGGCTGAACCCGAACGCGAACCCGCTGACGACGAGCGTGCTGAGGACGACGCTGAAGAAGCGAACGCGGCCGGCGTCCAGCGCCACGCGGAGGCCGTTGCGGGCGAGCCGGACGCGGAGGCGGCGGAACGCGGCGGGCTGGGTGGCGGTGGACATGGGTAGTGCCCGGGATGGATTGCTCGGGTTTCGGCTCGGTAGCCGCGGGCTTCAGCCCGCGCCCAGCTACGGCGCCTGGGGGGAACGGGGAGCGGACACCGCCGACGCAGCGCGGGCTGAAGCCCGCGGCTACCGAGCCCGAGCCAATACCCCAGCCGTCATGGGGTTGCCGTCTCGCGCCCCGCCTCCTCGGTGATCGCCATGAACAGGTCCTCCAGGTTCCCGTCCATCGCCGCGTGCGTCCGCAACTCGGCGAGCGTGCCGCAGCCCAACATCCGGCCGTGGTCGATGATGCCGATCCGGTCAGCCAGCTCCTCCGCGATGTCCAGCGTGTGCGTCGAGAGGAACACCGTCGTCCCGCCGGCCGCGAGCTTCCGCAGTAGCCCCTTCAGCTCGCGCACGCTCTTCGGGTCGAGCCCCACCGTCGGCTCGTCGGCGATCAGCAACTTCGGCTCGTGGACCAGCGCCGCGGCGAACACCGTGCGCTGCCGCATGCCGTGCGAGTAGCGCTCGGTCAGGTCGTCCACGAAGTCGTCGAGGTGGAACAGGTCGACGACCTCGGCGATCTTGTCGCGGGCCTTCGTCGCCGGCATCCCGTACAGGTCGGTGGTGAACTGCAGGAACTCGCGGCCGGTCAGCTTGTCGTACAGGAACGGCTGGTCCGGCACGTAGCTGATGAGGGCGCGGGCCTGGTCGCCCTCGGTCACCAGGTCGAACCCGCCGACGCGGACGCTGCCGGTGGTGGGGAACAGCAGCCCGCAGAGCATCTTGATGGTGGTCGTCTTGCCGGCGCCGTTCGGCCCGAGGAAGGCGAACAGCTCGCCGGCCGGGACACTCAGCGACAGGTCCTTCACCGCCGCCTTCGGGCCGTACCGCTTGGTGACGGTCGTGAGTTCGATCATGACGGCTCCTGGGAACGCCCGCCGGCCGCGGCGGGCGGGCTTCGCCCTCGTTATTCGTCCCGCTCCAGCGCGATCGACTCGCCGTCGCGGCTCGCCTCCTGGCGGAGCACCCGGCCGTCGTCGGCGCGGACCCACGTCCGCACCCGCGACTCGCCGGCGCGGTAGTCGATGACCCAGCACATCACCTCGGCCTTGTCGCGGCCCCACACTAACGGTTCCGGCCGGTCGCCGACGGTGGCTACGAACGCCTCGCGCTTCTCCTCCGGCAAGCCGACGACACCCTTCAGTAGCGAACTCATGGCGTCGTGGAGCGGGTTGATCTCGTGGACGACCCAGCGCTGCCCGGCCCGCACGTTGGCGATCCGCCCGACGGGTTGCAGCGGGCTGAGCGCCTGGCCGTCGGGCACCGGCACCGGGTCGAGGTCGCGCTTGACCTTCAGCAGCGGCGAGTCGATGTCGCACCGGCTGTGGAAGAGGCCGTCGCGGACCTCGCCCTCGACGACGGCGCGGCCCTCGCCGGCGGTGTGGAACTCGTCGCCCGTCTTGGTCTTGAACTGGAGTTGCACCCGGCCAGTCATCCCCTGCTCGCGCAGGGCCCCGCCGCGGGTAACGCGGGTGGTGAGTGTCACCTCCGGGAACACGACCCGGGCGAGGCCGACGTCGAACGTGAGGTTGGCGTACTGGTGGGTGAGGCGGAACGTGTCGTCGGCGTCCTGGTAGGTCATGCGGGTGGTGAGCCGACCGACGCGCTGGCCGCCGCGGAGGACGTTCCAGCGCACCGGCACGATCTGGCTGGCCTCGTCGCCAAGGTCCACGGCGACGGGCGGCGGCCCGGTCGCGGTGAGGCGCGGCCACACGTCGCGGTAGCCGACCCAGCCGACGGTGGCGAGCCAGAACAGGACGATCAGCACTGTCGTGGGGCGGGACGGCATGCGGCACCGACCGGGGAACCGGCTGACATGAAGATGAGGGCTTGCCCCATCATAGAGACCGACGCCGCCCGAGCGCGGTGATTTCACGCGGCACTCATTCCCCGCAGAAAGCCCACCAGCTGCGACGGGTGGGCTTCGCCGGGCGGGGTTGACGGCGCTCGCGGCCGCGGTTTACCCTCCCGCGATGCTGGACGACGTGGACCTGCTGGTGTGCGGGGCAGGCCCGGCCGGGAGCGTGGTCGCCGAGCGCGCCGCGGCCGTCCTCGGCTGGAAGGTGCTGGTCATCGACCAGCGGCCGCACGTCGCCGGCAACTGCCACGACTCGACGCACCCGTCCGGCGTGTTGGTTCACAACTACGGCCCGCACTACTTTCGCACGAACGACGACGCGCTGCTGCGCTACCTGTCGCGGTTCACCGACTGGCACGCGGCGAACTACGAGGTCCGCAGCCTCGTCCGCGGGCAACTCCTGCCGTTCCCCATCAACCTGACGACGCTCGAAGCCTTCTTCGGGAAGCCGCTGACGCCCGAGGCCGCGGCCGAGCTGCTGGCGCGGAAGCGGCACGACATCCCGACGCCAGCCAACTCCGAGGAGGAGGTGCTGGGCAAGGTCGGCCCCGAGCTGTACGACGCCTTCTACCGCGGCTACACGCACAAGCAGTGGGGCGTCGGCGCCGACCAGCTCGACCCCGGCGTGTGCGGCCGCATCCCGGTGCGGCTGACCCGCGACGCGCGCTACGTCGATCACAAGCATCAGGTGATGCCGACGCGCGGGTTCACGGCGCTGTTCCGCGCCATGCTGAGGCACCGCCGCATCCGCGTGCTGCTCGGCTGCAAGTACGACGAGGTGCGGGCGCTGATCCGCCCGCGGCGGGCGACGGTGTTCACCGGCCCGATCGACGAGTACTTCGGCCACCGCCTCGGCCGGCTGCCGTACCGGTCGCTGCGGTTCGACCTCGTGGCGAAGCCGGTGGAGTTCGCGCAGCCGTGCGTACAGGTGAATTATCCGAACGACTTCGCGTACACCCGCTCGGTGGAGATCAAGCACGTCACCGGTCAGCGGCACGCGCACACGGTGGTGAGCTACGAGACGCCGAGCGCGACGGGTGAGCCGTTCTACCCGGTGCCGCGGGCCGAGAACCGGGCACTGTACCAGCGCTACGCGGCGCTGGCCGAGCAGGAGCGGGTGCGGAACAGCGTGTACTTCTGCGGCCGGCTGGCGCAGTACCGCTACTTCAACACCGACGAGGTGATCCAGGAGGCGCTGCGGTGCTTCAGCCAGCTGCGGGCGGAGCGGGGGACCGTGACGCGGTCTGCGTCGTCGTCGACGCGGACCGTCTGACCGGGCCAGGCTTCCCGACCGACCGGCCGGTCGTCCTGCTCCTCACCGCGCCGGCGTCGCTCCCGGTCCCGCCCGGGGTCGAACCGCGGCTCGTCTCCCCGGCCGACTCGCCGCCCGACTACCGAGTCAAAAACCTGTACGAGCCGTCGGCCGCCGACGAGTCGGACCGCGTGCGCGGGTCGCTACCGGCCGTCGGGCGCGTCGAGTTCCCGTCGCACGGCGGGCTCGGCTTCCGCGCCGTGCAGGCGAAGCGGGCCGGGCTGGCGTTCGGCGACACCGAGCTGGTCGTCCGCTTCGACGGCGCTGCGCAACTCGACCGCGAGGCCGCCGAGCGCTGGCCCGCAAACCTCGACGAGCTCGAACGCGACTTCATGGAGCGCTTCGCGTTCGAGAACGCCGACGCCGTCATCGACCCCAACGGCGCCGCGGCCGCGCTCGGCTGGCGCTGGTCGCCGCCGCCCGAGGTTAAGCCGCAAGCGACGGGGGAAGTGGTGACCATCGGCATCGCCCACTACAACCTCGGCGCGCATTTCCCGGCAACTCTCGCATCCGTCGCGGCGCAGACCTACCCGGCGCTCGACGTGGTGGTCATCGACGACGGCAGCACCGACGCCGCCTCCCGCGACACGTTCGACCACCTGGAGCGAACGTACCCCGCGTTCCGCTTCGTGCGGCAGGCGAACGCCGGCATCGGCGCCACGCGGAACCGCTGCCTGGAACTGGCCCGCGGCGAGTTCTTCCTGCCGATGGACGCCGACAACGTCGCCCGCCCCGACATGGTCGAGCGGTTCGTCGTGGCGCTGCGCCGCAACCCGCAGTTCGCCGCGATGTCGTGCTACTTCCTGGCGTTCGACGAGAAGCACGCCGCGCCCGCCGGCGAGTACCTGTTCGCGCTGCGCCCGGTCGGCGGGCCGTACGCCGCGGCCGCGGTCCGCAACGTGTACGGCGACGCGAACTCGATGTTCCGCACAGAGGCGTTCCGCGCCGCCGGCGGCTACGGCACCGACCGCGGTACTTCGTGCGAGGACTGGGAGGCGTTCGTCCGGCTGGTGCAAGCGGGGGGAAGGGTCGGCGTGGTGCCGGACCACCTGTTCTACTACCGCCACCGCGCCGGCGGGTTCTCGCGGGTCACGAACTGGTACAAGAACCACCAACGGGTGCTGCGCCAGTTCGCGCGGGCGGACCACCTGCCGCCGGGCGAGGCGGCGGCGCTGTGGGCGGCGCTGGTGGGCTTTCAGCAGGAGGCGGCCTGGCTGGCGGACGAGCGGCGGGCGTGGCGATACCGCGTGGCGGACCGCATCGCCCGGGTGGTGCGGTGGGTGAAGGGGGGAAAGCCGGAGGGCTGGTAGCCGCGGGCTTCAGCCCGCGCCCACCTGCGGCGGAGCACCCGGGAGCCACGCCCCGGTAACACCGACGACGCCGGCGCGGGCTGAAGCCCGCGGCTACCGGCCCCGAGCCCAAAACCCCGCGCGTCAGGCTGCGTTGCGGAACAGCCCGCGGCCCTCCATGCGGTAGCCCTTCAGCAGCTCGCGGATGCCGTCGTCGAGCGACCGCGCCGCCTCGAACCCGGCCGCCGTCAGCTTCGCGCTCGACACCACGTAGTTCCGCTTGTCCGGGTCCTGGCCGATCGGCGCGAAGTGGAGGTAGAAGTTCGGCACGTGCCGCTGCACCGCGCGGGCCAACTCCTCCT
>Ga0190275_10002017_pt1 | contig 14798 bp, 13 predicted proteins | sample Popmic550T_FD_133745 | JGI IMG/M metagenome (GOLD analysis project Ga0190275, IMG submission 133745) | Populus adjacent soil microbial communities from riparian zone of Yellowstone River, Montana, USA - 550 T | ecosystem: Environmental > Terrestrial > Soil > Riparian zone > Trees stand | place... | reverse complement strand
GCCCCAGCCGGATCAACGCCCAGCCCTGAGCGTTCCGGGCCATGGCCACCAGATCCGGATCCCCGAACCGGACGCCGATCTCGACGGCCCGGCCGAGCGTCGCGCACGCCGTCGAAGGCTCGGCGTCGAAGCACTGGATCGCGTCCGGCACCAGCAGCCACCCACGCTCCACGCAGTCCTGGCCGTGCTCCTCGAGCATGCGCCGGGCCCTCGCGAGCCAACCCCCGCCACGGGCCATCTCGCCCATCACCAGAAGCTGCGTGCCCAGCCTCAGGGCGGACCGGGCGGCGCCGAGCAGATCGCCCCGACGGATGCACTCGTGGTGCGCGCGGACCCAGACGTCGCTGCTCTCCTCGTCCCGACCGACCAGGTACGCGGCCACGGCCAGCCGCTCCAGATCGTCGCGCGCGAGCGGCGCCTCCACCTCAGCCGCCGACAGCTGGACGTATGCATCGCCCCACGCCTGCCGCCCGAACGACGCCCGCCCGTCTTCGAGTGCCCGCGCCCCGTGGACCATAGATCTCAGTCTGCTACCGCTGCGGCCGGGCGTCGCAGCGCACACCGAGCCAGCGACTCTAGGAGGGCGGTGTCAAACGACGACCTACTGCGCGGCACCCGAGTACGCGTCGCGCTGCGTTGTCGTCGTCGCGGATAGAACCCCGCTATCCGACTTCTCCTCCGCCTGTCCGCCGAAGGCGGCGCTCCGCACCGACACGCGCGACACACACTCGGGAACCTGCTCGCTACGGCCGCCGTTCGACACCACCCTCCTAGGCTGACGTCGACGAACGAGGGGAGCACCAGATGACCGGCACCAGAATCACCGTCCCGGCACCCGCGGCGACTGACAGCGATGGGGCGACTCACGATGACGAGCAGTTCCAGGCCTACCTGGCTGTCCCGGATGGTGAGGTCAAGGGTGGGATCGTCGTCATCCACGAGGTCTGGGGCATGCAGGACCACTTCCGCGACATCGCCGACCAGTTCTCGGCTGCCTTCTACGGATCGCTCGACGATGCGCTCGTGGCCAGTCTGCCGCAGCTCGAGGCCGACGCTGCCGCCGCCGGACTCGACTTCCGGGCGGTCGTCTACGAGGGCGCGAAGCACGCGTTCTTCAACGACACGAATGCGTCCACGTACGACGAAGCGGCCGCCACCGACTCCTGGCAGCAGAGCACCGCCTTCCTCGAGCGCCAACTCGGCTGAGGTCGTGGCGGACGCGGGGCAGGGAGGACGCGGGCGGGTCACGTTGGATGACGTGGCCGCCCGGGCCGGCGTCTCGCGAGCCCTGGTCTCCATCGTCATGCGAGAGGCTCCCGGAGCGAGTGCCGCGACGCGGGAGCGGGTACTGGCCGCGGCCAGGGAGCTGGACTATCGCCCTGACGTTCGCGCCCGATCACTCGGTGGTCAACGGTCCAAGCTGATCGGGGTGATGTTCGGGGTCGGGATGGGTGCGTTCCACTTCGACCTGCTGGAAGGTTTGTACGCGGCTGCGGAGGAGCATGACCACAACCTGATCTTGAGTGCGGTCACCCGAGGCCGAGACGAAGCGGCGGCCGTGGACTCCCTGCAGGACTTTCGTTTCGACGGTCTGATCATGCTCGGGCCGCCGACGCCGAAGCCGTTGCTGTCCGGTCGGATGCCGGTCGTCGTGGTGGGTTGGCACGTCAAGCACCCTGGGGTGGATGTGGTCCGCACCTCAGACGAAACCGGCATGGCGGTGGCCGTGGATCACCTTGTCTCGTTGGGTCATCGACGGATCGCTCACCTGGATGGGGGAGAGACCTTGATCGCGGTGTCCCGTCGGGAGGCCTTTGTGGCGGCCATGTCACAGCACGACCTGGCGTCACAGGTACGAGTCGTACCCGGCGGTCAGGCCCAGATCGACGGGCAGCGTGCGGCGCTGCGCCTGCTGGAGGAGGGCGACCCGCCCACCGCGCTGATCGCGTACAACGACGACACCGCGCTTGCGGCCATGGGTGTGTTCGCCCAGCAGGGGATCGGGGTCCCGGGCGACGTGTCGGTGATCGGCTGGGACGACAGTCAGCTCGCGGCCCTGTCCATGGTCGGGCTGACCAGCGTCATCCAGGAACCGGCTGTGCTGGCTCGGCTGGCTGTCGAGCGGGTTGTCGCACGCATACACCAGCGGCGGGTGACAGAGCGGGAGCTCATTCTCGAGCCGGATCTGCGGGTGCGAGCAAGCACCCGGCCACCGCGCGGGTGAATGTCTTGACAAACGGCTCGTCTGGCTCCTAGTGTTGCGATAGCAACTAGAGCGGTCTAGTGACTTAACTCACATGGTACGAACGAGAGGTGGCCTCATGGTTCTTGGTGTTGCCGTCATCGGCGCCGGGATGGCAGGACGGGCCCATGCCGCCGCCTATCGAAGCGCCCCGACGCTGTATGCCTCGACGTTGCCGCCGCTGCGGTATGTCTCGATCGCCGACGTCAGCCCGGAGCTGGGGGATCTGGCGGCCCGGCGGTTCGGCTACGAGCGCAGCGACACGTCCTGGCAGTCGCTCGCGGATGATCCCGCCATCGACGTGGTCAGCGTCGTGGTGGCCAACCGTCTGCACCGCGAGATGGTCGAGGGCCTGTTGGCCGCCGGGAAGCACGTGCTGTGTGAGAAGCCACTGAGCGACACCTTGGAGGACGCTCGCGCCATGGTGGACGCCGCCGACACCGCCGGCACGGTGGCCCGGATCGGCTTCACCTACCGCCGTGCGCCGGGAGTTGCTGCACTGCGAGAGCTGATCATGAACGGCACTCTGGGCAATGTCCTGCATCTCGACGCGCGCTACTGGTGCGACTACGCGGCCGATCCGCAAGGTCCGATGGCCTGGCGCTACAAGGGTGCTCCCGGTTCGGGTGCGCTGGCCGACATCGGTAGCCACACCGCCTACCTGGCGGAGTTCCTGGCCGGCGACATCACCGAGGTGAGCGGTGGCCGGTTCATCACCGCGATCAAGGAGCGTCCGCTGGCGCTCGGGTCGGTCGTCGGGCACGGCAAGGTTGCGGTCAGCGACACCTACGATGCGGTGGAGAACGACGACTACGCGGCGTTCGGCGCCTCGTTCGCGAACGGTTCGGCCGGAGTGATCCAGGTGTCCCGGGTGGCCGCCGGTCACCCGAACGGTCTGGTGCTGGAGGTGTTCGGCGACAAGGGCGCGGCCGTCTGGGCGCAGGAGCGACCGGCCGAGTTCCAGCTGATCGTCAACGAGGGCAGCGCTCCGGGTACGAACGGCTACCGCACGGTGATCATCGGTCCCGATCACCCGTACGTGTCCGGTGGCCTGCCGATGGACGCCCCGGGCGTGGGTCTCGGCCAAAACGACGGATTCGTCTACCAGGCCAGGGCGTTCTTGGAGGAGATCGCCGGCCTGTCTGAGGAGCAGTCGCTGCCCCGCTGCGCGTCATTCTCCGAGGGCGTGCACAACATGGAGGTCCTCGCCGCGGTTGCCGAGTCGGCCGCGAACGGTGGCACCGGCGTTCCCGTTCCCGCCCAGCGTTCCACCCAGCTCCAGGAGATCTGATCATGAAGTTCGGCGTCTACAACGCGATCCTGCACGACCGCCCGCTGCCCGAGGCTCTGAAGGTCATCGGGGGTCTGGGGCTCAGCGGGATCGAACTCAACTCCGGCGGGTTCTTGCCGGCCACCCACATCCCCACCTTCGACGACATCCTGACCTCCGACGCCGCCCGCGACGACTACCTCGGCCAGTTCGAGGACACCGGCGTGGGAATCGCCGGACTCAACTGCAACGGCAATCCGCTGCATCCGAACCGGGCCATCGGCGACTCCCACGCCGACGACATCCGCCGCAGCATCAAGCTGGCCGAGCGGCTGGGCCAGACCCGGGTGGTCACCATGTCCGGCCTGCCGGGCGGCGACCCCGGCGCACAGCACCCGAACTGGATCGTCAACGCCTGGAACTCGGCGGCGCTGGACGTGCTCGACTACCAGTGGACGGTGGCCGAAGAGTTCTGGCGGGAGATCGATGCGCTCGCTGGTGATCATGGTGTCAAGGTGGCTCTGGAGCTGCACCCGCAGAACATCGTGTTCAACCCCGCGGGCATCCGCGAGCTGGTCGAGCGGACCGGTGCCGGGAACATCGGCGTCGAGATGGATGCCTCGCACCTGTTCTGGCAGTGGATGGACCCGGTAGCCGTGGTCCAGGACCTCGGTCCGCTGACTTTCCACGCGGCTGCCAAGGACGTCAAGATCAATCCGGCCGCCGCCGTGTACGGGGTGCTGGACAACCGGTTCCGCCGACTCTCACCCGATGAGCCGCGGACCAACCTCGGCGGCGACGAGTGGGCCAACGCATGGCCCGCGGACGCCGCCTGGGACTTCGTCGCGCTGGGTCGCGGCCACGACGTCGTCTACTGGTCGACCTGGCTGTCGGCCCTGTATGCCGTGGACTCCGACATGTGGGTCAACATCGAGCACGAGGACGTCTCGCTCGGTCGGATCGAAGGTCTGGAGGTGGCGGCGGGCGTGCTGCTGGACGCCGCCAAGAGGGCTGCCATCCCGGTGGTCTGATGGGGCGCAGTGGTTGGATGGCGCGGTGGCCATCCAACACACTGTCGTCTTCCGCCTCGTCCACGAACCCGACTCCCCGGGTGAAACCGGGTTCCTGGACACCGGCCGGACTACCCTGACCGCCATCCCCGGCGTCACCGAGTTCATGATCAACCGACAGGTCAGCCCGAAGAGCGACCTGCACTGGCAGTTCTCGATGGTCTTCGCCGACCAGGCGGCGTACGACGCCTACAACGCACATCCGGCGCACGTGGACTTCGTCGAGCAGCGCTGGCAGACCGAAGTCGACGCGTTCCAGGAGTACGACTTCGTCGCCCGGTGAGGCTGCATCGACCTGCCCACAACCGCTGAATCCGGAACGGCCTCGTATCGTGAAGACCCCCATGAGTGTCGTCGCACCGACGTACTGGACGAAGGGAACACGATCATGACATTGCGAACCACGCTCCGCCTGTTGACCGCGGCGCTGTTCAGTCTGATGCTCTCGGTCACGCTGGTGGCGCCGGTCCAGGCGCACGGTCCGCACAAGCATTTCCCGGATCGGATCAAGCTGCCGGTCGGCTTCCTGCCCGAAGGCATCACCATCGGACGCGCGCCGGTCGCGTACCTCGGCTCGCGGGCCGACGGCGACATTTATGCAGCCGACCTCGAGACGGGCAAAGGTCGGGTGATCAGCGAGGGCCCTGGCAGCCCATCGGTGGGTCTGAAGGTCGACCGGCGTGGACTGCTCTACGTCGCCGGCGGACCAGCTGGCACTGCGCGCGTGGTGAACGTCCGGACCGGAGCCAGCAAGCCCTACACCTTGACCACCAAGCCCAGCTTCATCAACGACGTTGTGCTCACCCGGCGGGCCGCCTGGTTCACCAACTCACAGCAACCGGAGCTGTATCGGCTGTCGCGGGAGACCCGGAAGGTGACGACACTGCCCCTGTCCGGCGACTGGGTGCAGCCGGAGGGCTTCGGTGCCAACGGGATCGCCCAAACCCCCGACGGTCGGGCGCTGCTGGTCATCCAGTCCAGCACCGGGCTCCTGTTCCGAGTGAATCCCTACACCGGCCGTGCCACCCAGGTCGATCTGGGCGGGGCCAGCTTGACCAACGGTGACGGGCTGCTGCTCGAAGGCCGGACCCTCTACGTCGTACGCAATCGGGACAACCAAGTCGCCGTGGTGCGACTCGACCGGCGTGCCACCGCCGGCAGGGTGGTCGACACGCTGTCCAGCGAGGACTTCGACGTACCGACCACCGTCGCGGCGTACCAGGGGAGCCTCTACCTGCCGAACGCCCGTTTCGGGAACCCCTCCCCGGGGACCGCCGACTACTGGATCACCCGCATCGACAAGTAGACGACAGCCTGCCGTTACAGGTTGACGGGCCGCAGGACGCGGTCGATGCCGTGAGCGATCTGACGGTTGCCCTTGTTGATGTCCTCGCGGACGACGTAGGGGTTGGAGTCGTCGGTATCGGCGTCGACCAGCTTGACGGGCAGGCCGGACCGGACACGGACGGTGACTGTTCCTCCAGAGGCCATGGTGAGCTGAGCGCCGTTGGCCTTACGGGCCTGCCGGTAACTGATGGTTGCCCCGGGCACGACGTGGTAGAGCAGCACCGTCTCCACGGTCTCGATGCCGAGCCCGGCGACAGCCTCGAAGGTCTTCCTCTCAGCAGTCAGCTCTGGGCGGTTGCCGAAGCCGGAGCGCTACCGCCCTGGTCGTCGCGGTCCGCCATGATGTCGATGATCATGGCGCGGTCCGCTGCGGAGGGAAGCCCCCAACCCGGACGATAGCTGTAGACGTCACGCAGTGAGGTGGCCGCGGTCCGCCCGTCCAGGATCTCGACGGAGTCGGCATCGATCAGACCGGGATGCTCGACCCCGCAGCCCTCGGCGACCTTCACCAGGTCGCGTCGGAGCGTCTTGATGTAGTTGGCCGCCCGGTGGGACTTGAGCTGCGGGTCGAGACCGTGAGCCAGCCAGGCATTCTGGGTGGCGACTCCGGTGGGGCAGGTGTCGGTGTGGCACTTCTGGGCCTGGATGCAGCCGATGGCCAGCATCGCCTCTCGGGCCACGTTCACCATGTCGCAGCCGAGGGCGAAGGCGACCACGGCATTGTCGGGCAGGCCGAGCTTGCCGCCACCGATGAAAGTCACCTGCTCGTGCAGCCCCTGCTCGGCGAAGATGGAGTACACCCGGCTGAAGCCGACCTGGAACGGCAACGACACCGAGTCGGTGAAGATGAGCGGCGCGGCTCCGGTGCCGCCTTCGCCGCCGTCGATGGTGACGAAGTCGACTCCGCGACCGGTGTTCACCATGAGACTGGTCAACTCGTGCCAGAACGTCAGGTCGCCCACGGCGGCTTTGATGCCTACCGGCAGACCGGTCTCGGCAGCGAGCAGCTCCACCCAGTCGAGCAGGCTGTCGGGATCTGAGAACTCTGCGTGGCGGGAGGGGCTGATGCAGTCCCGACCCTCGGGCACCCCGCGGGCCGCGGCGATCTCAGCGGACACCTTCGCGGCTGGCAGCACTCCTCCCAGTCCGGGCTTCGCTCCTTGGCTGAGCTTGATCTCCAGCGCGCGGACAGGTGCCTGGTCGACCAGGTCCTTCAGTCGGTCGAGGCTGAATCGTCCTTCCCCGTCCCGACAGCCGAAGTAGGCCGTACCGATCTGGAAGATCAAGTCGCCACCTTGGCGGTGGTGGGTCGAGATTCCGCCTTCGCCGGTGTTGTGCAGGCAGTCGGCGGTTGCCGCGCCCATGTTCAAGGCCGCGATCGCGTTGCCGGACAACGAGCCGAAGCTCATGGCCGAGATGTTGACGACTGACGCGGGCCGGAAGGCCTTGCGGCGTCCGCGGGCTTCGCCCAGTACCTTCGCCGAGGGCAGCGCGACCTCGTGGCCCGCTCGGGGCGAGGAGGGCGGAATGGCCCGTCCGAAGGTCCGGTGGTGGATGACGGGGTAGCCGGCGGTGTACTCGATGTCGTTGTCGGTGCCGAAGCCGAAGTAGTTGTTCTCCTGCTTGGCCGAGGCGTAGACCCACCGGCGCTGGTCCCGGGTGAAGGGTCGCTCCTCGTTGTTCGCCGCGACCAGATACTGCCGGAGCTCGGGCCCGATCGCCTCGAGCAGGTAACGGGCGTGGCCGAGGACCGGGAAGTTCCGCAACAGGGCGTGTCGACGCTGCCGCAGGTCGCGGACCGCGACAGCCGCGACGGCAACGGCCGCTGCGGAGGGAATGGCTCTGGACCACTTCATTGGTGTTCTCCTTTGAACCGAGCGGCCGGGCTGGATGGCGACCCTTCGTTGTCGTGGTGGTACCACCTCAGGACACGGTTGAAACCGAGCCGACTACGCCTCGCCAGGTATGCAGGACGGCATCTCGGAGTTCGCCGGCCCGTCGGGATGCACCAGGAACCCGTACGCGTGGCGGAGGCCGTCGACGAGCAGCTCCCGCGGGTCGGCGCGTCCTTCAGCGTCGGGGCTTGCGCGCGGTTCCGCTGGCGAAGCCGAGCCAGGTGTGGCGGTTCCCGGCCCAGCACCAGCCGACCTTCGGTGCGTTCCGGTGGTCGGCGCCGTCGCGACCCGAGCCGTTGCTGATCCAGATGGCGGGGGTCCGAGAATCCAGGTGGCCGTTCTTCCCGCGCAGTCGTGAGCCGATCGTCATGAAGCAGTGGTTGCGTTCCAGGGCGTCCGGTTGCTGCAGAAGCCACTGGATGCCTTCGGTGAGAAGGAGAGGTGTGCGCCCGTCGCGGGTCAGAACCGGCAACGCCTCGTTCGGGCTCCAGTTCGCCATGGCGTCGCCTCGGTCGATGCCGTGCACCGTGTAGAGCGGCGATGCCGGTAGCGACATCTCCTCGACCGGGACGAACTGATCGACGTCGGGCATGTCGACGACGACGAAGCCGTGCTTGCCGCCGTGCTCGAGCAGCGGCGCGATCGTCGACGCCGGCACCCGGTCGGGGTGCGCGACGAGCAGCGCATCCGGCTGGTCAGTGGCCGCCTCGGCTGCGGCAGCATGCACATCGGCCGGATCCAGCCCCGCGACCTCGTGCACCCGGAGGTCGATCAGCCGTTGCGCCTGCTCCGCCAACGGCGGCAGCGAGATGGTTGCGTACACAGATGACCTCCGAATCCCGCTGGTTCCCGCGTCGGCCGACCCTACCCGGGACCATCGTGGCAGCATCGGAGAAGTGAGCACACCGGCGCAGGAGCAGCGGCTGCGCGATCTCGTCCGGCTGCGGCGGGTCCGGGACCGCATCGATCGGGAGTACGCCCAGCCGCTGGACGTCGAGGCACTGGCCAGGGGGGTGCACATGTCCGCCGGACACCTCAGCCGGCAGTTCAAGCAGGCGTACGGGGAGTCGCCGTACGCGTACCTGATGACCCGACGGATCGAGCGGGCGATGGCGCTGCTGCGTCGTGGGGATCTGAGCGTCACCGACGTGTGCTTCGCGGTCGGCTGCCAGTCGCTGGGAACGTTCAGCACCCGGTTCACCGAGCTGGTCGGGATGCCGCCGAGTGCCTATCGGGAACAGCACACCGAGGCGGGGCCGGAGATGCCGTCATGTCACACCAAGCAGGTGACCCGACCGATCAGGAATCGAGAAGCACCGTCCGGTGGTCCCGACTAGCGTGACAGTCATGGACATCAGCATTCACAACGCGTTCCTGCCCCAGACCGATCCCGACGCCGCCCTCGCCTTCTATCGCGACACGCTCGGCTTCGAGGTCCGCAACGACGTCGGCTACTCCGGCATGCGCTGGATCACCGTCGGGCCACCGAACCAGCCCCAGACCTCGATCGTGCTGCACCCACCGGCGGCCGACCCCGGCATCACCGAGGAGGAACGCCGGGTCGTCCTCGAGCTGATCGCCAAGGGCACCTACACCTCGGTGACCTTGGCCACCGACGACCTGGACGGTACGTTCGACCGGCTGCAGGCCAGCGGGGCCGACGTGGTCCAGGAGCCGATCGACCAGCCCTGGGGGGTCCGTGACTGTGCCTTCCGCGATCCCACCGGCAACATGATCCGCATCAACCAGCTGCCCAGCTGACCAGCACTGACACTCTGCACTCCCGAGAGGCTCCGCTCATGACCCACGCCGCCGACAGCCACGACCTGATCCGAGTGATCGGGGCCCGGGTGAACAACCTCTCCGACGTCAGCGTCGAGATCCCGAAGCGGCGACTGACGGTGTTCACCGGTGTCTCCGGCTCCGGCAAGAGCTCGCTGGTCTTCGGGACGATCGCCGCGGAGTCGCAGCGGTTGATCAACGAGACCTACAGCGCCTTCGTGCAAGGGTTCATGCCCAATCTCGGCCGCCCCGACGTCGACGTGCTGGACGGGCTGACCACGGCGATCATCGTCGACCAGGAGCGGATGGGCGCCAACATCCGCTCCACAGTCGGCACCGCCACGGACGCCAACGCCATGCTGCGGATCCTGTTCAGCCGGCTCGGTCAGCCGCACATCGGCTCGTCCCAGGCGTTCTCCTTCAACGTCGCCTCGATCAGTGGTGCCGGTGCCGTCACCCTGGAGAAGGGTGGCGTGACGACCAAGGAGCGCCGCAGCTTCAGCATCACCGGCGGCATGTGCCCACGCTGTGAGGGCACCGGCTCGGTGACCGACTTCGACTTGACCGCCCTCTACGACGAGAACCTGTCGATCGCCGAGGGAGCACTCACCATCCCCGGCTACAGCATGGACGGCTGGTACGGCCGGATCTACCGTGGCTGCGGGTTCTTCGACGCGGACAAGCCGATCAAGGACTTCACCAAGAAGGAGCTGGCGGCGCTGCTGTACAAGGAGCCGACCAAGATCAAGGTCGAGGGCATCAACGTGACGTTCGAAGGCCTGATCCCCAAGATCCAGAAGTCCTTCCTGTCCAAGGACGTCGACGCGATGCAGCCGCACATCCGCGCGTTCGTGGAGCGCGCGGTGACCTTCGCGACGTGCCCCGAGTGCGGCGGCAGCAGGCTCAGCGAGGCGGCCCGGTCGTCCAAGATCAAGGGAATCAACATCGCCGACGCCTGCGCGATGCAGATCAGTGACCTGGCGATCTGGGTGCGAGAGCTCGATGAGCCCTCGGTGGCCCCGTTGCTGGCCAACCTGCGACACACCCTCGACTCGTTCGACGAGATCGGACTCGGCTACCTGAGCCTGGAGCGACCGGCCGGCACGCTGTCCGGTGGCGAGGCGCAGCGGACCAAGATGATCAGGCACCTCGGCTCGTCGCTGACCGACGTCACGTACGTCTTCGACGAGCCGACCATCGGACTGCACCCACACGACATCCAGCGGATGAACGAGCTGCTGCTGCAGCTGCGGGACAAGGGCAACACCGTGCTCGTGGTGGAGCACAAGCCGGAGGCGATCGGCATCGCCGATCATGTCGTCGACCTGGGTCCGGGCGCGGGCACCGGCGGCGGTCAGGTCGTCTTCGAGGGCACCGTCGAGGACCTGCGAAGCAGCGACACCCTGACCGGCCGGCACCTCGACGACCGGGCTTCCGTCAAGGCCGCCGTCCGCTCACCTTCGGGGGCGCTCGAGGTGCGTGGCGCGAGCACGCACAACCTCAAGGACGTCGACGTCGACATCCCGCTCGGTGTGCTGGTCGTCCTCACCGGTGTGGCGGGATCGGGGAAGAGCTCGTTGATCCAGGGATCGGTGTCTGGCCGGGAGGGTGTCGTCACCATCGACCAGGCCGGCATCAAGGGGTCGCGGCGGAGCAACCCGGCGACCTACACCGGTCTGCTCGATCCCATCCGCAAGGCGTTCGCCAAGGCCAACGGGGTGAAACCGGCGTTGTTCAGTCCGAACTCCGAGGGCGCCTGCCCGAACTGCAACGGCGCGGGCGTGATCTACACCGATCTCGCGATGATGGCCGGCGTGACCACTCCCTGCGAGGTGTGTGAGGGGAAGCGGTTCGAGGCGTCGGTGCTGGACTACCGGCTCGGCGGTCGCGACATCAGCGAGGTGCTCGCCATGCCGGCGGCGGAGGCGGAGCAGTTCTTCGGCGCGGGCGACGCCAGGACGCCGGCCGCCCACAAGATCCTCGAGCGCTTCGTGGACGTCGGCCTGGGCTATCTGACGCTGGGTCAGCCGCTGACCACCCTGTCCGGTGGCGAGCGGCAGCGGCTCAAGCTGGCTACCCACATGGGGGAGAAGGGTGGCGTCTACATCCTCGACGAGCCGACCACGGGCCTGCACCTGGCCGACGTGGAGCAGCTGCTCTCGCTGTTGGACCGGCTGGTGGACACCGGCAAGTCGGTGGTCGTCATCGAGCACCACCAGGCGGTGATGGCGCACGCCGACTGGATCATCGACCTGGGCCCCGGCGCCGGGCACGACGGCGGCCGAGTGGTGTTCGAGGGTACGCCCGCCGATCTCGTCGCCGGTCGTTCAACGCTGACCGGCCGGCACCTGGCGGAGTACGTCGGCGCCTGAGGTCGGGCGCGCCGCTCAGGTGATCCCGGCCAGCTCACTGCGGGACCGGATGCCCAGCTTGCGGTAGGTCGACGCCAGGTGGCTCTGCACCGTGCGTACCGACAGCACCAGCTCCTCGGCGATCTGGCGGTCGGACAGCCCGCGGGCGGCCAGCCGAGCCACCTCACTCTCACGCTGGGTCAGCGGACCGGCGGACGGGGTGGCCGCCGACGGCGCCTGATCGCCCAGCCGCTGCTGAGCCTGACGCTGCACGGCTGTGACCCGTCGTCCGTACCGCCCGGTGCTGTCGGCGGTCCGCGCCAGGCCGGCGAGCTCGAGGGCGTGCCGGGAGAAGCCGGCCATCAGCTGGATCTCGGCGGCTTCGAGCAGCCGGCTCGGCGAGCCGGAGCCGCGGGCGGCGATGTCTACCGCCCGGGCGCGCTGCAGGTCACTGGTCAACGGCTGGGCCAGCTCGGCCAGCACGGCGGCGGCCCGCCGCGGATCCCCCCAACGGGCCGCGTCGGTGAGGAAGTTGAGGGCCATGGCTGCCGCCCCCCGAGCGGCGGCAGCGCGGGCGGCGCGGGCGGCCAGATCCCCGGCCACCGCACGGCGACCGTCGGCGGCGGCCACCGCGGCGCTGGCCCAGGGCAGCAGGCCCGGCACGATCGCGATCTGGTCCGGCGGATGCTCCGCCAGCAGCCGGGCGGCCTCCTCGCGGCGACCGAGCTCGGCGAGGACGACGATCAGCTCGGCGGTCGCCTCCGACCGGAACAGCCCCTCGCCGGCGTGCTGCTGCACGTACGCCTCGCGCAGCGGCCCGAGCGCGCCGAGCAGATCACCCTGGAAGTGGCGACGCAGCCCGACCAGCAGCGGCCAGCCGAGATCGGTCGGCTCGCCCGGCGGTGGGGCCGGTAGAGCCTCGTCGGAGCCCTCCAGCTGTTGGGGGGAACCCGGCCAGCGACCCAGCCGACCGACGGACGGCGGTAGGCGGAAGGCCGCTCCGAAGAACAGGCCCGTGACCCCGATGAGCGCGTGCGCGAGGCCGGCGCTGGGCGCCGCGACCCGAGACCGACCGAGTTCGTCCAGCAGGCGCTGCGCGGCGCCGACCGCCTCCGGGCCACGATCGGAGAAGGTCAGGGCACCGGTGAGCGCGGTCAGCGCCTTGATCCGGGCCTCCGGGGAGGACGGCTCGTCGAGGACGGCTCGCGCCAGCGTGATCGCCTCGTCACAGGCCCCCGAGTACAGAGCGGCGAGCGCCTCTGCCGCCAGCAGCTCCGGGCGGTAGGACACCGGCAGCGTGCTGCGAGCCCGGTCCAGCACCTGCCGCGCCTGGCGGACGTTGCGCCGTCCCCACAGCGCCAACCCGAACTCCGCAGTGAACAGCTGGAGCCGCTGGTGATCTGTGGTGGCGTCGGCGGCGACCCGCGTCAGGGCCGCGCCGGCAAGGTCGGGCTGACCTTGCTCGGACCGCGCGGCGGCCAGCTTGAGCCCAGCTTGTAGCCCACCACCCGCATCCAACGCGCGCTCGGCGAACCCTGCGGCAGCCGCCGGGTCGTGGATCAGAGCTGCGTCGGCTGCGTGCAGCATCAGGTCGAGGTCGACGCCGTCTCCGGCTGCTTCCTCCCAGCCGGCGCGGCGGATGACGTCCACGTGTTGGGCCGGCGCTCGTCGGAGTCGACTCGCGAGAACCCGACGCAGCGGCGCGCTCAGGCGGCGCTCGGCGACGGCGTGCAGCAGGGGATGCGCGAACCGCAGCCGCAGCACGCCGCCGGCCTTGTCGGCGCTGACCAGGCCAAGACGGTCGAGCTCGAGGATCGCGTCCTCGCCGGCGACGGCGGCCAACGTCTCGTACGGGAGCGGCTCGCCCATCGCCAGCACGTCGATGGCCGCGGAGCCGGCGGTCGAGGCCGCGGCCAGCCGACCTTGCAGGAGCTCGCCGAGCCGAGGCGGCAGGCTCGTTCCGCCGATCCACCACCAGACCCCGGCCCGCTGCGTGAGGGCGCCGCGTTCCAACCCGTACCGGGCGAGCTCGGTCAAGTAGAGCGGATTGCCGCCGCTCCGCGACCACAGCATCTCGACAGTCCCGGAGGCCACCGGGCCGCCCGTCATCGTCTCCAGCAGTTCCCGGGTGGCGACCCGGTCGAACGGCGCCAGGTCGATGCGCTCGACCAGGCGCTCCTTCCAGAGCGCGGTGACCGCATCCGGCGGCTGAGGATCGCTGCGTACGGTAGCGAGCATCCGCACCGTGCCGGTCGTCACCAGCGTGAGCAGAGCCGCGGCGGACTGCGGATCGAGAAGCTGGGCATCGTCGACCACGAGCACCGGCGGCACCCGGCCCGATCGGGCGGTCCGCCGCACCTGCGCAGTGAGCTGCTGGACCACGAGGGCGGGATGGATGGCGGTCAGGTCGAGCGGGAGCAGACTCGACAAGGCTCCGAAGGGGATGCTCCGTCCGGCCGCAGTCGCGACCAGGCGAGCCAGGGGAGGGGCGGAGAGCTGGTCGATCACCGCAGCCGCAAGCGCGGTCTTGCCGATGCCGGCTTCGCCGACGACCAAGACCCCGGCGCCGAACTGCAGTCCGTGGAGCGCGCGGTTCACCTCGGCACGTCGGGCCACCAACGTCGCCGAACGGTTCGGCTCGGTGACTGTGGAGCGCGGAGCGCGGATGATCACGTCAGTCACGGGGAGAGCCTTCCGAGCATCAGCGGATTGTCAGATCACTAGAGCGACCAGGCGACCAGGCTAGGCATGAGCAGGGCGATTCACCCCGGACAATTTCGGCCTCCGAGCAATTGTTCTCGTAATGTCCGGGTGCTGTTCCGGCTCCGGTCGGGGCTGACT
>Ga0190275_10002016_pt1 | contig 14799 bp, 5 predicted proteins | sample Popmic550T_FD_133745 | JGI IMG/M metagenome (GOLD analysis project Ga0190275, IMG submission 133745) | Populus adjacent soil microbial communities from riparian zone of Yellowstone River, Montana, USA - 550 T | ecosystem: Environmental > Terrestrial > Soil > Riparian zone > Trees stand | place... | reverse complement strand
TGACGCGCGACATCGGCGCGCAATACGAGTACTCGAATCTCGGCGTGGGGCTGCTCGGCCACGTGCTCGCCTTGCGCGCCGGGATGGACTACGAGACTCTCGTCCGGAAGCGCATCCTCGAGCCGCTGGGGATGAAGAGCACCAGCATCGCCCTGTCGAAAGCGATGCAGGAACGCCTCGCCGCCGGACACGACGCGGGTCTCGATCCGGCCGCGAACTGGGATGTGCCGACGCTCGCGGGAGCGGGCGCGCTGCGCTCGACCGTCAACGATCTGTTGACGTTCCTCGCCGCGCAACTCGGCTACACGAAGTCCCCGCTCGCCGCTCCGATGGCGGCCATGCTCGCCGCGCGGCGCGCGACCGGCGGGGAAGGGACAGAGATCGCCCTCGGCTGGCACATCTCCCGGGTCCAGGGCACCGAGGTGGTCTGGCACAACGGCGGGACGGGCGGCTATCGCTCCTTCGTCGGCTTCGACCCGAAGAGCCGCACCGGCGTGGTCGTGCTGTCGAACACCTCGACCAACGCCGGCATCGACGACATCGGCCGCCACCTCCTCGTCGCCGCCTCGCCCCTGCTGCAACCGGCAAAAGAGCGGAAGGTCGCGGCAGTCGACCCGAAGCTGTACGACCGCTACGTCGGGCGGTACGAGATCGCGCCGAACTTCATCCTCACCGTCACCCGCGACGAGACCCGCCTCTACACCCAGGCCACCGGCCAGCCGAAGTTCGAGATCTTTCCGGAAAGCGACAAGAAGTTCTTCCTGAAAGTCGTCGACGCCCAACTCACCTTCGAGACCGGCGCCGAGGGCCCGGCCACGCAGGTAATCCTCCACCAGAACGGCGCCAATACCCCGGCCAAACGCATCGGAGACGCACCCCCGCCGGCGCCCGCACCGAAGGAAGTCACCGTCGACCCCAAACTCTTCGACGGCTACCTCGGCCGCTACCAACTCGCCCCCGCGTTCGTCCTGACCGTAACGCGCGAAGGCGACCAGCTCTTCGTCCAGGCTACAGGCCAGCCGAAGTTCCAGGTGTTCCCGAAAGGCGACCGGGAGTTCTTCTACAAGGTTGTGGAGGCGGCGATCACGTTTGTTGTTGACGAAAGCGGCCGGGCAACGAGCCTGGTGCTGCATCAGAACGGGATGGATATGCCGGCGAAAAGGGTGGAGTAGGAGAGCGGGCGATGTTCGGGCGACCGGTAAAGGCCGCCCGAACGATCATTTGACCAGGTCGCGCAAGGAATTGACGTCGCCGCGGTAGATGAGCGAGCCGACGGACGGATTGACCGAGTCCCAATCGAGGGGCAGGCCGAGGGCGTCGCGGGCTATGTCGATGGCGACCTGGACGTCACTCATGTGGGCGGCCTTGATGAGCGTCGTGCCCGCCGTGATCGTCGAATCGGTGAAACTGTACGCGGGGAGACTAGCCGCGGCGCGGAAGGCATTGGCGGCGGTGCGCAGTTCGCTCACGTGAGCCGCCTTGATGGCCGCGCCGGTCAGGTCACCGTCGGTGAACAGAACGGTCGTTGCCGGATCGAGGACCGTGAAGTCCGACTTGCCGGTCGAATTCACCGCCCGCACTTTGTAGAGATACGTAGTCGACGCGGCGAGGCCGTTGTGAGTGAACGAATTCGTCGTTCGCGTGCCCACGCTGGTGAAGTTGGCGCCGCCGCTGCTGGCGTAGATCTCATAGCTGGTGGCACCACTGACCGACGGCCAGGTCAAGTTCGCCGACCAGGTGCCGGAGAGTACGGCCGTAGCGGTGAGCGAGGCAGGCGTGACCGGAGGCAGTGTGTCGTTCAGGCCGCCGGCGTTATAGATCACGGCCGAGAACTTCTGCGGATTGCCGCTGCTCATCATGCCGGTCGTGGCCCGCACCGTGACTGTGAACTGGGTGATCGGATTGAACGTACCAGGATAGAACTTCACCATCTCCACATTATTGGCGTGGTCGACGGACGACGAGGTGCAGGGGTCCCAATCAGAAACCTCCTCGTGCGCGTCATCCTCCCAATGCAGCGCGTTACCGAGATGCCGGTACGAGCAGGGCGAGCCGATCTCGACGATGAGGTCGAGGTCGTTGATGACCGGTGTGCCTTGGTCGCTCGTGGGCATGCCCGCGGGGTCGGTCCAGGCGATGACCACCTTGACCGGAAGGTTCGGATCGTGGACCTTGTAGGTCTGCGACCAGCTCGAGCTGACGCTGGAGAGGCTGGCGCTCTCATTGATGTAAACGCGTGCCGGGTACTGGCTGACCACCTGATCGAGTGAAAGGCGGCCGAAGCCCTGCCGCGAGTTCGGGGCAGGATCGTGCGCCTGGTTGCCGGGATTGTCGTATCCGATTCCGTCGGAAGGTGAGCGGTACATGCTCCTCGCGCCGGCGATGAGCATGGCCTTGACCAGGGATGGTTTCGCGGCCCCGGGCACTGGCAGGTTGTTGACCTTTACCGTCTCGGCGTAGCGGCGGCTGGCCAGGATGGCCGCGCCGGCAGCGACCGGGGCCGCGAAGCTGGTACCGGTACCGCCGATGTAGAGATCGTCTGTACCGAGGGGGGCCGCTCCTCCCGGGCTGCAAAAGTTCGGCGTGGTGGTTCGTTCCGTCGACTGATGGACGGCCACCCGCGAGGCGGGAGCAAAGAGGTCGGGCTTGATGTACCACTTCAGCGAGAAGCTTGCCCAGCCGTTGTAGCGCGTGCTCCGCTTGCTGTTCTCCATGATGTCGCAGAAGTCGGTGGAGAGCGAGTTGTGGCACGACGGCCAGGGCGGATCGCCATCGCCCCGTACGTTCTCCGAGCCGCCCATAGAGATGACGTTCTTTGCCGTCGCCGGTGGGAGGGTCAGCGGTCCGATGATGTATGGCGAGCCGCAGCCGGATGGATGTTCCGGTTGCTGATCGCGGTTGCCGGCCGACGTCGTGATGGTTACGCCGTGGTCGATGACGGCCTGGTCGAATTCCTGTGACATCGCTTCGTACAGGCCGTCGAAAAACTCGGCGCAGGTGCCGGCGTCGCTGGGATGGGTGTAGCGGTTGTAGGAATGGTTCTGGACCCAGACGCCGTTGGCCGTGGCGTCGCCGACTGAATCGGCGACAGGCGTTAGCCCGTCGAAGCTGACATCGATCGCGGTGACGAAGATGCCGCTCGAGGGAGCGATGCCGGTCCCGTAAAAGAAACCGCCCTCGTCTGTCTGCCCCGTCGTGGACGAGGGATTCCCGCCAATCACGCCTGCAACGGCGGAACCGTGGCCGAGGACGTCCGCGAGAGTGGGGCTGTAATACCAGTTCGCGCTGCTGTTGAAGTTGCTGCCCCAGTTGATGCGCCACGCGGGGATGTCGGGATGATGGTCGGCGCCGCTGCCGCTTCCGCCGTTCAGTCCCGTGTCCGCGATCCCGACGTAGAAACCCTCGGACTGGAGGTTCGAGCAGTATGAACACACCGATGAGAGCCAGTCCTTGTAATGCGGATTGCTCCGCGGCTGCCCGCTCTCGGGCATGATCAGGCCCGCCGTGGCAGCGGCGACGCGCTCGTCCGAGAATGACGCCCGGATTGGCGAAGAGATGCCGACCACGAGCGGCAGGTCGAGCACCTGGTCGATTCGCCCGCCATCGAGCCGGACGCTCACGCGGAGCTCATTCTCGATACCTCGCCTCGGCTCGCCGACGGAACTGCCCCAATTGGCGATGGTCCGGAGGTCGTGTTCCACGCCCGGAACGTCAGCCAGATGGATCACGTACTCGCGGACCTCGCCGTGTTTCTTCTTCGTCTTCTGGTCCTTCGTGAACGATTGGAAGGCGTCGAGGTACTGAACGTAGGGCAACGCCGCGATCGTGGTGGCGGTGTCGCCGCTCGCGGCGACGATCAGGCTGTTGAACTGGACATAGGTGAAGACCTTTGCGCCGGCATTTTTCACCGCATCCTGCCATTCCGGCAGAATCGGCCCGACGAACTGAACGACGTAGAGCCGGTCCCGCCCGGGCGGAAGTCCTTCTGCGAGAGCGCGAGCCGGGTGCGAGCCGCGCGTGCCGAGCCGGGCGTCGGCGACGGCGCTCGGCAGATAGATCTGGTCGAAGTGGTCAGCGGTCTGGATCTCCACGCCCTGCAGTTCGGCGCGCTCAGCAAAGGCTTTCAATTCCTTCTGCTCGATCTGGACGACGGTGTAGGACTCGTAGCGCTGCACTACCTCGCCGGCGATGCCGACGAGGAGCTGGTCGGGCGCGGAAGTGCTCGTGCCGTGCTGTACCAGCACCTTGACGAATCCCTTCTTCGCTTTCGGTGCGGCCGCGAGGCTCGCCGCGAGCGTGAAAATGAGCGCGAGAATGAGAAGACGATTTCCTGTTTTCATGTACCCCTCCTTCTGCCGGTGCGCTACTGGAGAGACAGCAGGACGAGGATCTCGCCGGTGCCGGAGTCGAGCGGCTCGAGGGCCTTGCCGACGATGGTGCCGGGACGGTGGATCTGCGTGTCGCCGAGGGCGACCGGGATCGACTTCATGGCCGTACCCGAGGCGCCGCTGGTGACGAGGAGGTCGCCGATCCGGATCGGAGCCGCGGTTGCGTCGACGCGGACCTTCACCCTGCCGGTCGTCGCAATCTGCTCTTTCGACGCGCCGCCGACACCGAGGAGGACGCCCGGCTGCTCGGAGACGACGCCGGCGACGCTGGTGTCATACGGGCGGCCGGACGGCATGACTTCATTGACGTTCCCAGGGCTCAGCACGACCACGGTGCCGGGAGTCATGTCCTCGGTCGCCGGCACCCATTCGGCGATGTCCTGATAAACGGCGTTGAACACGCGTACACCGGTAATGCTGCCGTTGGCGACGACGTCGCCGTTGATGGTGAGCTTCGTGCCGGTGTTGCCGCTCTGGCCGATGACCACCTCGCCGGTGCTGCGGATGCGCATCCGCTCCATTGACCCGGTGCCGGTGCCGGTCTGCCGTGTTCCGAAGGTGAGAGATCCTCCGTACGAACCGTCGCTCGTGCTTTCTTTCAGCGCCGAGATTGCACCGATGGTGGCGACGTCGCCGCCGCTGTTGTACAGGGCATTGAACGCGATGCCGGCGCCGTTGTTCGCCGTCGAAAAAGGCCGGTTCGAAGCAATCGACATCGTCGACGGCGTGCCGGGGAAGGTGGTGGTGTCGGCCGCCCCGCTGACTGCGAGACGGTAGGTTGCGTGTGGTGCCTGGCCGATACCGGCGTTTCCTGACAGGTGTGACGTGCCACCCACGGCCAGACGCGTGCCGGACGTCTGCGCCATCCCGAGGGAGAGTGTTCCGGCCCGGTCGTCGACCACCGCGCTGTTCATGTTCGAGCCGATCGCAGGTGTGGTCTCCCCTTTCACCCAGGTGAAGCTGGCGGCGCTCTTCTGCTTCCAGCCGATGTACGAGAACGTCATCTGCGCGTAATACCAGACGGTGTCAGGGTTGCCGATGCGGATGACGACGACCGGATCGGGTGAAGTGCCGCGCACCTCGGTCGCAATCTCGACCGGCAAGTCCGTCCCGTCGGCGTGACAAGTCTGGTGGATGAGCGACCCCGGCGCCGGCGCCGGATCGTACGCGTACCCGTTGCAACGGACGTCAATCACTTGGTAAACCCCCCAGTAGCGGTACCCGGTGATCTGAATCGAGAACATGTTCGATTCGTTGTGGACGATCGGCGTTACGAGCTTCATGTAGCCGGTGGAGAAGGCGCCGGAGTTCCACCAGGCCGGCGACACCAGTTGCGCACCGACCTGCATCGAGCCGCCGGTCCTGACGTTGCCGGCCACGTGCAACGGCTCCGCTGGCGTGGCGGTGCCGATGCCAACGTTGCCGCCGGAGTAGGAGATCGGGCCTGAAGTTGCGCCGCTCGGCTGCCATTGCGCAGACGCGGTCACGGAGAAGAACATGAGGAATACTGCCAGCAGTTTTTTCATGGAGTTGGACCTTTCTTGTCGACTTGTGATGGCGACGGGATGGTGGGCGTGTCCTCCCAAGCGCAGACTGCGTCCACCCGAATGAATCGTTTTTTTCAAAACCCTGTCGTGAAAGCACGTTGGACGAGAGGCGCTAAAAGTCAGTGATGCGTAAAATTCCTCTTTTGTTGGGTGCTATAGCCGGGATGGTGCGGCATTCCTCGGAAATGGTCAGTCTGTAATGACATGTGACCCCAAGATCGGGCGTCCGCCGCGTGAGATATGAGGTTTTTATGGGAAATTTATGGAGGTGCGTAACGTAGAAGTACTCTGCACGTCTCAACGCAACAGGAGGCTTCCATGGACGTCCATTCCCGAGCAACCGGTCAGCCGGCGGTCTCGTTTCATTTCGGATGAGCGGCCTCGGGTGCACTTCCTGTATCGTGTTCCGCATTCCAGTCCAGGGGGCGGTCCATGCCAGCCACAATCAATGGGATCGGTACGCACTATTACGGTGCGAAGAGCAAGTCTTCGCATCTCGGGACGTGCGGCAGTTGCGGGCGTGCGGCGACGCTGACGTCGTACGACACGCGGGAATGGTTTTGCTTTGCCTTCATCCCGCTCATTCCCATCAGGAAGTTCCGCATCCTCGATGAGTGCTCGTCGTGCCAGCGCCACAATCGTCTCTCCGCGGCGGAGTTCTCGCGGCAACTGGCCGAGACGACGGCGCCGATGCGCGAGGCGATGCGGCGCTCGCCGCGCGATCCGCAGCCGTACGCGGAGCTGATCCACACCCTCGTCGGCTGGGGGATGCGCACGGAAGCGGAGCGCGAGCTCGACTCCGCGGTGGCGTTGTTTCCGCAGAACGTCGACCTGATCCTGCTCGCGAGCCAGCTTGCCGCCGACCGCGCCGATTACGAGCGGGCATTGTCGTTCTACCAGGCCGCGTATCAGGCAGCTCCCCAGAATTCCGCCACCTCCTACGGCTGCGGCTGGACCCTGTATCACCTCGAACGTCATGAGGAAGCCGTACCGATGCTCCAGCGGGCGGCTTCCTTCGACGAGAGCAAGCGGGGCGCGCTCTACCTCCTCGGCTTGTCGCAGAAGACACTGTCGCGCTGGAACGAGGCCCTGCACGCATTTCAGCAGTTGCTCTCCCTCGAGCCGGGCTATGCCCAGGACAAGAAGTTCCTGCGCCTCATCCGCGAATGCAAAGAGAAGCTCGGCTACGAGCTGACCGACGCGGAGCGGCGCGCCGGCCGGTCCTGGTGGCCGTTCGGGAGGAAGAAGAAATGGACCGGCCCGAAGGAGCCGGCCATGGTACGCCCGGCGCTCAAATGGGCCGGACTGGCTTTACTGGTGCTGATCGCCGCTGCGTGGGGCTTCACGGCGTGGGACGAGCAGAAGCACATCGACGTCTACGTCGACAACGGTCTCGATCGCCCCGTACATGCGGAGCTCGGTGCCCTCCGATTCGACCTCGGCCCGAGCTCGCATCGCCTGCAGAAGCTCGGCCCGGGAGCGCACACGATCGTGGTGCGCGAGCAGGACGGCAAGGACCTCGAGCGCCATTCCTTCAACATCGCCGAAGCGTCGCTGTGGGACACGCTCTGGCATGACCGCTTCTTCGTCTACAACATCGCCGCGCGACGCGTCTACCGCCGTGCGGTGCATGGTTACGCGAAAAATGCCGAGGACTCTTCGTACGACGAAGAGCTCGTGGCGTTGCAGCGCTTCTTCGAACAGCGCGACGTCGACTACGCATTCACGAGCGTTCCGGAGAGCATCAAGATCGACTCGCGCACCTCGGGGGCGGTGAAGAAGGTCGCCTTCAGTCCGGCGGACGACGTCGATCTGGCGGCGTATGCCGTCATTCGCGCGCGGGAAGGAAAGAGCGAAGAGGCGAAGACCGCCATCGAACGCGCGGTCTCGACGTCGCCGTGTCACAACGGCACGCGCCGGACGCAGATCTACATGGCCGGCCTCTTCGGATCGAACGATGGCGCCTCGGTGGCTGCCCGTCAGTGGGTACGGGACTGCGGAGAGACGGACGTCGACGCGCACCGCGCCTATCAGGACGTGTTCACCTCCCAGGGCCGGAGGGATGCGTTGCGCGAGGAATACCGGAAGCTGCTCGACGGCTCACCGCAATCGGGAAGGCTGCACTATCTCTACGGCCGCGTTGCCAAAGATCCGAAAGTCTCCATCGACGAGCACGAGCAGGCGTTGCGTCTCGACCCGAAACTCGTCTGGCCGCGCGTGGCGCTCGGACATGTCCTCGCGGAAGAAGGGCGCTATGACGATGCCATCCGTGAATACGACACCGCGCTGGCGGCCGGAGGGTACGATCCGTCGGTCGTCTCCTATTACGCGATGGTGTGGATCGCGAAAGGCGATCCAGGCGGCGGCGTTGCCCGCATCGACGAGATTCGCAAGCGCAATCCTGACGACTATCACGTGCTGCAGGCGCGCTGGCTGCTCGCGCTGGCGATGGGCGAATGGCTGACCGCGGAGCAGATGCAGAAGTCGCTGGCGAGGTTCGACGATCCCCTGGACACGTTCCTGCGCGGCGTGCGTCTGGCGCGCCTGCGTGGCGATGCAGGGATCGATGCGCGTCTCGAAGAAGCGATGCGGCAGGAAGAGCTCCGCGGCGTGGCCGCGCAGGAGCGCATCCAGCGTCTGCTGGAGAAGCGAGCCTTCGCCGAGGCCGAGATGGCCATCGCGCAGGCGGAGAAGACCGTCGAGCCGGCACAACGGGCCATGCTGCAGGCATACACCGCGGCCGGTTATCTGCTGCAGGGCGACGCCCGGGCCGCGGACAAGCTGCTCGCCTCTGCCGCGAAGAATGCGGGTGACGATCGGCTGACGGGCGCGGTCGTGCAGGGATTGCAGGGAAAGATCTCCCCCGAAGAGGTGATGTCGATGATGCGGGAGTACGACGCGACCGAGTATGGCTGGTTCGTGACCGCCGTCCGCGCCGCCGTGGCAAAGGACCGGGCAGCAGCCGCGCGCTCCTTCGATCGCACCATCCGCGCCTCGTCCACCCTCGGCTTCCCCTACCTCGAAGCGAAATCATTCGCGACGCTCATGCAGTGACCAATCGACTTCCGGGTGGGTGGCGACACGCAGCGCCTCCCCACCCGCCCAGGTCCCTCGCTCGACGCTCGGGATGACAAGTAACGGCGCGAGCCGCCGAAGGCGGCTACCGGGAGCGCCGGCGTCCTCGCCGGCGGCGTCTCGCCGTAGGGACCTCTACCGAACCCTTCAGCAAAGTTTACCGAAATCCTTTTCACGCCCGGGCAGACGGTTCTACAATGAATGCCGTCCATAAAAACCCCAGAACCCAAATGCTCGCGAACGTGTCCGCGGCTGCGGGCCTCGTTTCCGGCATCTGCTTTCTCGGAAGGAGGTGAGCTCGTGAACGTGAAGACTGACGTCAAAGGTGGCGGCGTCCTGATCGGCGACTGACTTTCTCGCACTCGACTCTCGTGCAAAGGAGGTGAGCTCTGTGAACGTGAAGACCGATGTCAAAGGTGGCGGCGTCCTGGTCGGCGACTGATTTTCCGCACGTGATTCGCGCAAAGGAGGTGAGCTTCGTGAACGTGAAGACCGACGTCAAAGGTGGCGGCGTCCTGATCAGCGACTGATGCTTGCGGTCGACTCTCAATCCGCTTCGAGGAAGTTGAGAAAGGCCCGAGAGCTCCTCGGGCCTTCTTGCTTTATGGATGCGCGACGACCAGGACGGTTTCTTCGTGGTCGAGCACGTACCGCATGCAGACTCCGAGGGTCTTCGGATCGAGCGCGGCGAAGGTCTCGTCGAGGATCATCAGGGCGGGCTTCTGCAGGATCGAGCGGGCCAGGAAGACGCGCGTGCGCTCGCCGTGGCTGAGCTGCCAGCCGGTTTCTCCCACCGGTTGGTCGAGAGCGAGCGGCATCTTTTCGATCAGCGGGCCGAGGCCGAGCGCGCGGCAGACGTCGAGCGCTTCCTGGCGGTCGGCCGGCGATGGCGGCCAGGCGCGGCCGAGGAGGAGGTTGTAGGCGAGCGTGCCGATGAAGATGTGATTCGCGTGAAACTGTGGCGCGAGCAGCACGCGCCTTCTCCAGTTTTCGAGGCCGACGCTGGCAACGTCGAGCCCGCGGAAGAAGAGGAGTCCCGACTGCAGCGGCCGCACTCCGCTGAGCAGCGCGGAGAGCGTCGACTTGCCGGAGCCGGATGGTCCGCGCAGCAGGATGCGCTCGCCCCGGCGGATGGTGAGGTCGACCTGTTCGAGCGCCGGGATGTCACGGCGGGCATGACGGTAGGTGAGGGACGATGCATGGACGAGCGGCAGGCCATCGTCCTCCCGCTTCTCGTCGAGCAGCACCCGGATGCCCGCGCTGCCGGCCGGCGCCTTGCGATCAGCGGCGCGCCAGAACGGCGCCACGCGGCGCCACGCGCTGAGCGCGCCCGCGACGCCGGCGCTCGCGTCGGTCCATTGCGTCAGTGCCGTCGCGCCGAGGAGCACGCCGGCCGCGGCGATGGCGAGAGTCTCCGTCGACGCGCTTCCAACGGCGAGGATCGGAGCGAGCGCAAAGAGTCCAGCCCACGGCCACAACCGGCGGAGCCCTTCGAGTTGGAGCGCGCTCCGGTTGAACGCGACCTCCGTCTCCATGTATCGCTCCAGCCGCAGGTCTTCGCCGTCGTTGCGCTCCTCCGGTTCTTTCTGCGCGAGCCGGGTCTTGTGCCCGGTCATGTTCTCCACGACGTGCCCGGTCAGCGCGAACCGCGCCTCGGTCCACCGGGCGCGGCCCAGGCCGAAGCGCACCGTGATCGCCGCCGCGATGATGATCCAGACGAGATACAGCGCGACGTGCCATGCGCCGCCGGCGCCCTGGCTCAGGACATAGATCGCGGCGATCCCGGCGATGACTGAGGTCAGCCCCGCGAACGCACCGCTGGTGCCAAGCGCCTCGACGTGGCCCGATTCGAGGACGTGGCTGAGGAACGTGCCCACTCCTTTGCCGTTCACTTCGTCCGGCGAGAGCTTCAACGCGCCGAGGAGGATCCGACGCTTGATGACCGAGCCGGCTTCCATGACCAGCGACCGTGCGGCAGCGACGCCGCCGGCGCGCAGCGGGACGATGGTGAGCGCGGCCAGCAGCCAGAGCGCGAACAGCGTGTCGAGCGAGCGGGTGTCGAACGCCATCAGGCCGAGGATCCACCAGGAGAGGACGAAGAGCAGCATCTCGGCCGCATTTATCGCGAGGAACGCCAGCGCCTTCTTCAGGAGCCGCGCGTCGCGGACGACGGCGCGAGCGTTTTCGAGCCGCGGCCGGACGAGCCGGAGCTGTCCGACCGGCGCGTCGCCGACGAGCTCGCGCAGCATCGCGGCGCGCGAACGGTCGCGGCGTCTTGTGGCGATGCCGGTCATCGTCAGCACGCGATCGACGTCGGCCGCATAACGCGCCTCGACGCCGGCGCACATCTGTTCGCGCAGCTGCCGCAGCGGCACGGCGACGCGACGCCCGTCCGGCGTCAACGCATGCGCATGGCGGGTGTCGGTGCGGACGATCGCAAGGACGCTCTCCGGATCGACGATCACGAGCGCCGCGCCGAGCGCTCGCAGTTCGCTCTCGACCGCCGCGTAGCGTAGCGTCACCGCTTCCATCTCGACACCGGGCGAGTCGGCCGCCCCCCACCCACGCGCCCGCGCGATCGCCTCCGTCGCCTCGGCCATCCGTTCGATCGGCCACGACAGCCCGGCGTTCATCGCGCTTCCTCCACGAGATGTCCGTCGCGCAATTCGAGCCGGCGCCAGGCGTCGCTTCCCCAGAGCTCCTCGCGGATCTCGCGATTCGCATCGCGCATCCGGTTGTAGAGCGAATCGTCGCGCGCGATGAGGGCCGCGGGGGTGTCGTACTCGGCGACCCGGCCACCTTTCATGACGAGGACGCGGTCGCAGTCGAGCGTTTCCTCGACGTCGTGGGTGACGAAGAGGAACGTGGCCTCGCTCCACAGCCGCCGGCAGCGCCGCAGCAGCTCGTCGCGCATGGCGCGGTCCATCCCGCGGAACGCTTCGTCGAGGATCACCAGCCGCGGCGCCGCCTGCATGAGCGCCCGGGCGAGCCGCACGCGCTGTCCCTCGCCGCCGGAGAGCATGCCCCCTCCTTCGCCGAGCGGCATCTGTGAGTCGGGAATCCGCTGCAGCACTTCGTAGAGTCCCGCCTCGCTGAGCGCGAACGGCAAGCGGGCGACGTCGTCCGCGTTGCTGGCGTAGCGGACGTTCTCCTCCATCGGCGCATTGAAGAGCTGAATGGCGGGATCGACCCACGCCGTCTCGCGGCGCAGCGCACCGGCGCGCGCGAGCGTCAGCGGCTCGCCGTCGATCCGGATCTCCCCTTTACTCGGCTGCATGAAGCCGAGGAGCGCGCCGGCGAGCGTCGACTTGCCGGCGCCGGACGAGCCGACGATGCCGACGTGCAGGCCTGCGGGGATGTCGAGATCGACATCGTGGAGAATGGCATGGCCGGCCGCCGCGAATGACGCATGGTGAAACGCGATGGAGACGCCGGGTGAAGCAGGAGCCGGGCGCGCGGCTCCGGTCTCTTCACGCGGAGCGTCGAGCGGCTCGATCAGCCGCAGCACGACGGAGCGCTGGCTGGCCCAGATCTGCAGCTGCTGCGCGAGGTCGGCGGCGGCGAGCGGCAGGTTGAGCGCCCAGTAGGCGATGAGCAGCACGCCCCCCGGATCTTCGACCGTGGTGACATAGCGGCGGATGAGCACCGCCGCCAGCGCGAATCCCGCCGCGGCGAGGATCGTCGTCTGAGACACCGCGGCCGCGATCTGCCGGCGCAGCGCGCGCACCCAGTCGGTCATCAGCGACTCGTGCTCGCGCCGCACCGCCCGCTCGGCGCAATGCGCGTGAATCGCCCCGAGGCCCGCCAGCGCGTCGAGATAGAAGCGGGTCAGTCCGCCGGTGTGTGTTCGCGCACGCAGGTCGATCTCGGCGAAGAGCGGCTGGAATCCGAGTGCGATCGCCAGCAGCGCGAGCCCGCCGAGGACGAGCGTCCCGCTCGCCTGCGGCATCAGGAAGAGTAGCGCGGCGAAGGTGATGGCGAACGTCCCCGAGGCGCGGAGCACGCGCGAGAGGAGCAGCGGCAGGCTGCGCAGCTCGGCGATGGCGTGCGAGCGCTCGGCGAGGTCGGAGATCAGCCGGCTGCCGAAATAGTCGTTGCGCAGCGTGGAGAGCGTCCCGAAGAGCGACGTCGCGAAGCGCGCCTGCAGCTCGTGTCCCCACTTCACGGCGCGGTTCGTGACGGCGTAGTCGAGCGCGACCAGGAACGCCGCGAAGAGTGCGAACGCGCCGAGGATCGCCAGCCGCTCCTGCGGCAGCCCGACGTCGGTAACGAGGTCGTACATGGAGCGGAAAAGCAGCCCCTCGGCGACCGGGCTCACGCCGAGCACCACCGCGCCGAGCGCCGCCATCGGCAGTGCCCTGCGCGTGGTTGGGGAGAGCAGCGACAGGACGCGCGCCAGAGGACGGACGCGCGGCTCGCGCACCGCCGCCGCGAGCTCTTCGTTCGCCGTGGCGACCGTTCCGGTGCCGCGGCCGATGCGGATCAACACCGCGCCACGCAGCACGACGTTCGCGTCGTCCGCGGCCGAGACGGGCCAGAACGGGGCCGGGATGTCGCCGGCACCCAGCGCGTCGAGCAGCCGCTCCGCTTCGCCTCCGCGGCGTACCGCGCCGTTTCGCACGAGTGTCTCGGTCAGGCGCGTGGCGGCATCGAGCCGCGCCAGCGGTTGCCACGCTTCATCCCGCAATACCCGCGCGATCGCCTCCTCGGCGAACCGTGCGCCGGCGACCGACGCGATGCGCCTGCGCAGGACACGCATCGCGTCCTCCGACGAAGCCCACTCGCGCCACCCCGCCGCGGGGACGGTCTGGCGATGGACGTACACGCTGGAGAGAAGGTCGCGCACGCGCACCCAGCGCCGGCCCGAGGCGGGGTCCATGATCTGGAAGAACGGACCTGCCTTCCGCCAGACCACGATGAAATGCGCCATGCCGGTGGGCGTGCGGATCACGACCACCGCCGGCAGTACGGTGTCGTCGAGGGCCAGATAGTCGGCTGGCAGCATCACCTGCTGCGCGTCGAGGCCGACCTCGCGCGCGACGACCTCGATGGTGTCGATCGACGTGCCGTCGAGACCCGTCTGACATGCTTCGCGCAGGCGGCCGTAGCTCGCGGCGATGCCGAAGCCTTCCAGCAGCGACTTGAGCGCGGCAGGGCCGCAGTCGACGGCCGACGTCTGGATCGTCTCCGGAACGAAGAAGCGGGCCTTCATCACGGGGCCGGTTTCGCAGCCGGGAGCATGCCGGCGGCGCGCAGCAGCGCGTCGAAAGGAGAGAGGCGCTGCACGTCGATCGTCACGGTCGCGGGGAAGCCCTGGTCGATCGCGGCGTTTTGCGGCGGCGGTGCGGTGAGCCGCAGCGTGACGCGGAAGTCGCTGCCGCTCGTGTCGCGCTCGATGCCGGTCACCGTCGCGGTGAAGCGCCGGCGGCCGCCGCGCCCGAGGGACTCCAGCCACACCGACGCGCTCTGGCCGGGCCGCACCAGCGGCATGTCGTCGAGCGCGAACCAGGCCGCGACTTCCCGCGCCGCGTCCGGCACGATCGACGCCGCGACCGTTCCTTCTTCCACCCACGTCCCCTCGCGCAGTTCGGCGGAGCTGCCGATGCGGCCGTCGGACGGAGCACGCACACGCTGCCGGTCGATGTCGACCTCTGCCTGCTGCAGCGCCGCCTGCTCCGCGTCGAGTTGCGTCTGGAGCTCGATGCGGTCGCTGTCGAGCGCGCGCAGGGTCACTTCCGCCGTCGATGCGGCCTCGGTTTGCTGTTTCGCCGCCTCCTCCTCGGCCGCCG
>Ga0190275_10002015_pt1 | contig 14803 bp, 16 predicted proteins | sample Popmic550T_FD_133745 | JGI IMG/M metagenome (GOLD analysis project Ga0190275, IMG submission 133745) | Populus adjacent soil microbial communities from riparian zone of Yellowstone River, Montana, USA - 550 T | ecosystem: Environmental > Terrestrial > Soil > Riparian zone > Trees stand | place... | reverse complement strand
CCTGGCAGAGGAGCTCGAGCGCGCGGTCCACAAGTCCGACAGCAGCATCCTGGACGCCTACACGACCCGTGCGCTCGACCGGGTGTGGAAGGCCCAACACTTCTCCTACTGGATGACCACCATGCTGCACCTGCCCGCCGACGCCACCGCCTTCGACGTACGCCGGCAGATCGGCGAGCTCTCCATGGTCGTCTCCTCCCAGGCAGGCTCCACCTATCTCGCCGAGGCGTACACCGGCTGGCCCGGCCACCGCTAGCCGCTCGCTCAATGGAGTCGATCTCAGCAGCACGTCGGCCACCTTCGGCGTGTTGCGCGCCCTCACATAAGGGACAAGGCGTCATATAGGGGTGAGACATCCTCTGGAGGCGACAGTGATGGCGACCAAGACGGCCCTCGACGGGTCGACAAATGCGAGTGGATCCGGCGTGACGACCCTGTCGGTGTGCAGCTGTGGACAGGAGATCGACGTGCACAGGCGGCTGTACTGCCTCCGGTGCGGTTGCTGCCTGAGCTGAGCTTGGCTCGCGGATAGGGTGACCCCGACGACCTGTCAGGAGGGGAACCCGTGGCCCGGCACCCGGACGGCGCGCGCACCTCCGCGGTGTGGACGCTTCCCAACATCATCAGCATGGTGCGGCTGGCCGGCGTACCCCTGTTCCTCTGGCTCGTCATCGGCCCCGAGGCCGACGTCTGGGCCCTGGTCGTGTTGATGATCTCCGGCATCACCGACTGGCTCGACGGCTATCTCGCGCGGCGCCTCAACCAGATGTCCAAGCTGGGCGAGATCCTCGATCCGGTGGCCGACCGGCTCTACATCCTGGCCGCCGTGATCGGCCTGTACTACCGCGACATCATTCCGTGGTGGGTGGCCATCCTGCTGCCGCTTCGCGACGCCTTCCTGTGGTGCCTGGTCCCGTTCCTGCGTACCCGTGGCTACTCGGCACTACCGGTGCACTACCTCGGGAAGGCAGCCACCGCCGCGCTGCTGTACTCGTTCCCGATGCTCTTCCTCGGCGACGGGGACGGCCCCATCCCGACTCTCTCCGAGGTGTTCGGCTGGGCTTTCGCGATCTGGGGGATCGGGCTGTACTGGTGGGCGGGGCTGCTGTACGCCTGGCAGGTGCGCAAGCTGCTGGCCGACCGCGACCGGCGCGCGCCGAGCCTTGCGGATGGGTGAGATGACCGACTCGCCGCCGGAACGTTCCTCGAAGCGGCTCCCGCCCCAGGCGACCATGGGCCTCCTGGACTACCTGACCACGCACGCCCTGGACGAGGACTACGCCTTCGTCTCCAGGCGCAAGGAGATGGCAGCGAAGGCCACGGCGGCGAAGACCAGACCAACGCGAGGGTCCGGTGCGATCGGTGCCTTCGTGCTGGCGATCTTCGCAGTGCTCGTTGTCACCGCAGCCCTGCAGACCAGCCGCAACTCCGTGAGCAGCGAGCAGGAGCGGCGCGAGCTCGCCTCGCAGGTCAGCGCGGCCCGCGCGCAGCTCGAGGACGAGCGGGCGCTGCTGCGTCAGCTCCGAGCCGAGGCAGCGGCGCTCGAGGAGCAGCAGCTGCGCAGCGACGCGTCTGCGCAGGGGTTGCTGGACAGCATCAACCTGCTGGGCGCCAAGGCCGGCACCCTCCCGGTCCGCGGCCCCGGCGTGCGTCTGGTGGCCGACAATGCCCCCGGGTCGGCGACCGCCCAGAGCGAGGTACTCGACTCCGACCTGCAGAAGCTGGTCAACGGCCTGTGGGCAGCAGGGGCCGAGGCGATCGCGCTGAACGGGCAACGGCTGACCACGCTGAGCACGATCCGGCTGGCCGGTGGCGCCATCACGGTGAACGCCCGATCCCTGCGGCGCCCGTACGTCGTCACCGCGATCGGCAACGAGGACACGCTGCCTGCGCGTTTCGCGGAATCCTCTGGCGGTCAGGCATGGTTGGACCTGCAGCGCGAGGTCGGTCTCCGGCTGAGCATCAGTCCCGTGTCCTCCCTTCGTCTTCCGGGCACAGAGGTGTCCTTGCGCTACGCGAACCAGGAAGAGTCAGGAGGGACCCCATGATCGCGATCATCGGGCTGGTCGTCGGCATCGTCCTCGGCCTGGTGCTCACCCCGGACGTGCCGCTCGCGATGGAGCCCTACCTCCCGATTGCGGTCGTCGCGGCCCTGGACGCCGTGTTCGGTGCCTTCCGCGCCTTCCTCGACGGCATCTTCGACGACAAGGTGTTCGTCGTCTCGTTCATCAGCAACGTGCTGATCGCAGCGGTCATCGTCTTTCTCGGCGACAAGCTCGGAGTCGGTGCGCAGCTGTCGACCGGAGTGGTCGTCGTCCTCGGGATCCGGATCTTCTCCAACGTGGCCGCGATCAGGCGCCACCTCTTCCACGCGTGAGTGAACCGATGAGCCCGACTGGAGATCTCCGACCCTCAGCGGCCGAGGCGGCGCCACCTGCCTCCGGTGTCGACCGTCTGCGGCAGTCCTTCTTCGCGTACTCGCGCGGGCAGGCCGTGGTGGCGGTCCTGGTCGCGCTGCTGGCCTTCGCAGCGGTCACCCAGGCGCGCCTGACAGGTGAGAACGACACCTACGACGGCCTCCGTCAGGCCGAGCTGATCCAGGCGCTGAACGGGCTCCAGTCGGCGGCACGCAAGGCCGAGCGGGACCTCGCCGCACTGCAGACGACGCGTGACCAGCTGCGCAGCAGCACCCAGCGTCGGGCGACGGCGCTCGAACAGGCCCGCAGCGAGCTCGAGACACTGGGCGTGCTCGCCGGAACCGTGGCGGCCACCGGACCGGGCATCCAGGTCACCGTGCAGGACCCGATGCGCAACCTGAGCCTGAACCATCTGCTCGACGGGGTGGAGGAGCTGCGTAACGCCGGGGTCGAGGCGATCGAGATCAACGACCGGGTGCGAGTGGTCGCCCAGACCGCCTTCGAGGACGATCCGGAGGGCATCGAGGTCGACGGCGTCGTGCTCCAACCGCCCTACGTGCTCGACGCGATCGGCAACCCCGACACACTCGCCGCAGCGCTCGAGTTCCAGGACGGGTTCAGCGACGACGTGCAGCAGGACTCCGGCTCGGTCTCGGTGAAGAAGGAGGGGCGGATCGACGTCAAGGTGACCCTGACCCCCTCTCCGCCCCGCTACGCAGAACCGGTGCCCGGGCAGTAGCCTGCGGGAGTGTCGCCTGTCGGACCTCGGCCGGTGCCCCAGCAACAACGAGGAGCAGCGTGATTCCCGAAGACCTGAAGTTCACCTCCGAGCACGAGTGGGTGCGCGAGCCCGGCCAGGCCGACGGCTCGGTCCGGGTCGGGATCACCGACTTCGCCCAGGACGCCCTGGGCGACATCGTCTTCGTGCAGCTCCCCGAGGTCGGTGAGACGGTGACCTCCGGAGCCGTGGTGGGTGAGCTGGAGTCCACCAAGTCCGTCAGCGAGATCTACGCGCCGCTCGGCGGCGAGATCGTCGCCCGCAACGAGGCGCTGGACGCCACCCCCGAGCTGGTGAACTCCGACCCGTACGGCGACGGCTGGCTCTTCGAGATCGTCGCCGACAACACCGGTGCAGCAGATCTGCTGGACGCAGCGGGCTATCAGACGGTGCTCGACAGCTGAGCGTAGAAACTCCGTTCGGGGTTCGTCGTGGACGTTGCCTCGCGCTGGTAGGTTGACGTCAGAACCCTGACCCTCCACCGACGCTTCAGGGTTGGTCAGACCAATCCGATCCGAACGGGAAGTCGACGATGCCCTTTTGCTCGCAGTGCGGAAGTCAGAACGCCGACAACGCACGGTTCTGCTCGCAGTGCGGCACCCCGTTGGCTCCGCCTCCCAGCGAACCCGCACCGGCTGAGACCACGACGACGGTCACCTTCGGGGCCCCGGCGAAGGTCGAGTCGGAGGAGCGTGCGTCCCTGAACGCGGCGGACGCCGCTGCAGTCGACGCGCTGCCTGCCGGAAGCGCGCTGCTCGTGGTGCAGCGCGGGCCCGGGGCCGGCAGCCGCTACCTGCTCGACACCGACCTTTCCACCGTGGGCCGCCATCCCGAGAGCGACATCTTCCTCGACGACATCACGGTCTCGCGCCGACACGTCGAGTTCCGCCGCCAGGACAGCCGGTTCCGGGTCCACGACGTCGGCAGCCTGAACGGCACCTACCTCAACGGCGACCGCGTCGACGACGCAGAGCTGCAGAACGGCGACGAGGTCCGCATCGGAAAGTTCCGGCTGATCTTCTTCGCCAGCGACGCACAGGACAGCTGAGCCGTGCGTCAGGCGGCTCACAAGGTGGGCCGGATCACGATCGGGCAGGCGGTCGCCGATCTCAAGGCGGAGTTCCCGGACGCCGACATCAAGGAGTCGAAGATCCGGCACCTGGAGAACGAAGGACTGATCGCGCCCGAGCGAACTCCTTCGGGCTACCGGAAGTACTCCGTGGAGGACATGGAGAAGCTGCGCTACATCATCCGCGCCCAACGCGAGCACTACCTGCCGCTGCGTGTGATCAGGGAGCACCTCGACGCGCTCGACCGCGGCCTGGAGCCACCGGCGGTGAGCGGCTCACCCAGCATCCCGGGGGCACTGATGGCGAACCCGGCACCGGGGGTGGAGTCGTTGCTCGCCGGGTCCTCCGACGTCCGGATCTCCCGGCGGGAGCTGGTCAAGACCGCCGAGATCACCGAGGACACCCTGGACGCGCTGGAGAACTTCGGGCTGGTGCGCCCGCGCGCCGGCTCCAAGCACTACGACGCCGACGCCCTGGTGATCGCGAAGGTGGCAGGGGAGCTGGCGGAGTACGGCATCGAGCCGCGACACCTGCGCTCGTTCAAGACCGCCGCCGACCGGGAGGTCGGGCTGATGGAGCAGGTCGTCTCCCCGATCCGCCGCAGTCGTGAGGACGGCGCCGAGGGGCGCGCTGCCCAGACCATGGACGAGATGGCGGTGCTCTCCGTGCGGCTGCACGCTGCGCTGGTCAAGGCGGGTCTGCGTTCGCTGCGCTAGGTTCGCGCCAGGTGAGTAGGCTGGCGGAGTGCGTGAGGTCGAGGTCGTCGGAGTCCGGGTCGAGATGCCTTCTAACCAGCCCATCGTGCTGTTGCGGGAGCTGATGGGGGAGCGATACCTGCCCATCTGGATCGGTGCCGTCGAGGCCACTGCGATCGCCTTCGCCCAGCAGGGTGTGGTGCCTCCACGTCCGCTGACCCATGACCTCCTGCGCGACGTCCTCGAGGCGACCGGCAACGAGGTGGCAGAGATCCGGATCACCGAGATGCGTGACAACGTCTTCTACGCCTCTCTGGTGCTGGCCTCCGGCGTCGAGGTGAGCGCCCGGCCCTCGGACTCCATCGCCCTTGCGCTGCGGACCGGCTCGAAGATCGTGTGCTCCGAGGAGCTGCTCGACGACGCCGGGATCATCGTCCCGGACGAGCAGGAGGACGAGGTCGAGAAGTTCCGAGAGTTTCTCGACCACGTCTCGCCCGAGGACTTCGACAAGGGTCAGGGCTGAACAACCTCAACCCTCTGGTTCAACTTGAAGGTTGAGCGACACGCCGGTCATGTCTTTGACCAACCCTCGAGTGGGGGTTTACCTTCGCAATGTCTTCGCTGTAACTCCACGGCTGCGATTCACCCCCTCGGCAACGAGGTCGGACCCGCAGGCCGACCCGTTTCGGGGGTTACGCTCAGGGGAGCCAACTTCGGAGGTAACAGTGGGTACCAAGAACGGCGACGGCACATTGAGCACCACCGCGGGCCACCATCCTGAAGCGGAACAGGCGGCCCTCGAGGCGGCACTGCACGCTGACGAGCAGGGGCTGCTCTTCGACGACGACGTCTCCTCGCTGCCCCACGACCTCGGCTACCGCGGCCCCACCGCCTGCAGCGCTGCGGGCATCACCTACCGTCAGCTCGACTACTGGGCGCGCACCGGCCTGGTCGAGCCCACCGTCAGGGGGGCTACCGGGTCCGGGACACAGCGTCTCTACGGGTTCCGTGACATCTTGCTGCTCAAGGTGATCAAGCGGTTGCTGGACGCCGGCATCTCGCTGCAGCAGATCCGCACCGCTGTGGCCCACCTGCGCGCTCGCGGCACCGACGACCTGACCCGCGTCACCTTGATGAGCGACGGCGCGAGCGTCTATGAGTGCACCAGCGACGACCAGGTGATCGACCTGCTGCAGGGAGGACAGGGCGTCTTCGGCATCGCCATCGGAGGGGTGTGGCGCGAGATCGAGGGGTCCCTGGCGGAGCTTCCTTCCGAGCGAACGGCCGACTCCGCGGACGACGACTCCGCGAGTGACAAGAGGAGCGACGAGCTCGCGGTGCGTCGCAAGTCACGGCTGACCGGCTGACCTGCGACAGCCGCTGGTAGATTGGGCGTTGCTGATAAATCTGTGCGGGAGAGTCTCCGGCGCCGCAAGGTGACCGGGGCGCCGAAGGGGCAAGCCCTCCCCGCAACCTCTCAGGCTCAAGGACCGCACAGGCTGGCACTCTGGAAGGACATCGAACGAACCCAGGTTCGAGATCCCGACTGAGGGGGAGGCGAAGACCAACCGCCTCACCACCTGTTCAGTCCGTTCCAGCCCTGGGAGTGACATGTCAGACACCACGCTTGCCGACGCGCTTCGGGGTCGCCCGTTCCCGCAGCGGCACATCGGTCCCGACGAGCACCAGATCACCGAGATGCTCAAGGCACTGGGGCTGAGCAGCCTCGAGGAGCTGATGGACGACGCCGTTCCGAGCCGGATCCGTTCGACCGGCCTCGAGCTGCCACCCGCGGCCACCGAGTGGGCGACTGCGGCGGAGCTCCGTGAGATCGCAGCGGCGAACAACCCGCTGGTCCCGATGATCGGCCTCGGCTACCACGGCACGGTCACCCCGGCCGTCGTACGCCGCAACGTGCTGGAGGACCCCTCCTGGTACACCGCCTACACGCCGTACCAGCCGGAGATCAGCCAGGGGCGGCTCGAGGCGCTGCTGAACTTCCAGACGATGGTGGCCGACCTCACCGGCCTGCCCACCTCGAACGCCTCGCTGCTCGACGAGAGCACGGCCGCGGCCGAGGCGATGACCCTGGTCCGCCGCGCGAACAAGACGGCGAACGGACCGTTCGTCGTGGACGCCGACGCGCTTCCCCAGACCATCGAGGTGATCCGGACCCGCGCCCGGGCCATGGGCATCGAGGTGGTCCTAGCTGATCTGGCCGACGGGCTGCCGGAGGGAGAGCTGAGCGGAGTGCTCGTGCAGTACCCCGGCGCCTCGGGCCGGGTGCTGGATCCACGGCCGGTGATCGAGGAGGCCCACGAGCGAGGGGCACTCGCGGTGGTCGCTGCCGACCTGCTGGCCCTGACCCTGCTGGAGTCACCAGGCACGTTGGGTGCCGACGTGGCGGTGGGTTCCTCCCAGCGGTTCGGCGTGCCGCTGTTCTACGGCGGCCCGCACGCAGGGTTCATGGCGGTGCGCTCCGGCTTGGAGCGGCACCTGCCTGGTCGGCTTGTCGGCGTCTCGGTGGACTCGGCCGGACGTCCGGCGTACCGCCTGTCGCTGCAGACCCGCGAGCAGCACATCCGCCGTGACCGGGCCACCTCCAACATCTGTACTGCCCAGGTGCTGCTCGCTGTGGTGGCCGCCATGTACGCGGTCTACCACGGTCCGGACGGGCTCACCCGGATCGCGTCCTCCGTGCACGCACAGGCGCTCGCGCTCGCCGACCGACTGCGTGCCGGGGGAGTGGAGGTCGTGCACGAGTCGTTCTTCGACACCGTGCTGGCCCGGGTGCCGGGCCGGGCCGCCGAGGTCGTGGCAGCAGCGCGGGCCGCAGGGTTGCACCTGCGGCTGGTCGACGACGACCACGTCGGGCTGAGCACCTCCGAGGTGACCGACACCGATGTGCTCGACGCCGCACTGGGCGCCTTCGGTGTCTCCGGTGGAACCGCCGGTGACGGTGTGCACCAGGCGATTCCAGTGGAGCTGCGTCGTACGACAGAGTTCCTGACCCACGAGGTGTTCAGCTCCCACCGCTCGGAGACCTCGATGCTGCGTTACCTGCGACGGCTCTCCGCGCGCGACTACGCGCTGGACCGGGGCATGATCCCGCTGGGCTCGTGCACGATGAAGCTGAACGCCACCACCGAGATGGAGCCGATCAGCCTGCCCGGGTTCGCAGACCTGCACCCGTTCGCCCCGGCCGAGGACGCGCAGGGCTACCGCCAGCTGATCGACCAGCTGGAGTCGTGGCTGGCGACGGTCACCGGCTACGCCCGGGTCTCGATCCAGCCCAACGCCGGCTCGCAAGGGGAGCTGGCCGGGCTGCTGGCGATCCGCGCCTACCACGAGGCCAACGGCGCGAGCGAGCGCCGCGTCTGCCTGATCCCTTCCTCGGCTCACGGCACCAACGCGGCGTCCGCGGTGATGGCCGGGATGAAGGTCGTGGTGGTGAAGTCGTCCGAGGACGGCTCGGTGGACATGGACAACCTCAGGGCACACTGCGAGGAACACCGGGACGACCTGGCCGCGATCATGGTCACCTACCCCTCGACGCACGGTGCCTACGAGGCCACCATCGCCGAGCTGTGCGAGACCGTTCACGATGCCGGTGGTCAGGTGTACGTCGACGGCGCCAACCTGAACGCGCTGCTCGGCTACGCCGCACCGGGAGAGTTCGGCGGTGACGTCTCGCACCTCAACCTGCACAAGACGTTCTGCATCCCCCATGGTGGTGGCGGTCCCGGCGTGGGGCCGATCGGCGTGCGCGAGCACCTGGCGCCGTACCTGCCCTCGCACCCGATGCATCCCGAGGCCGAGAAGCGCACCGGGATCGGGCCGATCAGCGCGGCGCCGTACGGCTCAGCGGGGATCCTGCCGATCTCGTGGGCCTACGTCCGGATGATGGGCGCCGAAGGCCTCACCCAGGCGACTGCTGTGGCCGTGCTCGCCGCCAACTACGTCGCTGAGCGGCTGCAGGACCACTTCCCGGTCCTCTACCGCGGACACAACGACCGGGTGGCACACGAGTGCATCCTCGACGTGCGCGGCCTGTCCAAGGCCAGTGGCGTCACCGTCGACGACGTCGCCAAGCGACTGATCGACTACGGCTTCCACGCGCCGACGATGAGCTTCCCGGTGGCCGGCACCTTGATGGTGGAGCCCACCGAGAGCGAGGACCTCGCGGAGCTGGACCGGTTCTGCGAGGCGATGATCGCCATCCGGGCGGAGATCGAACGCGTCGAGTCAGGCGAGTGGACTCCCGAGGGCTCCCCGCTGCGCGGTGCGCCGCACACGGCGGCAGCGGTGCTGGTCGGTGACCAGGACCGTGCCTACTCCGCGGAGGTCGCGGTGTTCCCGGCCGGACCGGACCCGGACAAGTACTGGCCGCCCGTGGGGCGCGTGGACCAGGCGTACGGCGACCGCAACCTCGTGTGCGCCTGCCCACCCCCGGAGGCCTTCGCCTAGCCATGCTCGAGCACTACCAGGCGGTCCTCGACCGCTACCAGGCCGAGCGCCGCCTGCCCTCGATCGTCGCCGGGGTCCTCTCCGGACCGGAGCTGGCCTGGGCCGGGACGGCCGGAGCGACCACCGACACCGACACGCAGTACCGGATCGGCTCGATCACCAAGTCGATGACGGCACTTCTGGTGATGCAGTGCCGCGACGACGGCCTGCTCCACCTCGACGACCCGATCGGGCGCTTCGTCCCGGAGACCGGGTACGCCGCAGCAACCGTGCGGTCCTTGCTCGCGCACGTCTCTGGCATGCAGAGCGAGCCGGTGGGACCGTGGTGGGAACGATCGCCAGGTGTCAGGATCGAAGAGCTGATCGCGGCGAACGACGGCTCGGGCGCCGTCTTCAACCCGGGGGAGCACTACCACTACAGCAACCTCGGCTACGCCCTGCTGGGTGAGGCGGTGGCCCGACTGCGGGCTCGCTCGTGGTGGTCGGTGGTGCGCGAACGCGTGCTGGACCCGCTGGCGATGTCTCGCACGTCCTACCTCCCCGAGCCGCCGCACGCACCAGGCCTGAGCGTGCACCACCTCGAGGGCATCGTGACCGCCGAGCCCCTGCACGACACCGGCGCCATGGCACCCGCGGGCCAGCTGTGGAGCACGCTGGAGGACCTGTCCCGCTTCGCTGCCTTCCTCTCGGCGGGCGACCCGGCTGTGCTGGGCGAGGCGTCCCTGGCCGAGATGCGGCAGCCGGTGCCGCCGGCGGTCGACTACGGGCTCGGGGTCCGGCTGGTGCCCTACGCCGACGGCGTGCTCTACGGTCACACCGGGTCGATGCCCGGCTTCCAGGCCACGGTGTTCGCCGATCCGCGCACCGCGCTCGCCGTCGTCGCGCTCACCAACGCCACCACAGGGTTCTCCGGATCCGAGCTGGCGCTCGCGCTGCTCGCCGGACGGACACCGGGACAGATGCAGCCCTGGGTGCCGACCGAGGTCGTGCCTGACTGGGCTCGCGAGCTGCTCGGCTACTGGCACTGGGGTCACTCGGCCTACGAGGTGCGGTGGAACGACGAGCGGCTGGAGTGGCGCGACCTGGCCAAGGGGGCGCTCGCCGAGCAGTTCGGCCTCGCCGCGGGAGAGGGCCGGATCGTCGGTCTCGCCGGCTATCACCACGGCGAGACCCTGCACGTCGTACGACGTGACGACGGCTCGATCGACCACCTCGAGTGCGCCACCTTCGTCTACACCCGTACGCCCTACCCGGAGGACCACCGATGACCCCCAGGCAGCTCTACCGCACCGTGGCGATCGCCGAGGCGGTCACCTGGACGCTCCTGCTGGGGGGCATGTTCGCAAAGTACGTCACCGAGACCACCGAGCTCGGAGTGCGCATCGGCGGCGGCCTGCACGGGTTCGCCTTCCTGGCCTACGTCACCGTCACCGTGCTCGTCGCGGTGGACGGGCGGTGGGCCGGTGGGCGCCTGGTGACGGGGCTGGCCTCGGCCGTCGTCCCCTTCCTGACCGTGCCGTTCGAGCGCTCGGTCGAGCGCGCCGGGCTGCTGCCCGAGCACTGGCGGCTGCGGACCGAACGACCGGCCACTCACCTGGAGAGGCCGGTCGCCCTGGGGCTGCGGAGCCCGGTGCTGGCCGGTCTCGTCGTGGTGGTTGTGCTCGCACTGGTGTTCGGCGGCCTGATGACGCTCGGACCGCCCACCGAGTGGGGGAGCTGAGCTCACTCAGTCCATCGCGGGTACGGCGGCCCGCTGCCGGTCCGGGGTGAACATCAGCACGACCGCCGCGACCGCCAGGAGCACAGCGACGCCGACCCCCAGCTTCAGCCACGCCGGCACGTCGACGAAGAAGGCCGGCATCGCGCTGAGCGTGGTGATGATGACGCTCCCGGCCAGGACGCGAACGGCGCCCCGGTTGCCGCGCCACGCGAGGAACGCGGCCACGAGCCCGACCAGACCGAGCACGCTCCCCAGGACGAGGATCGCGAACGGGGGCCCGGTCTCGCCCTCGGGCGTCGGTGTCAGGACGCTGGGCAGGTTGATCAGGCTGAGGAGGGCGCCGATGCCGAGTCCGACGCGCTGGCGGGTGGAGTTGGGGCCTGCAAAGCTCATGGGGTGCTCCTGTCGTTGAAGGGACGACTCCACCCTGGATCGAGCGGCGTTCCCGCCTCCACGTCCATCATTCCTGCAAAAGGTCCTGTCCTGCCTGACGATGCGGGAAGAACTTCCCGGGACAAGCAGTCCTGCGCGACGCCATGATGAACAGCGTGACCCTGCGCGTGCTGCTCGCCGACGACCACCCGGTGGTTCGTCAGGGCCTCAGGGCGCTGCTGACCACGATCCAGGGTTTCGAGGTGGTGGGCGAGGCGGCCGACGGTGAGTCGGCGGTCCGGGAGGCCCAGCTGCTGCGTCCTGACGTGGTGCTGATGGATGTGCGGATGCCCGGCATCGGTGGTGTGGAGGCGACCCGGCAGATTCGTGCGCGCACCCCCGAGGTCGCGGTGCTGGTACTGACCATGTTCGACGACGATGCCACGGTGTTCACCGCAATGCAGGCCGGTGCCCGGGGCTACCTGCTCAAGGGGGCCGAGCAGGACGACATCGTCGCCGCGATCCGCGCCGTCGTGGCGGGCCAGGCCATCTTCGGCCCCGGGATCGCCTCCCGGGTGCTGGACTTCTTCTCCGCACCGCCGGTCGACAAGGTGGACGCCTTTCCACAGCTCACCACTCGGGAGCTGGACATCTTGAAGCTGCTGGCCGACGGCCGGCGTACTGCCGCGATCGCGGAGACGCTCTTCCTCTCGCCCAAGACGGTCAGCAACAACCTCACCAACATCTTCGCCAAGCTGGAGGTCAGCGACCGTGCCTCGGCGATCATCAGGGCGCGCGAGGGTGGCTTGGGCAGCGAACCGTGATCCCCACCGTGCCACCGACCATGCTGGTGGCGATCGTCGTGGTCGGGCTGGTCTGGGCCGGTGGCGGTACGGCGCTGGTGTTCAAGGGCTGCGCACGACCGGCGGCTTGGATGGTTGTGCTGACCGGGTGCGCAGCGGTGGGCGCGGCCGTGCTGATCGGCACCGGCTTCCCAACCACGGGGTGGCGGGTCCTGATGCTCTCGGCCGCAGTGTTGTTGCCGCTGGCCGTCAGCACCTTTCCTGTGCTCCGGTGGCGCCACCCCGTGGACTTCGTCGCGCTCACGGTCATCGCCGCGAGCGGCGCGCTCCTGGTGGTCCACGCCGATGACCCGGCACTGGTCGGCGTCTTCGGACTGGTGAGCGCCGTGGCTGCTTTCGGGCACACGTGGTGGCGGGTGGAGCGAAGTCAGGGAAGCGAGCACCGGGCGCTGCTGTGGCTGGCCGTCGTAGGTGGGGCGGTCGGCCTGCTGATCGGTGTCCTGGACTTCGCCTTCGAGGGCAACCCGCCACCGGAAGGCACGCCACCTGTGCTGCTGCTCGCCCTCGTCCCGGCCGCAATGTACGTCGGTGCCGTGCTCCCGGACATCGTCGACGTCCGCGGCGTGGTCGTGGGCGCCACAGTGGTCACGATGGTGGTGCTGAGCTATCTGGCGCTGTTCGTGATCATCGGGTCCCTGCTGGAGCTCGTCGCAGGACGAGCCGTGTCCATCGGGACCCTCGGTCTGGTCGGTGCCCTGACCGCCGCGGGCTTCCGGCCGCTCCAGACGATGTTGCGCGGGAGCATCGACGAGCTGCTCTTCGGACACCGGCCGGACCCGCTGGACGCTGCCAGCCACGCGGTCGGCCACTTCAGGGGAGACACGACGCTCGCGTTGGCGGCCATCCGGGAAGCGCTGGTGCTCCCGTACGTCGCGCTCCGGGACCGGGGTCACACGGTGTCTGCGTCGGGTGAGGAGACGGTGCACACCCGGACCATCAGCCTGGCCGCCAGCGGCTCCGAGCTGATCGTCGGGCTGCGTCCCGGCGACCTCAGCCTCTCCCGGGACGACCAGCTCGTGCTCGAGCTGGTGGCCCCCATGCTCGAACAGACCCGGGAGGCGCAGGCGCTGGCTGCCCAGGTGCAGCAGTCTCGCGACGCCATCGTCGGCGCCGTGGCCGAGGAGCGCCGTCGTCTCCGCCGCGACCTGCACGACGGTCTGGGCCCGCGGCTCTCGGGGATCGCGTTCACCTCCGACGCGGCGCGCAACCTGGTGCGATCCGACCCGGGGGGTGCGGAGGAGCTGCTGTCGAGGCTGCGTGCGGAGACCGTGGTCGCCATCGACGAGATCCGGCAGCTCGTCTACGCGATGCGCCCCCCGGCCATCGACGAGCTCGGCCTGGTGCCTGCCTTGCGTCAGCGCGCCGACAGGTTGCGCAACGCGGCCGGTGACCCGGTCGTGGTCGAGGTCCGGGCTCCGGAGCAGCTGCCGACGTTGTCCGCCGCCACGGAGGTGGCCGTCTACCGCATCGTGATCGAGGCGCTCACCAACGTGGCCAGGCACACGCGGTGCGATGCTGCCACGGTCTCGCTCGACGTGCACGGCTCGGAGCTTGTCGTGGTGGTCAGCGATGCTGCTGGGATGACAGCTGATTGGCACGCCGGCGTCGGTCTGAACTCGATGTGTGAGCGGGCCGCGGAGGTGGGCGGGACGCTGAGCGCCGGTTCCTCCCCGACCGGTGGCCGCGTCGAGGCCCGACTGCCGCTCCTGGCATCTCCAAGGTAACCCCGGGCGGGGGGCTTGCTGCAAGACCCCCCACATGCCGCAGAATCGCCGGCTCCGAGGCAGGACAACGGAGGGGGCTGGACCGTGAGCGAGCATGCCGTACTGGTCGTCGGGGGAGGGCCGACAGGGCTGATGCTTGCCGGCGAGCTGGCGCTGGCCGGGGTCGACGCTGCGATCGTCGAGCGGCGCGCCACCCGGGACCTCCCCGGCTCGCGCGCCGGCGGTCTGCATGCACGGACCATCGAAGTCCTCGACCAGCGTGGCATCGCCGATCGCTTCCTCGCGGAGGGACAGGTCGCCCAGGTCGCGGGCTTCGGCGGGGTCACCTTCGACCTCAGCGACTTCCCGACCCGCCACCCCTACGGGCTCGGTCTGTGGCAGAACCACATCGAGCGCATCCTGGCCGGCTGGGTCGAGGAGCTGGCCGTGACCGTCCACCGGGGACGTGCGGCGACGAGGGTCACGCAGGACGACACCGGCGTCGCCGTCGAGCTGTCTGACGGCGAGCTGCTGCGAGCCGCCTACCTCGTCGGGTGCGACGGAGGACGGAGCCTCGTCCGCAAGGAGGCCGGCATCGAGTTCGCCGGATGGGATCCGACGACGAGCGCCCTGATCGCCGAGGCCGAGATGGTCCGGGAGCCGGAGCTGGGTACTCGGCAGGACACTGTCGGCCTGCACGGGATCGGCAGGGTCGAGT
>Ga0190275_10002014_pt1 | contig 14803 bp, 11 predicted proteins | sample Popmic550T_FD_133745 | JGI IMG/M metagenome (GOLD analysis project Ga0190275, IMG submission 133745) | Populus adjacent soil microbial communities from riparian zone of Yellowstone River, Montana, USA - 550 T | ecosystem: Environmental > Terrestrial > Soil > Riparian zone > Trees stand | place... | reverse complement strand
GTGGTGATGAACAACGCCGCCCACGGGACGATCGCAGACCTGCAGGCGTCGAGCTACGGAGCCAGCTACGGCTGTGAGTTCCTCGATCGGGACGGGCGGCCCTACAGCCCTGACTTCGCCGCCCTCGGGCGCGCCTGCGGAGCCGAGGGAGTCAAGGTGGCCGCCGTCGAAGAGCTCGGCGCCGCCGTCGAGGAGGCCGTCCGGTCCCGTCGCCCCACGGTCATCGACGTGCCCATGGTGAACGACCCGGTGCCCACGCCTGGGCACTGGAACATCAAGGACATCTACAAGGGCGTCTTCGAGTAGTCCACGACCGCGATGCCCTTCCCGTCATCGCTGTCCACAAGTAACGTACTAGTTAGGTAAATCCGGCGTCGCCGGCCCATCAGAGGAGGAGCCATGTCAGTCAAGCGCAGCAAGAGAGGGCTTGGACTTGCCGCGGCGTCGATCGCGAGCTTGTTGGTCCTGTCCGCGTGCGGAGGGGGCGACGAGGGAGGCGACAGCGGCGGCGGCGGCGACGACGGCGCTACGACGCTGTCGTTCGCCAACAGCTATCCCGACGAGCACCCGCACAACACGTGTGGGGCACAGGTCGTGGCCGACGAGCTGGCCGAGGGTGGGACCGGTGTGGAGATCGAGATCTTCTCCAACAGCCAGCTCGGCCCCGACGCGGAGCGGTTCGCCTCGGTGGCGTCCGGGGACATCGACCTCGACATCCAGGGTGCATCGGCGATCTCCGCCTCGTTCCCCGAGGTCGGGGCGCTCGATGCCGCGTACGCCTTCGACGGGCCGGACGCGCTGTTCGAGTTCGTCGACAGCGAGGAGTTCGAGGGCCTCAAGGAGCGCATGCTCGAGGAGACCGGCGTGCGGGTCCTCGACGTCTGGTACTTCGGCATGCGGCACTTCACCGCCAACCAGCCGATCCGGACGCCGGACGACTTCGAGGGTCTCCGAATGCGGTTCCCCGACAGCCCGCAGTACCTCATGAACGCCGAGGCACTCGGCGCCGAGCCCACCGCCGTGGCCTTCGAGGAGGTCTTCCTGGCGCTGCAGCAGGGCACCATCGACGGCCAGGAGAACCCGGCCCCGACCATCAAGGACCTCAACCTGCCCGAGGTGCAGAGCCACGTCAGCCTCACGGGCCACCAGGTCGGCTCGGTGCTGGCGATCATCTCCGAGGACACCTGGCAGAGCCTCTCCGCCGAGCAGCAGGAGGCCGTCCAGGCCGCCATCAGCGACACCCGCGACGGCGACCGCCAGTGCGTCGAGGACGCCGAGACCGAGATCATCGAGGAGTGGAAGTCGACCGGCGACATGACCGTCGTCGAGGACGTCGACCTCGACACCTTCCGCTCGCAGGCCGAGGAGTTCTTCATGTCCAACTACGAGGGCGAGCAGCTGGCCCTCTACGAAGCGATCCGCGAAGGCGCTTCGAGCTGATGCCACCGGTGGTCGTCGCCGCCACCCGGCGGCGACCACCGGTCACCAGAAGGAGAACAGGACGTGCAGGCAATCGTCACGGGCGGTCGGGGCGGCATCGGTCGCGCCATCGTGGATCGCCTGGCGTCCACCGGCTACGACGTCGTGGCCGCGGACGTTGCGCCGGCCTCGGACGATGACCGGTCTGCGGCGGCGGTCGCCCACGTCGTCACGGACCTCACCGACGAGGCAGCGGTCAGTCACATGGTGCGCAGCGCGTCCGCTGGCGGCCTGCACGTCCTGGTGAACTGCGCGGGGATCTCGCCGAAGCGCGACGGTGCGGCACCGCAGGTGCCGGACATCGACCTCGACGAGTGGGACCGCGTCTTCTCGGTCAACGTCCGCTCGTGCTTCCTGACCATCCGGGAGGCGTGGCCGTTCCTCGCTGAGCACGACAACGCCTCCATCGTCAACGTCGTCTCCGCGGTGGCGAAGCTCGCCGCGTCGGGACCGCCGGGCACGTCGTACGGCCTCACCCACCCGGCCGGAGCGCACTACTGCGCGTCGAAGGCGGCCCTGGGCAACCTGACGCTGTCCGTCGCTCGGGCACTCGCCGATCGCGGCATCCGGTGCAACGGGGTCGCGCCCGGCTACATCAACTCGGGGATGCGCAACGCGACCTCTCCGGAGGTCGAGCAGGCCGTCGTGCGGCAGCTGCCGCTGGGTCGGCCGGGCACGAGCGCCGAGGTGGCCAACGTCGTGGACTTCCTCGTCTCGCCCGCCGCGTCGTACCTGACCGGCGAGATCATCGACGTCGACGGGGGCTGGTCCCCGGACTGACCCGTCCACGAGCGACCCACCAGCAAGAACGTCACGGAAGGACACGAGAGGTGCAGACGACAACGACACGGCAGGAGCAGCCCTGGGGCCTGCAGCGACCCCGCTGGCTCGCCGCCGGGCTGCGAGGGATCGAGCTCATCGAGCTGACGTTCGGTGCGATCTGCGTCGTCGCCATCGTGGCCCTCGTCATGCTGCAGGTGCTGGCGCGCGTCACGCCGCTCGACAACCAGGTGTGGACCGGCGAGCTCGCTCGGTTCTCACTCGTGTGGATGTCGTTCGGCCTCGCCGGCTACCTGCTGGGTCGCGACGAGCACATCGCCCTGGACGTCGTCGACCACGTCCTGCCCCCGCTGGGCCAGCGCCTCGTCAAGGCGTTCTCGCTGGTCGTGGTCGCGGCGACCGCGCTCATGTTCGGCTACGAGGGCCTCGACCTCTTCACCGCCGGTTCACCGATCAAGTCGCCCGCGACCGGGATCCCACTGGCCTGGATCTACTTCATCCCGATGCTCGGGATGGCTCTCACGGTCCTGCGGGCCGTCGTCGAGCTCGTCTTCCCGTCCAGCCACGAGGGCCAGATCCGGGTGGCGGGCGAGGTCATCACCGACGACACCCTCGCCGCCGACGGGGACGCACTCACGCACGCAGCCCTGGGCGAGAAGCCGCCCACCGCCGACAAGGAGACCGTCCGATGAGCGTCGCCGTGCTGGGACTCCTGATCGCCGCCTTCATCGCCCTCCGCGTGCCGATCGCCTTCGCGATCCTCGGGCCGTGCCTGGCCTACATGTGGTCCCACGACCAGTCCGTGGGCTTCGCCATGCGCACGGCCACCGGCGGCGTCAACAGCTGGCCGCTGCTCGCGGTGCCGCTCTTCATCCTCGTCGGCTTCCTCGCGACACGGGCGGGCATCGCCGAGCGGGTGTTCGCCCTCGTCCTCGCCCTCTTCGGCAAGTTCCGCGGAGCCCTGGGCTACGTCAACATCGGCGTGAGCCTCGGCTTCTCGTGGATGAACGGCTCGGCCCTGGCCGACGCCGCCGGCGTCGGGTCGATCGAGATCCCGCACATGGTCAAGAAGGGCTACCCGCAGCGCTTCGCCGTCGGCCTGACCGCAGCGTCCTCGGTCATCGGCCCGATCATGCCGCCCAGCATCCCAGCCGTCGTGTTCGCCTCCGTGGCACTCGTCTCGACCAGCGCCCTCTTCGCCGCCTCGGTGGTGCCCGCGCTGCTCATCTGCCTGACGCTGGCGGTCTACGTGTTCTTCTGGGCGCGCGGACACGATGACCTCCCCAACGAACCCTTCGAGTGGGCCCAGGTGCGCCGGACGACCCTCGGCGGCCTGGGTGCACTTATCGCGCCCATCATCATCCTGGGAGGGATCCTCGAGGGATACTTCACCCCCACCGAGGCGGCTGCGGTGGGCGCCGTCTACATGCTCCTGCTCGGCTTCCTCTACCGGTCCCTCAAGCTCCGCGACCTGCCCAAGGTCTTCGCGGACACCGCGACCACGACCGCCGCCATCATGGTGATCCTCGGCGCCTCCAGCCTGCTGGGCTGGATCCTGGCCCGCGAGCGCGTCCCGCAGTCCATCGCCGAGGCCTTCCTCGGGTTCACCGACAACAAGATCGTGTTCCTGCTGCTGGTGAACGTTCTCCTGCTGGTCCTCGGCGCGATCATCGAACCCACATCGGCGCTCGTGATCAGCGTGCCGGTGCTGCTCCCGGTGGCGACGCAGCTGGGCGTGGACCCGATCCACTTCGGGGTCATCGTGGTCCTGAACCTCATGATCGGGCTCATGACACCGCCCATCGGCGGCGTGCTGTTCGTGCTCAGCTCCGTGACGAAGACACCCGTGGCCGAGGTGTTCCGGGGCGTGGCCCCGTTCCTCATCCCGTTGCTGGTGACCCTGGCGCTCATCACCTTCATCCCCCAGCTCGCGCTGTGGTTGCCCGGGCTGCTGGACCTCTAGTGGCGGCGGAGCACCCCCCGTCCGTGGCGAGCCCGCTCCGCCTGCGTGGCGTCCGGCTCCGCAACCGGGTGGTGGGCGCGCCGATGGAGCGCAACTACAGCGACCTCGCCGGGCGAGCCACACCCAGGTACGCCGCCTACCTCGGTGCGCGAGCGGCGGGGGGAGCAGCGTTGCTGTTCACCGAGGCGTCGTACGTGCGGCAGGACTCCAAGGCCCGGCTGCACCAGGCCGGGATGCACGACGACAGCGTGCTGCCGGGCCTCCGGTCCGTCGCTGCGGCCGTGCACGAGCACGGCGCCCTCCTCGGGGTCGAGCTCAACCACGCGGGCCGGGTCGTCCCGTCCGCCGTGTCGCAGCAGGTGCCCGTCGGGCCGTCCCCCGTCGCGTGCACCGAGATCGGCGGCGAGGTGCCGCACCAGCTGACTCCTACCGAGATCGACCGGGTCGTGACGGCGTACGCGGACGCCGCCCGTCGGGCGGTGCAGGGAGGCGCGGACGTGATCGCGGTGCACGGCGCGCACGGCTACCTCATCGGACAGTTCGTCTCCCCGCGCTCCAACCGCAGGACGGACCGCTACGCCGAGCCGACCCGGTTCCTCGACGAGGTGGTGGTGGCCGTCCGGGACGCCATCGGTTCGGACGTCCCCCTCTTCCTCCGGTGGTCGGCCTTCGAGGGCCTGCCCGGCGGGCTGGACGCCGACGCCTCGCTCCGCACGCTGCTCCGAGCTCGGCTCGACCTCGTCGACGTCGTCGACCTCTCCGCCGGCACGTACGGCGCGGGCCACTGGATCACGCCGAGCGGCGAGGTCGAGGAGGGCTACCTCTCGGGGTTGGCCCGGCGCTACCGCCACGAGACCGGGCGGTTCGTGTCCATGGCGGGGAGGATCACCTCGCCCCGGGTCGCCCAGCGCCTGGTCGAGGACGGCGCCACCGACCTGGTCTCGGTCGCTCGCGCGTTGCACGCCGACCCCTCGTGGTCACGCCACGCCACGACGGGCACCGAGCCGCGGCCGTGCATCTCGTGCAACCAGGGGTGCGCAGACGTCATCTTCACCGGGCAGCCACTGTGGTGCACCGCCAACCCGGCGACCGGCCGCGAGGGCGGCGCCCTTCCCGCGCCGGGTCCGAGCCGTCTGGACGTCGGACGCGAGACGATCGTCGTCGCCGGCTCCGGGCCCGCCGGACTGCAGGCCGCCCTCACGCTCGCCGAGGCGGGCTGGCCCGTCGCCGTGCACGAGAGGACCGGCACCTTCGGTGGCCAGCTCGCCATGGCGTCCCAGCTGCGGGCCAAGCCGCAGTTCGGGCGCCTGCTCGACTGGTACCTGGCCGAGCTGCGACGCCTCGAGGTGGAGCTGCACCCCGGCAGCGAGGTCGACGCCGCATCGCTCACAGCCCGAGCGGCTGGCTGGGTCGACGCGTCCGGAGGCACGGACTACCTCCCGCCCGTACCGGGTGGCGGGCTCCATCGCCTCGTGGGCGTGCGAACCTGGCTGGCCCGAGGCGTACCGGACCAGCCCGGTCCCGTGACGGTGTGGGGCGCCGACCGCTGCGGTACCTACGTGGCAGACCATCTTGCCGGCCTGGGCTGGAACGTCACCTTGGTCGGTGCGCAGGCAGAGCTCGCGCCGGACGCTGGGGCTCGTGAGCGGCTGCCCGCCGTGGAGCGGCTGGCGGACGGAGCGGCCGAGCTGCACCTCGGCGCGGTCGTCGAAGCCGTGGGTGCGGACGAGCTGGTGCTCGCCGTGGCGGGGGAGAGGCGGATCCTCACCGGCGCCGGCCCGGTGCTCGTGTCGCTCGGCGCCCTCCCCGTCGGGCTGTCGATGTCGATCCCCACCCCTGTCCCCGTGCCGGTCGTCGGAGCCGGGGAAGCCGTGGGTGAGGGTCCTCTCGACGCCGCCGTGGCCTCGGGCGATCGGGCCGCCCGGCGGCTGATGGCACTGCTCACGGGCGTCGGGACTGCTGCCGCATGCTGAGCGACCTCTCGGTCAGCACCTACACGGGTCTCGGGCGTACGGCGCTGGCCGAGCTGCTGCCCTCCCTCGCGGACGCGGGGTACGAGCATGTCGAGGTCCTCGCCGCCCCGCCTCACGTCGACCTGGAGGACCTCGGGTCTGCCGTGGCGAGCCTCGAGTCCCTCCTCCGTACGACGGGCCAGCGGGTCACCAGCGTCGTGCCCTCCGGCGTCGACGTGAACCTGGCCAGCAGCCAGGAGGGAATGCGCGAGTGGAGCCGGCAGCAGTTCCTCGCAGCTGCAACGCTGGCCTCGGAGCTGGGCGCCTCTCGGGTGGTCGTGCACCCCGGTCGCAGGCATCCGCTGCGGCCGCCGCCACGGCAGGAGCTGTGGAGGCGCGTCCTCGACGGCTTGGAGGTGATCGCCGAGGCGGCGAGGACGAGTGGCGTCGAGGTGCTGCTGGAGAACGTCCCGACCGGCCTCATCGACACAGCGGACGAGTGCACGCAGGTCGCCGAGCTGCTGCAGGGCCGCGTGCGGCTCTGCTTCGACGTCGCGAACGCCTTCATGGTGGAGGACGTCCCCCAGGCGATCGGCTCGCTGCCCGGCCCGCCGGGGCTGGTGCACGTCTCCGACACGCGGCAGGACCGGTGGTTGCACGATCCGCTCGGGAGCGGCGACGTGGCGTGGGACGACGTGGCCGCCTCGTTGCTGGCCAGCTCCTACGACGGTCCTGTCGTGCTGGAGACGCTGCACGACACAGATGCAGCTGACGGCTTTGATCGCGACGCCCGGGTCTGGGCCGAGTGCGTCACTCGCGCCAGGGGCGGTTGATCGGTGCACGGTGAGCACCACGAAGGCCCGGATGCCCGGGACCTCGGCATCCTCAGCGTGGCCGTCCTGGGCGCCTCGTCCGCGCCGCCCCTCATGGCTGCGATCGCCGCACCGGCGTTGGCCATCGCGTTCTGGAGGAACGTCATGGCGCTGCCTGTCGCCGTTCCGATGGCTCTGTGGCAGCGGCGCTCGGACCACCGACGGCTCACGCTGCGTACGACTGTCGTCATCGTCTTTGCCGCCTCGATGCTCGGGACCCACTTCGCCTCGATGGCCTCGGCTCTCGACCGCACGACGGTGGCGTCGGCCGCGACCCTGGTGTGCAGCCAGAGCATCTGGGCTGCGCTCTTCGCCAGCGTTCTCGGGCAGAGGCTGACGCGGGCCGCGTGGATCGGGACGGTGATCGCGTTCGCCGGTGTCGTCGTGGTCACCGGGGCAGACGCCGTGCTGTCGCCCGGGTCCGTGGTGGGCAACGCGCTGGCGCTGGCCGCAGGTGCTGCCGGAGGGGCCTACATGGTGGCGGGCGGGGTCGTCCGCCGGACCGTCAGCACGTCCGTGTACACCGCGCTGTGCTACGGCTGCTGCGCTCTGCTCCTCGCCGTGGCACTCGTGCTGGCCGGGCAGCCCTTCACGGGATACCCGCCCTCCGCGTGGATCCAGCTGGTGGCGCTGACGGTGCTGGCCCAGCTCGTCGGTCACTCCCTCTTCAACCTGGTGATGCGGTCGGTGAGCGCCAGCTTCGTCTCCCTGGCGCAGCTCATGACGGTGCCGCTGGCGATGGTGATCGCTGCCGTGCTCCTGGGCGAGACTCCTCGCCCGGCCGTGCTGCCCGGCGCCGCGCTGATGATGGCCGGCATCGCCGTCGTCCTGACCGCCCACCGGCGGGTCGGGGCCAAGCCCTGACATGCCTCAGACGGCTGGGCTCGCAACCAGCTGCTGCAGGTGGTGCAGCATGCGCTCGGGGCGGGGAGTGCGGCCGGTGACCAGCTCGAAGGTGCGCGCCGCCTGGTAGACCGCCATGAATCCTCCGTGCAGGACCCGGCACCCGCGTTCGCCGGCTGCCCGCAGGAGCTCCGTCTGGAGGGGGCGGTAGACGATGTCGGCCACCCAGTGCTCGGGCCGCAGAAGGTCCGTGTCGACGGGTGTGCCCGGGTGGTGGGCCATTCCTGTCGGGGTGCAGTTGACCAGGCCGTCAGCCTCTGCAAGCGCGTCCCCGATGTCGTCCGAGCGCACGGCACGCACGTCGCGGTCGGCGTACCGCGCACGCAAGGTCTTCGCCAGGTCCTCCGCGCGCTGGGGATCGCGGTCCGTCACCGACAGGCGCGCGACCCCGCGGCCGAGGAGCGCGTCGGCGACCGCGGCACCGGCCCCACCGGTCCCCACCTGAGCCACCGAGGAGAGCGACGCGCCAGCCAGGTGCCTGTCCACGGCTTGTGCGAAGCCGGTGACGTCGGTGTTGTGCCCTTCGAGCCGGCCGTCCCGGACGAGCACCGTGTTCACAGCGCCCAGCCGCTGCGCGGTGGGACTCAGGTCGTCCAGCAGGGGAAGGATCTGCTGCTTGTAGGGAAAGGTGACGTTGAGGCCGTCGAAGCCGAGCTGGACGACCGAGTCGAGGAACGCACGCAGCCCGGCGTCATCGAGGCGGTCCTGGCCGGTGTCGATGGTCCGGTAGACGTAGGCGAGCCCGTGGTGCCGCGCCTCCTCCATGTGCATGGGTGGCGTCAGCGAGGAACCGATACCTGCCCCCAGCAGGCCCACCAGGTAGGGGTGCTCGTCCGTCATGGGCTCCGGCCCGCTGCCATCGGTCACGTAATGAACTATATGGTACGTACACGAAGGCGCGCGAGTGTCCGCGAACCGGTCAGTACACTCCGGCCATGCCTGACGCTCCGCGCACACGTGACGCCGCCCGATCACGGGCCGAGGTCCTGGACGTGGCCGAGGAGGTCTTCGCGGAAGCCGGGTATTCCGGAGCGCGGGTGGACGAGATCGCCGCCCGCATGTCGACGACGAAGCGGATGATCTACTACTACTTCGGGTCCAAGGAGGAGCTCTACGTAGCCGTTCTCGAACGCGCCTACCGCGGCATCCGCGACGCCGAACGAGCCATGGACCTCGGCGACCTGCCGCCCGCGGAAGCGCTCCGCCGGGTCGCCGAGCTCACCTTCGACCATCATCACCGCCACCCCAGCTTCATCCGCCTCGTCGCGATCGAGAACATCCACCACGCCGAGTTCCTCAAGAAGATCGGAACCTTGCGCGAGCTCGGCACCCCAGCGGCCTCGTTGCTGGAGGAGATCCTCGAGCGTGGCCGCTCGGACGGCAGCTTTCGCGGAGGCGTCGAGGCGCTGGACGTCCACATGGTGATCAGTGCCTTCTGTGTCTTCCAGGTCGCCAACAACCACACCTTCAGCTACCTGTTCGACTACGACATGCGCTCGAAGGCGCAGCGCACGCACAACCGACAGGTCCTGGGCGACATCGTCGTGGCGTGGCTGAGCCCGGTCCGCTGACGCAGCAGGTCCGCGTGGTGGTACGCGAGTCTCACGGAGTGGTCTCGGGGTGGATCGAACTCACTAGTTCGTTCACGCTGTAGCCAGTGATGCAGGTCACCTGTCGCGAGATTGCTCGGAGGTCAATCGTGAATGTTGCTCGTCGTTCCCTGTTGCGCGGTGCCGGCGCCGGAATCGCCCTCGGCGCCGCAGCGACCACACTCGCCCGTCCCGCCGAGGCGGCCCCGCCGGTCCGCCTCGGCGCTGCCCGCCCGCTCGACGGCCGTCCGCTGCCGGCGTTCGACTTCAGCCGTGCCAACAAGCTGCCGCGTGAGATGTCGGGCTACTGGGAGAAGGTCTTCACGATCGGTGGGGTGAGGCGCACGGCCAAGGTCTACATCTCGCCCGAGACGCCGATCCGGTCCTACTACACCGTGCTCGCGGCTCCCGAGGGCACCGACACCGAGACCTTCCTGTGGAAGACCGGTTGGCGCGAGCTCGCCGACCAGCACGAGGAGGGGCTCTTCGTGCTGGAGCCGGGTCCGGGTGGCTGGGGGTCCGCGGACCAGGAGGCGGCGTACGTCCGAGCGGCCATGTCGTTCTACCAGTCCAACGGCTACTTCTCGATCTTCGGTGAGCACTACCTCGTCGGCTACGACGGCGGAGCGACGGCTCTCGAGGGATGGGCCGTCGAGTTCCCGCTGCGCGTCATCGCCCAGACCTACCTGCGCTCGGCGGGACTCGAGCGGTCCTACATCGACCGGTTCGCCAGCAAGGAGTACGACGGCACCACCGAGGGCAGCTACACCCCGGTCGTCCTGCCGCCCGGCTTCGACCGGGTCACGAACGCCGAGACGGTGCTGCCGACCTGGTTCGTCGATCCGCGGGACTCGGCTCGCGCGTCGCTGGACTACTGGGCGGCTGCCAACGACGTGAGCGGATCTCGACGTGACACGGTGCTCGGCACCGTGCGCCACCAGGCGTCCGACTCCGACCGGTGGATGACGTCGCACTCCGGGCCGATCTCAGTCGTGGCCGAGCTCGACCGTCCGGTGAGCTTCTGGAACCGCAAGCTCACCGACGACATCCGCACCTTCCTGACCCGCTACACCAGGTACGAGAACTTCTTCGCCTACGGCAACCAGCTCATGGAGCGTGCGGACTACGAGCGCCTCGGCATCGAGGTGCGCACCCTGGTGGTGGACGGAGACGTGCGCGAGTACCTGGTGCACGTACCCGCATCCGCATCGCGGATGTGGGGTGATCGCGCACCCGTGCTCTTCGTCTGGCCCGGCAACACGCAGACCGACAAGGTCTTCACCGACGCGTCCGGTTGGTGGGAGGTGGCCGAGAGGGAGGGCTTCATCACCGTCACGGTGTGTGAGCAGTACAGCGCGAGTGCGATCTCGGTCAGCCACGCCGACTCGGTCGCGTTCCTCCGGCAGCTGCGCGAGGTGCTGATGGCCGACTACCCGGTCGACCCGACGAGGTTCTACTCCACCGGGCAGTCCGCCGGGAGCATGGTCACGACGCGCTTCGCCATCGCGATGCCGGAGCTCTTCGCCGCCGTGGCCAGCACGTCCGGTCTGGCGGCCCCCGGAGCCGACGGTCGCGTGGCGTTCGAAGGCACCAGCTACCCGGCGAGCGGCGCGCCCATCCCGGGCTACCTGGCCTACGGCTACGGCGACCTGGGCAACCTCGCCGGCGACCTGTGGGACGACACCGACAACCTGCTCGACGACTGGGCCGAGTACACCCTGGGGACGCACGGCCTCGAGCTCTCCGCGGTCCCGCGCGAGGCGGCAACGGTCCACGGCTACCGGGACCGGTTCCGGACGTGGACCTGGTCGCGCCGCTACGGCAGTGCTGACGTCCCCCTCGTCAAGGTGACCAAGAACCTCTTCCGGTCGCACAACATGATCCCGGAGGAGATGCCGCTCCTGTGGGAGTTCCTGCGGCACTACAGCAGCGAGACGCAGGCCGACGGTGCCGTCGCCCGCTGGTTCTCCCCGTCCGGGTTCACCGTCGCCGGGGACCGCGTGAGGATCATGTGACCACTGACTACGTGCTTCCGGCCCTGTCGCACACCGCTCCCGCCCCGCGACTGGCCATCTCGACCGCGTGCCTGGCCGGCGCGCTCGAGGACAAGCTCGCCGCCGCAGCGGCTGCGGGCTTCTCCAGCGTGGAGCTGCTGGCCGGTGACCTGCTGCTCTCGGACCTGTCGCCGAGAAGGGTCAAGGCGGAGGCGGCACGCCTGGGCATGTCGGTCGAGACGTATCAACCGCTCCACGTCGAGGCGCTGCCCGACGACCAGTTCGGCGCCCTCCTCCGTCGCGCCGAGCACTCCCTCGACGTCGTCGAGGACCTGGGCGCGGGAGTCCTGCTCCTGTGCTCGACCACGTCGACGGGCGGCCTGGACGACGACGACGTCGCTGCCGCCCAGCTCCACCGGCTGGCCGAGCTCGCCGCAGGCCGCGGCGTACGTCTCGCCTACGAGGCGGTGCCGTGGGGACGGGTGTCGACGCACGACCACGCGTGGCGGCTGGTGCGAGCCGTGGACCACCCGAGCCTCGGGCTCTGCCTGGACAGCTTCCACGTCCTCGCCGGGGACAACGACCCCTCGTCGGTGGCGTCGATCCCGGGGTCGAGCGTGTTCCACGTCCAGCTCGCGGATGCTCCCAGGCTGCACCTCTCCGACCGGGCCTGGAGCCTGCACCACCGGACCTATCCCGGTCAGGGCGTGCTGGACGTGGCGGGGTTCGTCCGCCGTCTCGCGGAGGGGGGCTACGCAGGTCCCATGGCCCTCGAGGTCTTCAACGACGTCCACCAGCAGGAGGATCCCCGGTACGCCGCGATGGGCGCCATGCGCGCCATGCACTCGTTCACCGACCTGGTGGGTGCATTGGGCGCCGGGACGCGGTCGTCGACGCTCTTCAACGTCGACCTGCCGCCCGCGCCCCCGCTCTCCGGGTTCGCGTTCGTCGAGCTGGCGGTCGACGACGTCTCCGCCCCAGTGGTGGAGGAGGCGCTGGGCGCGCTGGGTTTCGCCCTGACCGGCAGGCACCGCTCCAAGTCGGTCGACCTGTGGGAGCAGGGTGAGGTCCGCCTGCTGCTGAACCGAGATCCGCACCGATCGGTGGATCCGGCGACAGCCTCGGTGTGCGCGCTGGCGGTGGAGAGCTCGGACACCGGCGCCTCGGCCGATCGAGCCAGTCGACTCTTTGCACCCAAGCTCCCACGACTCAGGGCGCCCGACGAGGTCGACATCGAATCGGTCGCCGCGCCCGACGGCACTGCTGTCTTCTTCTGCGACTCGAGCCGGGAAGGCTCATGGCTCGCCGACTTCACGTCCACCGGCACGGAGCCGGCCGGGGAGGCCCTCCTGACGGCCATCGACCACGTGTCCCTGGCGGAGTCGATAGACGACTTCGACCAGACGGCACTGTTCTACCGCAGCGTCCTCGGGCTGGGGTCGGCCGAGACTGCCGAGGTCACGGCCCCCTTCGGTCTCATCCGGACGTGGTCGGCGGCCGACCCGGCTCGGCGCGTACGGGTGAGCCTGAGCACAGCCCCGATGCGTCGAGGGGGCTGGGCGCCGACCGTGGTCAACCCCCAGCACGTCGCCTTCACCACCGTGGACGCGGTCGGATGCGCGCAGGCTCTCCGGGACTCAGGGGTGCGGATCCTCGCGATCCCGGGCAACTACTACGACGACCTGGAGGGCCGCTCGGACCTGCCGGCCGAGCTCCTCGCTTCACTGCGTGACCTCTCGATCCTCCACGACCGTGACGAGCGGGGCGAGTACCTCCACTTCTTCACCGAGATCGTCGCGTCTCGGCTGTTCTTCGAGGTCGTGCAGCGGATCGGCGGGTACGACGGGTTGGGGGCCACGCACAGCACAGCGCTGCGCATGGCAGGGCACCGAAGGCAGCGGCTGCGGGTCGTGTCCGGTGTCGGCTCGGACCAGGGGCCGGCCGATCAGCAGGGCGGGCACGACTACTCCCTGGCCCACCTGACTGCCCTGAGCCTCTCCCCGCCCGAGCTCGTCGATGCGGCTGCCTCAGCGGGTTACCGCTACGTCGGTCTCAGGTTGACCAAGGTGACGATGGAGGAGCCGCACTACCCCCTCACGTACGACCCTGCGCTGATGCGGGCGACCAAGACCCGCCTGGCGGCCACCGGGGTCCAGGTCCTCGACGTGGAGCTCGCCCGCCTGACCTCTGGGGACAGTCCCCGCGACTACATGCGCTTCCTGGAAGCCGGAGCGGAGCTCGGTGCCCGGCACGTCATCACCCAGCTCCCGGACTCCGACTTCGCACGGAAGACGGACAAGTTCGCCGAGCTGTGTCAGCTGGCTCACCCCCTCGGACTGACGATCGACCTGGAGTTTCCGTCCTGGACGGAGACACCCAGCCTCGGTGAGGCGGCCGAGGTCGTGAGGGCCGCCGATCAGCCCAACGCCGGTCTGCTCATCGACCTCCTCCACTTCGCCCGGTCGGGATCGAGCATCGAGGAGCTCCGCAGTCTGCCTCCGGAGTGGTTCCACTTCGTGCACGTGTGCGATGCCCCGGCTGAGATCCCCGACAGCACGGAGGAGCTCATCCACACCGCCCGCTTCGAGCGGCTGTTTCCCGGTGAAGGAGGCATCGACGTGAACGGCATCCTGGCGGCGCTCCCCGACGGTCTTCCCTACGCCCTCGAGATCCCTCGAGCCAAGCTGGCGGTCCAGGTCGGCGCCAAGGAGCACGCGCGCCTCGCGATCAGCGCAGCTCGCCAACACCTGGACGCAGCCCGAAGCCGCGTCCCCTGACACCAGCCCCACCCGACCACGCCGTCACCCGGACGGGACTGAAGCTCACCGCATCGGACGCCACTTCCCGTGCGAAGAATGTGCGATGTCTGAGACTCTCACCTGTAGGCATGAGTAGCCTGCGAACGTCGTTGCGAGACAAGGGTGGTGCGCATGGGGGTCGAGCCCGCCGATGACTGGCGCCGCGGTGACGTCGTGGACACGCCTCCTCCGACGTCACCCCCGACGTTCGACCTGGCCCCGGACGCCGTCGCCGCCACGCCGCTCTGGCCGGTCCAGGAGATCGTTGACGGCGCCTTCTTCGTGATCGCCACGGCGCTGGTGATGTGGCTCGGATGGCTCGTGGTCACCGTGGGCTTCGACGGCTGGTTCGCGATCGGCTCTGTCTTCCTCTTCTGGGTGTTGCTGGCCTACGTGGGGCTGCCTCGCCTGCAGGAGGTGCTCTCGAAGGTCTACGTGCCCGACTACTTCATCGGGCGATCCCTCACCGAGGT
>Ga0190275_10002013_pt1 | contig 14808 bp, 12 predicted proteins | sample Popmic550T_FD_133745 | JGI IMG/M metagenome (GOLD analysis project Ga0190275, IMG submission 133745) | Populus adjacent soil microbial communities from riparian zone of Yellowstone River, Montana, USA - 550 T | ecosystem: Environmental > Terrestrial > Soil > Riparian zone > Trees stand | place... | reverse complement strand
GCCTGGTACATCTGGGCCTGGATCTCCCGGTGCACGGCGATCAGCTTCACCAGGCGCGCCTGGCCCACGGCCTCGGGGACGAACTGGTCGCGCGGGAGGCGCGTGGCGGGGGTGCCGTCGCGCTCGGAGTAGCGGTAGAGGAACGCGTCGTCGTAGCGCACGGTGCGCATCAGCCCGAGCGTGGCCTCGAACTCCTCCTCGGTCTCGCCGGGGAAGGCGACGATCACGTCGGTGGAGAGCGCGATCCCGGGCATCGCGGCGCGCACCCACTCGATCTTCTCCAGGTACTCGGCCACGGTGTAGCGCCGCAGCATCCGCTTGAGCGTGCGGTCGTGCCCGGCCTGCACGGGAAGATGGAGCTGCTTGCAGACGGTGGGCTCGGTGGCCATCACCTCCACCAGCTCGCGGGTGAAGCCGTTGGGGTGCGGGCTGGTGAAGCGCACGCGGCGGATGCCGTCCACCCGCGCCACCGCGCGCAGCAGGCGGGGGAAGCTCCAGTCGCCGTGCGCGTAGCTGTTCACCGTCTGCCCCAGCAGCGTCACCTCGGGCACGCCGTCGGCCGCGAGCTGCCGGACCTCGTCGAGGATCGCCCGCGGGTCGCGGTTCTTCTCGTCGCCGCGCACGTGGGGGACGATGCAGTAGGTGCAGCGGTAGTTGCAGCCGCGCTGGATCGGCACCCACGCCGACACGGACGAGATGCGGCGCGCGGTGACGCCCTCGTAGTTCTCGAACGGGTCGAAGCCCAGCACCGTGAGCCCGCGCGGCCCGCCGCCGGCCATCGGCAGCGTGCGCCTGGGCGCCGGCGTGGCGGGGCGCAGCTCGGCGAGCTTCTGCGGGAGCTGGCGGTAGGCGTCGGGGCCCATTACCAGGTCCACGCCGCCGTCCTTGCGGAAGAGCTGCTCGCCCAGCCGCTGCGCCATGCAGCCGGTCACGCCGATCACCACGTCGGGCCGCGTCTCGCGCACCTGCTGGAGCTGGCCCACGCGCCCGATCACCCGCTGCTCCGCGTGGTCGCGGATGGCGCAGGTGTTCACCAGGATCACGTCGGCGTCGTCGGGCGTGCTGGTCGCGACGTACCCCTGCTCCGCCAGGATGCCGGCCATCAGCTCGCTGTCGCTGATGTTCATCTGGCAGCCGTACGTCTCGATGTAGGCTTTCTTCATGATGCTCGGATCGGGGACTGCTGGCCTGCGAACGTGGTGGGGCTAGAACCGCACGAGTACACCCGAGCCGGAGCTCGGTTCGCGTAATAGGCGATGGGGATGCCGACCGGAGTCCGGAGCCCCAGCACGTTCACGACAAGAGGAGCTTCACCGAGCGTACTTTTCAAGGAGATGACGGTGATAGTCCCCCGCGTCGGGCGCGCCTGCCGCGATCCCGTACAGTCGCCGCGTGATCGGTGGCAGATCGGCGACATCCACGTCGTCATCCAGCGGAAGTCTGACAAAGATTTCGTTCACGAACTCGGATAAGCTGATGCCGTGACGCTCGACGTAGCGCCGAGCGCGTTCCAGCGTCGCTTCATCGACGGAAAGGCTCAGAGTCATCTTCGCCATAATTGCGCTTCCAGCGAAGGGTTCGCCTTGAAGTATGCGCACTTCCGCGTTGAGGTCAACCACGCGAAGCGGCGGACCGGAGACCCGGCCCGCCGCTCATCTGTTGATCGCGTATCCTTTGCACACCGCGCCTCGTTCGTCCAGACACTGCGGGCGGAGTCATCTCATGTCCGTAGGTCCACAGCCGTGCTCAGGCGTCCGCATAGAGCACGATGCCGTGGCGGTCGGCGGGGTAGGCGATGGTGGCAGGGACCGGGCGGCACTCCTCGAACTCCTCCGCGCCCCACACCTGGATGTCGACGGGCTGCTCGAAATCCACGAACAATTCGGACAGGTGCAGCGCCTCGCCCACGCAGTCGTGAACCGGGTCGCGCATGACCACGAGGATGTCGAAATCGCTGTTTTCACGCGCACGGCCGGCCACGCGCGACCCGTGGAACAGGATGCGCTGGACCGAGCCACCCGCGGCGCCCAGGATACGGTTCTTGATCCTGTGCGCCGCTTCCAGGTCGGATGAGGGGATCATCGCCGGCTCCAGTATGACGGATTCAACCTGAAAGTGGTACCCACACCATCAACGAAGGATCAGCCTCCGCGCTCCTCTTCCTTCAGATCCTTCAGGCGCAGGCGCAGGTAGTCGTCCAGCGCGTCGTCGGGGACGTGGTAGATCTCGGCGAGGAAGGCGCGCGTGTCGGCCTCGTTGCGGTAGAGCTGGCGCAGGAGGCCGCCGAGCTGCTCGAGCGGCATCCCCAGCCGCCCCGCCGCGCCGGCGATGCGCTCGTAGGCCTCGCGCCGCGACTGGCGCTCTTCGTTGGTCTCGCCCTCGAACCAGGGTTCTCGCACGGGCATCTCCGGAGTCTCCGTATCCTTCGTCTACGCGCGGGCCCACTCGCCGTACAGCGGGTGGTGCGAGCACATCTCCCGCACCTCGCCGCGCACCTCCCGCGCCAGGTCCTCGTCGTCCGGCTTCGCGATCACGCGCTCGATCAGCCCGGCGATGGCGCGCATCTCGTCCACGCCGAAGCCGCGGGTGGTGAGCGCCGGCGTGCCGATGCGGATCCCCGAGGTGACGAACGGCGACTCGGTCTCGCCGGGCACGGTGTTCTTGTTCACGGTGATGCCGGCGCGGTCCAGCGACTTCTCGGCCACCTTCCCCGTCACGCCCTTGTTGCGCAGGTCCACCAGCATCAGGTGGTTGTCGGTGCCGCCCGACACCAGGGTGAAGCCGCGCTCCACCAGCCCCTCGGCCAGCGCCTTCGCGTTGGCGATCACGCGGCCGGAGTAGTCGGTGAAGTCCGGCCGCAGCGCCTCGCCGAACGCCACGGCCTTGGCGGCGATCACGTGCATCAGCGGCCCGCCCTGGATCCCGGGGAAGACCTGCTTGTCGATCGACTTCGCGTGCTCCTCGCGCGCCATGATCAGCCCGCCGCGCGGCCCGCGCAGCGTCTTGTGCGTGGTGGAGGTGACGATGTCGGCGTGCGGCACCGGCGAGGGGTGGTGCCCCGTGGCCACCAGCCCGGCGAAGTGCGCCATGTCCACGAAGAGCTTCGCGCCGCTCTCGCGGGCGATCTCGGCGAACACCTCGAAGTCGATGATGCGCGGGTAGGCGCTGGCGCCGGCCACGATCACCTTCGGCCGCACCTGCATCGCCTGGTCGCGCAGGGCGCCGTAGTCGATGCGGTGGTCGTCGGGGCGGACGCCGTAGGCCACCACGTTGTACAGCCGCCCGCTGAAGTTTACCGGCGACCCGTGCGTCAGGTGCCCGCCCTCCGACAGGTTCATCCCCAGCAGGGTGTCGCCCGGCTGCAGCAGCGCGAAGTACGCGGCCATGTTGGCCTGCGCCCCCGAGTGCGGCTGCACGTTCACGTGGTCGGCGCCGAAGAGCTGCGTCAGCCGCTCCTGCGCGATCCGCTCCACCTCGTCCACCACCTCGCAGCCGCCGTAGTAGCGCTTCCCCGGCAGCCCCTCGGCGTACTTGTTGGTGAGCACCGTGCCCATCGCCTCGATCACCGCGCGCGACGCGAAGTTCTCGCTGGCGATCATCTCGAGCTGGTGCTCCTGCCGGTCGGCCTCGGCCACCAGCAGCCGGTGGATGTCGGGATCGGCCTGCTTCACGGCGTGCATCTATCGTCCTCGCGGGTTGTTCGTCGGGGTCGGAGCCGGACGGCGGCAAGGTAACGGGAGGGGGATCGGTTTGCGAGGGTGGATTGGGTCTCGGCGCGCGGGGCGGATGCCGCGAACAGGTGCGCGAGTGCGTGAGTGCGGTCGGACGACGGGGCGGGCGAGGGAATCGGCGCGGATGGCTCGATCTGGATCTATTTGAACATGTTCAACAAAACCATTGACGCGGGGATTCGCCGTGCCTATGATGTTGAACATGTTCAATTCCAAGACTCGCAAGGGCGAGGAGACGCGGGCCCGGGTGCAGGATGCGGCGCTCGCGCTGTTCCGGGAGAAGGGGCTCGACGCCACCACCATGCGCGACGTGGCGGCGGGGGCGGGGCTCTCGCTGGGGGCGGCGTACCACTACTTCCCCAGCAAGGAAGCCATCGTCCTGGGCTACTACAACACCGTGCAGGCGCGGCACGCCGAGGCGGTGCTGGAGGCCGTGCGCACCGAATCCACCCCGCGCGGGCGCATCGCCGCCGCGGTGCACTGGAAGCTCGACACGCTCGCCGGCGACCGGAAGGTGCTCGGCGCGCTGCTGCGCTTCACCGGCGATCCCGACCACCCGCTCAGCTTCCTGGGCGCCGGCACGCGCGACATCCAGCTGCGCAGCATCGCCACCTTCGCCGTGCCGCTGGAATCCGTCGACCTCCCCGCCGACTTCCGCCGCGCCGCGGCGGTGACGCTGTGGGCGCTGCACATGGGGATCCTCCTCTACTTCCTGTACGACGATTCGCCGGGGCAGGCACGCACGCACCGGCTCGCGGACGGCGCCATCGACCTCTTCCTCTCGGCGATGCGGCTGCTCCGCTTTCCGCCGCTGCGGCCGCTGAGGACGCGGCTCACGCGGCTGCTGGACGAGGCCGGGCTGCTCCCCGACCTCGCCGCCCTGCCGCGGCCGGAGCCCGCGCCGCCGCCGGGCGCCTGACGCACGACCCCGCGCGGGCACCTGCGCCCGCGCGCACATCCGCAAACGAGCCCGACCATGGACGAAGAGAAAACGGGAACCGGACGCGCCACGATGCTGCTCGTGATCGCCGGGGCCGTCGTCGCGGGGCTGGCGTTCAAGGCGGCGCAGATGGCGGAGCTCAACCACACCGCGCTGGTGTTCGTGGGCGTCCCCGCGCTGCTGGCGGTGGTGGTCACCCTGCTGCCGCGCCCGGGCAGCGTCACCGGCGTGATCATGAAGTCGACCACGCTGGCCATGCTGCTGGCCGGCACCGTCTTCGGCGAGGCGTTCATCTGCATCCTCATGGCCTCGCCGCTGATCTACGGGATCGCGCTGGCGGTGGGGCGCACCATCGAACGGAAGCATGCGCGGATGGATCGCCGCGGGGCCGCGCACGCGTCGCTGCTGGTGCTGGTGGCGGTCTCGGTCCCCGCGATGGAGGGCGTGGTGCCGCGCGCCGAGTTCCCGCGCGAGTCCACCGTGCGCGTCTCGTCCGTCGTCTCCGCCACGCCCGACGAGGTGCGGCGCGCGCTGGAGGGCCCGATGCGCTTCGACCGGCCGCTGCCGCGCTTCCTCCGCCTCGGCTTCCCCACCCCCGGCGCGACGGAGGGCTCCGGCCTGCGCGTGGGCGACCGCCGCGCGGTGGAGCTGCGCCACGGGCACCATCACACGGGGAAGCTGGTGATGGAGGTGCGGTCGGTGGAAGCGAACCGCGTGGTGTTCCGGCCCGTGTCCGACGACAGCTACGTCACGCACTGGCTCACCTGGCGCGAGGCCGACGTGCGGTGGGCGGCGGTGCCCGGCGGCACGCGCGTCTCCTGGACGCTGAGCTACCGGCGGCGGCTGGACCCGGCGTGGTACTTCGGCCCGCTGGAGCGCTTCGGCGTGGCGACGGCGGCGCGGTACCTGACCGAGACGCTCACCACGCCGGCCAGCCGGAGCGTCGTCCCGTGATCCCGCCGCTGATGGAGGTGCTCGCGGCCGCGGTTCCGCCGGCGCTCGCCGCGACGCTGTGGGCGTGGCGCCGGCCCAACGCGCGCCAGCGGACGGGGATGCTGCTCGCCTCCGCCTGGCTCCTCGCCACGCTGCCGCCGCTGAACGCGCTGGCGGCACGCGCCGGGTGGTGGCGCTTCGCGTGGGGCGGGGACGAGTGGTCGCGGATGCCGCCGGGGTTCCTCGCCGGGTGGGTGGTGGGGTGGGGAGTGCTGCCGCTGCTGGCCCTGCCCGGCGCGCCGGCATCCGCCTGGGCGGCGGTGCTGGTGTGCCTGGACGTGCTGCTGATGCCGCGGCTTGCGCCCGCGCTGCGGCTGGGCCCGGGCTGGCTGTGGGGCGAGGCGCTGCTGGTCGCGCTCGCCTTCGTCCCCGCGTACCTGCTGGGGCGATGGACGGCGGAGGAGCGGCGGCTTCATGGACGCGCCGCGCTGCAGGCCGCCTGCTTCGCGCTGCTGATCCTCGGCCTGCTCCCGGACGGGGTGGAAGCCGCGGTGCGCGCCGGGTGGCCGGCGGGGTGGCTGCGCTTCCCGCCGCTGGCATCGCCCTTCGTCGCCGTGCAGGTGGTCGCGCTGCCGGCGCTGCTGGGGCTCGCCGCAGTGCACGAGTTCGCGGCGCGTGGCGGGGGCACGCCGCTCCCCTTCGACCCGCCGCGGCGGCTGGTGCGCAGCGGGCCTTACGCCTTCATCGCCAATCCCATGCAGCTTTCCATGGCGGCGGTGCTGGTGCTCTGGGGGATGATGGGCGGCCGGCCGTGGGTCGCCGCCGCCGGCGTGATGTCGGTGATCTACTCCGCCGGGCTGGCGGCGTGGGACGAGGGGACGGACCTGGAGGAGCGCTTCGGCGGCGCGTGGGCGGAGTACCGGGCGCGGGTGCGCGCCTGGATCCCGCGCTGGCGGCCGTGGCACCCGTCGCTGGTGGGTGACGGCGAGCCGGCGCGGCTGTACGTGGCCGGCGGCTGCGGCGTCTGCTCCGAGCTGGGGGCGGAGGTGGAGCGGCTGCGCCCCGTGGGCCTGGTCGTCGTCGCCGCGGAGGATCATCCTACCCGTCAGCTCACCCGCATCACCTACGATCCGATGGATGGCGGTGCGGAGGAGACGGGCGTCGCCGCGGTCGCGCGGGCGATGGAGCACGTCAACTTCGCCTTCGCGCTGCTGGGGATGGCGATGCGGCTCCCCGTGATCCGCCCGCTCCTGCAGGTGGTGGTGGACGCGAGCGGCGGCGGCCCGCAGCCCGTCGCATGGCGCGGTGCGGCGGGAGATCGAGCGGGATTCGGCACAGCGAAAACGTCCGCGTGTGCGATCCGCCCGGCGCGTTCCCGCGGCGGCCGATCGCGCTTCATCGCCATCGGCCAGTGATCTGATACCCGATCGCCAGGCATCGCTCGAGAATCGGGGTTCGCCATGGGTTCTCACAGAGGCCACAGAGCGAATGGTTGCCCGCGCGATCCGGATAGTCGAACGGAGGGAGATGGGACGGGCGATAGGCCGGTGGAGCCTCGCGCAGTTTGCGAGGCTTTTCGTAGTTGTTGCTGCGACTTTAGTCGCCGGTGAGCGGGCCAGGCACGGCTCCCGGCCATGGGTCCAAGCGACACTCGACCTGCCGCTCGGAGGCGGAGCATAGATCCTTCGGTCGCCGCCTTAAGCCTGTGCTGGAACAGGTTTTGGCGCCGCGGCTCTTTCAGGATGACATCTCTCTGGCTTCAACGGAGATGCACATCCAATCCGATGGTCGATACGACGAAGCAGGCCGGGAGCGGATCGCCCCGGCCTGCTTCGTCCGTCATCCCAAACCCTCGCCGTTTACCGGATCGGCACGGCGGCGGGGTCGAGGCTGCCGACGTAGTAATCGACCAGCGTGCGCTGGAAGAGCAGGTTGTAGCGCGCGCTCACCAGCGCGCTCTGCCCCTGGGCCTGCGCGGCCCGCGCCTGCGTGAGCTCCACCAGCGTGCCCACGCCGGCCTGGTAGCGCTCGGTGGTGGCCTGCAGCGACTGGCGCGCGGCGGTGTCCTGCGCCTCGGCGGCGCGGAGCTGCTCCTGCGCGGCGGCGAAGTCGAGCCAGGCGCGGCGCACTTCCAGCCCCACCTGCTGCCGCTGGTTCTCCAGCGCGATGCGGGCGTTGTCCTGCGCGATGCGCGCCCGCTGCGTCTCGGCGCTGGCGCTGCCGCGGTCGAAGAGGGGGAGCGACACGCCCACCGAGACCGAGCCGCCCTGCCGCTGGTTGAGCTGGTCGAAGAGCCCGGCGTCGGCGCCGCTGTTGAGGCTGGTGTTGTAGCCCGCGCTCACCGACACCGTGGGAAGCCGCGAGGCCTGCGCCGCGCGCACGCCCTGCGCCGCCGCCTCGAGCTCCGTCTGCCGGGCGCCCAGGTCCACGCGGCGGGCGAAGGCCTGCTCCATCAGCGCGTCGAGCGAGCCCACCGGCGCGGTGCGCGCGTCGCCCGCGGCGGGGGCCTGGAAGGCGTATTCGCCGCGCGGGTCCAGCTGCAGCGTCTGGATCAGCTCCACCTTGCCCAGCTCCACCGCGCGCTGCGCCTGCACCACCGCGAGCTGCGCCGAGGCCACCGTGGCCTGCGCCTGGTACTGGTCGGCGATGGGGCGGCGGCCGGCGTTCACGAACTCGCGGATCTGCCCGAGCTGCGCCTGCTCGCTCGCCAGCGTCTCGCGGCGCACGCGGAGCTGCTCCTGTGCCTCGATCAGCCCCAGGAAGTTGCTGGCCACGGTGAACACCACCGACTGCCGCGTGCGCTCCACGTCCTGCCCGCCGGCGGCCTGCTGGAGCTGCGCCTGCCGCAGGTTGGCGCGGTTGGCGCCGCCGTTGTACAGCGTGTAGCTGCTGCTGACACCGGCGTTCATCCCGCTGGTCAGCGTGTTGCTGGCGCCGCTGCCGGCGGAGACGGGCGAGCGGTCGTAGCTCTGCGACCCCGTGGTGCTGAGGCTCACGCTCGGCAGGAACTGCATCTTCTGCTGGCGGACGCTCACGGTGTCGAGCGCGGCCGCGTTCACGGCCTGCCGCAGCGTCCCGTTCTGCCGCAGCGCGATCTCCACCGCCTCGTTGAAGCCGATGGTGCGCGGCTGCGCGGCGGCGGCGGCCGGCGCCGCCTGCGTCGTCTGCGCGGCCAGCGCCGGCGGCCCCGCGGAAACGGCCAGCACCAGCGCGGCGGCCGCGATCCCAAGCTTGTGATGCATCTGGACCTCTCTTCTCTATTCGTCAGCGTCCGGACGATTCCGGGCGCGCGTTCAGTCAGCCGTCTTCGGGCGATGGGTCGAGCGCGTCACTCGTAGCGCAGCGCCTCGATCGGGTTGAGCGCGGCGGCCTTGCGGGCGGGGTAGAAGCCGAAGAACACGCCCACCGCGGCGCTGAATCCCACCGCCAGCAGCACCGCCTGCGGCGGAGTGGAGGTGGCCCAGCCGGTGAGCTTGCCCACCAGCGCCGCGCCGCCGTAGCCCACGCCCAGGCCGATCACCCCGCCCAGCAGGCTCATCACCACGCTCTCCACCAGGAACTGCAGCAGCACGTCGCCGCCGCGCGCCCCGATGGCCATGCGGATGCCGATCTCGCGCGTGCGCTCCGTCACCGACACCAGCATGATGTTCATGATCCCGATCCCCCCGACGACGAGCGACACCGAGGCGATCGCCGCCAGCAGCCAGGTCATCACCTGCGTGGTGCCCGTGGCCGCGGCGGCCAGGTCGTTCTGGTTGCGCACGGTGAAGTCGTCGGGCTCGCCGTCGCCCTGGCGGTGGCTCTCGCGCATGATGGCGCGGATCTCGTCCTGCGCGGCCGGCATCTCCGACGGGCTGGAGGTGCTGGAGATGATCTGGCCGATGAACATCCCGCCGGCCAGCCGCGCCTGCATGGTGGTGTAGGGGAGGAGCACCACGTCGTCCTGGTCGGTGCCGCTGGCGTTCTGCCCCTTGGGCGCCAGCACCCCCACCACCTGCATCGGCACGCTGCGCACCTGGATCTGCTGCCCCACCGGGTCCTCGCCGGGGAACAGGTTCTGGGCGACGGTGGCGCCGATCACCACCACCTTGCGCTTGGCCGCCACGTCGGCGTCGCTGAAGAAGGCGCCCGCGGTGGTCTGCCAGTCGCGGATGGCGGGATAGCCGGTGGACACGCCGTTGATGGTGGTGCGCCAGTTCCCCTGCCCGCCGATCACCTGCCCGCGCGAGAAGATCACCGGCGACACCCCGGCCAGCAGCGTCGCCTCGCGCTCGATCTTCTCGGCGTCGTCCACCGTCAGCCGGTTGAACGCCTGCGCCCCCTGGCTCACGCCCCCCTGCTGGCTCGCGCCGGCGGTGACCACGATCAGGTTCGTCCCCAGGCTGCCGATCTGCTTCTCGATGTTGCTCTGCGCGCCGTGGCCGATGGCGACCATGATGATCACCGCGCCCACGCCGATCACGATGCCCAGCATCGTCAGCAGCGTGCGCATCTTGTTCTTCAGGATGCTCTGCCCGGCGATGCGCACCAGCGTCTGCTTCTTCATGCGGCCCCCGCCGTGATCAGTTCGTCGGACTCCACCTCGTCCTCCTCCACGCGGGCGAGCAGGTCGTCCGCGGCGTTGCGGCGCCCCCGCACCGGGTGGTCGCGGCGGATGGCGCCGTCGCGCACCTCCACGATGCGCTTGGCGTACTGCGCCACCTCGGGCTCGTGCGTGACCAGCACGATGGTGATCCCCTGCTCGTTCAGCTCCTGGAAGAGCGCCATCACCTCCACGGTGGTGCGCGAGTCCAGGTTGCCGGTCGGCTCGTCGGCCAGGAGCAGCGTGGGCCGGGTCACCAGCGCGCGGGCGATGGCCACGCGCTGCTGCTGCCCGCCGCTGAGCTCGCTGGGGTGGTGGTCGAGCCGCTTGCCCAGCCCCACGCGCTCCAGCGCCTCGGCGGCGATGGCGCGGGTGTCCTTCCAGCGTCCGGCGCGGTCGTAGAGCAGCGGCAGCTCCACGTTTTCCAGCGCGCTGGTGCGCGAAAGCAGGTTGAAGCCCTGGAAGACGAAGCCCAGCTTCTGGTTGCGCAGGTCGGCCAGGGCGTTCTTCCCCATCCCGTCCACGCGGATCCCGTCGAGCTCGTAGGTGCCGCGGGTGGGCACGTCCAGGCAGCCCAGGATGTTCATCAGCGTGGACTTGCCCGAGCCGGACGAGCCCATGATGGCGATCATCTCGCCCGGCTCCACCGTCAGGTCCACGCCGCGCAGCGCGCGGACCTCGTTCTCGCCGTGGCCGTAGATCTTGGCCACCTTCTCGATCTTGATGACGCTCATGGTCGGCGCTCCGCTCAGAATCCGCCGCGGCCGCCGCCGCCGCGCTGCTGTCCGCCGCCACCACCCGAGAGCGGGTTCTGCGTGGGACTCTGCGCGCCGGCCGCCGTGGTCGCGGTGTTGGAGCCCACCACCACCTGCATCCCCTCCTTCAGGTCGCGCCCCTCGACCACGGTGTTCTTGCCGTCGGTCAGCCCGGTGCGCACGCGGTGCATGGCCAGCTTGCCGTTCGCGTCCACCGTCCAGATGCGCCCGCCGCTGCCGCGCGCCCGGCGCGCCCCGCCGCCGGCCGCAGCCGCGGCGCCGCCGCCGCCTTGGCCTTGGGCGCCGCGAGCCGCGCCCGCGCCACCGGCGGCACGCTGTCCGCCCGCGCCCGCCTGCCGCTGCGCGCGCGCCGCCTGCAGCGAGTCGACGTTGATCCCCGACGCCTTCATCTGCTCGTCGCTGGGCGTGAAGCGCAGCGCGGAGTTGGGCACCAGCAGCGCCTGCTGCGCCGCGCCGGTCTCGAAATCGACCGTGGCGGTCATCCCCGGGAGCAGCTTGCCGTCGGGGTTGTCCACCTCGACCACGGCGGTGTAGTTGACCACGTTCTCGGCGGTGGTGCTCTGCAGGCGCACCTGCTTGACCGTGCCGCGGAAGGTGCGGTCGGCGTAGCTCTGCACGGTGAAGCTCACCGGCTGCCCGTCGTGGATCTGCCCGATGTCGCTTTCGTCCACCGACGCGAGGATCTGCATCTTCCCCAGGTCGTTGGCGATCAGGAAGAGCTGCGGCGCGCTGAAGCTGGCGGCCACCGTCTGCCCCACGTCCACGTTGCGCTCCACCACCACGCCGTCGATCGGCGCGTAGATCTGCGTGTAGCCCAGGTTTCGCCGCGCGCGCTCCAGCCCGATGTTCGCGGAGCGGACGTCGGCCTGCGCGGCGGAGAGCCGGTACTGGTAGCCGGCGAACTCCTCGGCGGTGATCACCTTGCGGTCGACCAGCGGCTTGTTGCGCTCGAAGTCGCCCTGCGCCTGGCGCAGCCCGGCCATGGCGCGGGCCACGCCGGCCTGCGCGTCTTCCACCGCCTGCTGGGCAAGGGTGGGGTCGATGCGCGCCAGGAGCTGCCCCTTCTTCACGCGATCGTTGAAGTCGGCGTAGATCTCGTTCACCTGCCCCGACACCTGGGTGCCCACCTGCACGGTAGTCACGGCCTTCATGGTGCCGGTGGCCGAAACGGTGGAGCTCAGGTCGCCGCGGACCACGGCGGCCAGGCGAAACTCCTGCGCCTCTTCGCCGCCGTTGCGGCCGGCCAGGAAGAAGGCCGCGGTGGCGAGCACCAGGACGGCGATGGCGGCGATGCGAATGGTCTTCATGGGTTCTCTCGGCTTGTCCGGCCCCCGGCGTGCCGGGGCGTTGCGTACGCAGCCCGGCGAACCGCCCCGCGCGGTCCCCGGATCTGCCGACGACGAGTATACCGGCGCCGCGCCGCCCGCGGGCCCCCCGCGCGGATGACCTGCACCGGGGCGTTTTGAACTGCACGGGAGACGACATGAAGGCTTCCGGCGGGGGCCCGGTGGAGGGGGACGCGGGGTCAGGCCTCGCGCAGTAATTCGGTTTCGTGAAGGGCGGCTGAAGCCGCAGGCTAGGACAATGGGAAGCCTCGCAAACTGCGCGAGGCTGGACGATTGCTCCGCGGCGGGACCCATCACCCAGCCCCCATGGAACAGCTGAAACGGCTGTTGGGGATTACGATCGTGAGGAGATGCTGGGGGACGATACGGCGGCGGCGTTCGTTCGCGGCGCGGTGCACGTGGTGGCGCCGCAGGTGCAGTTCATGCGCGCACGCCTGCCGCGGGCGCGGAGGCGTGCGTACCATGCGCGGGTGGATGGGTGCGCGGGTGCGCGCCCGCACCGGATCATGACGGGATGGATGTGACGTGACCTCGACCCGCACCACCTCGGCCCAGCCCCCGGGCGACGCGCCGGAAGAGACCGCCAGCCTGCGGCGCGGCGAGCTGCTGGCCATCGCCCTGTTCTGGCTGTTCCTGGCGCTGCTCACGGCCGCCAACCGGGTGCTGGAGCCGCGGCGCCCCGGCCTCTCGCCGGGGCTGCCCACCGGCCCCATCGGGATGGCGGTGGCCGAGTCGCTGGTGTGGATGCTGGTGACGCCGCTGGTGTTCTGGATCAGCCGGCGCTTCGTGTCGGGGCGGCACAACCGCGTGGCGCGCATCGTCCTGCTGTTCGCCGGCGGGATCGCCGTCTCGATCTTCGTGGACCTTGCGCTCGACTTCATCCGCGTCTACGTGCTGAACCTGCGCTTCCGCGGGCGGCAGGGGTTCGATCCCTGGCGCAGCCTCACGCGGCTCTGGTTCATGCGCGAGATGGTGGTCTACTGCGGGATCGTGGCCGCCGGGCTCGCCCGCGACTACTTCTGGCGCTACCGCGCGCGGCAGGAAGAGGCCGTGCGCCTGCAGGCCGAGACCGCGCGCCTCCAGGCGCAGCTCGCCGAGGCGCGCCTGGCCACGCTGCGCACCCAGCTCGACCCGCACTTCCTCTTCAACACGCTGAACGCCGTGAGCGCGCTGGTGGAGCGCGACCCGCGCGGGGTGCGGCGGATGATCGCCCGGCTCAGCGAGCTGCTGCGGCACTCGCTCGAGGGCGCGGCCGAGACCGAGGTCACCCTGGGGCAGGAGCTGGCGTTCGTGGACAAGTACCTGGAGATCATGCGCATCCGCTTCCAGGGCACGCTCGAGGTGGAGCTGCGCGTGGACGACGACGTGCGCGAGGCGCTGGTGCCCAACCTGGTGCTGCAACCCTTGGTGGAGAACGCGGTGAAGCACGGCGTGGGGAGGCTGCGCGGGGCGGGGAAGATCCAGATCGCCGCGCACCGCCGGGACGGGCGCGTGGTGCTGCGCGTGCGCGACAACGGCCCGGGGCTCGCCGCCGACCCGCGCGACGGCGTGGGCCTGCGCAACACGCGCGAGCGCCTGGCCCAGCTCTACGGCGACGCGCAGTCGCTCGACCTGCGCCCGGCAGAGGGCGGCGGGACGGAGGCCGAGGTGTCGCTCCCCTTCCACACGCGCGGCGACCTGCACACGCGCGGCGTGAGCGCCGGCGCGGAGGACGCGCGATGAGCGGCGCGCGCACCGTCCGCGTGCTGATCGCCGACGACGAGCCGCTGGCCCGGGCGCGGCTGGAAGACCTGCTGCGCGGCGAGCCCGGCGTGGAGATCGTGGGCACCGCGGCCGACGGCGACGAGGCGGTGGAGCAGATCGAGGCGCTGCGCCCCGACCTCGTCTTCCTGGACGTGCAGATGCCGGGGAAGACGGGCGTGGAGGTGGTCCGCGCCGTCGGCCCCGAGCGGATGCCGGCCACCATCTTCGTCACCGCCTACGACCAGTTCGCGCTGCAGGCGTTCGAGCTCGCCGCGGTGGACTATCTCCTGAAGCCGTACGACGACGAGCGCTTCGAGCAGGCGTTCGGCCGCGCGCGCCGCCAGGTGGAGCTGGCCGAGGTGGGGAAGCTCACCGAACGCCTGCTCACGCTGCTGCAGGGCGGCGCCGTCCCCGGACTCCAATCGACGCTGTCGGGCACGACGTCGCCGGCCGCGCCCGTCGCGAATCCCGTGGAGGCGCCGCGGGAGCGCATCGCGCCGGTGGAGCGGATCGCGGTGGAGATGAAGGGGCAGGTGCGCGTGGTGCCGGTCACCCAGATCGAGTACATCACCGCCAGCGGCCCCTACGCCGAGATCCACACGCACGAGCGCGGCTACGTGATCCGCGAGCGGATGCAGGCGCTGGAGGAACGGCTCGATCCCGCGCACTTCCTGCGCATCCACCGCTCGGTGATCGTGCGGCTGGACCTGATCGACGCGCTGCTGCGCGCCGGCGGCGGCGACTACGCGGTGCGCCT
>Ga0190275_10002012_pt1 | contig 14809 bp, 8 predicted proteins | sample Popmic550T_FD_133745 | JGI IMG/M metagenome (GOLD analysis project Ga0190275, IMG submission 133745) | Populus adjacent soil microbial communities from riparian zone of Yellowstone River, Montana, USA - 550 T | ecosystem: Environmental > Terrestrial > Soil > Riparian zone > Trees stand | place... | reverse complement strand
CTCGGTGTTCGCGTCGAAGCAGCCCAGGATGATGTCCGTCTATTCCTTCTTGCTGCCCACGAGGAAGCGCACGTGCAGAAGCAGGCTGCCCACCGCCATGCGGGTCTTTACTGCGTAAAGGCGCAGTCGGAGGGGGTGGGACGCCCGCTGTGCCCGAGTGTTCTCGTGGGCTATCTGGTCGCTAAGGGCCAGGCAGAGGGCCTTGGCTTCCTCGAGAGTCATCGTCCGGAGCAGGCGGCAGCGCCGGACGGCGTGGATGATCTTCTTCAAGGTGTCCTCCATGCAGCACGCACGGAGGGCATGGAGCCCGCGTGGCGCGCGTAGTGCGCGCCAGCGAGGGCGCAGGGGTTGAGTGGGGTAGGGGCGCTCGGACCTCTATGACGGGCAACTTCAGCGGGTTGTCGTCGCAGTCATCCGAGCGTCAGCGGCGTAGTTCCGCCAAGGGCTTATACCCGCAGCGGAGGGTGGATCATGGGAGGTCGCACAGGACAGCCCGCGGGCTGCGGCGCTGCACGACTGCCCGCGCGATACCGCGACGACAGCCATGCACCGACGCAGGGTGAGCGGACGGCCGCTCCGCGCTGCCCAGCGAAGGAGAGAGCGGCGCTGCCGCCGCGACAAACGAAGCCTACCCTTGCCCTGGGGCAGGACTTTTCCGGATTCAGGTCTTCTGCGCACACAGAGCCGAACGGGAAGCGTTCCTGCCTCCTCTTCCCGTCCGCTCTGCGCCTGTTCGCTCACCTGCCACGATTGAGAATCGTGAACGGTGGTTTAGGCAAACTGCTTTGGAGTCAACCTGCAGTGCTCGAACTTCTCGGCGGCGGCTCCTTCCCTTCGCAAAGCCCTTGCTGGGGCGAGACCAGGCTGTCCCGGCACGCGGAAGTGCTTTCTTCCCTACCGAAACAGGTATCTACGCTGACGCGGGCGGGCGGTGTCCCGCCGCCTCTGTCAGGCTGTTACTCCTCCAGAGCGCCGAGCCAGAACCGTGCCGACGGGCCGAGGCGGCGAACCGAAAAGCCCTGTTGCAGCAGCACCGCCGCCTGTTCTTCGTGCGGCAGCCTGAAGTTGTGGGGCTGACCACTGCTCTTCGGCTGGCTGACGATGGAGACGAAGCCAACGCCCTCGTCGAGACCGAGCTTCCACATGGCGCCGTCCGACCAACGCAGGGAGAGCGTCCGCGCGTGCTCCGTGTCGCGCTTCAGCTCAGTCTTGAGCGTCGGCTCGGCGGGAAGCGATGCGAGGAGCGCCTTCAGGACAGCATCACGCTGGTAGGAATTGTCCCAGTCGTCAATCCAGGTCGAGGGATGCCGCCTGTTCATCCCCGAGTTAAAGACCATGGTGTGCACCCGCAGCTTCGTCTTCTGTTGCAGCGCCTTCTTGTCCGCGAGGAAGCCGAGGAACTCTCTAAGGAGTCGGAGTTGGAGCGGCGACTTGAGGTAACGGTCGGCGAAGAGCACCTCAGCCAGTGGTTTCCCGCTCTCAAGCCGTGCAGCTAGCTGTGGCGCCTCTGAGAGAAGGCGTTTCCACACGCGCTTGCCCCAACCGTTGATCGGCCCATCGGTCTCATTGCCGATTGAAAGTTCCTTCCAGGTACCCGGCGGCGGACGGCGAAGCGAAGACGGATCGACTGGCTTGCCCTCCACTGCGGGGCCGACATGCTCGCCGAAGACATGGCGTTCCTTCTCGTCAATCTCCGCCCATTCACCAGCAGGGATCCGCGAGGCAGGATGTGTCGTGCTCCACGCGAGGCGACGCTCGCCCAACTCCAACTCGGCAATGATTCCTGGCATGCCGGGGACAGGCTCGTTCCCCTCAACGGCGATCAGGTCGATCTCCCGGGCAGTTTCGAGGAAACTCGCCAAGTCGTTGGCGATGGTTGACGGAAGCGCGTCGAGATGGCTCTTTGTGGTCACTAACCGTGCCTTGCCCTTTTCAGCGGCAATTCGGAGCAGCAGGCCGCGCGGCGCCCAGTCGAGCGGATCCCATTGGGTGGCATCGCCCGCGAGGAAGAGCGTGATCTCGCTGGAGGGGGAGCGCCTCGACTCCCGGCGAATCGCAGTAAGCAGAGGCTCCCATTCGAGGCGCGAACTCTCGCCGAACGCGCGCAGATCGTCGGGAAGCCGGAGGGCATCCAGCCAAGCTTCGGTGAGAATGGCGAGCCCATGCTTACGGTCCAGCAGATCGATCTCATGCTGGGTATCGAAGGTGAGTAGGCATCCGTGGCAAGCCTTGTCGCACTGCCGATCGCAGTCGAGGATTTCGCGGGCCTTGCGCAGCAGTTCTGGCAGTTTAGAGCCCGCGAGGCCCACGTAGCCGGCGCCTCCTGCAGCCGTGTCGTAAAGCACGATCGAGCGTCCCGTATTGCCGGACGCATTGCGCGCGGTCTGGACGGTCCAGCCGATCTCGCGTTCATCGACACCGATGCTCTCCGCCAAGGCTTGGCGGAGGGCGACCGCAACAGAAGCGAGCGCTTCCTTGGAGCGGATCGGGGAGCCGGTCTCGAGGCCATGCAGTTGCAGCTCGAAGACGTCGGTTATCTCGCCGGCGCCGAGCCACAGGTTGCGCTGGATCGCCCACTGCCTCTCGTTGCCAGTGCAGCGCTTGTCGGCCGTTCGTTCGCGGCCACCTCGGAGCGGGTAGTGGTTGCGTAGCTCCGTAGGCAGGTTGTCGGCAGTCCCCTTTTCATCGGTCTCCGACGCTGCACGGCCGCAATGGAGGCAAACTGCATATCCTTTCCCATGGAGACCACCGCTCTTGTGGAAGATATGCCCTTCGCTGCTGACCCGGTAACGACCAGCCTCGGGCCTGGCGAGAGGCGCCCACTTCGCTCCATCCACCGAAATCCACGGTCGCTCGGGGCGGATGTAGATCGGCTGGGTCGCGTCGTTGCCCACGTTCTCGGTAATGTCAACTGCGAAGCCTGCGGGCTGCAGATAATGCCGCGGCGTCCGAAGTTGCGTGTCGCACGACGGGCACCGGCCGAGACTCCTGGGGGTTACGTGGACGACGCCGCATTCCTGGCAGCGGTGCGCGTAACGCAGGGCCTGGAGTTCGCGCACTGCGGTGTCAGTGGCGGGAATGCGCCAGTTGAGCGTCACGCCCCGCGAATTGTAGACGCGACGATCGACGGTGACTTGGCTTCCGGGGGCGTACTCGCGGATGGCAACCTGCACCTGGCGAGAGGGATAGCCATGCTTCCAACCGGCAGTGGCGTCACGGGTCTCGGAAATACCGTCGCTCTGCTGTTGCTTACGCGCCTCGCGCTCCTCCCGCATGCGTTTCAGCTCGGCTGCGGTTGTGTTGACGAAGGGCACCACGCCAGTGGGGAAGCCGTATGCCGGGAGATAACCGCGGCCAGAAAGCTCGCCGAGAAGATATTCGCCTGACATGCGATCCATCTGTCGCTGGATAGACAGCTGGGCCGCAGTGGCCTGCTTCGGATCGACAATGGGACCGCCCGCTGCAGCCTGCTCGACGACGAGGCCATCCCACTCTGCCCGCCACTCGTCAGTGATTTCTTCGATGCGCGATGCTGCGGCCTGGAGCAGGGGCGCGGTCTCGGAGCCCTGGATGCACGTGGAAGCGAGAAGCTGCCTCGTCCCCTTCTCAATCCATTCGTTGCCGAGGCGCTTGTCTATCTCCCGCAGCCACGCTGCGAAGAGACGCGCCGGGTAGGTATCGGTGGCGTTCGCCCCGAAGAACCAGCCCGCGGTGAGTCCCACGAGTTCTTCCTTGGCTTCGGCAAGGAAGCGGGTGAGGAGCAGCGAGTGCAGGTGCCTGGAAACGATCCGCTCGCTGTCGAGCGAGACCTGGGGAACGTGGATCGGCGTTTCGAAGGGCCAGAGCGGATTGCGGAAGACCGCATCGCCGTGGGGCACGGCCTTGCACATCGTCAGCGTCACCGCAGCTGTCTCCTTGCGGCGGCCAGCTCGGCCTGCGCGTTGCAGGAAGTTCGCAGGGCCGGGGGGGGCGTTGTTCATGCCCACCACACTCAGGCCGCCAATGTCGACGCCCATCTCCATCGTCGTGGAGCAGCTGAGCAGGTTGACCGTTCCCTCCTTGAATTCAGCCTCGACCTTGCGGAGCTGGCTCCCGGAGAGTTGAGCGGAATGCTCTCGCACGACGAAGAGATCGCTTCCTCGGGCGATGCGGTCGCTGAACTCCGTCCACAAACCGAGTCGGCGCAGTTCTGCGATGCGCACGTCCTTCTGGAGCCATGCCTCGATTGCCTCGGGCTTGACGTCAATGTACTTCGCCGGATCTCTACCGAAGGGATAGGCGAGCTTCGGCATGAGCACGGGCTCGGTCTTTGACTCGGCCGGGTCGAGGTGCGTCGTCTGGTAGGGCGTGACGTTGCGGATGGAGGTGTCGAGCATGCGCCGAGTGATCGGGCAACGCCATCCCCGCTCGATGCGGCTGAAGACGAGCTGCTTGCGGGGATCCAGCCGATAGCCGTCGTCCGACTGGTCGAGGAGTGCGGCGATGCGGCTCCACGCCTCCATGAGCAGCTCGCGGGCGATGCCTCGTACTTCAGGGGTATTGCGGTCGTGGCCGAGGATGCCCAGCAGGATTTGAGCCATGCGGGGCAGTGGGCCGGTTGGCCCGGGCAGGGACCAGCGCGGCACGTTCTTGTGTTTCACCTCTTGGTCATACGCGAGGAGATTGCGAGGCCGGAATGGAATCCCGAGCCACTGGATATAGCTCTCCGGGATCGTGATTGCCGAGCGAGAGCGGACGACGAAGTCCAAGCCGAGCTTGAGGAAGGCACGCCATTCGTCAAGGCTGAGGCCAGCTTGTTTCCAGGCGAGGGGCTCGCTCATGACCCTCTCAAGGCCGGCGTAATCGACCCGCACGAAGCCCAAGGTCTCAAGCGAGTTGGCGCGCTTCGGGCGACGCGAAAATTCGCGGTAGAGCACGAAGTCGGCTAGTTCGCGAGCGTTCGAGCCGCGTACCCGCTCCCTCCACTCGGGGAGAAGCCAGCGTTTGATGCCCTTGGCGTTCGTGAGATGTTCTACCATCTCTTGCCAGGTCAGGCGCGGCGTCGGCGGATTCTCCAGTGCGGAGAGTTTGACGCGCGCCTCTTCGAGCATGGAGATGAGGATCGGAGCCTGCGGAGTGCTGGCGATAAGGTGCTCCAGATCGGTCACCTTCTTGCGCGCCCCCTCTAGCTCGGCCGGGTCAGGAGTCTGCGTGAGGGAGAGTTGGTGGTAGATGAAACTGCGAACGTAGTCGCGCTCTGCGTCCACCTCGCTGCGCAGGGCGAATGACGCGGTGCCTTGACGGCTATCACTAAAGGTGATCGCGCGTCTGCCTCCGAAGGGAACATCCTGTTTGGTGTCCGCTGGCGGCGCATGCTCGAGCAGCGTCGGCATCGCTACCTGTAGGAAGAAGGGACCGCCGCCGCGGGCCGGAAGGAAGAGGTCGCCCGGAGTCTTCTCTCGCTGGCCGCAGCGGCCGCAGACAAGAACGTTCTCCATGGGGAGTGGTAAGTGGATGGTCGGCGAAATAGCTCGGTCTCCGCTGTCCACAATGCCGGTGCGCGGATCGAAGCGGACTTTGTCCTTTACTCTCTTCTCCCCGTGTGCGCCGAAGAGGCGTATCCCACGGTACTTCGCTAGTGCAGTGCCCTCTTCGTCATCTTCATCATCGTCGTTGCGCTCCATCTCATCGGCTGCTGCGTCGATCAAATGGGGCAGAAGGCGCCTGCCTTTCTCGCCCTCTGGCACCTCCTCGGCCACGAGGTAGTCCGCGCCGCACCCCTTGCACAGCACCAACTCGAATACGAGCGAACCGCACTTGCAGTTCTTCCGTCGCTCGAACCAGATAGTGCCGAACGGCCATGTCGCGTCATTGAGTGGCGTGCCATTGCGCTCGCTGCATTCCGGGTCGACGCAGGCCCACAATCCGCTTTGTGTGCGGTGGAAGAAGTGGCCCCGCAGAGGCAGGAACGGGTCGTCCTTGTGCGCCTGCCTGGCCGCATCAAGGAAGGCCAGCGCCTCGCGCCGTCCATCCTCGCCGCGCTCGGTACCGTGCAGCGCCAGTGCGACGTCGGAGAGCTTGCTAGGTTTCTCCGCGAGGAGTTTGCGCGCGCTGCGTGCCGCAGTGCAGGCGACCAGCCGGTCGTAACGCTCTGCTGCATCCAGCGACGAGAGGAGGTCGAGCGGCGGCAGTGGCTCCTCCATCCGTTGTAGCTTGGCCGGCAGCTCGGGGATCGAGCGCCGCCCTTCGATCACAGCCACCTGAGAGGTGGGGACACCAGCAATGTCTGCGAGATAGCGCTGCAGTTGCTCGCGTGTCTTTGCGTCGCCCGCTTTGCCTATCGTCGCCGAGGTGGCAACGAAGCGAACCTGCTTGCTGTCGACACCGAAAGCGTGCAGCACGCGGCGCAGAAGCAGCGCGAGTTCGGCGGCCTGTGAGCCGACGTAGGTATGCGCCTCGTCGAGAACGATCCAACGGAGCTTGCCTTGCGACTGCTCGAGAATGGGGGCGTCCTCTCGGCGGACGAGCATGTACTCAAGCATCGTCGAGTTGGTCACAAGGATCGGCGCTGGCGACTTGCGTAGCGTGTCGCGGCTGAGTACCTCGGAGGGCGATTTCTTTTGCTCCGCTTCGGGGACCGGACGATGGGGCGTATTGCCGTTGTACAGGCAGTACCGCACATCGCCGCCAAGCGGCTCAGTCCACGCCCGGAGGCGATCCCGTTGGCTGTTGATGAGCGCGTTCAATGGGTAGAGGAAGAGCGCCCGAGTCCCGACCAACCGGCCCTTCGCCTCTGCCTCGCGGACGAGGTCGTCGAGGATCGGGACGATGAAGCACTCGGTTTTGCCCGAGCCCGTGCCGCTGCTGACCACTGCGGAGCAAACCTGCTCTGCGCGCAGGGTCTTCCACGCTTCGAGTTGGTGAATGAAGGGCTGGTATTCCTTGCCGAAGCGCAACTCGCCGGGGGCCGCATCCATGGCCCGCACCAACTCTGGCGCTAGGAGGTTGCCCGCGAGTTCCGCCATCGTCGGCTTCGCGGTCTCCCAACTGAAGGTGGCTTCGAAGACAGGGTCGGCGAGGAAGCTCCCCTCGCTGCCGGCAAAGCGCTCCAGCCGCTCGGAGAGGAAGTCCCGCAACGGCTGTGATACGGGGCCGAGTTTGCCCAGCACCGCGCGAGAGGCGCGGCGGGAGAGTTGTTCTGCGAGTGAGGAGTAGAAGCGGTCGTTCTTCATGCGAGTCGTTCCGGTGCGTTGCGGAGAGTCCACGAGAAGGCGATGGAGAAGCTGGCGTTGAAGGCAAAGTCAAACCAGTCAGGGGCAAAGGACTGGAGTCTGTGGAGATCGTAGACATCGGCGCGGGGGAATCGGAAGCCCAAGGTACTGGCCAGCGCGGCAGCCACAGGGCCGTCGAGCACGCACTGGCGGTGCGGGACGCCGGGCGGTGCCTCCTCCCAGATCGATGGTGGTAGGCGGCTCGCATCGAACTGGACCGCGCGCAATACGACCTCCCGAGGGCTTGCGTTCTGCGGAAAAACTCGCTCGGTGCGAGCGAGTTTGTTTGCCTCCTCGCGGCGTATTCGAAGGAGAGCCTCATTCGGCGGCACTGAATGCCTGCCGGGGGCCTTGAGGCCAAGGCTCTTTTCGACCGAGTCGAAGAGCTGGCTCAACCCGTTGATGTGCTGGCAGACGCGGTCGACCCATACGCTGAAGGCGATGCGCTGGGTAGCCTCCGCCATTTCTCGGTACTCCACAGGAATGGCAGCGAGCTGGACGCGGAGCGTCTGCCACCACGTCGTGATCGCCCGCTTCCAGGCGGCGGCCGGGACGAGATGCCAGGAGAAGGGTAGTTGCTCCAGCCCCGCCCATACGCGCTCGAAGCGCCGCTCGTCCTTTGCGCGAAGTAGCGCAGTCACTGCGGCCACTGACGATTCGATGAGCCGGTCGAGGAGATCGAACGCCGCTGCTGGAACGTGCTCGGTGAAATCGAGGCAGGCATCGACTTGCCCCCACTCTTCGTGGTGGGGATCTGCCACCAGCCGCTCGATGGCTTTGTCGAGGGCCCGTAGTCGTGCCTGTTCGGGATGGGAGGCGAGTGCGGCCTTGAACGAGCCGGCTTCGGCGTTGACCTCCCCACGCTCGTTCCAGAGAAGTGGGCGGGCGCGGCACCAACCGCCGTCCCAGCCGAGCACCCACCACGGTCCCGGCGCGAGCGGTGGAAGCTGCCACTTCCCACTCGCTGCTGGCCCGAGCACGATCGGTTCTGCTCGGAGATCGAGCAGCGAGAGCAGTTCGACGCGGAGACGTTCTGCGGCGTTGGGCTCCAAGCCGGCGAGTGTGACCTCCCGCGTCGAGTGGTTCGGCACGAAGTGGAGATCGTAACGTCCTACGTGGAGCTCGCGCTGAGGCATCCGGGGACCGCTGACGTTGCGGAGCCGGATGCGCATCGTCGCGTCGAGCCGCTTGGACATCGCCAGCGCGAGCTTGAGTTCCTCCTGCAGGGCCGCCAGCTCAAGCTTGGTCTCGTGACCGCTGACGGGTAGTGTGTAGCAGCGGCCGAGGCGGCGGGCGAACTCGTGATCGCTGTCATCACCGGCGAATGTCACATCGAGGGCGAAGTCGATCCCGCTGCGCGGAACCAGCGCCTGCGCAATCAGCCCGCCAAGACGGCCGACATGGACCTGGGTGGTATTCGGCAGCACTTGGCCATTGCGATCAAGGAAGCGGACACCAACCACCGGGGAGGGGAGGGTAAGGCCGAGTCGGCAACCTTGCCGCCAGCGCAACTGCAACTCCACTTGGCTCGGTAGTTGCCCGGTGCACTTGAGGTGCACGACTGCGTCGGCGCCATTGCGTTCGACCCGCTGCTCGACACCCCCTATCGGCGCTATGCCGATCTCCGCGGCGTCGAGACCGTGCAAGCGAATACGGCCGGTGCCGCCGTCTGCCGGCTCTAGCTCGATGCGGCTCATGGCCGGTAGCACCCGGATTCGGTCGTGGAAGAGCAACTCGTCGGCCACCATCAGGCGGACATCCACTTCGCCGAGGCATGCTGTGCTCCACCGGCGCCACTCCTTTGTCCCGCGGGGGCGCCACTCAAGTGCAGGCAACCCGGTGATGCCCCGATGAGGCGCGGCAGACCAAGGAATACATCTGCGGCGAACGCCGAGGTGGCCCGGGTACCGACCAGCCTGAAGCCGGCATCGTTCTCCTCCTCACTCGATGTGCGAATGCGGCAGCGCCAATCCTCACCGTGTACCAGGACGGTGCCAGCGACCCGAAAGCACCGTCGGCCGCCGTCCTGGGTGTTGCCGATTGGCTCGGCGACACCCTCCACTATTTCCACCCGGCAGCCTGTCGGCACGACGAGCCGCGCCTCGGAGCGTTGCGTGCTCGTGTAGCCTTCGCCGTGAGAGACCCAGTCGCCGTCCCGCTCAACGAAGGTCCACGGCAGCTCGTCGGCAGCTCCACCGCCGGGCAACTTCGTTGGACCGAACATGCGATCGCCGCCACTACCAACGAGAAGGACCGCCTGCTCAGAGAAACACTCGGGGAGCATGAGGCTCGCAGCCCCCTCGAGTCGAAACCCTTCCCGACCTCCTACGTCGGCCTGCGTGGTGGCCATGGCCACAGGGAAGGGCTGAGAGGCGTCGGGCGTCTCGACCACGAGGTTCAGACGTTCCGGAAGAGGGGTCGTCTGACAGTCGAGCAACTGTGCGAGGGTCGACGCCTCGATCCAGCGCGGCAGCGACAGGCGCCTACGCACGGAAAAAGTGCCCTCAGCATCCTGGTGCAGGATGCGGACCGCGCGCATCGTGTGCCGTGGACGCGCCGCCATCTTCGCTGCGTCCTCGACCAGCCCGGTAATGAGCGCCTCTGCGGCGTCATCTGAGAGCTGCAGCGGCAAACTCTCGCGCCAGCCGGGATGAGCCATGTCGAGCGCCTCCACCGGCCGTTCGGCGCCGCTCACTGCTTGCTGCAACTCGCGGATACGCGCGACCAGATCGCCCGCCATTTGGAAGACTGCCGTCGAGCGCCACGTGGCGGGCAGGCGCTCCTGGTGGCGCTCCGCCGCGCGGGCGATCGACTCTGGTGTCCCGCCGAAGATCGCCGCGTCCTCGAGTACCGCGCGAAAGAAGCCGCGCAGGCGCTCTCCGCCCTCGTGTCGAAGCAGTTGCAGAGGCAGCCCACCTTCGCAGACGAGGCTCGCAAAATAGGCGGTCCAGCCCTCCTGCCGCTGCACTGTGAGCTTCCAGTAGGACAGGCCGATCTCCACCGCACGTGTGCGGGCCTCGACCGAAATATCGGCCGAGGTATCGGCTGCCAACGAACCAAAGAGCGGCTTCCAGCGGTTCCAGTTACCGCCCTGCAACTCACGGCGGAGCCACTCGGAGGAATAGAGACAGAAGAGCGCGGCGGTGGCGGTATCGTCGGGGAAGTTACGCCGCTTGGCCGAGGAGCTTACTACCTGCCGCAGTTCGACGAACTCTTCGTCGCTTGTGCGGTAGGCGTAGAGATGCCTCCCATCAGGTGACTCCAGGTGCCGCGTCTTGAGAAACCTCCTCAGCCAAACGTGCTGTCCCACCATCGGCCCCTCCTTCCGAATGTACGGAACTGACTGACGTCGAAGCAGCCACCATCTGGCGGCTACATGGCGACCCCGGATCTCCCCGGTCGAGACTCACCGCACGCCGTTGCAACTCGGCGAGGAGCAGTGTGGGGTGGAGCATGTTGGCGGGTTAATTTACATCCTTGGCATCTTTCTAGCCACCTAGAGGCGTGGTCATGCCTTGTGGCTGCTGGCTGGGAAGCAGTGCACGCTACTTCGCTGCGAGTTCCTGTCTCGTGATCTGGTCACCGCTGTAGCGCCGCCGTGGCTGTCGGCGTCGGTGCGGCGCAGCGCGTCAGTGCAAAGGATGGAAGGCATGGTGAGCGGTGGCGGGCTGGGACGGAGGTGCGGAGGGGGACCTCCGAGAGGTGCAGAAGGCATGAGATAGACTGCGCACAGGAGATCCCTACTGTCCCTCTTTTGCAAGGTGTATGCCATGGACAGCCCGTTCCCTCTAGCACGCCACCCCGAGCTGCTCCCTCCTGGCACGGCGGTGGCGCGTGGAGGATTGGGCCGGCTGCGATGTTTTTGAGACTGCTTACCGTGCCGTTCCCCTGCGCCACCCGCTTTCCGCGGAGAGCTGGATGCGGTAACGCCGCTTGTTCGGTTCGAGGTGGCGGGGGCTGGAGACGGAGTGATGGCGAACTCTAAACGGGCACGAAGCCGGAAACGGCGGATACGGCCAAGAGCTGCCTGCACACCACCGCGCCAGCCCTCGACCCTACCCAGTCGCGGCGTGCGCTCCTTCTTCAGCTTCCCATCGTCGAGGTCGAGGACGGGTTCTCCTCCTCCAGCCCTGGCTCCACCCTGTTTGAGGGAACCAGGGTACCAGCGGGAAGACGGGGCGAGTGCTCCTCGGGTACGCGCGCCATGGGCAAGCCCGCGGATAGCCGAGCCCGCCCGTCGTGGGCTTCTCCCTCAAACACCGGGCGATGCGTCCTCCCTGGAGCTGAGTGGGGTCACCTGGGATGCTCTGGCTCCAGCGCTTGGCTTGTGAAGGCTGGCTACGACCACCACGCCAATGAAGTGCGCAGCTCCCCGTGAGCTTCAGGGTGAGAGCGCATCTCACACGACTGGAGCAAAGAGAGGTCTGCCCTCCAGGCCACATGCCTCTCAAGAGGGGAACGTACTAGCGTCCCAAGAGCAGTGAGTCGCTTTGCGAGGCGATTCATAACTCAGAGGCAACGCATGGGGCTGCAGTCGGCGGGTGGGGTATACGCGGGAAATGCCTCATGAGAGCGGGCACACCTGTCCTCATCTCATGGGTCGCTCGACAGAATGATCCTTTCGAGCGCGAGCAGCGCAGCGACAAGTACCGGGAGGCAGGCAACCAACGCGTCCCCGGGCCCACTCTCGCCCTGCTGTTCGACGACGAGTCGCCCTTCAAGGGGCGAATCCACGACATCGTTCTGCTGCACCGGCACAGCTCCGATGGGAACAACGCCCTGGAGCAGCGGGCACTGCAAGAGACGACCCAGGAGATCCAGTCACGGCTGACGGACGCGCGCATCCAGCACGTGGCCTGGCACGGCGATGACCCTACCGACCACAGGCCCATCTTCGAGTTCCTCCGGCAGAAAGTGCCAGAGCTTCGCAAGCGCTACAAGGATCAGGAACTCATCATCCATTCCAGTCCTGGCACTCCATCAATGCAGACCATCTGGGTGCTCATGGCCGAGACGGGCTTCATCGATGCGCCCTTCCAACTGGTGAAGTCCTACCGCAAGGAGGAGCGCCGAGGCCGGCCCGCCGTCGTTCCGGTAGAAGTAGGCATCGAGACCTTCTACAAGGTCTATAAAGCTTCCCGGCCGAGCCAGGTTGCCTCTGAGGAGCAGGCCCTGCAGTGGGATCCAGCTCGCTTTCAGTCCCCTGTCCTCAAGAAGCTGTACACGGAGGCCCGCCGCTTTGCTCACCTCCAGGTGCCTGTCCTCATCCTGGGTGAGCGCGGCACCGGCAAGACGACGCTGGCCAACTGGATGCGCTTGCACAGCCCCTACCGTCGCGAGGAGCAGGACGAACGCTGGCCCGCAGTGGCCTGCGGCCAGTACACCCCTGAGACCATGCGCGCCGAGCTGTTCGGCCACCTCAAGGGAGCCTTCACCGGGGCGGTGCACGACCGGCCGGGGCTGCTCGCCGCCGCGAATGGGGACACCTTGTTCTTGGATGAGGTGGGGGATGTGTCGAAGGACGTGCAGCGGCTTCTGATCAAAGCGCTGGAGGAGAAGCGCTTTGTCCAACTCGGAGACGATAAGCCCAGCAAGAGTGACTTCCGGTTGTTGACGGCCACGAACCTGCCGTTGTCGAGACTGCGCGAGCGACTCGACCCAGACTTCCTCGACCGCATTGGACTGCTACAACTGCGCCTCCCCCCCCTGCGCGATGTGCCCGAGGACATGTTCTGGCTGTGGGAGACCGTCTACCAGCAGGCCGCGCTGCGCTCGAGGGCGAGCGACAAGCAGGCCCGCTTGGGCCATGAGCACCACGAGCGCATCGTCAAGGTGCTGCGCAAGCACCCACTGCCGGGCAACCTCCGGGACCTGTTCCGGGTGGCTTACCGGCTGCTCGCCGCGAGGTGCGATCCGCATGAGCCGCTCAACGTCGAGAGCGCCGTCAATTATGCCCTGGCGGAGTTGGAAGCTGGGGGAGCGGAAGACGAGGACTTGGAGCTGCCGCGAGAGGTGGCCCGCTCATTCGCGCTCGCTCAGCCGCTCGAGGCTGTGCTGCAACCCGGCATGCGCCTGGGTACCAAGACCCTCGAGCTCGAGCTCAAGCTGTACCTCGCCAGGGAACTGCGCCGCATCGCCTCCGAGCGCCGCATCGCCGTGGAGGAGCTTTGCGACGTCAGCGAGAAGACCCTGCGCAACTGGTTGAGCAAGGGCGGGGAGGAGAAGTCTTCCGGCGTCCCGGAAGATTGATTCCAGAACCGGGGAGGTCGCCGGTGGAGGCACGCATGGGGGCGCATCAGTCAGTACCAGAAGTGCTGTCAGAACGGCCACTTACAGGCAGCCATGGACCATGCCGGCGTGTGGCACAGTCCTCGCTATTGGGTCTGTCCGAGCTCTGCGGACCCCCACCCCCCGCGGCGCTGAGAGGACTTCAACCATGCACGCCGCCGCCCCCACGTTCCGCCCCCACATCAGCGAGGGCTACGCCCTCAGTGAGCACGCAGTGAAGCGCATGCGCATGCGCGGACTACCCGTCGAGGCGCTCCGCACGGCACTCTGGTACGGGCGGGTAATCCACACCCGCGCCGCTGAGTTCTATGTCATCGGCCACCAGGAGGTTCGCCACTACGCCACCGAGGGCATTGACCTGTCCGCCTACGAGGGAGTGCACGTGGTGTGCAGCCCCGACGGCCATATCGTCACCGTCTACCGCAACCGGGACCTGAGCCACCTGCGTCCGCGGACGCGCAGGTTTCGCCCGCGCTGGCAGCACCGAGGCTCGTGCTAGGCCCCCACCTGCTCCAGCGACTTTCCGAGGAACCTACGATGACCCAGCTCAAGGAATTCACCGCATCCACCGCCCGCCCCTTACCCGTCATCCTGCTGGCCGACGTCAGCGGCAGCATGGACTCCAATGGGAAGATCGGCACGCTCAACACCGCGGTCAAGGAGATGATCGAGACTTTCGCCCGCGAGGACGACAGCCGGGCGGAGATCCACGTCGCCGTCATCACCTTCGGCCAGGGCGGCGCCAGGCTGCACCAGGCGCTCCAGCCCGCCTCGCAGGCGCAGTGGCAGCAGATGGCGGCTGCGGGAGGCACTCCGCTGGGTGGAGCGCTAGAGGTGGTGACGGCCATGCTGGAGGACTCTCAGCAGGTGCCGAGCCGCTCCTACCGCCCCGCTCTGGTGCTCGTCTCGGACGGGCAGCCGACGGACACGTGGCAGGAGCCGCTGAAGCGGCTGCTGGGCTCGGCGCGGGCGTCCAAGGCCCTGCGCTTCGCCATGGGCATCGGCGCAGACGCGGACAAGGCCATGTTGCAGGCCTTCCTGGCGGACGCCGAGGCGCGCGTCTTCGAGGCGCATGAGGCCCGGCAGGTACGCCAGTTCTTCCGCTGGGTGACCATGAGCGTGACGGCCCGCTCGCGCAGCATCAACCCCAACAGCGTCGTGGCGGTGAACCCCACTGACCTGAGCGAGCTGGACTTTTGAGAAGCGAGGCTCCCGTGAGTGAAGGTCCCGGCCAGGTCGTGGACATGAGCGGCCGGCGCTACCGGCTCGGG
>Ga0190275_10002011_pt1 | contig 14812 bp, 19 predicted proteins | sample Popmic550T_FD_133745 | JGI IMG/M metagenome (GOLD analysis project Ga0190275, IMG submission 133745) | Populus adjacent soil microbial communities from riparian zone of Yellowstone River, Montana, USA - 550 T | ecosystem: Environmental > Terrestrial > Soil > Riparian zone > Trees stand | place... | reverse complement strand
GCCGTGTGCGAGGCGATCGCCAGGACCGGGGCACTGGGCACCGCCCGGGACCAGGCACTGGCCTACGTGGCCGAGGCCAAGGCGACACTCGGCGAGATCGAGCTTCCCCCGGACAGACTGGATGCACTCGGCCTGGTGGCCGACGGCGTGGTAGAGCGCTACGCCTAGGAGGCCAGCGAGCTAGAAATCTTCCGGCAGGACAGCGCCGGCGGAGAGCGCGGCCGCGAAGCGGTCGACTTCCTCGACCATGTTCGACCGCATCAGCCGCCGGTAGTCGGCGGTCAGGGTGTCCGTACCGGCGTCGAGCTCCTCGTCGAACGCATCGACGGCGTGCTGCGAGAAGACGCCCTCGCGGAACGTCTCGCACTCGGGGCACCGGATCGTCACCGACCAGTGGTCGTTGCCTGCCTCGTCCCACACGACCGGGTAGGCCAGGTGCGACGAGCATTCGACGCAGACATGGAGGTCGCCGGGCGGGTCGGAGAACGGGTGCGGGGCGGTGACGCCCGGCTCGTCGTGTTCGCTGAAGCAGACGACCTCGATGGTCTTGCCGCTGGGCAGCACCACGCGCTTCACGAGGTGATCGCGATCGCTCTGGTGGTGCTCCATGGGTGCGATATCGGCATGCACGCGGGGGACTTGAGGGTTCCGATCCACGCTCGGCCGACGGTCCTCGTAGACTGCGGCGCCCCGTGGTACTCAGCGACCGCACCATCCGCTCGGAGATCGAGTCCGGCCGAATTGTCATCGATCCGTTCGACGATTCGCTGATCCAGCCCTCGAGCGTCGACGTGCGGGTGGACAGCCGCTACCGGGTGTTCCACAACCAGCGCCACCCCTACATCGACGTGCGCAAGCCGATGGACGACCTGACCGAGCTCGTCGAGGCCGGCGGCGAGGAGCCGTTCATCCTCCACCCCGGCGAGTTCGTGCTGGGCCAGACGCTGGAGCGGGTGACGCTGCCGAACGACCTGGTCGCCCGGCTGGAGGGCAAGAGCTCGCTGGGCCGGCTTGGGCTCCTGATCCACTCCACAGCCGGGTTCGTGGACAGCGGCTTTTCGGGCAACCTGACGCTGGAGCTCTCCAACGTCGCGAATCTGCCGATCACGATCTACTACGGCATGCCGATAGGCCAGATCTCGTTCATGCGCATGGATGGCCCGGTCGAGCGCCCCTACGGGTCGGAGAACAACACCAGCAAGTACCAGGGCCAGACGGAGCCCACCGCGAGCCGGTTCTTCGAGAACTTCGGCACGCGGGAATGATCCATCAGCGGTAACCCGGCCGAAGGAACACCCACTAGAGTTTGACTCGCGACCGGCCCAACGGATAGAGCGCGAGTCGCGCCCCCGTCTTAGGAGCTGTACACATGGGAATCGGACCCCTCGAAATCGGCATCGTCCTTCTGATCGTTCTCGTCATCTTCGGCCCGAAGCGCCTGCCGGAGCTGGGCAAGTCGCTCGGCAGCGGCATGAAGTCCTTCAAGGACTCCGTGACCGGCGACGAAGACGAGGACAAGAAGATCACCAGCGGCGACACCAAGGCCGACACCACCGTCCGCGCCGAGAAGTCCGAGACCTCGGCCTAGCCGGCCGTCCCGGCCCTGCCTGCCCGCGGACCCGTGCCGCGCCTACGGCCCATAGACCACGAGGAGCGCCTGGCGCTCGTCGACCACCTCGGCGAGCTGCGTTCCCGGCTGATCATCTCGATCATCGCGTTCGGGATCGCGTTCGCCTTCTGCGGTTGGCAGAACGAGTTGATCCTCGAGATCGTGAACAAGCCGCTGCCGGACAACATCAAGGAGCCGATCACCTTCGGGGTGACCGAGCAGTTCACCACCACCTTCACGAACTCGGCGTACGCGGCGATCCTGATCGCGCTCCCGGTGATCCTCTACCAGGTGTACGCGTTCATCCTGCCGGCGTTCAGCCCGAAGGAGCGCAAGGTGGCGACGCCGCTGCTGCTGATGGTGCCGGTGCTGTTCGTGGCGGGTGTGGTGTTCTGTTACTTCGTCGTGCTCCCCGGCGCGATCCAGTTCCTGCTGGACTTCAACTCGGACCAGTTCCGTACGGAGGTCCGGGCGCGCGACTACTACAGCTTCACCACGCTCACGATGCTGGCCATGGGGCTGGGCTTCCAGGTGCCGATCGCGATTCTGGCCGCCGTGAAGCTCGGGGTCACGACGCCGAAGAAGCTGCGCAAGGGCAGGCGCTACGCCTACCTCGGGATCGTGGTCCTGGCGGCGTTCCTGCCCACGATCGACCCGGTCACGCTGATCCTGGAGTCGATCCCGCTGATCCTGCTCTACGAGGGCAGCATCTTGCTGTCGGCGGCCCTGATCAAGCCAGACGCGCCCAGCACCGAGCTGGCCGGCGCCGAGAGCGGCTAGGTACCCTCCGGCCCAGATGCTCTTCGATCTCACCGGAAAACGCCGCCGCGCGGTCCAGGCCACCTACCTCACGCTTGCCGTGCTGATGGGCGGCGGACTCGTGCTGTTCGGCATCGGGGGTGACGTCCAAGGCGGCATCTTCGATGCGTTCACCGGCGAGGGGGGTAACTCGAGCAACGGCAACAGCATCGTCGAGAAGCGGGTGGACTCGAACGAGAAGAAGCTGCAGTCGAACCCCAGGAGCGAGGCGCTGCGGAAGTCGCTGACGCGCGACTACTACCAGCTGGCGACCGCCTCCTCGAACCAGCAGGGCCAGTTCGACGACGACGGCAAGGAGAACCTGCGCAAGGCGGCAGCCAACTGGCAGGCCTACCTGGCGCTCGAGCCCGACAAGCCGGACACCTCGCTGGCGCGGCTGGCGCTCCAGGTGTACGACCCCACGGCGCTGAACCGCAAGACGCAGGCCAAGGATGCCGCGCAGCTGATCGCGCGTGAGGAGAACGACGCCCAGGCCTACCTCAACCTCGTCCAGTACGCGGCGCTGGCCAACGACACCCGCACCGCCGACCTGGCGGGCCAGAAGGCCATCGACCTGGCTCCCGCCGCCCAGCGCAAGCAGGTGCAGGCCCAGGTCAAGCAGCTCAAGGCGCCTCCGCCCCAGCAGGGCGCTCAGGGCGGGGCGGCCGGATCAGGTGCCACGCCCCAGCAGTAAAGCCCGCGGCTTGCGGGGTCGATAATGTCCGCGACAGGGTCCAGGGGTCGACCGAGAAGAGGAGCGAAGTGAACTTCCACATCCAGGACGAGGAGATCGACGCCGAGACGCACGTGATCCAGCTCGGAGGTGAGATCGACCTCTACACGGCGCCCGAGTTCAAGGAGCGCATGGTCGAGCTGATCGAAGCCGGCAAGAACCACATCGTCGTGGATCTCTCGGAGGCGACCTTCATCGACTCCACGACCCTCGGTGTGCTGGTGGGCGGCGTCAAGCGCCTGCGGCCGACCGGCGGTGGCCTGGCGCTCGTCTGCACCGACCAGAACATCACCAAGATCTTCGAGATCACCGGTCTCGACCGCGTCTTCCCGATCCACGGGTCACGCGAGGAGGCGCTGGGCGCCGTAAAGGCCCAGGGCGCCGAGTAGCGCCGCGTCGGTATCCTTCCCCGCCCGGGCCGTTAGCTCAGCTGGTAGAGCAGGAGACTCTTAATCTCAAGGTCGTAGGTTCGATCCCTACACGGCCCATTTGGGGTCGTGGGGGCGCGCCTGGCGGTGTCATCGGCCGGCTCGTGTGCCAGAGCACACTTCGCCGGCCTCTTCCTTGCCAGGCCCACCCCCACGACCCCAAAGGTTTTAGTAGATGGTCTGCTCTAGTATCGGCCGTGTGCGGGCTCCGGCTGCCTTGGTCCTTCTGTGTTTCGCCGCCTGCGGCGGCTCCGAGCCGCCCGCCCGGGCTCCTCGTGTCGTCCTCGCGGTCGATCTTCAGCGCCAGGCCGCCGGGCCGCCCGATGGTGGGCTGGACCAGGGCCATGGCGCCGATGGGGCGTTCGGCTCGGCCACGGGGAGTTCGTTCCGGTTCACCGGGCGGGTCAAGCCCGGTGGGGCGCGGGTGCGGGTGACCGATCCGCGGTCGAGGGTGCGGACGCGGATCGGGCGGCTGGGGCCGGGTCGGTTCGTGGTGCGGCTGGAGGGCCTGACCGCGGGGGTCAACCGGCTGCGCTTGTCCGCGTCGCGGGAGGGGTATGCGCCGCGGACGCTGGACCTGAGGATCGTGCGCGGCTAGCGCAGGCCGCGGGTGCTGCGGCAGGAGACGAAGCCGTTGGCGTACATCGCGATGCTGATCGACGGGGTGGAGCCGGCCAGCTGCCACGACTGTCCCGGGCGCAGGGCGGCGTTCAGGGAGCCGGTCGTGTCCGTGGGGGTCTGGACGGCCACGTCGGAGCGGCCCTGGCGCTTGAGTACCAGCGCGGCCGACTGGGCGTTGCCGCCGGCCACGAAGTCCACGTGCAGGCTCTCGCACTGGTGGCGGCGGGTGGCCTCGAGCAGGAGCTGGTCGGCGTCGGGCTGGCCGGCCAGCACGCCCGGGTTGGCGCTCAGAGCGAAGCGGAAGGGCTTGGCGGCGCCGCCGAAGGTGCCGCCGTCGTTCGCGGCCAGCTTCGACAGGGGGACCTTGTGCATCGGTGCGGCCTGGCCGGCGGCGGCGCCCACGCTCAGTGCGGCGTACATGGCGGCCAGGAAGATCAGGGTGCGGGTGGGAAGTCGGTTGAGCATCGTCTCTCCTCAGGGACTGGGTTCTTACTAAGGAGTAACCTTACGGTCCAGTAATGTACGCGTGTGTGACAAGCCACACGCGAAAGCGGATCCCGCGCACCGAGCGTGAGCCGCTCATGCTCGACGCCGCGGAGCGGGTGTTCTCCGCGTCCGGCTTCCACGGGGCGTCCATGGACGCCATCGCGGCGGCGGCGGGGATCTCCAAACCGATGGTCTACAACTACTTCGGCTCGAAGGAGGGCATCTACCTGGCCTACCTCGAGCGTGCGGGCAGGGATCTGCTCAACCGCCTGATCGAGGCCGACCTGCCGGAGGGCCGCCTGGGCGAGCGGCTGGCCGCCGGCGCCGGTGCGTTCTTCGGCTTCGTGGGGGAGAACCACGACGGCTGGCGCGTGCTGCGCGAGGAGATGGTGGGCCAGCGCGAGTCGGTGGGCGGGCAGGTGGCCACGATGCGTTCGGCCGTCAGCGCGCTGCTGTCCGAGGTGCTGGTGGAGGAGGGGGACGATCCTCGCCTCGTGGATGCGCACGCCAACGCCCTGACGGGCGCCGGGGAGTCCTTGGCCGACTGGTGGCTCGAGCACCCGGCCACTCCGGTGGAGGTCCTGGTGGACACGCTGGTGGCCATGGCGGAGCGGCTGCCGGGAAGCGCTGATATGAAGGGGCCATGAGCGACGAGCTGGCCATGCTCGACGGCACCCTCGCGCCGGTCGACGAGACCGTCCTGCCGGTGACCGACCAGGGCTTCATCCGCGGTGACGGCGCCTTCGAGGTCGTGCGCGTCTACGACGGTACGGCCTTCCTGATGGACGAGCACCTGGACCGCATCGAGCGCTCGGCAGCGAACCTCAGGCTGGACGGGCCGATTCCCCGCGAGCAGCTGCTGGCCGACACGGCGGCGCTCCTGGAGCAGCGTGCCGGGGCCGAGCCGTTCGACGGCGCGCTGCGGGTGATCCTGACCCGCGGCGGGCGCCGGCTGCTGATGACCGAGCCCCTGCCCCCGCTGCCCGAGCGCCTGCGGCTGGCCACGGTCACCTATGCGCCCACGCGCGTCCTGGACGGCGTGAAGTCGCTCTCGTATGCGGCGAACATGCTCTGCAGCCGGCTCGCGCGCGAGCGCGGCTTCGACGACGCGGTGCTGGTCACGCCGCACGGGCGCGTGCTGGAGCTGCCCACCGCCTCCCTGTTCTGGGTCGGTGCGGACGGCGCGCTGTGCACCACGCCCCTGTCCGAGCACGTCCTGGCATCGATCACCCGCGCGCACCTGATCCGCCTGCTGGACGTCGAGGAGCGGGTGATCACCGCCGAGCAGCTGCTCGACGTCCGCGAAGCGTTCGTGGCCTCGACGGCGCGCGAGGTGCACCCGGTCGCGGCCATCGAGGACCGTGAGTTCGAGCAGGTGGGGGAGGTCACGCGCAAGGCCGCCGCTGCCTTCAGCGCGCACATCGACGAGCTGCTCGGCCGCTAGCCCGAGTCATCGTCGCGGGCCGCGCCGTCCACCTGGTGGCGCAGCCACCAGGCCGCGTGGGCCAGCACGCCGACGGCTCCGCCCAATAGCTTCTTCACCGCACCCATCATGCGTATCTTGACCGTCATCGGGAACCGGCCGCAGTTCGTCAAGGCGGCGGCCGTGTCGCGGCTGTTGCGCGAGGCCCACGACGAGGTGCTCGTGCACACCGGCCAGCACTACGACGACGAGCTGTCGCGCGTGTTCTTCGACGAGCTCGGGGTGCCCGCCCCCGACCGCCAGCTGGGAGCGGGTGGCGGCACGAACACCGAGCAGACTGCGCGCATCCTGGGGCTGCTGGAAGGCGTGATCGCCGCCGAGGCGCCCGCGCTGGTGATGGTCTACGGCGACACCAACTCCACGCTGGCCGCAGCACTCGCCGCCGCGCAGGCCCACGTGCCGATCGCGCACGTGGAGGCGGGCATGCGCTCGTTCGACAGGGCGATGCCCGAGGAGCTGAACCGCGTGCTCTGCGACCACGCCAGCGACGTCCTGCTGTGCTCCACCCAGACGGCGATGGACAACCTCGAGCGCGAGCACACGGCCGGGGCGCCCCACCTGGTCGGTGACGTGATGGCCGACGTGTCGCTGACGTTCGGCCCGATCGCACGCGAGCGCTCACGGGCGCTGGCCGACCACGGGCTCGAGCCGGGGGAGTACGTGCTGGCCACCGCACACCGGGCCGGCAACGTGGACGACCCGGCGCGGCTGGAGCGCCTCGTGGCCCTCCTGGAGGCAGTACCCGGCCGCTGCGTGCTCCCACTGCATCCGCGGACCGCGGCACGGCTTCAGGAGTTCGGCCTGCGCCCGCGGCTCGACGCCGCGGAGGGAGTGCAGCTGCTTGCGCCGCTCGGCTACCTGGACTTCATGCGCCTGGCCATGGACGCGCGGGCGGTCCTCACCGACTCCGGTGGTGTGCAGAAGGAGGCCTACCTGCTGGGCGTGCGCTGCGTGACGCTGCGCCAGAGCACGGAATGGGTCGAGACCGTCGAGGCGGGCTGGAACACGCTGGTGGACCTGGACTGCGATGCCGCCCTGGCTGCCCTTCAGGCGCCGCCCCCTGCCGGTGAGCGTCCCGAGCTGTACGGTGGCGGCAAGGCTGCCAAGCGCATCGTCGAGGTGCTCTCGGCTTACACTCCCGGGCCATGAAGATCGGCGTCGTCGGACTTGGATACGTTGGGCTGCCCCTGGCCTTGGCTTTCGCCGAGGAAGGCCACACGGTGGCCGGAGTGGATTCGGACTCGCGCCGCGCGGCAGCGCTGGGGCGGCACGAGAGCTTCATCGAGGACGTGTCCTCCGAGCGGTTGGCCGCCGTCGGCGACCGCCTGACGGCCGGTACCCGCTACGCCGAGCTCGCGGATTGCGACGCGGTCATGATCGCGGTACCGACCCCCCTGACCGTCAACCGCGAGCCCGACCTCGGGCCGCTGATTGCGGCGGGCACGTCCATGGCCGGGGTGCTGCGTGCCGGCCAGCTCGTCGTGCTGGAGTCCACCACCTACCCGGGCACCACGCGGGAGCGGCTGGCCCCGTTGCTGGAGGAGTCGGGCCTGGCCGCGGGCACGGACTTCAACCTTGCGTTCTCGCCCGAGCGGATCGACCCGGGCCGCACCGACTACACGATGCGCAACACGCCCAAGATCGTCGGCGGCCTGACGCCGGCGTGCCTGGACCGCGCGGTCGCCGTCTACGGGGAGGTGTGCGACGAGGTCGTGCCCGTCTCGGGACCCGAGCCGGCCGAGCTGGCCAAGCTGCTGGAGAACGTCTTCCGGTCCGTGAACATCGCGCTCGTCAACGAGCTGGCCATGCTCTGCGAGCGCATGAACATCGACGTCTGGGAGGTGGTCGAGGCAGCCGCGACCAAGCCCTACGGGTTCATGCGGTTCTCACCGGGTCCGGGCATGGGCGGACATTGCCTGCCGGTGGATCCGTTCTACCTGGCGTGGAAGGCCCGCGAGTTCGGGCAGCCCACCGAGTTCGTGGAGCTGGCGGGCGAGGTGAACCAGCGCATGCCGGAGTTCTGCGTCGAACTGGTCACCACGGCGCTGAACGACCACGCGAAGGCGGTCCGCGGCTCGCGAATCGCCATGATCGGCGTGTCCTACAAGCAGGGCGTCGGCGATCTGCGCGAGTCCCCCGGCCTGAAGATGATGCGGACCCTCGACGCGCGCGGGGCGGAGCTCGTCTACCACGACGACTTCGTGCCCCAGCTGCCCGACTTCGAGCTGGAGGCCATGCCGCTGGACGAGGCGCTGGAGGGCGCCGACTGCGCGGTCATCGTGACGGCGCACCCGGGCCTGGACGTGGAGTCCGTGGTGGCCGGGGCACCCTCGGTGGTGGACCTCCGCGGGGTCACGCGCGGCATCGAGTCCCCCCACGTGGTGAGGTTGTGAGCGACCGCCCCGTCACGATCGGGGTGGTGGGGCTGGGGTACTGGGGGCCGAATCTGGCCCGTAACTTCGATCGCCTGGCGGGAGTTGAGCTCGCCTGGCTGTGCGATGAGGAGGCCGACCGGCGTGAGCGCCAGGGGAGCGCGTTCCCCGACGCGCGGGTCACGCCCGACCTGGACGAGCTGCTGGCCGACCCCGACCTGGACGCCGTGGCCGTGGCCACGCCCGTACCCACACACGCGGCGCTGGCGGAGCGCGTCCTGGCGGCGGGAAAGCACTGCTTCGTGGAGAAGCCGCTGGCCCAGACGGTGGCCGATGCCGAGCGCGTGGTCGACGCCGCCGCCGAGGCGGACAGGATCCTGATGGTCGGCCACCTCCTGGAGTACCACCCCGGCCTCGAGATGCTGAACCGCCTCGCGCTCGACGGCGAGCTCGGCGACATCCAGTACATCTACGGCAACCGGCTGAACCTGGGCAAGCTCCGGGCCGAGGAGAACGCCCTCTGGAGCCTGGGGGCGCACGACGTGTCGGTGCTGCTGCGACTGGCCGGCGAGGAGCCGTACGAGGTCAGCGCGAAGGGCGAGTCCTACATGCGCCCCGGAGTCGAGGACGTGGTCTTCTGCTTCCTGCGCTTTCCGTCGGGGTTGGCGGCCCACCTGCACCTGTCCTGGCTCGATCCGCACAAGGAGCGGCGCTTCACGGTGGTCGGCTCCAAGAAGATGGCCACGTTCGACGACATGGACCTGGACCGCAAGCTGACCGTGTACGACAAGGGGTTCGACCAGGACAGCACCTCCTACGGCGAGTACATCACCCGCTCCGGCGACACCCACAGCCCGAGCGTGCCCAACGAGGAGCCGCTGCTGATCGAGTGCCAGCACTTCGCGGACCGGATCCGGGACGGGCAGCCCCCACGCTCGGACGGGGCCAGCGGGCTGCGCGTGGTCAAGGTGCTGGAGGGTCTCCAGCAGTCCCTGGACGAGAGCCGGCGTGCTCAGCACGTCTGACCGGGCGCCCGGCCTGCTGCTGGGAGACGGCGTCCAGGTGCCGCCGGTCGCCCAGCTGGGCGGCAACGTCGTCATCCACGCCGGCACCGTGCTGGGCCACGACGTCCGCGTTCAGGACGGCGCGGTCGTGGGCAAGCCGCTGGCCCTGGGCCCGCACTCCACCGCGGCCATGCCCGACCGCCCTCCGCTCACCCAGCTCGGCGATGGGGCCACCATCTGCGCAGGGGCGGTGGTGGTGGCTGGTGCCGCCATCGGCGCGGGCTCGGTGATCGGCGATCAGGCCCACGTGCGCGAGCGTGCGGTGATCGGCCAGCGGTCGGTCATCGGCCGCGGGTCCGCCGTGGACAACGACGTCACGGTCGGCGACCGCGTCAGGGTGCAGACGGGCTGCTACCTGACCGCCTGGTCGGTGATCGAGGACGACGTGTTCGTGGCCCCGGGGGTCACGCTGACCAACGACGACACGATGGGCCGCCACGGGCCCGACCACGCACTGCGCGGCGCGACGCTCCGGCGGGCCTGCCGGGTCGGCGGGGGCGTGGTGCTCACCCCGGGCGTCGAGGTCGGGGAGGAGGCGTTCGTGGCCGCCGGGGCGGTGGTCACCGCCGACGTGCCCCCTCGTGCGGTGGTCATGGGGGTGCCGGGCCGGGTGGTGCGCGAAGTGGCCGATGGCGACCTGCTGGAGCGGTGGCGCTGACGCAGCGACGGCCACGTGGGCTGCGGGCGGGAGCCCCGACCCTGGTGCTGGCCGCGGTGGCGACTGGCACCGTGGCCGCCCTCGTCGCGGTCGAGTACGGCCGCGTGTGGAGGCGCGGCCGGGCGCCGCTGCCCACGGATGCCGAAGAGCCGCTGAAGGCGGCCGCGGAGGCCGCCGCCGAGACGGCGGAGGTGGCCATCGTCGGCTACCGCGAGGCATCCACGCGGGAGAACGCGCTGTTCAACCTGCTCGCCTCGTTCGTGATCACCTTCATCACCGTCCGCAGCGTGACCTTCCTGCTGCGTGAGCGGGCCCGGGTCGGCCCGTTTCGCGACCTCGTGGTCGGCCGGCGCCACATCCACCACTTCGTTCCCGGGATCGCGCTGGCGTTCGTGGCCGGCGGGGTGGCGATCGTGACCCGCAACGAGACCGTCGAGCGGTGGATGGCAGTTCCGTTCGGCGCCGGCATGGGCCTGACGCTTGACGAATCCGCCCTGCTGCTCGAGCTGGACGACGTGTACTGGTCCGAGGAGGGCATCCTGAGCGTTCAGATCACGCTCGCGGTCACCGCGCTCCTGGCGGCCACGGCCCTGGCTGCGCGGCTGCTGCTGCGCGGCGAGCAGGAGGTGTTGCCGGATTCCTCGCCCGTCCCGCCCGGCCGGTAGGGTGCCGCCGATGCAGGGATCAGGCGACAAGGGGCCGTTCGGGCCGGGCTCCCCGGGCTACGGCCCCGGCGGGGACGACGAGGACCGCGACGAGACCACCGCACCGCCCGCCGCGGGCACGGGGCCGGAGGCACCGCCACCGCCCCCCGCGGGGGATCCGCCGGCTCCGCTGTGGTCGGCACCCAAGAACGCCGAGCCGCCACCGCCGCCACCGGGCCCCCAGAGCCCGGCACCCGGCGGCCCGCAGAGCCCCGCGCCCGGGCCGCAGAGCCCTCAGGGCGCTCCGCCGCCTCCGCCCACCGGCCCTCAGGCGCCGCCGCCCGCGGCTCCCGGGTACGGCGGACCGGTCCCGCCCGGCGGGTGGCACCAGCCCGCGCCCGCATTCCAGCTCCCCGGCGGAGTCACACTCGCATCCTGGGGCAGCCGCGTGGGCGCGGCGTTGCTCGACGGCCTGATCCTCACCGTGGGCCTGATCGTGCTGATCCTGGTGATCGTGCTCGCCGCGGCCATCAGCGACGTCCTCGGGATCATCGTGGGCATCGTCCTCGGCCTGTTCATCCTGGCCGTGTACGTGGGCTACGGGGGGTATTTCATGTCCCGGGAAGGCGAGCACAACGGGCAGACCCCCGGCAAGCAGATCGTCGGCATCCGCGTGATCCGCGACGCGGGCGTGCCGTTCGACTTCGGCCACGGGCTCCTGCGCGAGTTCGTGGTCAAGATCCTGCTGTTCGGCTGGGTCGGCGGGTTCTTCTTCTCGATCCCGACGCTGTTGGACGTCCTGTGGCCGCTCTGGGACGACCAGGACCGCGCGCTGCACGACATGATCGTCAGCACGCACGTAGTGCGCAGCTAGGGAGCGGCCCATCGAGCTTGCGGGCTGGTGGAGCAGGGTGGCCGCATCCGTGCTCGATGGGATTTTCACCATCCTGCTGATGGCGGTGGTCTTCGGCCTGCTGATCGCGGCCGATCAGGCCGGTGGGGTGGTGGACGCCGTCGGCACCGCCGTGTTCGGCGTCAGCCTCGTGGCGGTCTACTTCGGCTACCCGACCATCCTGATGCGGCGGCCGGGCGCCGGGAACGGCCGCACCTGGGGCAAGCAGATCGTGGGCATCAGCGTGGTGCGGGACAACGGCGAGCCGTTCGGCTTCGGCAGCGCCCTGGTGCGTGAGTTGTTGGCGAAGCAGCTGCTGTTCGGCCTGATCGGAATCGCGACCTTCTACGTCCTCTTCGTGCTGGATTCTTTGTGGCCGTTGTGGGACAGCTCGAACCGGGCGCTGCACGACATGATGGTCAAGACCCACGTCGTCCGGGTCTGAGCCGCCTCAAGCGTCGGCGGCGGCCGACTGGCGGCGCACCACGGAGGCCGCTTCGGTCCAGATGATCTGCTCGCGGCCGGGGCCGACCCCGATCGTCACGACCGGGATCCCCAGCTGCTCCTCGATGAACTCGATGTAGGCACGCGCGTTCTCGGGCAGGTCCCCGAGCGTTCGCGCGCCGGTGATGTCCTCGTGCCATCCGGGCAGCTCGACCGTCTCGCCGCGCACGTGATGCAGCACCGACTGGTGGTACGGGAACTCCTCGAAGCTGGCCCCCTCGGGGCCGGAGTAGGTCGTGGCCACGGGCAGCGGATCGATTCCCGTCAGAACGTCGAGCTTGGTCACGACCAGGCCCGTCAGGCCGTTCACGCGCATGGCGTAGCGCAGCGCCACCAGGTCCAGCCAGCCGCAGCGGCGTGCGCGGCCGGTGGTCGTGCCGAACTCGTGCCCGGCCTCGCGCAGGCGGTCGCCCATCTCGTCGTGCAGCTCCGATGGGAACGGCCCCGCGCCGACGCGCGTGCAGTAGGCCTTCGAGATGCCCCACACCTCATCGATCGACTTCGGGCCCACTCCCGCGCCCACGCAGGCGGCGCCCGCCACCGGGTTGGAGGAGGTCACGAACGGATACGTGCCGTGATCGATGTCCAGGAGCGTGCCCTGCGCGCCCTCGAACACGACAAGCCGGTCGCGTTCCAGCGCATCCCAGGCGATCGGCGGCGTGTCGGCGATGTGCGGTGCCAGGCGGTCGCCGAACGCGCGGTAGTCCTCGGTCATCTGGTGCAGGTCCAGCCGCGGGTCCTTTACGAAGTCGCGCAGCAGCGGGGCCTTGGGCTCCATCGCCGCGGCGATCTTCTGGCGCAGGATCTTCTCGTCGAGCAGGTCCTGTACGCGGATGCCCAGGCGCGAGGCCTTGTCGGCGTAACACGGGCCGATCCCGCGCTTGGTGGTGCCGATCTCGCGCTTGCCCAGCCGCGCCTCCCCGGCGTGGTCCAGCAGCAGGTGGTAGGGCATGATCACGTGCGAGTTGGCCGACACCCGCAGGCCGCTGAGGTCGATCCGCTGGCGGCGCAGCCCTTCGATCTCGCCGATCAGGACCTTGGGGTCCACGACGACCCCGTTGCCGATCACGCACGGCTTGCCGGGGTACAGGATCCCCGAGGGGATCAGGTGGAACTTGAACGTCTGGCCGTCCCTGACGATGGTGTGGCCGGCGTTGTTGCCGCCCTGGAACCGGATCACGGCATCGGCCTGCTCGGCAAGGAGGTCGACCACCTTGCCCTTGCCCTCATCGCCCCACTGGGCGCCGACTATGACGAGTCCCGGCACAGCGGTTGAGTCTAGGCGCGCCGGACCCGGAGATCGTCGCCCATCACCGGTATGGGTTCATCGCAGATCTCCGCGAGGCGGGAAACCGTTCTGGCTCCGACCTGCTCGCGAAGCTGGTCCATATCCGTGATGTTCGTGGTCACGACGATCGAGCGTTCGTCCTGCCACCGCTCGTTGACGATCGCGTAGAGCTGTTCGAGCACCCAGTCGGTGCGCTTCTCGGCCCCGAGATCGTCGAGCTGGAGCACGTCGACGGCGCAGAGCCGCCGGAAGAGCTTCATGTAGGAGCCGCTGGTCTCGCGGTCGTAGGTGTCCTTGATCTCCGCGAGCAGCCGGGTGACCGGGTAGACCGCCACGGAGTGGCCCCGCTGCTCGGCCGCCTTCGACACCAGCATGGCGAGCGACGTCTTCCCCGTCCCGACGTCGCCCCCGAACCAGAGCCCCTTGCCCGCCTCCACATTCGTGTCGATCCTTTCGATGAATCGCCGGACATGGCCGAGCAGGTGGGGATTGAGGTCCACGATCGGCTTGCGGTCGAACGACACCCCCCGGAAGCGCTTGGGGATGCCGGTGCCCATGCCCTTGCTCTGGGCGCGGCCGATCATGCCCTCGCGGCAGCGGCAGGGCACCGTGGTGTCGTCGTCCTGGAGGATCCAGCCGCCGCCGTCGCAGACGCCCAGCGCGCAGGCGGGTGAGCCGGGCCCCTCGGGCTCCTCGGGGCCGGGTACGGAGCGCAGCACGGGCTAGAGCCCCCCGCCCGCGCCCCGCGACGGGGTATAGGCCGCGGCGGGCCCCGCGGCCTCCTCGGACGCGATGCTCGCGAACTTCGGGTAGCGGTTCAGGAACGTCAGCTCGAGCGATCCGACCGGCCCGTTGCGGTGCTTGCCGATGATTATCTCGGCCACCCCAGGCTTCTCGGTGGTCTCCGGGTTGTAGTACTCGTCGCGGTAGACGAACATCACCAGGTCGGCGTCCTGCTCGATGTTCCCCGACTCACGCAGGTCCGCCATCATCGGCCGCTTGTCGGGCCGTGACTCGACGGCACGCGAGAGCTGGGAGATGGCGATCACCGGTATGGCCAGCTCGCGCGCCAGGATCTTCAGGCCACGACTGATCTTGCCCACCTGCTCGACGCGGCCGTCGCGGGGGTCCTCCGGCCGCATCAGCTGCAGGTAGTCGATGATCAACAGCCCCAGCGGGTGGCGCTGGTGCAGCCGCCGCGCCTTCGCCCGGAGCTCCAGCACGCCCAGGTC
>Ga0190275_10002010_pt1 | contig 14812 bp, 15 predicted proteins | sample Popmic550T_FD_133745 | JGI IMG/M metagenome (GOLD analysis project Ga0190275, IMG submission 133745) | Populus adjacent soil microbial communities from riparian zone of Yellowstone River, Montana, USA - 550 T | ecosystem: Environmental > Terrestrial > Soil > Riparian zone > Trees stand | place... | reverse complement strand
GTCGCTTCTATGAATCCTGGACGTGATCGACATTCGCACACCGGCTAGCCCCCGCGGCGCCTTTGGTGCTTTGGTGCTTTGGGTGAACCAAACCTCTCACCGATCCGCGTCCTTCAGCCCCCCGCCGGGTCCGCGACCTCAGACGGAGATTATTGAATATCTACGCGCGCCATTCTCGGTTTCGGCTCAGGCAGCCTTCAACCGGCGCAAGTCAACTCGACCCGCTTTCCGCAGGCCGCAAGCGCCCACTCCAGCTGAGCCACTGTCGAGCCGTGCCGAAGGTCGAGCAGGCGATCGATCTGGCGCGGATTGAACGACATCGCACGAGCGAGGTCGGCTTTCCGCCAGCCGCGCTCGCGCATCGCCCGGTAGACACTGACCTTGAGGCTGCCGAGAAGGGACGGCGATACCGTCTTCCTGCCCCGCGGCGGAGACGGCCGTGGAATGTCGCATCTGTCGCTGATCAGGGCCGAGAAGATGCTTTCCAGCGCATCGACGGCGTTGGCCAGCGCCTCCCCTTCGTCGCTCCCATAGGTGATGGCGCCCGGCACGTCCGGAAACGTAACCAGCAAGGTTTCATTGTCGTCGGGCGTGAGGTTCACCGGATAATCCATCCGGCCCGCAGCGGCGCTCATAGTCCCAGATCCTTCTTGATGCTTTCGATCAGTCCCGTCCCCAGCTGCTTGCTGCCCCGTGCCGGGGAAGCGCCGCCAACGTGCCGTCCCGTCGCACGATGGTGTGACGCTTACCCTCCTCGAAGGTGCATCCCTGCTTGCCGAGATAGCGTCGGAACTGACTGGCATTCACTCGGCCTTTGTAGACGCCCCTGTCTATGAAGAATTGATATTCGGCGGCGCGCCTTGCCCCTCAGTCCAGCTCACCGAGCAATTCGTTCACCCGCCGGTCCGCGTCCCTCAAGGCCGCCTCCACCGGCTTCTGCCCGGTCACCGCCGCCGCCATCTCCTCTCCGACCAGGCCTTCGATCGCCGACTGGCGGCGGACGTGGCTCGGCAGCGGCCGGCCGATCTCGCCGAGCAGGGCGATGTCGGCGCGATGGGGCAGGGACTTGAACTTCGGGTCGTCGAGAACGGCCTTGAAGGCGGGGATATGGCCGGTCCTCGCCCAGTCGAAATTGTGCGCGGCCATGAACCTGAAGAAGCGGGCGATGGCGTCCTTCTGCTTCGCGCTCCGCTCCCGCGCCGGCACCGCCCAGGCATGGCCTCCGACATATTCGAGCCGCTCGCCCCACAGCCGCGGAAAGGGGAAGACGGCGTAGCTTCGGTGGAGCGGCCGCCCCGGGCTGGCCGCCTCTTTCTCGAACGAGCCGATCATCCAGGTTCCGGTCGGGTAGATGCCGCCCTCCCCGCTCATGAAGGCGGCGATCGCGGCCGGCGTGTCCATGTCGAGGGTCCCGAGCCCCTCGACGTTGATCCGGCGGAAGAAGGCGGCGACCCTGAGCCCTTCCGGGGTCGCGAGGCGAATGTGCCGGGAGTCCGGAAAGATCCCGGCGCCCTGCGCCATCATATAGGTATATTGGTTGCGCGCCGCTCCGGCCGGATCGCCGACCAGGCTCTGGATCAGATAGGGCTTGCCGGTCCGCGCCTGGAACTGGCGCGCATGGCGGATCAGCTCCTCGGGCGAGGCCGGAAGCATCGGCTTGCCGCCGCGCATCAGCCCGGCCTTGGCGAACAAGGCGGTGTTGACGTGCCAGAGCCCGCCATGCGTATCCCAGGGCAGGCCGTAGACCTTGCCCTTCATCGTGACTCCCAGGCGGCTCGCCTCGGTGAAGCTGCCGGGATCGATCCCGGCCTTGCCGAGATACGGCTCGACCGGCTCCAGCAGCCCCTTGGCGGCATAGTCCGACATCACTCCGCTATGCATGGTGACGAGGTCGGGCGGATCGCGCGCGGCCATCTGGGCGGTGAGCTGCGGATAGCCGGGCCAGGCGACGACGTTGACGTCGACCTGGACGTCGGGATTCTCGGCGTTGAAGCGGTTGATCATCGAGGTCATGATCCCGCATTCGCCCTCGGACTTGCCGACGTCGGTGCTTGCCCCGAACTCGGCCCCGCATTCGCCGAAGAAGCGCTGCAAGTAGATGTGCGTCTTGCCGTCGCTCTGCCCGCACCCGGCGAGGAGGAGGGCGGCGACGAGGACGAGGCTCCATCCTACCCCCCTCACCTTACCGCCGTCCCCGCCATGGCGCTGACGATCTGCTTCTGGAAGACGATGTAGACGATGAAGATCGGGACCGAGGCGAACACCGCCTGCGCCATCAGGAAGCCGAGGCCCGAGGTCTGCGCGTAGTTCATCTGAGCCGCGGCGAGGCCGACGGTGAGCGTATACATGTCCGAATGGGTCGCCGAGATCAGCGGCCACCAATAATCGTTCCAGGTGCCGAGGAAGGTGAAGACGGCGAGCGTCGACTGCGCCGGAACGGTCAGCGGCAGGATCACCTTCCAGAAGATCGTCCAGAGCGACGCCCCGTCCAGTTTCGCCGCCTCGTCCAGTTCCTTGGGAATGCCGCGCATGTAGGTGGTCATGAAGAAGACCCCGAACGGCCCGATCAGCCCCGGCAGGATCAGCCCCGGATAGGAATTGTGGAGGTGGAGCCAGGCGAACAGCTGGTGCTGCGGGAGGATGATCGCCTGGCTCGGAACGGCCAGGCCCAGCAACACGATCACGAACAGGGTCCGCCGGAACGGGAAGTCGAGCCGGGCGAAGCCGTAGCCGGCGAGGCTGGCGAGGACGAGCACTCCCGCCGTCGTCCCGAGCGCGACGATCGCGCTGTTGAGAAGCCAGCGCATCGTCGAGCCGTTGCCGAAGATCGCGGTGTAGTTTTCGAGCGTATAGGGCCCGTGCAGAGCCGCGCCGCTGTTGCCGACCAGCTCGGCATTGTCCTTGAGCGACAGGAGGATCGTCCACAGCAAGGGCGCGATCATCAGCAAGGCGCCGAAGACCAGCGCCGCCCAGCCGACGGGTGTGAGGCGCCCCCGCTCCACTACCGCCCCCCAAGAAAATGGTGACAGTTACCATTTTTTGACGGCGCGAAATGCGGGGACACGGACACAAAATGCGGGAAATGCGGGGACACGAAATGCGGGGACACAATACCTATTGCCCGAACTCGGCCGCCGAGACTGCCTGTGAAACGGCTATCGTGTCCCCGTTTCTGGAGCCCCGGGACGGTGAATGAAAAATGGTAACTGTCACCATTTTTTGAGCTTCGGCCGCGAAACATTTCAGCGGCCCCCCGGCGCGGCGCTCGCCCGCCCGGTCGCCCAATATTGGGCCAGGGTCACCGCCAGGATGATCAGGAACAGCACTTCCGCCGCGGCACTCGCATAGCCCAGCTCCCAGCGCCCGAACGCGGTCTCGAACAGGAACAGGACGGCGGTCCTCGAGGCCCCGCTCGGCCCGCCGCCGGTGAGCAATTGCGCCTGCCCGAAAATCTGAAGCTGGGCCGCCGTCTGGAGCATGACGACGAGGACGATCGTCCGCCTCAGGCTCGGCACCGTGATCCGCCGGAAGGTCCGCCAGCGGCTCGCATTGTCGAGCGCCGCCGCCTCGTACATGTCGCCCGGTATCTGCTGAAGGCCCGCCAGGAACAGAAGCATCGGAAGGCCGATCGACCACCAGAGGGTGGTGAGCGCGATTGCCGGGAGCACCAGGTCGGGATGGCTTAGAAAGGCGAGCGGCGCCCACCCCGCCGCCTGCCAGGCTTCGCCGAGCAGGCCGGCGTCGGGGGCTAGGACGAAGCGCCAGATGAGGGTCACGATCGTCACCGAAAGCACCGCCGAGGAGAAAAATATCCCGCGAAGCAGGGCCGCGCCGCGCCCCGCCTTGTTGAGCGCGAGCGCGAGCAGCAAAGCCAGCATCGTCAGCGCCGGAACGATCATCAAGGTGACGAGGAAGGTGTTGCCGAGCGCGGTGGCGAAGACCGGATCGTCGGCCAGCCGAGCGTAATTGCCGAGCCCGACGAACGCGCCGTCGCCGAACAGGTCGACCCGGTGCAGGCTCAGCCACATCCCCCGGAACAGGGGGAAGATCAGGATCAGCGAATAGAGCAGGAGGAAGGGCGCGACGAACAGGAGTCCGCGCCAATCCCGCTCGAAGTTCGCGCCCCGCTTCGGATTCACCGGCGCGCCTCCGGATGGAAGGCGGCGCCGTCGGAGCCGAACAGATGCGCCGCCGCCCCGTTGATCCGAAGGCCGATCCGATCCCCGACCCGGAGCCGGCTGTCGCCGACGTCCTGGGCGATCACCTCCAGCCCGTCGGCGAGCAAGGAATAGACGAGGGTCCGCTCGCCCAGCCGCTCGACCAGCTCGACCTTCGAGTCGGTGGTCCCCGCACCGGCGGAGGCGACCCCCACCATCTCCGGCCGAAGCCCGAGCTTCAGCGCTCCGTCCGCCGGAAGCCCGTCCCGCCGGACCCGAGTCTCGACCTCGGCGCCGTCGCCGAGCCGAACCCTCGCGAACTCGCCCTCGCCCGCGGCCAGGGTCGCCGGCGCCAGGACCATCGCCGGCGAGCCGACGAAGCGGGCGACGAAGGCGTTGGCGGGCCGGGCGTAAATCTCCATCGGCGGCCCGATCTGCTGGATCCGCCGATCGTTCATGACCACGATCCGGTCGGCGAGCGTCATCGCCTCGGCCTGGTCGTGGGTAACCATGATCAGGGCCGCGTCGACCCGCTGGCGCAATTGCGCGAGCTCGACCCGGGTGCGCATCCGAAGCGCCGCGTCGAGGTTGGACAAGGGCTCGTCGAGCAGGAACAGCCTGGGATTCTTGACGATCGCTCGGCCGATCGCGACCCGCTGGCGCTGGCCGCCCGACATCTGCCCCGGCTTCCTGTCGAGCTGCGCCTCGATCTCGAGCACCCGCGCCGCCTCGGCCACCCGTGCCTCGATCTCGTCCTTCGGAACCTTCGCGTTGCGAAGCCCGAAGGCCATGTTCTCGCGCACCGTCATGTGCGGGTAGAGCGCATAATGCTGGAACACCATCGCCACCCCGCGCCGCCCGGGCGGCAGCCGGTCGATCCGCTCGCCGTCCAGCCGGACCTCCCCGCCGTCGGCCGTCTCGAGACCGGCGATGATCCTGAGGAGGGTCGACTTGCCCGAGCCCGAAGGCCCGAGGAAGGCGACGAATTCCTTCGCCTCCATGGTCAGCGAGACGTCGTCAAGGACGACCGTCCCGCCATAGGCCTTGCGGACGTTGCTGAGCTCCAGACTGGGCAATGATTCCTCCGCGGCGCGATTTGTCGGACAAGTGGCGCGCCCCGTCAACAACTCCGTCCCGGGAGCACGGACGAAGGACGGCGGCGGCGTCCTGGCTGGCTTGGCCCGGCGCCCTCTGGCGAGGTCGCAATCTGGTTCGCACAAAGACACGAAGCCACACAGAGCCCGCGAAGCGGCTTATCCAAGGGCCGGTCCGAAAGGTCCGCAGTGTCAGCCCCCGTGAGGCACCTTGGTGCCTTTGTGCCTTTGTGCGAACCGAAATTCAGGCCTTCGGCCGGGGCACGGCGATCGCCGTTACACTCCGATAAACAATGGCCGATAACAGTGATGAACCACCGCTCAGGTCCGGATCAGTTTCCCCGACGCAATGACCGGCCCGGTCGGTCGTCCGGACGGAGATCCGCCCGTCTGCTCCACCGACAGGGCCAGGGTCGCGTCCGCCTTCAGCTCCTTCAGCATCGGCGGCGCCACGGCCATCCGGCGCGGGGCTCCGGGCGCGACGATACCCATCGAGCGCGGCTTGCCGTCGGCCGGAATCAGCCACAGCTCATGCGCGTGCCCGGGCACCGATTCGACGCCCGCGGCGGGCGCGACTATGAGGCTTTTGCGGTCGGGATCGAAGGATGCGACCAACTTGGCCGCGCTGCCCTCCGAGCTCATCATCGCGACGAGCGGCTCGGCGGCGATCGGGGGCGGGGGCGGGGGCGGGGCGGTCCGGTCCGCCGGGCGCGCGACCAGGAAAAGCGCGAGCGAGGCGGCAAGGGCGGTCGCGGCCGCTGAATAGCCGCGCCACAAATTCACCTTCCGGCGAAGGATGTGGACGTTCGAGCCGGCCGCGGCGGCGGGCGAAAGCCTCCGCTCGATCCGGGTCCACAGATGCACGGGCGGCGAGACCGCCTCGACCTCGTCGAGCAACGGCGCCAGGCGCCCGGACCATCGGGCCGCCCGGCGCCTGAAGTCCGGGTCGGCCGCGGCCAGGGCGGCGGCCCTCGCACGCTCCTCGCCCTCGAGCAGGCCGAGCGCATATTCGCCGGCGAGCAGGTCGCGTTCTTCCTCGCTCATCTCGAAATCTTCGCTCATCGCTCCAGACACCCGCGCAACCGGAGCAGCCCCCGCCGCACCCAGGATTTCATCGTTCCCAGCGGAACGCCCTCCCGCGCCGCCAAGTCCGGATAGCTCGCACCCCCGATGAAGGCGGCGCGGATCGCCTCGCCGGTCCGGGGTTCGAGCTCGTCGAGGCAGGCGGACAGCCGCCGGCTCTCCTGGGCGTCCTCGAGCAGGTCGAGGGCCGAAGCGCCGGAATCGGCAATGTCGGCGGCGGCGTCGAGCCCGGCATCCGTTCCCGGACGCCGCCCGCGAAGCCGGTCGATCGCCTTGTTGCGGGCCAGAACGGCGAGCCAGGTGACGGCGCTCGCCTTGCCCTGGTCGAACGCGGCGGCCTTGCGCCAGACGGTGACGAAGGTTTCCTGGAGCGCTTCCTCGGCCTCGGCCTCGCTGCCCAGGATGCGCAGGCAGATTCCGAACAGCTTGCCGGAGGTCCGCTCGTAAAGCCGCGCCATCGCGGCCGTGTCGCCGTTGGCGACGTCGCTCAGGGTGCCGGCGAGGCGGCGGCCCTCCTCGGACACGAAATTGGCGCCGGCCGGTCTATCCATGATCGGGTCCATGCACGATCCTGCGGAGGCGGGAAAGAGCCGGAAAGTTGAGAGCGGAGCCGGACAGGTTTCGACGGGGGCTGTCATGATCGGCTCCGCTCTCGCCGGGGCGCGTCCGCCAAGGGGCACGGACGGACGCGCCCCGGATCAGGGCATCAGCACCGTATCGACGACGTGGATGACTCCGTTCGACTGCATTACGTTGGCGATGGTGACTCGCGATTTGCCGCCCTTGGCGTCGGTCAGGACCAGCGACTTGCCCTGCATGCTGGCCATCAGGCGTTCGCCCTGGACGGTGGTGAAATGGGCCATTCCGCCGCCGGCGCGGATCTTGGCGGCGATCTGGGTGGAGGTCATCCGTCCCGGGACGACGTGATAGGTGAGGATGCCGGTCAGCATCGCCTTGTTCTCGGGCATGACCAGGGTATCGACGGTGCCGGCGGGAAGCTTGCCGAACGCCGCGTCGGTCGGCGCGAACACGGTGAACGGCCCAGCGCCGGAAAGGGTCTCGACGAGGCCGGCGGCCTTGACGGCGGCGACCAGGGTCGTGTGATCCTTCGAATTGACCGCATTCTGGACGATCGTCTTGTTCGGATACATCGCGGCGCCGCCCACCATCGGGTTCTTGGCGATGGCCGCGCCGCCGGCGGCGAAGGCGAGAGCGGTGGCGAGCAGCGCGGTGCGCATTTTGAGCTTCATCATGATCGAAAAATCTTCCTTGTTGGACAGCCGTCGCGAGGCTGCACGGGAAGATACGGGAGCGATTCGCCCGCGGATGCAGGGCGCCGCGGATTTATTTCGTGGCGCCCTGCATCCGCGGCGAAGGCGAAAATGAGGGTGTCCCGGCCGGCCTGTGCCCGCGCCTTACACCGAAGTCAGAAAAGCAGAGTGGTTCGCACGAAGACACGAAACCCCGAAGACCCCGCGAAGCGGCTCACCTACGGGCCGATCCGGACAGACTACAGCCCCATCGCCATTCGCAATGCCTATGTGCCTATGTGCCTTCGTGCCTTCGTGCGAACCAAAATTCAGCCCTTCGGCCGAGGCACGGCGATTACCCGCTACAATCCGTACCGAGAGGTACCAGGTACCAAGGAAAAACCCGACGCACCTGGCACCGAGGAAAAGCCCGCTGCGCGTCGTCCTCAGCCTCCTCCAGCCCCGGATAGGGCCGCGCCTTCAGCACCCCTGCCAAGTGCGGAGTAAACTGTGGAATAAAAAGTGACGGAATAAACAGTAACAGTATACATTTACACCCGGGCGTTGGTCTGCCCGCGAGCCGCTAAGTCACTGTTTATCGGGCGACCGGACAAGCGGACTTAAACAGTGACAGTACACATTTACCCCACCGCCGCCCCTCCACGGCAATTCCATAAATGTATATTGTCACTGTTTAATTCTCGGAGCGAAAGAACCCCTCCATTACGTCGTGCCTTCGTGCCTTCTCTCAAAAAAAGATTGATCGCCGGCCGGAAACGCAAGGGCGCCGGAAGCGCTCGCGCCCAGCAAGTTCAATCGCCTCCAATCCCCGGATAGGGCCGCGCCTTGAGCAGCCCCGCCAGATGCGCCGCGTTGCCCGCCGCCATCGCCGCGCTCTCCTGCACCTTGTCCGGGACCTTCGTCAGATCCTGGAAGTCGACGCTCCCCATCGCCTCGCCGACCCAATAGGCCGTGGCCGAGGCCGGCACCGTCCAGCCGGTGTCGGACAACGCCTGGTAGAGCTGCGCCGAGACGCAATGGGCGCCGTCTTCGTTGCCGACCACCGCGACCAGGGCGATCTTGCCGAAGCTCGGCATCCGCGACCTGTCGTCCGTCTCGGCAAGGAAGGCGTCCATCCGCTCGACGACGCGCTTGGCGAGGCTCGACATCTGCCCCATCCAGATCGGGGTTCCGAAGATGAGGATGTCGGCCTCGAGGATCCGGCGGCGAAGCTCCGGCCATTCGTCCCCGTCCCCTTCGTCGGACGTCACGCCCGGCTTCACCTCATGGTCGGCGATCCGGATCGTCCCTGAAAATTCGACGTCCCTCTTCTTCAGCTCCGAGACGAGCAGCCCGATCATCTTGTCGGTCGACGAGCTCTCGCCGGCGCTGCGCTTCAAGGTGCAATTGAGGGCGATGGCGGTAAGGGTCATGAGCGGCCTCCCTGGCCCGGGACAGACGCCTCGACCGGACCTGCGGTTCCGAAGGTCGCCCGCGGCGATCGGCCCCAGGGCGCGCGGGAATGAGGCAGCGGCCTCCCCGCTTTCTCGAGGACCGGTCGAACCTCGTCCATCATCCTATCTCCGGCGCGTGGAAACCGGGACGATAGGCGTTTTTCGCCCAGCCGCCGCTTCGTCCGGGACTCGGAAGCGGGGCGGCCGTCAGCACACCGGGCAGCGGTCGGAATCCTCCGTCGCCGCATAGGTCCGCCGGACGATCTCCTCCAGAACCGCCGGGTCGACGCCGGCCAGAGCGTTCAGATAGAGGCAGGCCTTGGAGCTTTTGTGCCTGCCGAGCCTGGCGAGCAGCGCCTCATATTCGGGGAAGCCGCCGACGTAGAGCACGAGATTGGCCGAGCGCGGCGAGAAGCCGATCCGGCACATGTCGCCCTCATGCCCGCTGGCGTAGCGATAATGATAGCTTCCGAAGCCGACGATCGAGGGTCCCCACATCGTCGCGGGCTCGCCGGTAACCCGCTCCATCAGGGCGCGCACCGCCTTGCCGTCGGCGCGGCGCACGGGATGCTCGACGCCGTCGAGAAAGGCGTCGACGCTCGCGGCGGTGGGCTTCGTCTTGACCTCGGCCATTCGCGCCTCCCTCGCCCGGGCGCCGGTTTCATGCCGGCGCGGGAGCGGACAGCTTGCCGGGAAATCGGCGGCCGCGCCAGCCCTCCGGCGGCCGCGTGAAAGTCGGGGCCGGCACCCGTGCTTGCGAATGCCGGCCCCGCCCCCGCTACGCAACAGGAGGGGCCCGTCGGGGCCGGCGCGCGACATACATCGTCGACGCCGCGCCGGCCGTGGAGGGCGAGCGAGCCTTTGCAATGTCCGCGATGATGAGCGTCTGAACGAGGCTGACAGTCACCGTTAACCTGAGCGGCGGCGAAAGGCTCGGCGTGAAAGGCGAAAGGGCCGGGGGCCGCTTCAAGACGTCCCCCGGCCCCCGCTACCGTAAGAACCGAATCCTCGGTGGCTGGGCGGGCCCCTAAGCCTGTTCCGGTCTCCTGCAAAGCGTAATGTTTTCAAAGCCAAGCGTCGCGGACCTCATAATCCGCCCGGCCCCCGCCCGCTGAACGCCCGGCTGCGCGGGACTCGGAGCGCCCGGGCCGGAAATGGGCTTCCTCTCTCGGCGCGAAGCGCCCGATCGTCCCGGCGTCTCGCATTTGCGCTCCGGATCGATGGCGGCTAGCCGGTCCGGATGCGCCGCCCGCTCGCCTTCGGACTCGCGATCGCCGTCCTCCCGATCGTCTTTCTCGCGGCCTGCGCGTCGCCGGGCCGGGGGTATCGGGAATCCGAAATCGTCGTGATCCGGCTGGCCTTGGATCCTCCCGGGGCCTGCCGGGCGAGCCTCGGCGGTAGGGATTTTGCGCTCCCGGCGAACGAGGCCGCCTTCCTCGCGGCGCTCCGATCGCGGGCGAAGGCGTCGCCCGATGCCATTGTCACGGCAGGCGAGACCACCCCCTACGATTGCTTCGGCCATACCGTCTTCCTCGCCGAGCGAGCCGGGTTCAGGCGAGTCGGCTTCATCGCCGAACCCCCGCCCCCGCCGGGGCGGTAGCGAGACGGTCCTTCGGCGATTCGGAACCCGGCGTCCTCGACGCCGCCCGGGCCCGCGTATCGGGATCGGGCGACGGCCGCTTCAGGGTCGCCGGATCCTTCGCCCACGGCGAATCCCGGCCGGCCGCCTTCAGCCCAGCATCCGCACCAGCAGGGCGGAATCGACGAACTGGACGAGCTCGGCGATCCGGCCCTCGTCGTCGAACGTCCACAGGTCGCAGACCTCGGTCGTCGCGGCCGCGCCGCCGTCGATCGAGAAGTGGATGATCCAGCGGCAGGCGGCCCGGTTGCCGTCGACGACGGCGTCGATCCGCTCGCAGGAATCGAAGCTGACCCGTCGCATGAGGTCGGCGACGGTCGGCACCGCCTCCCCCGGCCCGGCCGGGAAATCGCCGTACAGGCTCGGCTCGCCGGCGATCCGGAACTTGGCCCGGGGCGCGAAGAAATGGGCGACCTCATGCCCGGCGGTGCGGGCGGCGAGCGCCGAATCGATGATCGCGAGGATCGCTTCGCGGCCGAGCGGCCGGCCCGCCGCCTCGCTCTTCGCCGTATCCGGCCCCTGGTTCCGCCCGTCCGGCATGATGCCCGCTCCCGCTCCTCAAGTTGCGGCGAAGCTCTAGCATAATATAGCTAACGAATCGACGAAGGGACGCAACGTCCGGCAGCTTTCCCGAGTCGTAGCATATCCCTCCGGATATCAAGAACATTTATAGAACACGTCTCGGGATCGGCGGCGCGCTTGCGCGCGAACGGCTCAGCGGTGCATCAGGCTTCGATGAGATACGCTCCGCTCCTCGCCGCCTTGCTCTCCGCCCAGTCGGCAACCGCGTTCGCCTGCTCCTTCCCGGAAGACCCGCGCCCCGTCGAAGTGCAGCGGGACGAATGGACGTGCGAAAGCTATGCGCGCGCGCTGGCCATGGTCGACGTCGTCGCCCTCGAGGGCTCGCGCCGCCACCGGCCGGGCGTCGTTCGCGTGGTTCGGGTCCTGAAGGGCCGGATCCGGCCGGGCCGGCTCCTCAGCCTCCGCTCGATCGAGCCCAGCCTGTGCGGTGCCGGCGGTTTTCGAAGCGGCTCGCGCGGCCTGATCCTGCTCGACCGGCTCAGCGGGCCCCTCGTCTTCAACGGCTACCTGCCCCCGGACTATTTGAACCGCCTCGACCGCCTCGGCCTCCGCCCGATCGGCGCGCCGCCGCATCGGCGATGAGACGGCGGCTGGATCTCCTTCGGTGCCCTGACACGGACGTGGCCCCGGCAGCTTTGCAAATTGTCGAGCTTTGATCTCCCGCCCGGCCGTATATCGGACGCCGTCACTTGCAATCCGAGATGGATGCCGGGCGCAATGGCGGGGTGCGACCGTGCCAGGGTACGACCGTGCCAAGCACGTAGCTGGCACCGAGCATCAGGCCTTACCCCTAGAGGCCTGAATGCCGGTTATGCCGCCCCTACGGCAAATCGAGCGAGATCTCTTGGATGAGGCTGGAGAGAGCCTGCGCCAAAGCCCGCGCTTCGTCTTCGTTCATCTCCACGGGATCGCCATGCGGCTCCCAAGTCTTGATCATGATGACGCCGCCGTCTTCCCACAACGTGACATGTTCTACCGGCTCGTGCATTTCAGACATCACAACCCCACGTTTTTTCCGCCGTCTACCGGACCTGATCCGGCCTCCGCTTCTGCTTGGCGTCTTTGCGGCTTCGCGTGAGACAAAAAAAGAGGTTGTGCACGCAAAGGCGCTAAGCCGCGAAGAAACGCGCTAAGTGCCGCTTTCGTGAGCTACCGAGGAGCGCCCTTCGGGAGACCTGCCTCCACCGGGATGCACCGGTAGCGCATGGGAGCCAGCATTCCTTCGTGCATTTTAGCGATCATGCGAAGGGCGAAATTTCGACACTCCGCTTCGGTTGCGAACGGCTCCTCGATCAGCTTCGCCATTCCGAGTGTCCACGGACCATCCCAATCCAGGGCGTCGGGAGGTGCAGCATAGATCGTCAGCACGAGCAGCCACTTCATGTGCTTCTCCTAGACCAGAAATTCTCGCGACCGCCTCCGCTAGGATTTCCCTTCGGAATCTGGAACCAAGAGTCCCAGATGCGAAACTAAGGGCGAACGTAACCCATGCCGTTGTAAACTGTGCAGCGTCCGGCTCGCCATTCCCTTCGATTTCCGAAGACGTCTGGAGTCTCCCGACCGCATGAACCGCAGCTACACTTCGTTGCACCTCGGCAGTGCGGACAGGTGACTACGCCTTCCGGTATCGTTCCGTATCGCATGTTCCGAAGGATAGCGGCAGGCGCGGACCGACTGCAAACCCTTTCGATATCGACCGTCGCTCGGCTGCCTTGAAGGCCTTACCTGCTACTCTTGCACTTCTTGCACTTGATTGTGTCGGGCCCCGGGCGCGAATTACACTTATGACACGTCTTTGCACCCTCTTTATGACACTTGCCCGCGCGCACCGAGGGATAACTGTATTCTTCGTCGAACAACGACCTGTAAAGGCTCTTCGTTGCCTCGAACGATGCAGCGAGGTCCTCAGCATCTTCAGCACTTCTCATGCCGAAATAGGGAAAGTGATGAATGAATTCCCCGAAAACTCGCTGGTAGTCTTCTGCATAGGCTTTATCACTTCCGCTGCCGGCTTTCGTCGCACCCTCAGCGTCTTCGTGCCTTCGCGCCTTCCGAAAAAAAATGAGTACGTATCCCATTGGAAACCAAGGCACCGGTTGCTCCGCGGATCGTCCCGGACTTGATCCGGGGTCTATGAACACCGGAGCGGACAAACTCGCTCAGCCATGTTCATGGATTCCGGCCTTCGCCGGAATGACGGAGCAGGGATCGAAGGCGGGGAAGCAATACCCCCCCAACCAAACCCGCTTGCCCCTCTCACGCCCTTCCCGTATAGGCCCCTCCGTCCGGCGGGCGTTAAGCGCCTGCGGAGGCTCAGGATAGACGCGACGGGAACAGAGGCGAAGACGCCCGCCCGGCCCGCGCTCTGTTGTTGTCCCGACGCTTCGCTTGCGCTTCGCGCCTCGCTTAGGACGCCGTTTCGGCATGGGGCCGGAGCGGCAATGACGTTTTCGAAGACCGGGGGAGACAACCCCTGGCCGGAATAAAAGCAACGAAGGACATCCTATTTATGGCGACTACGGCGATGCCGACCCGCGAGGATTTCGCGGCACTTCTGAACGAGACCCTCGGCGGCGAGAATGAGGGCTTCGAGGGCAAGGTCGTCAAGGGGACGGTCACCGCGATCGAGAACGACATGGCCGTGATCGACGTCGGCCTGAAGAGCGAGGGCCGAGTCTCGCTCCGCGAGTTCGCAGCGCCCGGCCAGAAGGCCGAGATCGCCGTCGGCGACGTCGTCGACGTCTATGTCGACCGGGTCGAGAACCATCAGGGCGAGGCCATGCTGTCGCGCGACCGCGCCCGCCGCGAGGCCGCCTGGGACAAGCTCGAGACCGAGTTCACCGCCGGCAACCGGGTCGAGGGCATCATCTTCGGCCGGGTCAAGGGCGGCTTCACCGTCGATCTGGGCGGCGCCGTCGCCTTCCTTCCCGGCTCCCAGGTCGACATCCGCCCGGTCCGCGACGTCACGCCGCTGATGGACATCCCGCAGGCCTTCCAGATTTTGAAGATGGACCGCCGCCGCGGCAATATCGTCGTGTCGCGCCGGGCCATTCTCGAAGAGACCCGCGCCGAGCAGCGCTCGGGCCTGATCATGAGCCTGGCCGAGGGCCAGGTCGTCGACGGCGTGGTCAAGAACATCACCGATTACGGCGCCTTCGTCGACTTGGGCGGGATCGACGGACTGCTCCACGTCACCGACATCAGCTACAAGCGCGTCAACCACCCGTCCGAGGTGATCAACATCGGCGACACGGTGAAGGTGCAGATCATCCGGATCAACCGCGAGACCCAGCGCATCAGCCTCGGGATGAAGCAGCTCGAGGCCGATCCCTGGGAGGGCGCCGGCGCCAAATATCCGGTCGACGGCGTGTTCAAGGGCCGGGTCACCAACATCACCGAATATGGCGCCTTCGTCGAGCTCGAGCCGGGGATCGAGGGCCTCGTCCACGTCTCCGAGATGAGCTGGACCAAGAAGAACGTCCACCCGGGCAAGATCGTCTCCACCTCTCAGGAAGTGGACGTCTCGGTGCTCGAGGTCGACGAGGAGAAGCGC
>Ga0190275_10002009_pt1 | contig 14813 bp, 16 predicted proteins | sample Popmic550T_FD_133745 | JGI IMG/M metagenome (GOLD analysis project Ga0190275, IMG submission 133745) | Populus adjacent soil microbial communities from riparian zone of Yellowstone River, Montana, USA - 550 T | ecosystem: Environmental > Terrestrial > Soil > Riparian zone > Trees stand | place... | reverse complement strand
GCTGAAGACCCGACGCTGCCCTGAGAGATCGAAGTACCTCTCGACAAGGTCCGGGGAGATGCCTTCAAGCTCCTTGTCGCCATAGCCAGCGGTTCGCGCTTGGGTCAACGCCTCGTTGTCGACATCGGTGGCATAGATCTTGACCCGTTGGCGGAAGGCATCGGCACCCATGACCTCGGCGAAGCAGATGGCCAATGAGTAGGCCTCTTCGCCAGAAGCGCAGCCGGCACTCCAGATCCGGATGGGCGCGTTCCCCTTGTGCTCCAACAGCTGGGGTACCAGTTGGGACTGCAGGAGCGCCCACGCCTCGGGGTCGCGGAAGAAGCTGGTGACGTTGATGAGAATCGTATTGAACAAGGCGGTGAACTCGTCGGCCTCGAGTTGTAACCGATCCATGTATTCGTCGTAGGACTGAGCCTGAACAACCTGCATACGCCGCTCAACCCGGCGGACCAGGCTTGCCCGTTTGTACCCGGTGAAGTCGAAGCCCCGCGAGGCCTTGATATAGGTGAGCAGCTGCTCGAAGCTGGGATCGGCGGCGGCCACCGTAGGCATTATCCGGTAGCGAGACAGCCGCCGGTCGTCAGGCTTCTCCGGTTTCGGTGTCCAGGTGCAGGTCTGCCAGGGCGCCGGTCTCCCGCGTTAGCACCTCCCGTACCAGGCGGGCGCCGTGCAAAGCCTCGTCGGCCTGCGACTGGAACATCCGCGCCGTCCTTCGATGACCCCGCTCACCTGCCCTGCGGCTCATGTCCTGGGTCAGGCTCGCCCTTTCCTCGAGGTTGCGCAGGGCCATCCACAGGGCCGCCTCGGCAGCGGATTCTTGCCGCGTCAGCAGGCTCTCCGCCGACCAGGCGTGGCCGACCCGGCAGCGAAACCGGAGCACGTTGTCGTCGCCGAGTCGCGCCAGCGTCCCGTCGCAGTCCGGACAAGACAGACTGACCGGGTCTCCGGGTCGCTCCAGCGAGTCATAGGCCTGGGGATGCATTGCAGCCAGCGCCAGCTCGGTGTTCATCAGGTCAGGTGCCGGCGAGTTGTCCTCTGCCTCGATCTCCTCCGTGCTCAGCTGAGTAAGGAGGGCAGGCATGTCGGCCACAGGAACTACGTGTTCGGCCCCGGCGCCTTCGATGGCCGATCGAGGCATGCCCGAATGCAGCGCCTCGGCAGGATCCTGGACCACACCTAAGCCGCCCCGGGACCGGATATCGGCCAAGCCCGCCGTGCCGTCGTCAAGGGCGCCGGACAGCACGACGCCGATGACCCGCCGTCCGGCGACCTGGGCGGCGGAGCGAAACAGCACATCGACCGCAGGCCGGTGTCCGTTCTCGGTCGGTCCTCGGGACACGCTCACCCGATCACCGACGACGATCAGATGTTGGTCGGGACCAGCCACGAGCAGTTGTCCGGCTCGAAGCTGGTCACCCTCCTCTGCCTGCTTTGCCGACAGCGGGCCCGATCGATCAAGAATGCTTGGCAACGCACTCCGAGCACCCGGGGGCACGTGCAGGACGACGAGTACCGCGGCCGGAAAATCCTGTGGAAGCCCGGAAACCAGTATCCGAAGTGATTCGACGCCACCGGCGGACGCGCCGATGACCACGAGGTCTCTCGTGCTCACCTGTCGCCACCTCCCGCCGCTCACGCTCTGCCACCTCTGACCGGTTAGCTACCCGGATCGGCCGACGATACTCATCGGTCTTGCAACCCGAGGTCAACAGACCGCGTTGCCACTCCGGCCACGCGGTGACACAGTCCGGTAGGTGAGCGATCAGCCGGAAGCGGGTTTCCGCCCGTTCCCGGTCCTGGCCCTGGTGAGCTCGACCGGTGGCCTTGATGCCCTTGTACGGGTGCTTCGCCCCCTGCCCGGTGATTTTCCGGCCGCCGTCATTGCCATGCAGCACACCGACCCGACTCACCCGAGCGAGTTGGCGCGAATCCTGGACCGGCAGACCGCTCTGCGCGTACGGCCCGCAGTGACCGGCGCCGAGCTGAGGCCCGGCGAGGTGCTCGTACCTCCCCCGGGCAGCCATCTTCTGGTTGGCCGCGACGACCGGGTGCATCTGATTCCGACCGGACTGCTCCCGCCGGCACGGCCCTCGGCTGATCTGCTGCTCTGCACCTTGGCGGTTGCCCTCGGCGACCGGGCGGTGGCCGTCGTGCTGACCGGCTCGGGACACGATGCCAGCCTGGGCGTTCAAGCCATCACCCAGTTCGGCGGCGCGTGCTTCATGCAGGACGAGGAGAGCTCCGTTCAGTACGGAATGCCCAGCGCGGCGTCTGCCGCCGGTGACTACGGGGCGCCGCTGCCGCTCGACGAGATCTCGGCGGTGCTGATCTCACTGCTGCACGGTGATGCCGGCCGGCCGATTTAGCCACCAGCGAGCAAGCCTCGCACCTGCTCGTCAGAGGTCGCGGTGAAGTCCAGGTAGGCGTCTCCGACGGCCAGGAACCGCTGAGGAATCCAGGCGCACACAAGCTCGTCGACAGCACTGGCCGCACGCAAGGCCACGCAGGTGTCCCTGGGTGCGACCGGCACCGCGACGACGATTCGAGCCGGTTGCTGCCGAGCGACCGCCGCGACCGCCGCGCGCATCGTGGACCCGGTCGCCAACCCGTCGTCGATCACGAGAACGACCCGTTCCTGCAGCGGCTCCATCTCCCGCGCGCCTCGATAGCTCGCTTCCCGTGCTTGGACCTCGGTGACCACCCGTCGGTGAACCCGGGCGAAGTCCTCCTCGGTGATCGCCACCTGCGCGAGCACAGCCTCGTTACGGATCGTCTCCACGCCGCCGCGCACGCCGGCGACCGCCCCCATGGCCAATTCTGGCTGGCCGGGCAGTCCCAGTTTGCCCACCACGATCACGTCCAGCGGCGCCTTCAGAGCCTGCGCGACCCGGGCGGCGACAGGGACGCCTCCGCGCGGCAGGCCCAGGACCACCGCGGGTCGCTCGATGTCGGCGAGGCAGGCGCCAAGCACGTCGCCTGCCTCGCCGCGATCCCGGTACGGCTGCCGGCGCTGCGCCTGCACCGAGGGCCCTGCACGCCGCCGCGACGACCCGGTCAGCGCGAGATGGCCTCGACGAGATCTCCGACCTTCTCCTCGGGCAGGTTTCGTGCGATGTCGGCCTGGCTCACCACACCGACGAGGTCATGCCCGTCGATCACCGGAAGACGGCGCACCTGGTGCTCTGACATGGTCCGAAGCGCCTCTTCGATCGAGTCGTCGGCCCCGATGGTCACCGGCTTCCCGGTGGCCAATTCCGAGGCCCGCACCGAGTTCGGGTCGCCGCCGTCGGCGACGCACTTGACGACGATGTCCCGGTCGGTGAGCATGCCCTTGAGGCGGTTGTCCTCGCCGCAGATCGGCAGTGAGCCGACATCCAGGTCACGCATCTTGCGGGCAGCATCAGACAGTGTCTCGTTCTCGCTGACGCAGTCGACCCCGCCGGTCATGATCTCTCGTGCCGTAGTCATGAAACCTCCTCGATGGTGGTGTTCCCTACCCCTGCGGAAGTACCCGGCGGTCTTGGCAGCCAAACCTGTGCAGGTCAGCCGGGCAGGGTCTCGCCCCCGATCGGAGCCAGGACTTCGCCGGAGTAGTAGGACGACAGTTGGGGGCAGGCGAAGAAGACATAGGAGGGCGCGATCTCGTCCGGCTGTGCGGCCCGGCCGAATGGCACCTGTTCCCCGAACCCGGACACCTTTTCCTCGTCCATGGTCGCTGGGATGAGCGGAGTCCACACCGGGCCGGGTGCCACACAGTTGACCCGTATGCCCCGGTCGACCAGCGACTGCGCCAGGGAGTAGGTCAGCGCGATCACCGCACCCTTGGTCGCCGAGTAGTCGATCAGGTCCTTGTTTCCGCGCAGGCCGTTGATCGACGCGGTGTTCACGATCGCCGATCCAGACTGCAGATGACGCAGCGCGGCTCGGGTGACGCGATAGAAGCTGTGCACGTTGACATCGAAGGTCCGCGCCCATTGCTGCTCATCGATGTCTTCCAAGCAATCCTGGGGTTCCTGGTAGGCAACGTTGTTGACCACGACATCCAGTCCACCGAAGGTCTCGACGGTCTGCTCCACGATGGAGCTGCACTGATCGGCCGCGGCCAGGTCGCCTGGCAGCAGAAGGCATCGACGGCCTTCGGCCTCGATCAGGGACTTGGTGTGTTCGGCGTCCTCGTCCTCGCTGAGGTAGGCGATCGCGACATCCGCGCCTTCCTTGGCGAACGCGACGGCCACCGCCCTGCCGATCCCGGAGTCGCCGCCGGTCACCAGGGCGCGCCGGTCCTTCATCAACTCGCGGCCCCGCCAGGAACGCATCTCGTCCTGTGGTCGGTCCGACATCTCGCCGGTCTGTCCTGGGTAGCTGATGGTGTGCTGCTGATCGGGCACGGCTGCTCCTCGGCACTCGGTGCGGCGTGCTCGCCGCAGCACGTCCATACCCGCTGCGCCGACGCCCATTCGCCGATGCGGCTGGTCGGAATTGCCAGACAGTTCGCTGGTCCCGGTGCAGGATGGCCCGGTGAGTGACGACCTGGTCTCCAACGCCATCGACGAGCTGTACGCGGTTGACCCTGACGACTTCATGGAACGCCGTACGGCACTCGCGTCACAGGCGCGAAAGATCGACAAGGCCGTGGGCAAGGAGATCGCTGCTCTGCGCAAGCCCACGCGATCGGCCTACGCCCTGAACCAGCTCGTCCGCGCCGACCAGACAGCGGTGGATCGCCTGGGGCAGCTTGGAGCTGATCTTCGTGCGGCACAGGAGGCCCTCGACGGCGCCCGAATGCGGGAACTGTCGACCCTGCGGCGAGGAATGGTCGAGGAACTGGCAGATCAGGCACTCGAGGCCGCCGATCAGCGATCGCCTGCCGCGGGTGTGCGTGATGAAGTGGTCTCGACGCTGAACGCGGCGGCGGCAGACGCCGGTGTCCTCGAACAGCTCGGCTCAGGAACGCTCCTACGCGCGGCCCGCTGGGATGGGTTCGGCTTCGCCTCTCCGCCAGAGCTCAGTGTGGTCCGTCCGGCCGCCGTACGACCGAAGGTTGCGCCGCCGACTCGTCCCGAGAAGGCCACGGCGGCCAAGGCGACCAAGGCGACCAAGGCGACCAAGGCGACCAAGGCGACCAAGTCGACCAAGGCGGAGCTGCGTTCCGCGGAGCTGGCCGCCCGTGCGGAGGCTAAAGCGCAGGCCAAGGCAGAGGAGCAGCACCACCGTCGGGCCCTTGCCGACGCTCGGCGTCTGGTCAAGGACGCCGATTCCGCGATGACCAAGGCGGCCGCGACCGAAGAAGATCAACAAACCCGGGTACGACACCTGCATGAGCAGTTGACAGATGCCCGGCGCAGACTGGACGAGATGCGGATCGACCTGCGCCGGGCGGAGAACCGGCTGCGTAAGGCCCAGCAGGCCCTCGATCGCTTGGACCGTTAGATTCGGGCCGAAACGACAAGATTCTTCTTGACTTGGCTGAAGTGAAGGTGAACCTGGATGACCAGTGTCGTCGCACGCGAGATGGAAGACACCGAGCAGTACCGCGGGGAGCTGACCGGCTACTGCTACCGGATGCTTGGCTCGGCCTTCGAGGCCGAGGATGCCGTGCAGGACACCCTCGTCCGCGCCTGGCGCGGGATGGATGGATTCGACGGGCGGGCGAGCCTGCGCTCCTGGCTCTACCGCATCGCGACCAACGTGTGCATCGATGCGCTCAACGGGCGCAACCGTCGCGCCATGCCGATGGACTTCGGCACTGCATCTCCTCCGGTCCAGGCATCGCTGGGTGAGCCCCTTCCCGAGTACTCCTGGATCGGGCCGATTCCCGATGATCGGGTGTTGCCCGCCGGCGACGACCCGGCCGATCTGGCAGTGGCACGAGAGTCGATCCGGCTAGCCTTTGTTGCCGCACTTCAGCATCTGCCGCCCCGGCAGAGGGCGGTGCTCATCCTGCGAGACGTCTTGCGGTGGAAGGCAAGCGAGGTCGCCGAGCTGCTCGACACCACAGCGGCATCGGTCAACAGCGCCATGCAGCGGGCCCGAGCAACACTGGCCGAACACGACCTCGTGGACGGTGCCTCATCGGAGGCGATGAACGACTCGCATCGCGAGTTGCTCGAGCGCTACGTCGACACCTTCGAGCGCTACGACATCGACGCGTTCGTGGCGCTGCTCCACGAGGATGCAGTCCAGTCGATGCCGCCGTACGCGGTCTGGCTCTACGGTCCGAAGGACATCGGCGAGTGGATGCTGGGTCCGGGGATCGGCTGCAAGTACGGCCGGATGCTTCCGGTTGCCATCAACGGGACGATCGGTCTGGCCGCATACCGACGGCGTTCCTCAGGGAGCGGGCACGAGCCCTTCTCGATCCATGTCCCCGAGATCGTCGACGGACGGGTCAAGCGGATGACCGTCTTCCTCGACACCTCGGCACTGTTCCCCTTGTTCGGCCTGCCGCTGAACCTCGATGCCTGACCAGCCCTTCGATCGGCGTCCGGCGGGCTGCACGGACGCGACCGTGGACGCCGTAGGCAAACTCAGCGCTGCTCTCGAGACCGTCGAGGTAGCGCGGGGTCATCTCTACGCATTCCATCGGTTGACCGGCACCGCCGACTTCGAAGCCGAGGAGGCCGCCGATCTCCTGGACCGCGCGGGGCACGGCGATCTGGCCGCTGAGCTACGCAGGGATCTGATCGGGCGCAACGTGCTGGAAGGCCGCTGGACCTTCCAGGTGGTCGAGGACTACGACACCGGCTACTACGCGGCTTTCCAACGATTGGAAGCAGGCGTCCGGGGCCAACTGGTCGATGGCCAGCGGCATGTGCACGAGTCAGAGCTCAAGGAACAGCGGCGCACTCCCGGGCAACCAGGCCATGACGCAGCACCCTGAAGAACGGCGGACAGGTCAGGCACCGCCTGGCGTCTGGATCTCTCCCTCGGCAAGATAGGCAAGCCGCCGCAGTGATTCGGTGTTGCGCCACGCGATGAGCCCCTGCCGCACCGGCCGAGGCACGAAGGCACCCGGCCCAGCCACTGCATCTTCGGCGATCCGGAGCTCGGTCCGATCACTGCCCCGGGGATCCAGGGTGAGGCGAACGTGCGCCTCACCGGCGGGCCAACCGCGGGCCTTGAGGATCAGCTCACGGAAGGGGTCGGCGCGCAGGACCTCGGTGCTGTCGTCGATCAGAGCCGGCCAGAGTCCGAAGGAATGGTGTATCTGGGTCCCCACCTTCGGCCAACCGGCATCGACGCCACGGATCCTGGCGGCGCCGACGACCCAGGAGGCATAGGCCCAGCCGTCGGACAGAACCGCCCAGATGTCGGCCGCGGACGCTTCGACCAGTCGCGTGACCTCTGGGAGATCCTTGTCCAACTGCTCGTCCATCGATGCCTCCCCGATCAGGAACCTGGTCGCTCCACGTCGCCGCGCCAGCTTCCGGTGGCCGAATCGCGGCCCTCGATGAACTCCTTGAACCGCTTCATGTCTGCTTTGACCCGGCGGTCCAGGATTCCGGCCTTGTCGGCGACATTCTCCACGAAGCCTTCCGGGTCGATGTCCATCTGCGCGGTGACCCTGGTGGAGTTGTCGTCGAGACGGTGAAAGGTGACCACACCCGCGTGGTTGGGGCCGTCGTCTGCACGCCAGGCCACCCGTTCCTCCGGGTGCTGCTCGGTGATCGTGGCGTCGAACTCGCGAGTGACTCCGGCGACCTTGACCACCCAATGGGTATGGGTGTCATCGATCTGGCGGATCTCCTCGACACCGTCCATGAACTTCGGAAACGACTCGAACTGGGTCCACTGGTCGTAGGCGACCTTGATCGGGACCTCGACATCGACCGATTCGGTGACGGTGCTCAATGTTCCTCCTAGGTGGGTGCTGACGGCCTGTTCTGCCTCAACACCTACCCCGGAGTTGCCACCCCATGCACGTCCCGTCGAGAACTGCATAAGTTTGCCGGTCCGCGACAGAGGGAAATCAGGCGTGCGGGAAGTCCTGTCCGGTGTACTCGCGTGGTTCGACCAACACCAGCCAGTTTCCGGAGTTGTCCCGCATCACGGCCTCGACGCCATACGGACGATCCGAGGGCGGCTGGACGAAGTCGACTCCTTTGGCGCAGAGCTCCTCGAAGGTCTTCCTGCAGTCCTCGGTCTGCAGGCCCACGCCTCCCATGGACCCGTTGGCCAGCGCCCTGCGTACCGCCGTGCTCATGTCCTCGTCCAGGGGCGGGCCGGGCAGCATCAGGGTGAGGTCGAGTTCGGGCTGGTCGGGGTGGCCGACGGTCACCCAGCGGAAGCCGTCGCCCAGCGTGACGTCGGTGCGCTCGGTGAAGCCGAGGATGTCGATGTAGAACTTCTTGGCCTCGTCCTGGTCGGTGACGTAGACGGTGACGAGAGAGACGTTGGTGATCATGCGAGCGAACCTAGGCCGCACCAGGGCGGGTTGGCTTCTCCGAAATTGCGGAGCTCGCAAGCCTGTCGCTCAGGCCGTGCATGAAGACGAAGCACCCCGGTATCCGTGGGGCACCCCGCTCGGCGTACTTGGCTTGGTAGCTCGACGGCGACCTACCCACCAGATGGGAGAACTTCGCGCTGAACGAACCGAGGCTGCTGTAGCCGACCAGCAGGCAGACCTCGGTGACGGTGAGGTTCGTGGCACGCAACAGGTCTTGTGCTCGCTCGATCCGGCGCTCGGCCAGGTACAACGCGGGAGTCTTGCCGTAGGTCGCGGAGAAGCAGCGCACGAAGTGATACTTCGATACCCGGGCCGACGCGGCGAGCGCGTCGAGATCGAGCGGGTCGGCGTAGTGCCGGTCGACCAGATCGTGGGCACGACGCAGGTGTACGAGTAACGCTTGCGGGACGTTCGGCATCAGGGCGAGGCTAGTCCCGCCACTAGTGTCTGCACGCAGATCCTTTCCACGACCGATGGAGAAGCCAGATGGGCAAGCTGGGAAGGACGCTCCGCTGATGGACGCGCCTGTTCCCAGCCCCGGGGCTCGTGTCCGGGTGAGCCGGGTGCTCGATCAGACGCGGGTCGTGGCCGTGCTTCGCGCCCAACAGACATCGGATTACGAACCCGTCGTCGACGCCCTCGTGCGAGGTGGGGTTCGAAGCATCGAGCTCACGCTGTCCAGCCCCGAAGCACTGCAGAAACTCCCGGAGCTGCGCACGCGATTCGGCGCCGATGCCGAGTTCGGCATGGGCACCGTGACGAACAGCGGTCAGGCGGAGGCCGCCCTCGATGCCGGAGCGGAGTTTCTGGTGACGCCGGTCAACATCGACGAGGTGACCCGTCTCGCGGTCGAGCGTGGCATTCCGGTTTTTCCGGGCGGTTTGACGCCCACCGAACTCTTCGCCGGTTGGACTGCTGGGGCGACAGCGGTGAAGCTGTTTCCCGCCTCCACGGTCGGTCCTGGTTACCTCAGTCAGCTCCGCGGGCCGTTCCCGGACATCGAGGTCGTCCCGTCGGGTGGGATCAGCATCGACGACGCGGCCGCCTGGATCCGTGCCGGCGCGCTGGCCGTGAGCCTCGGCGGGCCGTTGCTCGGCGATGCGTTTGCTGGTGGCGACCTGGGTGAACTCACCGGTCGCGCCGAACAGGTCCGTCAGGCCGTCGACGAGGAAGTGGCCCGGCGGTGACCGACGTCGTGACCTTCGGCGAGACGATGGCGCTGATCAGGGCGGACACCCCTGGACCCCTGGCACATGCGCATGGGCTGAGCCTGGGCATCGGTGGGTCGGAGAGCAATTTCTCCATCGCCCTCGCCCGGCTGGGCACCTCGGTGACCTGGATCGGCCGGGTGGGCCAGGACAGCTTCGGTGACCTGGTCCTGCGCGAGCTCAAAGCCGAGGACGTGCACACCGTGGTCCATCGCGATCCGAGTGCCCCGACGGGTCTGATGGTCAAAGAGCGGCGCACTCAGGAACACCTCAAGGTCTGGTACTACCGGGCCGGAAGCGCGGGCTCGCGCCTGTCACCGGATGACATCCCGGCCGAAACCGTGTCCGGGGCGAGGTTGCTGCACGTCACCGGCATCACCCCCGCCCTGTCGCCAACCGCCCTGGCGGCGGCCCTGCATGCGGTCGACTGTGCTCGGGCGGCCGGGGTGCTCGTCTCCTTCGACGTCAACTACCGGTCCGGGCTCTGGACGGCCGATGACGCCGCACCGGTGTTGCGCGGGCTGGCCGAGAAGGCCGACCTGGTCTTCGCCGGTTCGGACGAGGGCGCCATCGTCGTCGGCCCGGGTGATGTCTCGGCGATGGCCCAACGCTTCGCCGACCTCGGGCCGAAACAAGTAGTGATCAAGCGGGGGACCGCCGGCGCGTACGCCTTGATCGACGGGGTGGGCTATGAGCAGGACGCGATCCCGGTCAATGCCCTCGACTCGGTAGGCGCCGGGGACGCCTTTGTCGCTGGGTACGTCGCCGAGCTGCTTGCCGGGCTCGCGCCGGCGGAGCGGCTCGCGACCGCGGTACGGGTGGGAGCCTTCGCCTGCCTTGTGCCCGGCGACTGGGAGGGCATGCCGCGGCGCAGCGAACTCGCGCTGTTGGACGCGACCGAGCCGGTCCGCCGCTAGGGCCCTCGGGCAGGATCTGGGCCATGGCTGACTTCGTGGGCGCGGTGGACCAGGGGACGACCAGCACCCGCTTCATGATCTTCGATCATGCAGGCAACGTGGTCGGCCGCCACCAGCTCGAGCACGAACAGATCCTTCCTCAAGCCGGTTGGGTCGAGCACAACCCGACCGAGATCTGGGAACGCACCTCCGCGGTCATCCAAACCGCCCTGCAACAGGCAAACCTCACCAGCGCCGACCTCGCCGCGCTCGGGATCACCAACCAGCGCGAGACGACGGTTGTCTGGGACCGGACCACCGGCCGGCCGTACTACAACGCGGTCGTCTGGCAGGACACCCGCACCGATCGGATCGCCTCGGCGCTGGACCGGGACGGGGCAGGAGATGTCATCCGGCGCAAGGCCGGTCTCCCGCCGGCGACGTACTTCTCCGGCGGAAAGATCCAGTGGATCCTGGACAACGTCGACGGCGTACGGGAGGCCGCGGCGCGGGGGGATGCGATTTTCGGCACCACCGACACCTGGCTGATGTGGCAACTCACCGGCGGCACCGACGGCGGCGTGCACGTCACCGACGTCACCAACGCCAGCCGAACCATGCTGATGGACCTACAGACCCTGGACTGGGACGACGAGCTGCTCGGATTCTTCGGCATTCCCCGTGAGATGCTCCCGGAGATCCGGCCGAGTTCGGACCCCTCGCCGTACGGGCTGACTCGCAGACGCGGGCCGCTGGCAGGTGAGGTGCCGCTGACCGGCGTCCTCGGGGACCAACAGGCAGCAACGGTCGGACAAGTCTGCTTCAGCCCGGGCGAGGCCAAAAACACCTACGGCACAGGCAATTTCATGCTGTTGAATACGGGCCCGGAATTGGTGCGGTCCAAGGCTGGTCTGCTGACCACCGTCTGCTACCAGCTCGGCGAGGCCGATCCGGTCTACGCGCTGGAGGGCTCGATCGCGGTAACCGGATCGGCCGTGCAATGGCTGCGCGACCAACTCGGCATCATCAGCGGGGCCGCCCAGAGTGAATCCCTGGCGCGCCAGGTCGAGGACAACGGCGGGGTCTACTTCGTACCGGCGTTCAGCGGACTGTTTGCCCCGTACTGGCGCTCGGATGCCCGCGGCGCGATCGTCGGGCTGTCCCGGTTCAACACCAATGCGCATCTGGCCAGAGCGACCCTCGAGGCCATCTGCTTCCAGAGCCGCGATGTTGCAGAGGCCATGACCGCCGACTCAGGTGTTGTGCTGGACGTCCTCAAGGTCGACGGAGGAGTGACGGCCAACGAACTGTGCATGCAGATCCAGGCCGACGTCCTCGGCGTACCGGTGAGCCGCCCCGTCGTGGCCGAGACCACCGCGCTGGGCGCTGCGTACGCAGCCGGTCTGGCCGTGGGCTTCTGGGACAGCACCGACGAGCTGCGGGCCAACTGGAACGAGGACAAGCGGTGGGAACCGTCCTGGTCGGAGGACCAGCGTGAGTCTGCCTACGCTTCCTGGAAGAAGGCGGTCACTCGGACCTTCGATTGGGTCGACGTCGGTGCAGGGTCAGCCGGATGAGGGCGCTCCAGCGGTCACCGGTTGTCCGGGACGGCAGCGCGCCGGAAGGCTGCGGCCTCATCCGGCGTGATGGCGGTCGACACCTCCTCGCGCATGACCGTGACCTCGAAGTCGGCAGCCGACACGCTGCCAGTGCGAACGCTGTCGGCGCTCATCGGCAGGGCCTGCAGGGCGCGGGCCCTGGCCTTGTCGCGCTCCTTGGGCTTGTTCTGCCAGCGAAGAGCCAGGATCGCGGCGTTGCGCCGCATGGCCTCGACCTCGGCGTCGGTCCAGGAGCAGGCTGTTGCCGCACCCGACGGCGCACGCGCTTGCGCGGCGAGGTCGCTGAGCCCGGACTTCCACGCATCGACAAGGCCCTTGCCCGCAGCCAGGGCGTCACCCGGCAGCGCAGCGGTATTGCGCAGTGGCGCGAGGTAGCTATCGGTTCGCTGAAATTGACGCACAGCCGCGTCCCGATACTGCTGGAGTTCGGCACAGATCTCATCGACCACGATGCCGACCACGTGCCGGGTGGTGGGGTCGTAGCGGACCGGCACCTCAATCGAGGCCGGCAGGGCGGCGGCGAGCGGATCGTTCGTACCGGCGCTGTACAGCACCGACACCACCCAGCTCGGCAGGTGGAGCTTCAGCTGCTGCAGGGAGTCCGGCACCGGCTGGCCATCGGCGGCCGACGTCGGGGTGAGCATCGTCTCTACCCAGAGTCGCTCGTCCGGAGAGAAGCTCCCGGTATTTGTGGCGCCGTCATCGAAGGACTCGCCGGCCTTGCGGGTGCTGGCCGGTGCCACCCGGGCCCTCCCCGCAACGCCCTCGTCGGCGCGTTGGTCCGAACCACGCAGGCGCTTCAGCCAAGACATGCGCGGAACGTACCGCAGATCTAGGCTGCCTACGCTGCCTGGAAAAAGGCGGTCATCAGAACCTTCGCTTGGGTCGCAGTTTGGTGGGCCGCAGGACTCGCACGGGAGGTTATTCAGATCAGAGCCACCGCGCTGTCCCCCGAGTTCCGTGAACAGTCCCTGAAGCGCCTTGCCGCGACTGAGGTCGATGTCCTGGTGATCGGCGGGGGCGTGGTGGGTGCGGGCTGCGCCTTGGATGCGGCCAGCCGTGGCCTGACCGTCGGACTTGTCGAGGCCAGGGACTTCGCCTCCGGGACATCGAGTCGGTCCAGCAAGCTGATCCACGGCGGCCTGAGGTATTTGGAGATGCTCGACTTCCGGCTGGTCGCCGAGGCGCTGAGTGAACGCGGCTTACTCATGGACCGGCTAGCTCCGCACCTGATCCGGCCGGTTTCCTTTCTCTACCCACTCCGACACCGCTTCTGGGAACGGGTATACGCAGGATCTGGGGTGTTGTTGTACGACACCATGGCCCGCTGGTCGGGTCACGGAGGGGGCCGTGGACTGCCACACCATGCGCACCTGACCCGCCGCGGCGCGCGCAGGGTCGCACCGTCGCTGCGTAAGGATGCGCTGATCGGCGCCCTGCAGTACTACGACGCTCAGGTCGACGACGCCCGACACACGATGTTCATCTCGCGGACCGCGGCTGCCTACGGCGCGCTGGTGGCCTCCCGTACTCGGGTGATTCGCCTCCTGCGTCAAGGTGAGCGGGTCACCGGTGCCGTCGTACGCGACCTCGAGTCCGATCGTGAGATCGAGATCCGGGCGCGTCAGGTGGTCAACGCGACCGGGGTGTGGACAGACGAGACCCAGGCACTGGCGGGGGAGCGGGGACAGTTCAACGTCCGCGCCAGCAAGGGCGTCCACCTCGTCGTCCCGCGGGACCGGATCCGCTCCAAGTCCGGTCTGATCCTGCGTACCGAGACCTCCGTGCTGTTCGTCATCCCCTGGGGCCGGCATTGGATCCTCGGCACCTCGGACACCGACTGGGCGCTGGACAAGGCACATCCCGCGGCCAGCGCCAGCGACATCGGCTATCTGCTCCGGCATGTCAACGAAGTCCTCGAGCAGCCGCTCACCCAAGCCGACGTGGAGGGTGTCTATGCCGGATTGCGCCCGCTGCTGTCTGGTGAGTCCGAGGCGACCTCGAAGCTGTCGCGGGAACACGCTGTGGCGCATACGGTTCCGGGGCTGGTGGTCGTCGCCGGTGGGAAGTACACGACGTACCGGATCATGGCCAAAGACGCAGTGGACGAGGCCGTGCACGGGCTGGGCACCGTCCTGGATCGCCGGGTGCCGCCATCCTGCACCGAGGACGTGCCCCTGCTGGGTGCCGAGGGATATCAGGCGTTGTGGAACTCGCGGCATGAACTCGTGGCGCGCTCCGGGCTGCACGAGGTGTGGATTGAGCACCTGCTGCACCGCTACGGCTCGCTGATCTCGGAGCTGCTTGATCTGATGGCCGCCGACCCAACGCTGCGCGAGCCGCTGACCGGTGCTGACTATCTACGGGTCGAAGTCGCCTACGCCTCCTCACACGAGGGTGCCCGGCACCTGGACGACGTCCTGACCCGACGGACCCATATCTCGATCGAGACCTTCGACCGGGGGATCGGCGCCTGCGCGGAAGTGGCGTCACTCATGGGTTCGGTGCTGGGCTGGAGCGCCGAGCAGATCGCGATCGAGATCGAGCACTACCGGCTGCGGGTCGCTGCGGAGCTGGAGAGCCAGCAGATGCCCGACGACGAGACCGCCGACGCCGCTCGGATGGGTGCCCCCGACGTCGT